>Ga0302314_10001801_pt1 | contig 40135 bp, 35 predicted proteins | sample III_Palsa_N2_3_FD_200533 | JGI IMG/M metagenome (GOLD analysis project Ga0302314, IMG submission 200533) | Peat permafrost microbial communities from Stordalen Mire near Abisko, Sweden - III_Palsa_N2_3 | ecosystem: Environmental > Terrestrial > Soil > Palsa > Peat permafrost | place: Sweden... | reverse complement strand
CCAGCAGCGGATTGATCACCGTGCCGAAGTCGTTGACCATGGCATAGGCCGCGACCTCGACCACGCCGGTGTCCGGATCGATCTCGACCTCGGCGATATGGCAGCCGTTCGGGAAGGCCGAGGGCGGATTGTCGGAGATGTGGGAAACGTCGAGCGTGTCCGGCAGGTCGGCCGGGGCGTTGCCCGCCGCCGTCATCATCCGGACCTGGCGCGCCAGCTCGATCACGCCGATGCGCCGGTCGGTGCCGACGATGCCGAACTGGCCGTCGAGGAAATCGATATCGACCGTCGCCGCTTCCAGCACCACGGCGGCGGCCTCGCGGCCCTTTTCGATGACCAGTTCGGCCGCCTCGATCAGGGCGGTACCGCTGGCGATGGTCGAGCGCGAGCCGCCGGTGCCGCCGCCGGCAATCAGCTGATCGCTGTCGCCCTGCAGCAGCCGGATCGTGTCGAACGGCAGGCCCAGATGCTCGACCACGATCTGGGCGAAGGTTGCGGCATGGCCCTGGCCGTAATCAAGCGTGCCGGTCACCATAGTGACCGTGCCATCCTCCTCGAAGCGCAGGCCGCCCATTTCCTTGGACGGCGGCGCATTGACCTCCAGATAGCTGCCGATGCCGCGCCCGCGCAGCTTGCCGCGGGCGGTGCTGGCGGCCTGGCGCGCGGCATAGCCGTTCCAGTCGGCGAGACCCAGCGCCTGCTCCATCAGCGCGCCGAACTCGCCCGAATCATAGGCCATGCCGGACGGCGCCTTATACGGCATGGCGTCGGGCGCGATATGGTTCAGCCGGCGCAGGGCCACCCGGTCGATGCCCATCTCGGCCGCGGCCGTGTCGATCAGCCGCTCCATATAGTAGTTGCCCTCGGGCCGGCCGGCGCCGCGATAGGGGCCGACGATCGAGGTGTTGGTATAGACCATCTTCGACGACACCTCGACCAGCGGGGTGCGATAGACGCCGAGCACGTTCTTGACCGCGTTCATGGTCACCGGCACCGGCAGGCCGGGGTAGGCGCCGGTATTGCCATAGCCGGTTAGGCGCACGGCCAGGAATTTGCCCTCGGCATCGAGCGCCAACTCGGCTTCCATCTCATGCGCGCGGCCGTGATTGTCGGACATGAAGCTTTCCGAGCGCGCGTCGGTCCATTTGACCGGACGGCCGAGATCGCGGGCGGCATGCAGCAGGCAGACATATTCCGGATAGACCCCGGCCTTCATGCCGAACGATCCGCCGACCTGGCCCGTCAGGATCTGGACCTGGTTCGGCGCGACGTTCAGCACGTCGGCCGCCAGCGCATTGCGCAGCCCGAACACGCCCTGGCAGCCGACGTGCAGGATCCAGCGACCGTCCCGGTATTGGCCCAGCGCCGCGCGCGGCTCCATCGCATTGACGATGATGCGGTTGTTGACCAGATCGAGTCGGCTGACATGCGCCGCAGCAGCGAAGGCAGCGGCGACCGCGTCGGCATCGCCGTAATGAAAATCGAGCGCCAGATTGCCGGGCACGTCCGGATGGATCTGCGGCGCGCCCGGCTCCAGGGCCGCGCGCGCTTCGGTCACCGCCGGCAGCGGCTCGATATCGAGCAGGACCAGCTCTGCCGCGTCGCGCGCCTGCAGCGCGGTTTCGGCGACGACATAGGCGACCGCCTCGCCGGCGAAGCGGATGCGGTCGGCTGGCAGGATCGGCCGGCGCGGCGCCAGCATCGGCTTGCCATGGCGATCGGGCGGGATGACCGGGCACTTCAGCCCGCCGTATTCGGCCAGGTCGGCGCCGGTATAGACCGCCAGCACGCCGGGCATGGCCAGCGCCTCGGTCGCGTCGATGGCTTTCAAAATGCCGTGGGCGTGCGGGCTGCGGACCATGACGGCATAGGCCTGGCCGTCCAGGTTCACGTCGTCGGTATAGCGCCCGGCGCCGCGCAGCAGTTTCGGATCCTCGGTGCGGCGGACCGGTTGGCCGATGCCGAAGGCGGGAATCATCGGATCGCTGTCAGGTGCCATCGGGCCCTCCGGTCAATGGTGTGCGGGCGCGCCGGGCTGGCGCAGCGGATGGGCCCGGGCGAACGCGTCGAGCGCCAGGCAATTCTCGACGATGCGGCTGACGGTCGGCAGATCGCTGAAATCGACCTTGAAGCCGCGCGCGCCGGCGGCCTGGCTGATCAGGCACAGGTCGGCGAAACTTGGGCTGTCGCCATGGCAGAACCGGCCGGTCGCGGGATCGTTCGCCAGCTTGGCCTCACCGACCGCCAGACCTTCGCGGAACCAATGCTTGACCCAGCTGATGCGCGCCATCTCGTCCTGGCCCATCTCGTCGGCCAGATAGCGCCGGACGCGCGGCACGATCAGCGGATGGTGATCGGCGGCCCAGACCAGCGACAATTCACGGACCCGGGCGCGGCCGCGCGCGTCGGCCGGCAGCAGCGCCGGGGCCGGATGGGTCTCTTCCAGATATTCCAGAATCGCCAGCGACTGGGTCAGCGGTGGCCCGCCGTCGATCACAAGCGAGGGCACGGCGGCCTGCGGGTTGAGCGCCAGATAATCCGGCGTGTATTGCACGCCGGCATCGATGTCGATCATCTCCTCCTCGAAGGCGAGGCCCTTGAGGTTGAGTGCGACCCGCACCCGGAACGAGGCGGCCGAACGCCAGAAACCATACAGCTTGATCATCGGCCGTTTCCTTCGGCCGGTTTCGCGGATCTGCGCCGGCCACCCCTAGGCTGAAGGGTTTCGCGCGCTCCGTCGAGAGGCGAACGCCCGCGACAAAATCGCCGCGGGCGTTCCGGCGTCAGCCGGCGAGCGGGCAATGGCCCTGATTCAGCGGCCGGAACGCCTCGGCCGCCGGGATGGTCTGCACCAGCTTGTAGAAATCCCACGGCGCCTTGGACTCGGCCGGTGTCTTGACCTGGAACAGATACATGTCGTGGACCGCGCGGCCATCGATGCGCAGCGTCGTGCCGCCGAACAGCGGATCGGCCATCGGCGCCGCGCGCATCTTGGCCAGGATCGGAGCCGTCTCTTCGGTATCGGCCGCCGCCATCGCCTTCAGATATTGCAGGGTGGCCGAATAGACGCCGGCTTGGTTGCCGGTCGGCATGCGACCCTCGCGCTTGGCGCCGAACCGCTTGGCGAAGGCGCGGGTCTTGTCGTTCATGTCCCAATAGAACGGCTCGGTCAGATACAGGCCCTGCGCCGCCGGGAGTCCGACCGCATTGACGTCGGTCAGCTGCATCAGCAATGCGGCCAGCGTCTGGTGCTGGGTCAGGCCGAATTCGGATGCCTGCTTGACCGAATTGATCGTGTCGCCGACCGCGTTGGCCAATCCCACGATTTTGGCGCCGGACGCCTGGGCCTGCAGCAGGTAGGACGAGAAATCCTGGGTCGAGGGCGGATGGCGCACGCTGCCCAGTACCTTGCCGCCGGACGCGATGACGGTGGCGGCGGCATCGCGCTCCAGCGCCTGGCCGAAGGCATAGTCGGCGGTGACGAAGAACCAGGTGTCGCCGCCCTTCTGCACCACGGCCTTGGCGGTGCCGTTGGCCAGCGCCCAGGTGTCGTAGGTCCATTGCACCGTGTTGGGCGAGCATTTCTCGCCGGTCAGATCGGCGGTACCCGGGCCCGACGCCAGAAACGCGGTATGCGGCGCGTTGCGCGTCACTTCGTTGACCGCGAGGGCGACCGACGAGAACGGCACGTCGACGATGGCATCGACCGTGCCGTCCGAGACCCAGCGCTGGGCCTGCGCCGCGCCGATATCGGCCTTGTTCTGATGGTCGGCGAAGATGACCTTGACCGGCACGCCATTGACCTTGCCGCCCATGTCCTCGACCGCGAGCTGGGCGGCCGCGACCGAACCGGCGCCGGTCGAATCGCTGGCGAAGCCCGACATGTCGGTCAGCACGCCGATGGTGATCGTGTCGGATTTGATGGCGGCCTGGGCCACGCCGCCCATCAGCATCGCCGCGAAGGCGACGGCGGAAAACAGTCTCATCGGTTTCACTCCCTAAAGCGCTTTTTGGTAGGTTGTTATTGGCCGCGCAGCTTTGTGAGCTCGGTGGCGGCGACATCGACCCGGACGGTGCCCTGGGCGACCAGGATCCGGGCGATCTGTTCGATCTCGGCGCCGACGGCGCCGGCCATCATCGCGATGTTCTGGGCATGCAGCGCCATATGTCCCTTCTGGATGCCGGTCGTGGCCAGCGCCTTCAGCGCGCCGAAATTCTGCGCCAGGCCGACGGCGGCGATGATGCGGGCCAGTTCCTCGGCGCTTTTGACGCCCAGGATCTTGAGACTTGCCTTGGCGGTCGGATGCAGTTTGGTGGCGCCGCCGATCAGCCCGACCGCCAGCGGGAGCTCGATCGCACCGCTCAGATGGCCCTCGGCGGTCACTTCCCAGCGGGTCAGGCTGCCGTAATGGCCGTCGCGCGAGGCGTAGGCGTGGGCGCCGGCCTCGACCGCGCGGGTGTCGTTGCCGGTCGCCAGTACGACGGCGCTGACACCGTTCATGATGCCCTTGTTATGGGTCGCGGCCCGGTACGGGTCGGCGGCGGCGAACTGATAGGCGCTGATCATGCCGTCGCGCACGGCGGCACCACCGATGGCCTCGCAGGTCCAGGTCGCCCGCGCCCGCGCCAGCCGGCGGTCGGCCAGGTTCGACAGGATGCGCAGATAGACCCGCCCGCCGGTCCAGGCGGCGATCTCCGGCGCCAGCTTTTCGGCCATGGTATTGACCGCGTTGGCACCCATGGCGTCGCGCGTGTCGACGATCAGGTGGGTGATGACCATTGGCCCGCCCAGCGTGTCGATGACCCGGACTTCGACGTCGCGGAAGCCGCCGCCCAGGCGCAGCAGGATCGGGTCGCAGCCGTCGCAGATCGCCTTGATCGCCTCGCGCTGCTCCAGAATCTTGATGCGCGCGCTGTGCGGGTCGCTGACGCCGACCAGCTGGACCTGGGCGATCATCAACGAACCGGACATGGAGCCGATGAAACCGCCGGTGTCGTAGCATTGCCGCGCGGAATTGCACACGGCGGCCACGACCGAGGATTCCTCGGTCGCCATCGGCACCAGCACGTCGCGGCCATCGACCTTCATGTTGGTGGCAATGCCGACCGGGATGCTGATGGCCGAGACCGCATTCTCGATCAGATGGTCGATCAGATGCGGATCGACCTGACCCAGCCCGCCCAGATGGGCGACGGTCTCACCGTCCAGGTCGGCGAAGCGCGCGACGGTCTGCAGGCGCTCGGCCAGCGACTGCTTGTGGAAACCGGAAATGCGGGAGCTGGGGGCGGTCATGGTCGCGTCTTGTCCTCCGGATAGCCGGGGGCGAGCGACGGTTCATCCTCCCCCGAACGCCGCGCTTCGGGCGGCTGTCATCGGTCGGGAGTGTCTCGTTCATCCGGACTTGGGGAAAGGGACAGTTTCCCAAATTACCGCAATCAGTGTACCAGTCGATCGGCTGGGACACTTGGACATTGGATATGAACGAGAAGCCGTCGGGCCGGGGTGCCCGCATCGTCGAGAACGTGATCGGCCTGATCGAGGGCGGCACGTTCAAGACCGGCGAGCGCCTGCCGGCGATCCGGGGTGCGGCGGAGAATTTCGGCGTGTCCAAGAACACCCTGGCCGACGCCTACGACCGACTGGTGGCGCTCGGCTATATCGAGGCGCGGCGCGGTTCCGGCCATTACGTCCGGCCGATCCGGCTGAAGCCGCTGGCGGCCCGGCCGCCCCATGTCGCCGAGGCGCTGGATCTGGTCTCGCTGCTGCGCGAGCAGTTGGAGCAGCATTACGCCGTCCGCGTCGGCGATGGCCGGCCGCCGCCGTCCTGGATGGAGGATTCCGAGCTGGGCCGCCATCTGAACGGCAGCCGGCCGGGCGGCGAGGTCAGCCATGGCTATGGCCATCCGCGCGGGTTCCGGCCGCTGCGCGAGCGCATTGCGCTGACGCTGGCCGAACGCTCGATCCTCGCCACGCCGGACCAGATCCTGCTGACCCAGGGCGCCAACCATGCGCTCGACCTGATCGTGCGCAATCTGGTGGCGCCGGGCGACGCGGTGCTGGTCGATAGCCCCGGCTATTACCCGCTGTTCGGCAAGCTGAAGCTGGCCAAGGCCGAGACCATCGGCGTGCGGCGCGGAATCGACGGGCCGGACCTGGAGGATCTGGCTGCCAAGGCCGCGACCTCGCACGCCAAGGTGTTCTTCACCCAGTCGCTGGCGCACAACCCGACCGGCGGTTCGCTCACTTTGGCCGTGGCGCACCGAGTGCTGCAGATTGCCCAGCGCCACGGCTTGCAGATCGTCGAGGACGATCCGTTCGCCGACGTGCTGCCCGCCGCCAGCCCGCGGTTGGCCGCCCTCGACCAGTTGGAGCGGGTGACCTATGTCGGCACCTTTTCCAAGACGCTGTCGGCCAGCCTGCGCGTCGGCTATATCGCGGCGGCCCAGCCCCTGGCCGATGCGCTGGCCGACCTCAAGATCCTGACCATCGTCAGCACCAGCGACTACATCGAGCGGGTCATCCATAACCTGATCGTCAGCGGCCAGTATCGCCGGCACCTGCAGCGTCTGCGCGCCCGCATCGAAGACTCCACCGTCGCGGCGCTGCGCCACCTGGAACGCGTCGGCGTGCGCATCTTCGCGCCGCCGTCCGGCGGCTTCTATCTCTGGGCGCTGCTGGCGCCTGGCACCGACGAGGCCGACCTGGCCCGCCGCGCGACCCAGCAGAGCATCTTCATGGCGCCGGGCGCTGTCTTCACGCCGGACCGGATCGCGGGCGAACCGGCGATCCGCATCAATGTAGCCTATGCCAGCGACCAAAGGTTTCTGGAGTTTCTGGCAGGGTATCTGGCCTGACCGGCAAGATCCCTATCGGCGCCTCACTTGTAGATCGCGCTCTGGTCGGCGGCGACCGGAGTCGTGGCCGGCGGCTCGGCGCCGGCCGGGGCGGACGGGTTGTTCTGGGCCGCGAGGTCGGTCAGCGGGACGGGGTCGAGGCCGAGGGCCGTCCGGGTCGGGGCGTCGATCTGGCCGCTCGGCGCGATGCCGTTCGCCTGCTGAAAGTTGCGCAGCGCGCCGCTGGTCGCCGGGCCCCAGCGTCCATCGATGTTGTTGCGCACATAGAAGCCCTGATCGTGCAGGCGCTGTTGCGCGCGCAGCACCAGATCGCGCTGGGCCGCCTGCCCGGCGGCCGGATCCGTCGCGGTCCGCCAGACCCCGTCCGGGTCGAGGCAAGCGACGCCCTCGACCGGCTGCTGTTGCCCGTCGATCGTCGCCTGGGTGCTCACGGCCCGGCAGGTCCGCGCGGCCGCCACCTGGGCTGCAGGCCGCTGGCGTGGCCGATCGCAACCCTCCGCCTGGCGGCCGACATAGCCGCCGGCGAGCGCGCCGCCGACGACGCCGAGCCCGGTCATCAGGCCTTTGCCGGCACCGCCGCCGAACTGACTGCCGAGCAGGCCGCCGCCGGCGGCACCCGCGACGCTGCCGATGATGTTGCCCTTGGACGAACTCAGCGGACCGCCGCAGTCCTGGGCCTGCGCCCGATTCGGCTGGAACAAGGCCAGTCCCAGGAGCATCAACGCCGTGATCGCGAGATGGCCAAGCCCTCTATGGGGCCTCGTGAGAATCTTCATGATTGTCTCCGCTGATTGCCTGATATCCCGCAAACGCCCGGACCTCGCAAAAGGCACCATGGCGCCGCTGGCTGGTCTCAAGCTGGCTGGTCTCAAGCCGACGGCCACGCCTTCAACGTCATGGCGACGACGGTATAAAGGGCGTCGCGGCTGGCGCCGGACGAGGCCTGGATCGCCATGCCATGGGCCATGGTCATGACATAGCGCGCGAGATCGGCCGGGGCGCAATCGGCCGGCAGGTCGCCGGCGGCGCGGGCTTCTTCCAGCCGGCGGCCCAGCGCGATTTCGCCCGCGACCCGGCGGCCGGCCAACTCCTGCTTGATCGGCTCGGCCTCTTCGGAGCAGGCCAGCGCGCCATTCAGACCCATGCAGCCCGCCGGGTGGGTCTGGTCGGTCTGGGCGTCGGCGAAGCCATGCAGCAGCTTGTCGACCACCTTGCGCGCCGTCGGTTCCTTCAGCGCCGTGCGGGTGAAGGCCATGCAGGTGTCGTCATAGCGGTCGAGCGCCTTGCGGAACAGCTCTTCCTTATTGCCGAAGGCGGCATAGAGACTGGGGCGGGTGATGCCCATCGCGTCGGTCAGATCGGACAGCGACGTGCCTTCGTAGCCCTGGCGCCAGAACAGCTCCAGAGCCTGGTCGAGCGCTTCGTCGATCTCGAATTCCCGCGGGCGTCCCATCGCCGTCCAGCCTCCCTTTCGTTTTCTACCGGTCGATATGTAATGCGCTTGACAGGGCGCGTCCAGTCGGTTCAAGAATATATTACCGATCGGTAGTAAACCGGTCGTGGCCGCCTGCAACGTGAACCGAACCCGCCGCTTCCGCGTGTTCGGCCCCAGGCAAATTTTTTATACCGATCGATAGGGAACCCGGGTTGACGATGCCCCGTCGCACCCCCACCTTCCCGAAACCATACCGATCGGTACAGAATTCGATCCCCTTTCACTGCCTGCCTCGATCGAGGGGGCGTCCCAGGAATTCGCCATGCGCCTCCGTCCCGCCGTTCACGCCTCCGCCGTTCTGCTCAGCGCCGTGCTCCTCGCGGGCTGCGGCAAGGAAGCTCAATCGCAAGCCGCCGCGGCGCCGGCGCCGCCGACCCAGGTTCAGGTCACCGGCGTGGTGATCAAGGACCTGCGCCAGTGGGACGATGTCACCGGCCATCTGGAGGCGATCGACTCGGTCGAAGTGCGGCCGCGGGTCGGCGGCTTCATCGACGAGGTCCGCTTCAAGGACGGCGCCAAGGTCAAGAAGGGCGACGTGCTGTTCCAGATCGATCCCCGGCCGTTCCAGACCGAGGTCGACCGGCTGGCCGCCGAGGTCGAGCGCGCCAAGGCGAAATCGGTCGTGGCCGGCGCCGATGGCGAGCGCGGCCAGCGCCTGATCGCCCAGAACGCGGTCGCCCGCAGCGAATTCGAACGGCTGCAGGCCGAAGCTTCGTCGGCCAAGGCCGATCTCGCCGCCGCCCAGGCGTCGTTGCGCATGGCCCAGCTCAATCTGGAATTCACCCGTGTGATCTCGCCGATCGACGGCCGGGTCTCCAAGGCGATCATCACGCGCGGCAATCTGGTGACGACGGCCAATATCCTGACCACGGTCGTGTCCGACGGTAAGATCTACGCCGCGTTCAACACCGACGAGCAGACCTATCTGAAATACGCCGGCGCCCAGCGCGGCCAGGCCGCCCCGGTCGAACTCGGCCTGATGACCGAGGACGGCTTCCCGCACCAGGGCACGCTGCAGTTCCTCGACAACGCGCTCGATCCCAAGAGCGGCACGATCAACGGCCGCGCCGTGTTCGAGGATCCGGACGGCACGCTGACGCCGGGCCTGTTCGCCCGCATCCGCCTGCTCAGCACCGCCACCGAAAAGGTGGCCCTGGCGCCGGAACGCGCGCTCGGCACCGATCTGGGCAAGCGCTACGTGCTGGTCGTCGATGCCAAGAACGCCGTCGAATATCGCCCGGTGGCACTCGGGCCCGCGGTCGGCGACATGCGGGTCATCCGCTCAGGGTTGGCCCAGGGCGACCGGGTCGTGGTCAGCGGCCTGCAGAAGGTGAAGTCGGGCGACACGGTCGATCCGGTCGCGGTCCAGCCGCCGCAGGTGGCCGAGCTGTTCCAACCCGCCGCTGCCGCGAACTGAACAAAATCGTCTCGCTGAAAGCACGATCATGAACTTCTCGAAATTCTTCGTGGACCGGCCGCGCTTTGCCGCGGTGCTGTCCCTGATCATCTTCATCGCCGGCATGGTGGCGCTGCCCCAGCTGCCGATCGGCGAATATCCCGAAGTCGTGCCACCGACCGTCATCGTGAAGACGAATTACGCCGGCGCCGACCCGGCCGTCATCGCCGAAACCGTTGGCTCGCCGCTGGAACAGGCGATCAACGGCGTCGAGGGCATGCTCTACCAGTCGTCCCAGTCGACCGCCGACGGCGCCATGACGCTGACCATCACTTTCGCGCTCGGCACCGACGGCGACAAGGCGCAGGTCCTGGTGCAGAACCGCGTGTCCCAGGTGCTGGCGCGGCTGCCGCCGGAGGTGCAGCGCGTCGGCGTGACCACGACCAAGGCCTCGCCCAGCCTGATCATGGTCGTCCATCTGACCTCGCCCGACGACCGCTACGACATGACCTATCTGGCGAGCTACGCCCAGCTGCATGTCAAGGATCCGCTGGCGCGCTCGTATGGCGTCGGCGACGTGCAGATGTTCGGCGCCGGACCCTATTCGATGCGGGTCTGGCTCGATCCGGAGAAACTCGCCGCCCGCAGCATGACCGCCGGCGACGTGGTGGCGGCGCTGCGCGAACAGAACGTCCAGGTCGCGGCCGGCCAGGTCGGGGCGCCGCCGACCGACGGCATGGCTTCGTTCCAGCTGTCGATCAATACCCAAGGGCGCCTGACCACCGAGGACCAGTTCGGCGACATCGTCGTCCGCGCCGGATCCCAGGGCGAGTTGACCCATCTGCGCGACATCGCCCGGATCGAGCTCGGATCGGACAGCTACGCGCTGCGCTCGCTGCTCGACAATAAATCGGCGATCGCGCTGCCGATCTTCCAGCGTCCGGGTTCCAATGCGCTGCAGATGGCGGCCGGCGTCCATGAAGTGATGGAAAAGCTGAAGAAGGACTTCCCCGAGGGCATCGACTACCACATCGCCTATGACACGACCGGCTTCGTCACCGAATCGATCCACGCCGTCGTGCATACCTTGTTCGAGGCGATCATCCTGGTCGTGCTCGTGGTCGTGCTGTTCCTGCAAGGCTGGCGTGCCTCGATCATCCCGCTGATCGCGGTGCCGGTCTCGCTGGTCGGCACCTTCGCCATCATGCTGCTGATGGGCTTCGGGTTGAACGCGCTGACGCTGTTCGGTCTGGTGCTGGCGATCGGCATCGTGGTCGACGACGCGATCGTCGTGGTCGAGAATGTCGAGCGCAATATCACACTGGGCCTCGAGCCCGCCGCCGCCGCGCGCAAGGCGATGACCGAGGTGACCGGCCCGATCGTCTCGACCGCGCTCGTGCTGTGTGCCGTGTTCATCCCGACCGCCTTCATCAGCGGGTTGACCGGCCTGTTCTATCGCCAGTTCGCGCTGACCATCGCGATCTCGACCGTGATCTCGGCGTTCAATTCGCTCACCCTCTCACCGGCGCTGGCCGCCGTGCTGCTGAAGTCGCACGACGCGCCCAAGGACCGGTTCGAGCGCCTGATGCAGGCCAGTCTCGGCTGGCTGTTCCGGCCGTTCAACCGGGTGTTCAACCGGGCGTCCAACGGCTATGTCGGCGGCGTGTCGCGCCTGCTCGGCCGTTCCGGCGTGGCCCTGTTCATCTATGCAGGATTGCTCGGCCTGACCGCGCTCGGATTCGCCAAGACCCCGACCGGCTTCGTGCCGCAACAGGACAAGCTCTATCTCGTCTCGGCCGTGCAATTGCCCGATGCGGCGACGATCGACCGGACGGACGCGGTCATCCGCCGGATGGGCGACATCGCGCTGAAGACGCCCGGTATCGTCCATGCGGTCTCGTTCCCGGGCCTGTCGATCAACGGCTTCGTCAACAGCCCCAATTCCGGCATCGTCTTCGCCGTGCTGGACAGTTTCGACAAGCGGACCGATCCGTCGATGTCGGCGGCCGCGCTCGCGGCAAAGCTCGCCCAAGAATTCTCTGTCATCACCGATGCCCAGGTGCTGGTGTTTCCGCCGCCCTCGGTCCAGGGCCTCGGCACGATCGGCGGTTTTCGCATGCAGGTCGAGGATCATGCCGGCCTGGGACCCGATGCGCTCTACAAGGCGACCCAGGCCGTGATCGCCAAGGCCAGGGCGAACCCGGCGCTGGCCGGCATCTACTCGACCTACCAGATCGGCGTGCCCAAGATCCATGCCGACGTGAACCGGGAAAAGGCCCGCGCCCAGGGTGTGTCGCTGACCGACCTGTTCGAAACCATGCAGGTCTATCTGGGCTCGCTCTACGTCAACGACTTCAACCGGTTCGGCCGCACCTACCAGGTCAATGTCCAGGCCGATCAGCGCTTCCGCCTGCAGCCCGACGACGTGCTGAAGCTGAAGACGCGGAATGCCGACGGCCAGATGATCCCCTTGGGCGCCTTCGTCACCCTCGACTCGACGACCGGCCCTGAATCGACCAACCACTATAACGGCGACCTGACCGCCGAGATCAACGGTGGACCGGCCCCCGGCTACAGCACGGGCCAGGCCCAGGCCGCGATCGAGGCGATCGCCAACCAGGAACTGCCGAACGGGATGAGCTTCGAATGGACCGAGCTCACCTATCAGCAGATCCTGGCCGGCGACACGGCGATCTATGTCTTCCCGATCTGCGTGCTCCTGGCCTTCCTGGTCCTGGTCGCCCAGTACGAAAGCTGGAGCCTGCCGCTGGTCGTGATCCTGATCGTGCCGATGTGCCTGTTCTCGGCGCTCGCCGGTGTGCAACTGACCCATGGCGACAATAACGTCTTCACTCAGATCGGCCTGATCGTGCTGGTCGGTTTGGCGTGCAAGAACGCAATCTTGATCGTCGAGTTCGCCCGGGAACGCGAGGCCGAGGGCGATACCACGCTCCATGCGGTGCTCGAGGCCTGCCGTCTGCGGCTGCGTCCGATCCTGATGACCTCGATCGCCTTCATCATGGGCGTGGCGCCGCTGGTGTTCTCGACCGGCGCCGGTTCGGAAATGCGCCAGGCCATGGGCATCGCGGTGTTCTCAGGCATGGTCGGTGTCACCCTGTTCGGCCTGGTGCTGACCCCGGTGTTCTACTGGACCATCCGTCGCCTGATCCCGGGCAAGGCCCGACCGAAGCCGGTTGATGCCGCTGCCCTTCCCCATCCCACCCAAGCGTGAGACCGGTCATGAACATGCTTCGCCTGGCGCTTTTAGCCGGCGTGTCGCTCGCCGCCGCGGCCTGCGCCGTCGGTCCCGACTACAAGGCGCCGGAACCGGCGCCCGTCGCGGTCATCAACGCCGATCCGCAGGTCTTCGCCACGGCCGAGCCGGACGCCGATTGGTGGCAGGGCTTTTCCGATCCGGTGCTGGTGGACCTGGTCCAGCGGGCCAAGGCGGGCAACCTCGATCTGCGCGCGTCGGTCGATCGGGTCAAGCAGTCCCGCGCCCTGTTCGACGATCGGCGCCTGGACCAGTTCCCGCGCGTCACCAGCGAGGGCGGCTACACCCGCAGCGACGAACAGGTGCCGGGCTTCGGCACCCAGAAGGTCAATGTGCAGAGCGCCGATCTGGGCTTCGATGCCAATTGGGAGATCGATCTGTTCGGGCATGTCCAGCGCAGCGTCGAGGCAGCGGACGCGGATGCCGGCGCCAGCGAGGCCGACGCCCGGGACGTGAAGATCACGGTCGCGGCCGAGGTCGCCCGGAATTACTTCGAGTTGCGCGGCGCCCAGCAGCGCCGAATCGTGGCCGAGGCAAATGCCGATGCCCAGCGCCAGACGCTCAAGCTGACCCAGACGCGGCTCTCGATCGGCCAGGGCGACCCGACCGACGTCGAAAGCGCCAAGGCCCGCCTCAGCGCGATCGAGGCGACCATCCCGACGTTCGTGACGACCGAGACGCGGGCGAACTATCGCTTGGCCGTCCTGGTCGGCGAGCGGCCGGGCGCGCTCGATACGGTGCTGACGCCGCTCAAGGCGCAGCCGGTGCCGTCGGTCAAAGCCCTGCCGATCGGCGACGCCAGCGGCTTCCTGCGCCGGCGTCCCGACGTGCAGGCGGCCGAGCGGCGTCTGGCTGGCGAGACCGCGCGGGTCGGCGTCGCCACGGCGGATCTGTTCCCGCGCGTCAAGGTAACGGGGTTCATCGGCCTGCTGTCGGGCGATGTCTCGCAACTGTTCGCCCATGGTGCCGAGGCCTATTCGGTCGCCCCGTCGGTGACATGGCCGGCGCTCGATCTGGGCGGCGCGCACGCCCGCCTCAGGGCGCAGGAAGCCAAGTCGGACGAGAGCCTGGCCAATTACGACCAGACCGTGCTGCGGGCGATCGAGGATCTGGAGACGGCGCTGGTCTCCTATCGCCAGCAGCAGACCCAGCTCCGCAGCCTGTCGGACCAGGTCACGGCCGCACGCCGTGCATCGGAATTGGCGCAGATACGCTATAAGGAGGGGACGGTCGATTTCCTGACCCTGCTCGATGCGCAGCGGACCCAATTGACGGCGGAGGATGCGCTCGCTGCCGCCGAGACCGATGCCAACACCGACATCGTCGCGATCTATAAGGCGCTCGGCGGCAGCTGGGCCTAAATCCGGAGCTCAAGCGATGTCCTTTACCCTTTACGACGCCTCGATCCCGCTGTTCCTGCGCGGCTTCGGCCAGCTGTCGGCGATCCTCAGCAAGGCCGCGGCCCATGCCGAGGCGAGGAAGATCGACCCTGCCGTGTTCGTCGCTGCGCGCCTGGCGCCCGACATGTATCCGCTGGCGCGCCAGATCCAGGCGGCCAGCGACGCCGCGAAATTCGCCGGGGCCCGCCTGGCCGGTGTCGAGGCGCCCAGCTTTCCGGACGATGAGGCGACGTTCGACGAGCTGCAGCAGCGTATCGCCAAGACCGTGGCCTTTCTGAACGGAATCGACGCGTCGGCGATCGCGGGCCAGGAGGATCGCGAGATCGTGCTGAAGCGCGCGGCCGGCGACATCCACCTGACCGGTGTGTCGTATCTGCAGGGCCTGGCGCTGCCGAACTTCTATTTCCACGTGGTCACGGCCTACGGTATCCTGCGCCACAATGGGGTAGAGATCGGCAAACCGGACTATCTCGGCAAGCCGTAAGCTTCAGCGCGCCATGCGGCGCTGAAGCAGCGCCTTCACCGCCGGCCATTCGGTATCGATGATGCTGAAGCGCACGGAGTTGCGCTTTCGGCCGTCCGGCATGATCCGTTCATGCCGGACGATGCCTTCCTGCTGCGCGCCGATCGCCAGGATGGCCGCGCGGGATTTCTCGTTGAGTTCGTCGGTGGTGAACTGCACCCGAACGCACTGCATGACTTCGAAGGCATAGGTCAAGAGCAGGAGCTTCGCCTCCGTGTTCGCGCCGGTGCGCTGCGCGGACGCGCGCAGCCAGCTATGGCCGATTTCCAGCTTGCGGTTCGTCCGATCGATCTTCCAGAAGCGCGTACTGCCGAGGACGAGACCGCTGCCCCGCGCCACGATCAGGAACGGCATGATCGTACCGGTCTCCCGCCCGGCCAGGGCGGTGGCGACGTAGGGCTCAACGGTCTCAGGACCCGGCACGACCGTGACCTTCAGGTCCCAGAGCCGCCCGTCCGCCGCGGCCTCAAGCAGCGCCGAGGCATGCGTCGGTTGAAGCGGCTCGAGGACGATGGTTTGTCCGGTCAAGGTCGGTTGGGTCATTCGATGGCGCTCCGTTTTCCGGACAGCTCGCGGTGGTCTGCCGCCACGCCTCGTCGGCCAGCGCATGGAGATCCTGGGCCGAGGCGGGTACAGCCAGACTATAGCCCGGCCCCTGATCGGGCCAGGCAAAGCCGCTGACGGCGCCATGGGATTGTTCGGCCGGACCGACGGCCTGAGCCACGAGAATTGGCTCAGGCCCGACTGAACGGCGTCCGGTCAGATATGGATCGCGTGGCCCAGCGCCTTCAGCGCGGACTCATGGAACGCCTCGCCGAGCGTCGGATGGGCGTGGATCGTGCCGGCGAGATCTTCCAGCATCGCGCCCATTTCCAGCGCCAGGGCGAACTCGCCTGACAGTTCGGAGACATGGGAGCCAACGGCCTGGATGCCGATGACCCGGTGGTCGGACTTGCGCGCGACGATGCGGACGAAGCCGCCTTCCTTGTCGGCCTCCAGCGTCAACGCGCGGCCGTTCGCCATATAGGGGAACTGGCCGACCATGATCTCGAAGCCCTGCGCCTCGGCCTCGGTCGGGGCCAGGCCGATGCTGACGATTTCCGGATCGGTGAAGCAGACGGCGGGGATGCCGGCCGGTTGGAAATGGCGGCGGTGGCCGGCGATGATCTCGGCGACCATCTCGCCCTGGGCCGAAGCCTTATGGGCCAGCATCGGCTCGCCGACCAGATCGCCGATCGCCCAGACGTCACGCATCGAGGTCCGGCACTGGTCGTCGATCTTGACGAAGCGGCCGTCGAGATCGACCGCCATGGTCTCGATGCCCCAGCCCTGGGTGCGCGGCTTGCGCCCGACCGTGACCAGCACCTTATCGGCCGGCACGATGAACTCGGTGCCGTCCTTGCCCTTGACCCGTACGGCGCCCGAGGCATCCAGGCCCAGCGCGTCGGCATTCAGATGCAGGGTGACGCCAGCCTTGTCGAGCCAGTGGCGCACGGGGGCCGCCAGCGCGTCGTCATAGAGCGGCAGGATGCGGTCGCGTGCCTCCAGCACGGTCACCGCCACGCCCAGTTTGCGGAAGGCCGAGCCCAGCTCCAGGCCGATATAGCCGGCGCCGATCACGACCATGGTCTTGGGCAATGTTTCCAACGACAGCGCCTCGGTCGAGGAGATGACGTTGTCGCCGAACGGCAGCATCGGCAGTTCGACCGGCTCCGAGCCCTGGGCCAGGATGACATGGTCGGCCTTGATCGTGACGGTGCCCTCGGACGTCTGGACCGAGCAGGTCTTGCCGTCGGAGAAGGTCGCCCAGCCGGCGACCACCTTGACCTTGGCTTTCTTCAGCAGGACGCCGACGCCGCCGTTCAGCTTGGCGGTGATGCCGTCCTTCCAGCGGATCGTCTCAGCGAAATCGATCGACGGGGCGGCCGCCAGATGAATGCCGAGCGCGCCTTCCGCTTTGCTGGCCGCGACCATGCCCGCGAACTTTTCGGCGACATGGATCAGCGCCTTCGATGGGATGCAGCCGCGGATCAGGCAGGTGCCGCCCAGCTTGTCGCCCTCGACCAGGATGGTGTCGAGGCCGAGCTGGCCGGCGCGGATAGCGGCGACATAGCCGCCCGGCCCGCCGCCGACGACCAGCACATGCGTCTTCAAACTCTCGGTCATCTGGGTCAGTCCATGAACAAAGTGGCGGGCTGCTCCAGCAACCCGCGGATGCGCTGGATGAACGCGGCGGCGTCCCAGCCGTCGACCACCCGGTGATCGAACGAGGCGGACAGATTCATGATCTTGCGGATCACGATCTGACCGTCGCGCACGACCGGCCGCTCGATCATCTTGTTGACGCCGACGATCGCCACTTCCGGCCGGTTGATCACCGGCGTGCTGGCCAGACCACCCATGGCGCCCAGGCTGGTGATCGTGATGGTCGAGCCTGCCAGCTCGTCCCGCGTGGCCTTGCCGTCGCGCGCGGCTGCGGCCAGCCGGGCGATCTCGCCGGCGGCACCCCAGAGGTCGAGCGCCTCGGCATGGGCGATCACCGGCACGACCAGGCCGGTCGGCGTCTGGGTCGCGATGCCCATCTGCACGCCGGCATGGCGGTGGACCACGCCGGCGTCATCGTCATAGCGCGCGTTGATCTGCGGAAACTCCGGCAGCGCCTTGGTCATCGCCTTGATCAGGAACGGCAGGATGGTCAGCTTCGGCCTATCGGCCTTCTTCGTGGCGTTAAGATGCAGGCGCAATTCTTCCAGCGCCGTCACGTCCACTTCTTCGATATAGGAAAAATGCGGGATGCGGCGCTTGGCCTCCTGCATCTTCTCGGCGATCTTTCGGCGCAGGCCGATGACCTTGACCGCTTCGACACCCTCGCGCTTCACGTCGCGGAACGGTGCCGTACCGGCTTTGGCGGTGCTGCCGCCGGACGCGATGAACCCGTCCAGGTCGTCATGACCGATCCGGCCGGCCGGGCCGGTGCCGGGCACGAACTGCAGATCGATGCCCAGGTCCCAGGCGCGCTTGCGCACGGCCGGCGAGGCCAGCGGCTTGTCGCCGGCGGCACGGGTCGCAAACGCCGGCTTGGCGGCCTCGCGGGCGACCGGTGTGGGCGCCGCCGCAGCCGGTTTTGGCTCGGGCTCGGGCTCGGGTGCCGGCGCCTTGGCCGCGACGGGCTCCGGCGCTGGGGCCGGCTTGGCAGTGCCCGGCTTGGCATTGCCGGCGCCCTCGACCTCGATCTCGATCAGGACCGAGCCGACCGGGCGCATCTCGCCGGCCTCGCCGTTGAGCGCGGTGATCCGGCCCGAAACCGGCGAGGGGATCTCGACCACGGCCTTGTCGGTCATGATATCGACCAGATGCTGGTCTTCCTTGACCGTATCGCCGACCTTGACGTGCCAGGCGGCGATCTCGGCCTCGGCGGTGCCTTCGCCCACGTCGGGCAGCTTGAAGAAATACTGTCCCATCTTAGGCCTCCATCGCCTGACGCAGCGCCGCGGCGACGCGCTTCGGGCCGGGAAAATATTCCCATTCGAACGCATGCGGATAGGGCGTGTCCCAGCCGGTGACGCGGGCAACCGGCGCTTCCAGATGGTGGAAGCAATGTTCCTGGACCAGCGCCGACAGCTCGCCGCCGAAGCCGCCGGTGCGGGTCGCCTCATGCACGATGACGCAGCGGCCGGTTTTCTTGACGGAGGCCACGATCGTCTCGATGTCGAGCGGGTTCAGCGTGCGCAGGTCGATCACCTCGGCATCGACCCCGGCCAGCTCGGCCGAGGCGAGCGCCACATGCACCATGGTGCCATAGGCCAGCACGGTAACCGCCTCGCCCGGCCGCACGATCGCGGCCTTGCCCAGCTCGATGCGGTAATAGCCTTCCGGCACCTCGCTCGCCGGATGCTTGGCCCAGGGCGTGACCGGCCGGTCGTGATGACCGTCGAACGGCCCGTTATAGATGCGCTTGGGCTCGAAGAAGATGACCGGATCGTCATCCTCGATCGCCGCGATCAGCAGGCCCTTGGCGTCGTAGGGCGTCGATGGAATCACTGTCTTCAAGCCGGCGACATGGGTGAAGATCGCCTCCGGGCTCTGGCTATGGGTCTGGCCGCCGAAGATACCGCCGCCATAGGGCGAGCGCACGGTCAAGGGGGCGGTGAATTCGCCGCCCGAGCGGTAGCGCAGGCGGGCCGCCTCGGAAATCAGCTGGTCGGTCGCCGGATAGATATAGTCGGCGAACTGGATCTCGACGACCGGACGCAGGCCATAGGCGCCCATGCCGACCGCCGTCGCCAGGATGCCGGCCTCGGCGATCGGCGTGTCGAACACGCGCCGCTTGCCGTATTTCGCCTGCAGCCCTTCGGTGCAGCGGAACACGCCGCCGAAAAAGCCGACATCCTCGCCGAACACCAGTACGTCGGGATCACGCTCCAGCATCACGTCCATGGCGGACCGCAGCGCTTGAATCATGTTCATCGCGACCATGGCTCAGATCCCCATCTGCTGACGTTGCTGCCGCAGATGCCACGGCATTTCCTTGAAGACATCGTCGAACATGGTGCTGGCGCTGACCGTCGGGCCGTTGCCGAGCGTGCCGTAGCTTTCGGCTTCCTTGCCGGCGACGCGGACCACTTCGGCCAACTCTTCGATCAGGGCGGCATGCTCGGCATCGGACCAGATGCCCAAGCCGACCAGATGCTGCTTCAGCCGTTCGACCGGATCGCCCAGCGGCCAGCATTTTCCCTCGCCAGCCGGGCGGTAGCGGTCCGGGTCGTCGCTGGTCGAATGGGCGGCCGCGCGATAGGTGAACAGCTCGATCACGGTCGGACCCAGGTTGGCGCGGGCACGTTCGGCCGCCCATTGGGTCGCGGCATAGACCGCCAGGAAATCATTGCCGTCGACGCGCAGGCCCGGCAGGCCGAAACCCACGGCGCGCGCGGCGAAGGTGGTCAGCTCGCCGCCGGCGAAGCCCTGGAAGCTGGAGATCGCCCATTGGTTATTGACGATGTTCAGCAGCACCGGCGCGCGATAGACCGCGCCGAAGGTCAGCGCATGGTGGAAATCGCCTTCCGAGGTCGAACCGTCGCCGATCCAGGCCGCCGCGATGCGCGTGTCGCCCTTATAGGCCGACGCCATGGCCCAGCCGACCGCTTGCGGGAACTGGGTTCCGAGATTGCCGGAGATCGAGAAGAACCCGGCCTCCTTCGAGGAATACATCACCGGCAGCTGGCGGCCTTTCAGCCGGTCGCGCGAGTTCGAATAGATCTGGCACATCATGTCGACCAGCGACCAGTCGCGCGCGATCAGCAGGCCCTGCTGGCGGTATGTCGGAAAGCACATGTCGCCGCGATCGAGCGCCATGGCCTGGGCGACGGCGACCGCCTCCTCGCCGGTGCAGGTCATGTAGAACGAGGTCTTGCCGGTGCGCTGGGCGCGCTGCATGCGGTCGTCATAGGCGCGGGTGAGCAACATGTAGCGCAGGCCGCGCTTCAGCGTCTCCGGATCCAGCTTGGGATTCCAAGGCCCGACCGCCTTGCCGTCGGGATCCAGCACGCGGATCAGGTCATAGACCAGATGATGGGTGTCGCGCGCATTGGCATGGGTGTCGGGACGCGGCGCGGCTCCGGCCGCCGAGAGGGGCATATCGCTGAAATCGGGCGCATCGCCCGGGCGCAGCTTCGGCTCCGGAATATGCAGCTCCAGCGGCATTTCATTCTTCATCGAGATTCCCCAGCCAGATGCTGACGGCGATCATGGATCGCGCCCGCGACGGCGGAAATTCTACCTTAAATCGGCCGGCTAAACGTTCTTTTGTCGGTGATCTTATTGGAGCGGATGGGAGTTTTATTCTGGCTCAAGGGGAAAAATCCAGGATAGAATTCTTGTGCATTGCAGCGAAGCGAGGGGCGGAATGGACCGGCGCGAAATCGATGAGACCGATCGCAAGATCCTGCGCGTGCTGCGCGACGACGCGCGCCTGACCACGGCCCAACTGGCCGAGGCGGTCGGGCTCTCGACCACGCCGTGCTGGAACCGGGTGAAGCGGCTTGAGCGCGATGGCGTCATCGAAGGCTATGTCGCCGTGCTGAACCAGGAACGGCTGGGCTATCCCGACATCGCCATCGTCGAAGTGACGCTCGACCATCATGACGAGGAAACGCTGGATCACTTCGGCAAGCTGCTGACGGCCTATCCGGAAGTGCTTGAGGCGTACCTGACCACCGGCGAATATGACTACCTGATCAAGGTCGCGGTCGAGGGCACTTCCGGCTACGAGAAATTCCTGCGCGAACGGCTCTATCGGCTGCCGGGCATCCGCCACAGCCGTACCGCCTTCACCTTGCGCTGCCTGAAGCGGATGGTCTCGGTCCAACCTTAGCCGAAGTGCCGGCACCGCGAGCGACGCCGGCAGGCCTCTTCAGTTGCCGAACGTGCCGCGATAGGGCTCGTCCGCATCGGCGCGCGTGTTGATCTCCAGCAGGAATCCGCCGGGCGCATGGCAGAAGAAGCGCGAGCCGCGCGGGTGCTTGAAGAAATCCTGCTGCATCCGGATCCCGTCCGCCTTGAACCGGTCGCACAATTCCTCGACCGCAGCCACAGTCGGCAGCTCGAATCCGAGATGAAAATTATGTGGCCAATCCACGGCATGCTCGGCCGCGTCCTCGATCACGATGTCGAAGCCGGGGCGTTTCAGGATGCAGCCCCGGGTCCCACGGGTCGCGATGGTGCAGCCGAGATGTTTTTCGAAAAACGCCGCCGTGGCGGCGAAGTCGGTCGAGGGGAAGCTCAAATGGTTGAGCTTCATCGTCATGGTCATGTCGGTCATTGGTGGTCTTCCTTTTGAAGATGTCGCAGGCGGCGCGCTACTCAAGGATTCCGGGCTCGCCAAGGCCCTGGCGAGCAGGGCGCCGTCGTCCAGTTTCTGGCCGGCGCGGGCGATCCAATGCGGTGCCCGGTCGGCCCTGGTCACGAAGCTTTGGCGCTCCGCCAGGCTGTCGATCATGACGAGCGTGGTCACGCGCACGCCGGGACGCAGGGCCTCCACCCGCCGGCCGATCGCCGGCAAGGCGGTTTCGTCGCCGACTAGGGCGGACGCGCGATGCGTCCGTGCCGCCCGACCGAACCGGGCGGATGATCGAGGACGAAGTGGTCCCCGCGCACTCGGGGATGGTCGGTAACAGGCAGGGGGGAGGGCGTTTTCAACCGTCAATCCAGCGCAGAGGAAAGCCGATGCGGAAGAGGGGCATCGAGCGATCGATTTGCGCGTTGGTTGACGTAAACGCTTACGGCCGCGGATCTACCAGCGACATATTTCTGCTAGCACGCTCCAGACCGTGAAGCAAGCATCTAAGCTGCTGGCCGCAGCCTGACCCGGATCGACTTATAGGACGGCGTGCCGCTTTCCTTGTCGTATTGTTCTAGCCCCACCAGCGTGTTCGCCTCCGGATAATAGGCCGCGGCGCAGCCGGTGGCGATGTCATGGGCGACGGCGGTGACCCGGCGCAGCACCCGGGACGGGGCGGCCGAGCCCGGGTCGGCGATCGCTTCGACATCGAGCGGGTCGCCGGTGCCGATACCCAGGCGCGCCATGTCGATCGGGTTCAGGAACACCACGTCGCGCCGGCCGAACACGCCGCGATAGCGGTCGTCCAGTCCGTAGATCGTGGTGTTGTACTGATCGTGGCTGCGGATCGTGGTCAGGGTCAACACCGCGGGGTCGGCCAATTCCGGATCCTCGTCCAGGCCTTCGAACAGCAGGAACTCGGCCTTGCCCGATGGGGTCGTCCATTTGCGCTCGGTCGCCGGCAGCGACAGGCGGAAGCCGCCGGGCACGCGCACCCGGGTGCGGAAATCATGGAAGTCCGGCAGCACGTCGCCGATCGCGTCGCGAATGCGGTCGTAATCGCCGACCAGCCCGTCCCAATCGACCTTGGACTGGGCCAGCGTTGCCTTGGCGATGCCGGCGATGATGGCCGGTTCCGAGCGGACGTGCTCCGACGGCGGCGGCAATTGGCCCTTCGACATATGCACCATCGACATCGAATCCTCGACGGTGACGAACTGCTGGCCGCCGGACTGGGCATCATGCTCGGTCCGGCCCAGGCAGGGCAGCAGGAGGGATTGCGCGCCGATCAGCAGATGCGATCGGTTGAGTTTGGTCGCGATATGGGCCGCCAGATCGAGCCGGGCCATCGCCGCGAACGCCACGTCGGGATCCGGCATGGCGACCGGCAGGTTGCCGCCCAGGCAGATCAGCACCGTCGAGCGCCGATCGCGCATCGCCTGCAACGCCTCGACCGCGTTATGGCCGGGCAGCCGCGGCGGGGCGAAGCCGAACACCCGCTCGATCCCGTCGAGCAGCGCCGCGGGCGGCGTCTCGCTGATGCCGACGGTGCGGTCGCCCTGCACGTTGGAATGGCCGCGCAGCGGGCAGATGCCGGCGCCGGGCTTGCCGAAATTGCCGCGCAGCAGCAGCAGATTGGCGATCTGCTGGACATTCTCGGTGCCATGGCGGTGCTGGGTCACGCCCATGCCGTAGGCCACGATGCAGGCGTTGGATTTGGCATAGAGCCCGGCGGTCTGTTCCAGGACGCCGCGGGTCAGACCGGACCGCTGCTCGATCGCCGTCCAGGATGTGGCCTTCAGATCGGCGGCGAAAGCGGCATAGCCGTTGGTATGTTCGGCGATGAAATCCCGGTCCAGCACCGTGCCGCCGGCGGTGTCGTCCAGCGCGATCAGCGCCTTCATGATGCCCTTCAGCGCCGCCGCATCGCCGCCGACCCGGACCTGATGGTAATGGGTCGCGATATCGGTCGACGACAGGGTCGCCATCTCGATCGGGCTCTGCGGCGCGGCGAACCGTTCGAGCGCGCGCTCCTTCAGCGGGTTGAGCACGACGATCGGCACGCCGCGCCGGCTGGCATCGCGCAGCGTGGTCATCATGCGCGGATGATTGGTGCCGGGATTATGGCCGATCGACAGGATCAGGTCGGCTGCGTCGAAATCCTCCAGCGATACCGTGCCCTTGCCGATGCCGATCGATTTCGGCAGGCCGACGCTGGTCGCCTCGTGGCACATGTTCGAGCAGTCGGGGAAATTGTTGGTGCCATATTCCCGCACGAACAATTGGTACAGGAACGCCGCCTCGTTGGAGGCCCGGCCGGAAGTGTAGAATTCCGCCCGGTTCGGGTCGGGCAGCGCCCGGAGCGCCGCACCGACCCGGGCGAACGCCTCGTCCCAACCGATCGGCAGATAGCGGTCGCTGGCCGGGTCATAGGCCATCGGATGGGTCAGGCGGCCGGCATCCTCCAACTGATGGTCCGACCAGGTCTTGAGTTCGGTGACGGTATGCGCCGCGAAGAATGCCGGCGGGACGCGCTTCCTGGTCGCCTCCCAGGTCACCGCCTTGGCGCCGTTCTCGCAGAATTCGAAGGTCGAGGTATGCTTCGGATCGGGCCAGGCGCAGCCGGGGCAGTCGAACCCGTCCTTCTGATTGTTCTTCAGCAAAAGGCGCGTGCCGGGTGCCACATCCATCTGTTCGCGGACGGCCTTGGCCACGGCGCGGAGCGCGCCCCAGCCGCCGGCCGGCTCGTCATAGGCGCGAATGCCGGGAATCTCGTCGTCGCTGGCCATGGGCTTGGCTCCGTCACCGTGGGAGGATCATCCCATATGGAATTTGCCGGCGACGCAATGAAGAGGCTCCGCGCGCAATGCCGCGGATCGCGGTCTCGATCGCCTCGGCCACGCGCGGCGCGCGGTCGCTGAACGGGAAATCGGCGATGGTCGGATCCAATGCCACCACGCCATGGATGATCGCCCACAGGGTTTGGGCACAGAGATCCGGATCGACCGGGCGGGCCTGGCCCCATTGCCGCTCGACCGTGTCGCGCCACATGGCGCGCACCTCGGCATAGGCTTGCGACGTCTGCTTCGGTTTGGGCATGGCGGATTTTTTTTGTCGAACATGTTCACTGGACAGGTTCAATATATCACGACCGCCCATCGACCTGGCGGGACGCGCCTGTGCCCTGCAGTCCAGCCCGGTTGTCGCCGGCGCGAAATTGGGGCATGTGAGCGGCCTTGATAGCGACGAGGCAGTAGGAATGGCTCCGTATAAGCCGCAGAATTTCGGCGACCGGTTGAACACAGCAGCGAGTGCCAAGAAGGCTGCGCTCGAAAAGTTCGAAGCGAAGAGCGCCGCACTCGCGACCGTCTCGGCCGAAAAGCAGGCCGAGCGTATGGCGGCAGCCGCGGCCCGCGAGGCGCGCGCCGCCGAGCGCGAGGTGGCGAAACAGGCGAAGGCCCTGCAGGACGCCCAGGCGAAGGCCGAGCGTCAGGCGGCCCAGGCCGAGGCTAAGCTGGCCGAAGAGGCCCGCCTGCTGGCCGAGTCGGCGCAGGAAGCCAATTTGGAAATCGAGCGCAAGGCCGCGCGCGACGCCCGCTACGCCGCGCGCAAGGCCCGCAAGTAATCCAGCCCGTCGGTTCGGGCTAAACCGGCCTGCCGGTTTGAGCCAAACCAGCCGGTTACGCGGCCCGGACCCGGGCTACGAACTGCTCGATCTCATGGCGCAGACGATCGCTTTCGCGCGTCAGCACCGTGGCCTTGCCCAGCACGCCGGTCGCCGTGTCGGACGCTGCCTGGGCCACGTTGCGGGCGATCTCATGCGTGGCGGCCTGCTGCTGTTCGACCGCGTCGGCGATCGCGGTCGAGATTTCGTCGTGGTCCTGATGGATCTGCAGATGACGGTCATGCCGTCGGACCTGATCGCCATCGTCCAGCGGGGTCGGCCGGACCTGGGCGGCGCGATCGAGGACTGAGATAAAATCCCTGCGAGACAGGCCGTCCCGGGTTCGTCTAGCCTGGTGGGCAAACAACGGATGGGCGGCATCGTGGCGGATCAACGGACTCGGACACCGGCGCTCGCCTTCATTCTGATTACCGTGACGCTCGATACCCTGGCGCTCGGCCTGATCATTCCGGTGCTGCCGAAGCTGGTGGTGGATTTCCTGCACGGCGATACCGCCGATGGCGCCGAGATCCTGGGCCTGTTCGGCACGGTCTGGGCCGTCATGCAGTTCCTGTCCGGGCCGATCCTGGGCTCGCTGTCCGACCGGGTCGGCCGACGGCCGGTCATTCTGCTGTCGAACCTCGGCCTCGGGTTCGATTATGTGCTGATGGCGCTGGCGCCCAATCTGCTGTGGCTGTTCGTCGGTCGGGTGATCTCGGGTATCACCGCCGCCAGCATCACGACCGCTTTCGCCTATATCGCCGATGTCACCGGGCCGGAAAAGCGCGCCCAGGCGTTCGGCATGGTCGGTGCCGCCTTCGGGATCGGCTTCATCATCGGGCCCGCGATCGGCGGGCTGTTGGGCAATTTCGATCCGCGCTTGCCGTTCTGGGTCGCCGCCGGCTTCAGCCTGCTGAACGCCGCCTATGGCTTTTTCGTGCTGCCGGAATCGCTGCCGCCGGAGCAGCGCGCCGCCTTTTCCTGGCGCCGGGCCAACCCGGTCGGCGCATTGACGCTGCTGCGCAGCCATCCGGAACTGATGGGCCTGGCCGGGGTCAGCTTCCTGGCCCAATTGGCCCATGAGTCCTTGCCGGCCGCCTTCGTGATCTATGCCGGTTATCGCTATCACTGGGACCAGGGCATGATCGGGCTGACGCTGGCCGGCGTCGGCATCTGCGGCGCCGTGGTCCAGGGCGGCCTGATCGGCCCGATCGTGGCCAGAATGGGCGAGCGGCGGGCGATGATGTTCGGCCTGATCGCCGGCGCCATCGGCTTCGCGATCTATGGCTTGGCCGAAACCGGCCCGATATTCTGGGTCGGCACGCCGCTGATGGCGCTGTGGGGCGTCGCCGGCGCCGCGACGCAGGGGCTGACCAGCGCCAGGGTCGGCGCCCATGAACAGGGCCAGTTGCAGGGTGCGCTGCAGGGCGTGCGTGGCATCGCCGGCCTGATCGGGCCCGCGCTCTATACGCTTTCCTTTGCCTATGCGATCGGGGCGGGTGCCGCCCTGGGTCAGCCGGGCCTGCCCTATCTGATCGCGGCGCTGTGCCTGGTCGCGGCACTGGCCATCGCCTGGGGCGTGACTCGCCGGCACCCGGCGCCGGCGTCTACTTGACGAAGCCCGTCGCGCGGGGCTCGGCTTGGCGGTCTGCTCGATCGGCACGTTGCCGACCGCGCAGCTGGCATAGAGCCCCAGCCCCAGCGGCGGCGTCAATCGGAGACTACCCGCCGTAGCGGTTCGCCCGTTGACCCTTGATGCCGAGCGCCAGCGCGAACAGACCGCCGGACTCCGGCGCGTCGCCGCTTTCCTGCCAATTGTTGCCGCCGAGCGTGGTGACATAGCCGGTCGTCAGGTCCGGGCCGCCGAACGCGAGCTTGGTCAGGCGCTTGACCGGCATCGGGATGATGCGATCGACCACGCCGCCCGGCGTGAAGCGCACCAGCTCGCCGCCGGTGATGCCCGCCATCCAATAGAATCCCTCGGCATCGACCGCGCCGCCATCCGGCCGCCCAGCCAGATCCCTGGTGTCGAAGAACACCCGGCGTGGGCCCATCGTGCCGGTATCCTGGTCATAGTCGGCGACCCAGATGGTGCGAACTTTGGCGGTCGAATCCGAGAAATAGAACTTCGTGCCGTCCGGGCTGAACGCCATGCCGTTGATGGTCCAGAACCCATCCATCATGCGGGTGCAGCGGCCGTCGGGGTCCAGGCGATAGACGGCACCGGTCGGCTGGATGCCATGCTTGTGCAGGCGCATGGTGCCGGCCCAGAACCGGCCGCGGGTATCGACGGCACCATCGTTGAACCTGTTGCAGGGCTCGTCCGCCTCCGGTGTCGCCAGCCGGTCCAGTTTGCCGGTTGCCGGATCGAAGAAGGCGAAACCGCTCTTCAGCGCCAGCACCGGGCTGCCGCTTTCGCGCAGTTGCACGCAGGCGACCGCCTCGCCCAGGTCCCATTGTCTGTTGGTGCCGCCGGCCGGGTCGAAGCGATGCAGCAGGTTGCCGTCGATATCGACCCACCACAGCACCTGCTCGCGCTCGCACCAGACGGGGCCCTCGCCGGTCGTGGCATGGGCATCGACGACGAGGCGGGCGGCGGGTGCGGTCATGGCAGCGGCTCCAACGACGGTGAGGATCGAAGACCTAACAGCACCGGACGAGCGATGGCAATTTGCCATGTTATCAGACAAGATACATTTCTGTTCCGCCTGCTGGAACAATGGTGATGCCATGGCCCGAAGCCCGACAGCCTTTTCCCCGCTGACCCTGCCGTTGAGCCGTACGGCTCAATTGGTCGAGCATCTGGGCAGCGACATCCGCTCAGGCCGCTACAAGCCGACCGAACGGCTGCCGACCGAGCAGGAATTGATGGCGCGGTTCGACGTCAGCCGCACGGTGGTGCGCGAGGCGGTCGCCAGCCTCAAGGCGGAGGGGCTGGTCTTGACCCGTCAGGGCTCCGGCGCCTTCGTGGCGCAAAATCCGACCGGCAAGCCGTTCCGCATCGTCCAGGACGATCTGAAATCGATCGCCGAGGTGCTGAACGTGCTGCAACTCCGTCTGGCGGTCGAGGTCGAGGTCGCCGGCGACGCCGCAATCAAGCGCGATCAGAGCATGCTCGACGACATGGACCATTGCCTGGCGCAGATCGACGCGGCCGTGGCGGCCGGCGATGCCGCGATCGAGGCGGACTACGAGTTTCACGTCTCGATCGCGCGGGCGACCGGCAATCCCCACTTCGAGCGCTTCATGCGCTTTCTCGGCACCGTGCTGATCCCGCGTCAGACCGTGCGTGCCGGGATCGAGGATCCGCGCGCCCAGCGGGCCTATCTGGACCAGGTCCAGGCCGAGCATCGCGCGCTCTATCAGGCGATCCGCGATGCCGACCCGGATGCCGCGCGCCACGCCGCCCGCGCGCATCTGGAAGCCGGCCGCGAGCGCTATCTGACCATCTCGCAGGCGACGATCTGAGCCGTGCAATCTTGTTGGGGGAGGGTGAGGGTCGTCGAAGCGTTCGGTGCGCACCCGAGTCCGGCTTCAAGCACCCTCACCCAGCCCTGGGGCCAGTAATCAAGCCTGGGCGATGAACTTCGTGTTCAGGTACGCGTCCAGACCTTCGATGCCGCCTTCGGAGCCGTAGCCGCTTTCCTTGATGCCGCCGAACGGCGTCTCGGCGACGGTGATGGCGAAGGTGTTCACGCCGACCATGCCGCTTTCCAGCGCGTCAGCGATGGCTGTCGCGTACTTGACCGAGTTGGTGAAGCTGTAGGACGCCAGGCCGAACGGCAGGCGGTTGGCCTGGGCCACCACCTCGTCGAACGAGGTGAAGCGGCTGGTGACGGCGACCGGGCCGAACGGCTCCTCGTTCATGATGCGCGCTTCGACCGGCACGTCGGCCAGCACGGTCGGCTTGTAGAAATAGCCGCGGTTGCCGATCCGCTCGCCGCCGGTCTTCAGCTTGGCGCCATGGCCGACCGCGTCGTCGATCAGCTTGGTCATGGCGTCGATCCGGCGGCTGTTGGCGAGTGGGCCCATCCTGGTCGCGGGATCCAGCCCGTCGCCGACGGTCAGCGCCTCGGCCAGGCTGGTCAGCTTGGCCACGAAAGCATCATGCACCCGGTCATGGACATAGAAGCGGGTCGGCGAGACGCAGACCTGGCCGGCATTGCGGAACTTGGCCGCGACCGACAGGGCCGCCGCCGCCTCGATGTCGGCATCCTCGAACACCACGACCGGGGCGTGGCCGCCCAGCTCCATGGTCGTGCGCTTGGCGCCCTGGGCAGCCATCGCCGCCAGTTGCTTGCCGACCGCGGTCGAGCCGGTGAACGACACCTTGCGGATCTGGGCGGCGTTGATCAGGTGGGTCGAAACCTGGGCCGGCACGCCGAACACCACATTCAGCACGCCCTTGGGCAGGCCGGCATCGTCGAGCGCCTTGGCCAGCGCCAGGCAGGTCGCAGGCGTCTCCTCGGCCGGCTTGATGATGCAGGAACAGCCCGCGCCGAGCGAGGCGGCGATCTTGCGCGCCGGCGTCACGGCCGGGAAATTCCACGGCGCGAAGGCGGCGACCGGGCCGACCGGCTGCTTGATCACCATCTGGCGCACGCCCTCGGCGCGGGCCGGGATGACGCGGCCATAGGCCCGGCGGCCTTCCTCGGCGAACCATTCGAACTGATCGGCCGAGCCCATCACCTCGACGCGCGCCTCGGCGTGCGGCTTGCCCTCTTCCAGCACCATCAGGGTGGCGATCTGGTCGGCGCGCTCGCGGATCAGCTCGGCCGCCTTGCGCAGCACCTTGGCGCGGTCATAGGCCGACACGCGGCGCCACAGCTTGAAGCCCTTGTCGGCGGCGTCCAGCGCCGCGTCCAGGTCGGCGGCATTGGCGAGCGGCAGTTCGGCCAACGTCTCGCCGGTCGCCGGATTGATCACCTGATGAAAGTCGCGGCCGCCGCCGGACAGCCAGGCGCCGCCGATGAACAGGGTCAAGGTCGGATAAATTGCGTTGCTCATGGCTGATCTCCCTCAGGCTTTGGAACCTGGAATTTGAGATCATCGTACAAGCTTGTAAAGCCGGGTCGCTTGCTCCGCGCGGATATAGCGCGTCAGGCGGCCTGGGGCGACGGCTTGGGCAATTTCTCGGCGATGCCCAGCATCGCCTCGCGCCGGGTCATTTCGGCCCAGATCTCTTCCGGCGTGATGCCCAGATGGGCCCAGAGCACGGCCAGGTTATAGATCAGATCGACGCTCTCCAGCACCACGCCCTCGCGGTTGCCGGTGGCGGCGTCGATCGCGACCTCGATCGCTTCCTCGCCCAGCTTCTGCGCGATCTTGGGCGTGCCGGTCGCCAGCAGCTTGGCGGTGCGCGACGAGCCCGGGGGCGCGTCCTTGCGGGCCATCACGGCGGCATACAGCCGATCGATCGGATCGCTCATCGCCGTATCTCCCTGAGAAATCCTGGTTCAATAGTAAGTCGTGCCTGGGATCGCCATCGCAAGGCGGATCAATCGGGCAATTGGTCGAGCCATCCGGTGCGACGGTGCCATCGCCCTCATAAAACCGTCCCGGAACCATGGTACGCAGGAGGTGGAAACACCATCGCGAAGGTTCGATCATGACCGTTGCCGCCTCGTCCTACGACCTCGCCATCGTCGGTGCCGGCATCATCGGCCTGGGCCACGCGCTGGCGGCGGCGCGGCGCGGCTTGAAGATCATCGTGATCGATCGCGACGCCCAGGCGAACGGCGCGTCGATCCGCAATTTCGGCTTCATCACCGTGACCGGCCAGGCCGGCGGCGCCATGTGGGGTCGCGCCCGCCGCACACGCGACATCTGGGACGAGATCGCAGGCCCGGCCGGCATTCCGGTCATCCATCGCGGCACCGCGATTCTAGCCCGCAGCGACGAAGCGCTGGCCGTCGCCCGGGAATTCGTCGCCGGCGAGATGGGCGAGGGCTGCAGCCTGCTGCCGCCGTCGGCGCTGGACGAGAAGATGCCCAGGGCCCGCCGCGACGGGGTTCGGGGCTTCCTGTGGAGCCCGCACGAACTCCGCGTCGAGCCGCACGCGGCGGTTCCCGCCATCGCGCGCTGGTTGGAGGCGGCCCATGGCGTCAGCTTCCTGCGCGGCGTGGCCGTGACCGAGGTGGCCCCACCCGGGATCGAGACCAGCCGCGGCGCGGTCCATGCCAACAAAGTCATCGTCTGTCCCGGCCCGGATCTGGTCACCCTGTTCCCCGAGACGATCGCCCGATATCGTCCGACCCTGTGCAAGCTGCAGATGCTGCGGCTGGCGCCGCAAGGTCCGGGCTGGACGCTCGGCGCCTCGGTGATGACGGACCTCAGCCTCGGCCGCTATCTGGGCTTCGACGGCTGCCCCAGCGTCGGCGCGCTCCGGGCGCGGATTGCGGCGCTGGAGCCGGAGACGCTGGCGAACGGCATCCATCTGATCGTGGTCCAGAGCGCCGACGGCTCGCTCGTAATCGGCGATTCCCATCACTACGCGCCGACGCCCGACCCGTTCGCGGCCGACGCGGTCGACCGGCTGATCCTGCGCCATGCCAAGGAAACCCTGGACCTGGCCGACGACCGCATCGTCGAGCGCTGGACCGGGATCTATCCCTCGTCCGACAATGATACGCCGGCATTCTTCGACACGCCGCTGCCCGATGTGCGGATCGCGATGGTCACCAGCGGCGCCGGCATGAGCACCGGTTTCGCGCTGGCCGAGGAAGTGATTGCCGACCTCTATGGCTAGACGCTACGGATAGGGCATGAACCTCGAAGACGCCTTCCTGCGCCTGGTGCTGGCGCTGTTCTGCGGCGCGCTGATCGGCGTCGAACGGCAATGGCGCCAGAAGATGGCCGGCCTGCGCACCAACGTATTGGTCGCGATCGGCGCCGCCGCCTTCGTGCTGTTCGCCTACCGCCTGACCCCCGTGGGCGACGCCACCCGCATGGCCGGCCAGGTCGTGACCGGCATCGGCTTTTTGGGCGCCGGCGTGATCATGCACGAGGGCGTCAATGTCCATGGCCTGAACACGGCGGCGACCCTGTGGTGCTCGGCCGCGGTCGGCATGTTCGCCGGCGCCGGCCTGATGTTCGAGGCGGCGATCTTCGCGGTGTTCGTCACCCTCACCAACATGGTGCTGCGCCCGATCGTCACTTTCATCAACCGCCATACCGGCCCGGCGGCCGAGGTCGAGCAGACCTACGTCATCAAGATCGTGGCGGCCAAGAGCGACGAGGCCCGGCTGCGCGCCGGCCTGCTCCAGGCGCTCGAGGCCGGGCATCTGGGCCTGCAGCAATTGAAAAGCACCGGCCTGGACGAAGGCGAGATCGAGATCGCGGCCACCATCCTCGCGCCGCATCGCGAGGACGCGAAGCTGGAGGCGATCGTCAGCCGCGCCAGCCTGCAGCCCTCGGTCAGCGCCGCCAAATGGCAGGTCGCCCCGAGCGGCCGGAATGTGTCGGACTAGCTCCTTGTTTCGTCTTTCTGAAAATAGGGCCGCGATCCTGTAGGCCGACGGAGAACGCACGCCATGGCCCTTGGTGATCTTGGTCCCCGCATCTGCATCATGGGGCCATCGAACAGCGGCAAGTCCACCTTGGCGACGGCAATCGGGCGCGCTCGCGACTTAGCGCCGATCCACCTCGACCTGCTTTACCATCGGCCGAACACGGATTGGCAACCTCGACCGGACGCAGAGTTCAGGGCCCTGCATGAGGCGACGATTTCGGGGGATAGCTGGGTTATCGACGGCAACTATTCTCGATGTCTGCCGCAGCGGCTTGCACGGGCGACCGGGGTCATTTTGCTGGACAGCTCGACCGCAATCAGCCTGTGGCGATACCTCCGCCGATCATGGTTCGAGCGCCATCGTCCAGGCGGCCTCGAGGGCGGCAAGGATAGCGTCAAATGGGCCATGATCCGCCATATTGCGGTCACCACCCGAGAGAACCGGAGGCGCTACAAGGAGATGTTCGACCAGATCAGCTTACCGAAGATCAGACTGGCAACGTCCCGCGACCTCGGTCGGTTCTATCGGTCGGAAGGGTTGAGCCGCTAGCGACCCCAACCGGGCGCCGAAGCGATTCGGCCTGCGATCCGCCCCACCCCCGACGGACACTTGGCCGCCATCCGCAGGCTGCCGGACAGTTTTGCATTGACGCAAATTTGTTCTTGTTTTGTTTCACGGGAAACGGGCGTCGTGGTAGGGTGCGCGTCGAGGTCGCAAGCCCTTCCGATCACGTGATTTTCCGGCGGGATGCGCGTTTGGGTCGGCGGGACGATCGGGCCGGACAGATGGGGGTTGGTGCTGTCCGGCGCGTTCCCGGTCGGGGAACTTCCCAGCGCGGGATCATATCGTTCCCATCCAGGGACCGGCGCGACGGGATCGAAGGCGGTGGGGAAAATGATCGACGTGATGAAGGACATGGGCGGTGAGGGGCGGGAAGCGGCTGTTGACGACCCTACTAGGCCGTTCAGGTCGATCTTTACGTGACCCCATTGCGGACATTCGTCCGCTCGCCTTAGGGTGGAGCCATGACGGCCCCGGAAGGGCTTTCGTTAGAGCCTGCTTAATAGTCTTATCGCAGCAGTGCATCCGTCTCGGCGGCACGCTCAGGGCGAGTGAAATTTTGACGGCACATTACCATGCGAGAAGCGAGGCTTTAGGAAAACTGAAAGTTTGCATCACACTGCTGGTCGTGCTGCACCATTCAATTCTCGCCTATAGCTACTACGCCCGCTTCGATCGACTGCACTACCTGCGGTCAAGCGCTCCCATCGTCGATCATAACCGCTGGATCGGCTTTGACCTCCTCGTGGACTTCAATGACATCTACTTCATGTCGCTGATGTTCCTCATCTCAGGCCTCTTTGTGATGCCGAGTCTGTCTCGCCGAGGCTCATGGAACTATCTGGCCGGCCGCGCAGTCCGCTTGGGGCTGCCGTTTCTGGTCGCCGTCACCGTCATCATGCCCGTCGCCTACTACCCGTCCTATTTGCAGACGGGAGCCAGTCTGTCCTTCCCTCAGTACTGGATCGGGTACTTCACCTCCTATGGCTGGCCTGCCGGTCCCGCCTGGTTCATCTGGGTTCTGCTGACACTGGATGCCCTGGCGGTACTGGTGGCGATGCTCAATCCCGCCGTCGTGCAAAACGGGACCGTGATTTCCGACTGGCTGTTAAAGCGACCGTCCGTCGGTCTCGGACTGCTCTTGGCTGTGGCGGCGCTCGCCTATTTGCCCATGCTCTATGTTTTCGGTCCCACTCGCTGGTTTTCATGGGGACCGTTCGCCGTCCAGGCGAGCCGCGTCGCTCTCTATGCGATCTTCTTCGCCACGGGCGCCGTTCTGGGCGCAGCCGGTCTGACGCATCCCCTTTTGGGACGAGCAGGCCCTTTCGCGAAAGGCTGGACTGTTTGCGCCGGCTTGGCGCTGATCGCCTTTTGCGGCCTCGCCGCACTCCAGCGTTCGACCCTGCTCCATGACTCGCTGCAATGGCACGCCTTGGGCGCCGTTCTGTTTATCCTCGTATGCGTGTTGACCGGCGTCGCCCTGATCGGAGGGTTTATCCGCCACCTTGATGTGAACCGGTCTTGGCTCGACCTCTTGGCACCCAGCGCCTTCGCAATTTACGTTCTGCACTACGCCCCTTTGACTTGGATTCAGACAGCCCTCCTCGCCTCAGAAATCCCTGCCGTTGCCAAGGCGAGCGCCACTTTCATCGGCACGCTGTTTGTGAGTTGCATCCTGGCGGCTCTGTTGCGGCAGAGTCCAAAGCTGCGACAAGTTCTCTGAGCCATCTTAAATTAGGTCGGATGGCCGTGATCGACCCATCTCGGGCGGACAAAGGGATCTGGTCGCTGCTCCAAAGCCGACATAATCTATGCGTGTGGATCATCTATGCGTGTGTATCGAGGCCGGGAAAAGTACGGATGACCAGCCAAGTTAATGGCGTACTGCTTACCGACGGACGAAACCGCGTTTTTCTCCAACTTCGTTAAAATTTGGCCCGTCGCCATGGTGAAGGCACAAAGTAATGATGGACGCGAAAATATACATTTCCAAAAGCGCTCAAATTGTTGAGATTTCCATAATCTTCTGTGTGTATGTGTTTGCGATTTATAGCATGCATGGTCAGGTTTCAAATATTATATTAACAGCTATATCTTTGTTTCTAATTTTTATATTCTATTATTTCAGCGATGCCGTGCACGCATTAAAATATGCGAATTTGCCTGTATTATATTTTCTTAGTGATGGCGTCTGGATACGTAAAATAGTTTCAACGGATAAAACATTTTTGAAATATATCGATATAAAAGAAGTAACCGAATATCACACTAGAAGTGGTTCTGGAATTTTAATTAAAACTGAAAATGGTAAGATCGCTATAAAGTCCGGTTTAGACGTAAAAAACAAAAAACTGCACGAATTCCTCTTGAGTAAAATTTCACAAAGATAATTTTTTGTAAACTAGACTTGCAATTGATGTACTGTCGTTGGTTATAGCGCCTTCACTACCAGGTATAGGCGAAAACGAAGGTTCGCCCGAGCAACGAAAATTTCAGTGAGCGATATGTCCGGGGACGCATCAGCGGCGCCTGAAACCGGCCATTCCGCAATCCACCCACCTCGGACATTGCTATCGTGCCCAATCGAGTTTTGACCAAGGCGCATCGTTCGGATGTCGCTAAGGCTGCTCACCCCGTTCCAGCCGCGCTTCGACCGCATCCAGCACCGGCAGCAGGTCGGCGACGCTGTCGATGACGTAATGGGCGCCGGCATCGGTCAGCTCCTGCGCCGACTGGGCGCGCCGCTCGGCGAATTCGGCGGGGCTGAGGGCCGCGGTCTCGTCCGCCGACAGGCCGAAGCCGTTGCCGCTGACCGACAGTCCCACGGTCCAACTGCCGGCATTCAGCCCTTCCGCGATGCCCGGCACCGTATCGTCGACTTTGATCACCGACGCCGGCGCCCAGATGCCCAGGTCGGCGAAGCAGCGATACATCATCAGCGGGCTGGGCCTGCCCTCGGCCAGGTCGCCGGCGCAGACCATATTGTCCGGGACATAGCCGCCCTGGGCCGCGATCGGTGCCAGCACCGCCATGATCGGGCGGTTATAGCCGGTGGTCGAGCCGATCTTCACGCCGCGGGCCCGCAGCGCCGCCACCGTATCGAGCGCGCCGGGGATGAAATCGGCGAATTGCGGCACGACCTCGGCATTCAACGGCGTGAATACGCCATAGATCCGATCGACATCCTTGTCGGTGAAGCCTCTGCCATGGGCCGCCTGCCAGCGCGCGGCCACGGCGGGCAGGCGGCCGACCGCCTGGATATGCTGCCATTTCGCCAGGCCCATCGGCACCCGCGCCTCGGCGACCGAGATCTCGACGCCGAAGCGTTTGAACACCTCGACGAACACGCCCATCGGCGCCCGGCTGCCATGGTCGACGATGGTGCCGGCCCAGTCGAACACGACCGCCTGGATCTTGCCGCGATAGGGTCGCGCCATATGGAGTTCCCTTTATCTTAGCGCGGCGCGACCTTGGTCGGAATGCGCGACAGGCCGATCAGCACCGCCAGCGTGGTCAGGATCAGCAGGATGGTCAGCGCCGAGCCCTCGAACACGTCACCCCGGTCGGTCAGCGAGAAAATCCCGACCGGCAGGGTGACCCAGCCGGGCGGGTAGATCATCACGGTCGCCCCCAGCTCGCCCATCGACAGCGCGAAGCTGAGGCTGAAGGCCGCGATCAGGTGCGGCAGGATCAGCGGCAGCGTGACATGGCGCAAGCGATAGGCCGGCCGCGCGCCCAGGCTTTCGGCGACCTGCTCGAAATCTGGCGACAGGCGGGCGAGCCCAGCCGAGATATTGCCATAGGTGAAGGCCGAAATCAGGATCATGTGCGCGATGAACACGATCGCCGCTGTGCCGTTCAGCAGGATCGGCGGCCGGCTGAACGCGACCAGCAGGCCCAGGCCAACCGAGACCGACGGCACGGCGCTCGGAATGAAGAACAGCAGATCCAGCACGCGGCGCAGCGGGCCCTGATAGGCGCGCAAGGCGAGCGCCGCCCAGGTGCCGAGCAGCAATGCCACGGCGCTCGCGACCATGCCGGTCACCACGCTGGTCCAGAGCGCTTCGCCCGAGGGGCCGGAGACGGCGTCCAGATAATGCTCGAGGGTCGGCAGCGACGGCAGCACGTCGTTCCATTGCCCGGCGAAGCTCGCGGCCAGGATGATGGCCAGGGGCGCGATATAGATCACGCCGATCAGCACTGCGGCGAGGCCCCAGGCGAGCCAGTGGCCGGATCTAGACCACACCAGCATTGCGACCTCCGACCCGGGCGATCACCGTGCGATAGACCATGTAGAGCGACAGCGACAGGGCCACGTTGATGATGGCGATGACGCAGGCCGCCGTATAGTCGAACTCCTGGATCGCCTTGTCATAGACCAGCAGCGGCAGGGTGATGACGCCCTTGGCGCCGATGAACAAAACGATGCCGAATTCGTTGACCGTCAGAAGCAGGCACTGGCTGCCGCCGGCCAGCAGCGCCGGCATGGCGGCGGGCAGGATGATCTCGCGGACGATGCGGGGCGCCCGCGCGCCCAGGCTGCTCGCGACCTCGATCTGGGCCGCCTCGATCAGCGAGAAGGCCGCCATCAGCGGGCGCAGCACGAAGGGCGTATAGACCGTGATCTCGGCCAAAATCACGCCCCAGGGCGAATAGAGGAAATCGACCGGCGGCGTCTCGAACCCGAACAACTCGATCAGCGCGCCGTTCAGCACCCCGGCCGAGCCGTAGATGAAGGTAAAGGCCAAGGCGACCAGGAAGGTCGGCAGCGCGATGAAGGTGTCGATGAAGCGCGCGATCTCGCGCGCACCCGGAAACGGCACGAAGGACAGCACCAGCGCGATGGCGAAGCCCAGCACCAGGCAGCCGGTGCTGGCGGCGACCGCGATCTCGATCGTGTGTCCCAATGCGCCCAGGAACAGGGCGGAGCGGAACACGGCGGCGAAATGGTCGAACGAGACCTGGTTGCCGTCGCCGGTCAGCGCCTGGATCGCGATCAGCGACAGCGGGTAGAAGAACAGCCCGGCCAGCACCAGCAGCGGCGGCGCGATCCACAGGCGGCCGCTCGCGGGCCGCAGCGGTCCGGCGAGCGCGGTCTCAGCCATGTTCGGGCGCGATCAGGGTCGCGTCCTGGTCGGCGAACCCCAGATCGAACGGCGCGCCGGGGGCCGGCGGTTCGCGCAGCGGCGCCGAGACCAGGCGCAAGATCGTCCCGGCGCAATCGAGCGTCAGGACGTGATGGTCGCCCTGCCATTGCACATGGGTCACGGCGGCGCCCAGGCGATTGCCGTGATGGGGTTCGGCCAGCCGCAGGTCGTGCGGCCGGATGCACAGCAGGCACTCCGCGCCGATCTCCAGCGTCGCATGCGCCGGCACGGTCAACTCGACATCGCCGAAGCGGACACGGACCAGACCGGCCCCGGCCGGGCCTTCGATGCGGACCGGCAGCAGGTTGGCCCGGCCCAGAAACTCGGCGGTGAAGCGGTTCGGCGGCCGGCTATAGAGCCCGTGCGACGGCCCGAACGCGCTCAGGCGGCCATCCTTCATGATGGCGATGCGGTCGGCGAGCGTCAGCGCCTCGGTCTGGTCGTGGGTGACATAGAGCACGGTCAGGGTCGGCAGATCGCGATGCAGCTTGGCCAACTCCTCGACCATCGAGCGGCGGATCTGCGCGTCGAGCGCCGACAGCGGTTCGTCGAGCAGCAGCACGCGCGGCTGCACCGCCAGCGCGCGTGCGATCGCGACGCGCTGCTGCTGACCGCCCGACAGTTCGCGGGGATACCGGCCGACATAGGCACCCATGCCGACCATGCGCAGGCATTCCTTGACCCGCTCGGCGATCAGGCCGGTTTCCGCCTTTTGCGCGCGCAGGCCGAAGGCGACATTGTCCTCGATCTTCATATGCGGGAACAAAGCGTAGTTCTGCACGACCATGCCGATGCCGCGGGCATAGGGGGCGAGGTCGGTGACGTCGCTCTCGCCGATGCGGATCCGGCCGGATTGCGGCCGGACGAAGCCTGCGACCGCGCGCAGCGCCGTGGTCTTGCCCGATCCGGACGGGCCGATCAGCGCCATGATCTCGCCGTGCCGGATCTGCAGCGAGAAATCCCTCAGCACGACATGGCCGCGATAGGCCACCGTGATGTTTTCGAACGAAATGCCCTCGCCGCCCGCGATGGCGGACGGCGAGAGCGGCTGCGCGGCGGCCAGGCCCATGCGGGCTAGCTGCCGGTGACCTGGTGCCACTTGGCGACGTCGGCCGGCAGATCGGTCAGGACCTGGGCCCAATCCGGCGTCCAGACCGTGACGCCTTCCATCAGCTTGTGCAGGTTCTTGAACGCCTCGTCGGTCGGCGTCACGTCCTTGCGCACCGGTAGGCCCTGGGCGACCGAGGTGACCGTCGCCTGTGCCTCTTTCGTCAGCAGGAAATCGATCAGTTTCTTGCCAGCGTCGGCATCGGGCGCGCCCTTGACCAGGCCGACATAGTAGGGCAACGCGAAGGTCGTGCGCTTGCCGTCGGCACCGGCCGGCCAGAACACGCGGATGTTCGGGTCCTGCGCCATCTGCGAGACGTTCATCTGCAGATCGCCGTTGGCGACATGCAGCTCGCCCTTGTTGACC
>Ga0302314_10001799_pt1 | contig 40186 bp, 32 predicted proteins | sample III_Palsa_N2_3_FD_200533 | JGI IMG/M metagenome (GOLD analysis project Ga0302314, IMG submission 200533) | Peat permafrost microbial communities from Stordalen Mire near Abisko, Sweden - III_Palsa_N2_3 | ecosystem: Environmental > Terrestrial > Soil > Palsa > Peat permafrost | place: Sweden... | reverse complement strand
GTAGGCGCTGCAGACGCAACGCATCACGCGATTCTAACACGCGAGGCATCCATCCCCGGCTGGGGCACGTATACCTATTAGTGGGAAGTGCGCCAAGGGCGCCAGAGAGGCTCCAAAGAAAAGGCCAGGCGGAGAGGGAACAACTTGGGGAGCAAAATCGTTAACAAATTCGGGAACTTTCTGGCGCGAAGCGGGAGCAGGTCCGATTTATGCTGGCCCCCATTCAGCTCTCAGCCATGACTGGCGGGGCAGACTGCTCTCCACCAAAGCTCCTGTTGCGGACGCACCACAATCGGACAAGGCTATGGAAAGGGGGCAGATTTTTTTACGTGGGAAGGGAACGATATGGCAAAATGCCAACGCACAAAGAGTTAGACACGGCTCGAAGTCTACACACCACGTTTTTTGTTCCGCACCAATGTTATACTTCGAGCAATGTATGACTTGTCATCGTCAACAAGCTCGCAGTAAACCTGCGGTAATCTCAATTTCGAGAGGAGAAATATGAATAAACTTTCAAAGCTCGCGTTCATTGCAGCTACCGCAGTTGTGGCTGCATCCGCAATGGCACAGTCGGTGCCGGCGTCGCGACAAGCTACGAACGACAACTGGGTGAACGGCACGGGCGAGTACGTGTGGATGAACGGCACGAACGAACTCTGCTGGCGCGATGCATTCTGGACGCCGGCAACCGCTAACGCAAAGTGCGATGGCGCCCTGGTTGCTCAGGCACCGACCCCGCCGGCACCGCCGGCACCGGCTCCGGTTATCCAAAGCCAAAAGATTACGTATCAAGCTGATGCGCTGTTCGACTTCGACAAGGCTATCCTGAAGCCGGGCGGCAAGGAAAAGCTGGATGATCTCGCATCGAAGATCGGCAGCCTGAACCTGGAAGTTGTGGTTGCAACGGGCTACACGGACCGCATCGGTTCGGACAAGTACAACGACCGCCTGTCGCTGCGTCGTGCTCAAGCTGTCAAGGCATACCTGGTCAGCAAGGGCATCGAAGCCAACCGCATCTACACGGAAGGCAAGGGCAAGCGCGACCCGGTCACGACCGGTTGCAACCAGAAGAACCGCAAGCAACTTATCGCCTGCCTCGCACCGGATCGTCGCGTGGAAGTCGAAGTTGTGGGTACTTCGAAGCAGTAAGCTCCAGATTACCGCAGTATCAAAGCCCCGCTTCGGCGGGGCTTTTTTTATGTCCGGATGCCTCATTGTGTCAAATCAGGGCGGCCGCCCGCACATTAAGCCTCTGGCGGCGGGTTCGGGCAGCCGAGCGGTCAGCGGCATTTTGCCGCCCTGTCTGTCGGCCTATATACTCGGGGTTTATCCTCGACACCCGTTCACCCGCTCTCATCAAGGCCGCATCCGCCATGACCAACGCCGATCCCCACGAACTACAGAAATTCAGCGATCTCGCCCATCGCTGGTGGGACCCGAACGCCGAATTCAAACCGCTGCATGAACTGAATCCGGTCCGGCTCAACTGGATCGACGCGCAGGCCCACCTCGCCGGCAAACGAGTACTCGATATTGGCTGCGGCGGCGGCATCCTGACGGAATCGATGGCCGGATTAGGCGCACACGTGAAGGGAATCGACCTGTCGAGCCAGGCGCTCGGCGTGGCAGATCTTCACAGCCTTGAAAGTGGTGTAACCGTCGATTACGAAGAAATCGCCGCGGAGGCGCTCGCCGCTCGCGAACCCGGCACCTACGACGTCGTGACCTGCATGGAAATGCTGGAACACGTGCCCGAACCGGCGGCCATTGTCGCCGCCTGCAAGACGCTGGTGAAGCCTGGAGGCTGGGTGTTCTTCTCGACGCTCAACCGGAACGTGAAGTCCTATCTGTTCGCGGTGATCGGCGCGGAATACATCGCACGGATGCTGCCCAAGGGTACCCACGACTACGCGCGCTTTATCCGCCCGTCGGAACTGGCTGGTTTCGTCCGCGCCGCCGAGTTGCGCACCGCGGAGATCAAGGGCATCGCGTATCACCCGATCAGCAAGCACTTCGCCCTGTCGGACGACACGAGCATCAACTACATGCTCGCCTGCCGCCGCGACGTCTGACGCGCATCGACACCAATACGCATCCATGAGCGACCCTACCCCTCTGCCGCAACGCGAAGACGAAGACGCCTCGATCGGCCTTTGCCAGGCGGTCCTGTTCGACCTCGACGGCACCCTCGCCGATACGGCGCCCGATCTGGCCGCAGCCGTCAACAAAATGCGTCACGAACGCGGCCTCGAGATGGTGCCACTCGAAAACCTGCGGCCGCTGGCCTCGGCCGGCGCGCGCGGGCTGATCGGCGGCGCCTTCGGCATTGGGCCCGAACATCCCGAGTTCGCGGCGATGCGCGAGGAGTTTCTGGTCAATTACGAAGCCGACCTGTGCATCGAAACCACGCTCTTTCAAGGCATCGACGCCGTGCTCGATGAACTGGACGCGCGCGGTGTGCGCTGGGGCATCGTGACCAACAAGGTGGCCCGTCTGACCGACCCGCTGGTGGCCCTGCTGGGTCTCGATCTGCGGGCCGGCTGCGTGGTCAGTGGCGACACGACCCCGCATTCAAAGCCGCATCCGGCGCCGCTGTTGCACGCGGCCCGCATGCTGGACCTCTCGCCGGAGCGGATCGTCTACGTAGGCGACGACTTGCGCGACGTGCAAGCGGGCTTCGCAGCAGGCATGGTGACGGTCGCAGCCGCCTACGGCTACTGCGGTAACGACATTCCGCCGACCCGCTGGCATGCGCAACATGTCGTGCAGTCTCCGGCTGAACTGCAGAAACTGCTACGCGAGATCGGTTGAGCGGGCTGTTGCCTCGCGGCTCGGGTGACGGATCACCGTGCGGCGTCTTATCCAAAGACAGCCGAGACAGGGCTGTCAATCTATTGTAAAATCTACTGTGGTCCGGCGTTTTTTGGGCAACAAACCGCGGGGGCGACCTGGTTTCGACAGGGGTTGCGAAGCGGCTAGGGCATGTCGAGGCCCCGTCACCTCGTAAATCAGCGGGAAAAACGTAACTGCAAACGACGATACGTTCGCACTGGCAGCCTAAGGGCCGCCGTCCTCTGCCTAGTTCACTGACGGGCTAGAGTCGCAAGACCGGTAGCAATACCGACAGAGGTCATATACGTCAGTTAAGCCTTGGTGGTGTCACGACATCCGGGTCGAAAATTTAGTGAATCGCCGTAACGCAGCGTGTTCGTCCGCGTCGTTGCGGTTAAATCAAAAGACTGAACTACACATGTAGAACTGGTCGTAGAGTGCTTCTGGACGCGGGTTCGATTCCCGCCGCCTCCACCAAACACCCTGCAAGTTGCAGCAATGTTTTGCTAAGAACCCCGACAGCGTCAGGCTCTCGGGGTTTTTTGTTGCGCGTTGCTTTCGCGTGCGTCGGATGGACAGCGAATCTCCTTGCCCCGAGCAAAGTGATCCCCCCGCGCGCGGGTCGAGTTAGCCGACTCGCGCATCGGCATGGCCGCACGCGCGGGCAGGATATCAGCAGCGTAGAAGCGTTCAGGAAGACGTTGCAGGATGCAAAGTCGGTGGCGTATTCGGACAGCGCGAGTGGCGCCTATATCCAGAGATTGAGCCAGCACCGGTCTCGATCCGCTAGCCGCGCACTAGCCAGCAGTTCTGGCAAAGCAAAGCCCGTGCGGGTGACCTGAAGGCGCGGACCAAGGTGCCGCGCCAACGTGAGTTACTGATCCTGCGGGCACTGCAGATTGCAACCGTCCGGGTCGCCGTTGTCGCCCTTTTTGCGCATCGCGGACTTCTTGTCGGACTGGAACTTGTTCGACGGCGCCGATGCCGCGAACGGCAGTTGCGGATGCTCCTGCAGATGGAATCCGTCATCCAGGATGCCACCCGGCACGCCCGGCGAATTCTGCGCAAAAGCAATGGAGACTGTGGCGAACAACGCGCCTGCCGTAACGGCCACGGCACAGGCTTTGAGAAGAACGTTCATGTCGATCCGGCGCGGTGTACCGCGCAGTTGAGGCTAAATCAGAAGGCTACAGAGTATCGCATACCGCGCCAGACCGGGGCGGCAGGCCCCGCCTGTGTTGTTACAGGCGCTTACCCGAGGGCTGGACCGAGTCCATCGTCGAGCTCTAGCAGCGCGCCGCAATCCTCTGGATTGTAGCCCTCCAGCCGGGCCACGCCACTCTTGAATGCTTCGCTGCGCAGCATGTCGACGACGGTGGCAAGCGGCGTACGTCCCAGCGCCGCCCGGTCGCAAGCGAAGTAATAATCCTCATCGACGATCGGCACGAAATCGAGGCCGAAATGATGCGCGGCCGGCTCCACGCCGAATCCCACATCGGCCATGCCACTGGCGACAAACGCAGCAATCGCCGAATGCGTGAGTTCCGCCGACGCATAACCATTAACCCGATCCGGATCGACGCCCACACGACGCAACGCCAGCTCGAGCAGCATCCGCGTGCCGGACCCCGGCTGCCGGTTCACGAAGCGGATGTCGTCGCGCGCGAGATCGCGCAGTCCGCCGATCCGCTTCGGATTGCCCTTCGAGAGAAACAGACCCTGCTTACGCTGCGTGAGGTGGAGCAGCACATGTCGCTCGGGATTGAGCCAGCGCCTGTAGGTGTTCGCACACGCAGCCCGGAACTCGCCGCGCGGCAGGTGAAAGCCGGCCAGATCACACTCGCCTCGCGCCAATGCGGTGACGGCGTCCGCGCTGTCGCGATACTTGATGGCGACGGGCACTTCATCGGCCACCAGCGCTGTGACCAGCGCGGCCACCGCGTAGCCGTGCGAGGCGTGAATCCGGACATCGTCGGCGGGCGGCGCAAGCCAACGGTTCAGGTCGCTCGCCACCTCGCTCGCCAGCGCCCGCATGTTGCCATCGAGCCGCTCGCTGCACAGACGCTGCGCGCGCAACACGGCCTGGCCGAGTTCCGACAGCACCGAACCCCGCCCGCGCTCTTTGGCAATCAACGGTCCGCCTAGCCGCTCCTCGATGCTGCGCAGCAGGCCCCATGCGTGACGGTAGGACAAACCCTTAAGCGTCGCCGCCTGGGCAATGCTGCCCGCCTCGTCGACGAGCGCCAAAAGCTGCACGACGTCCGTCAGGCTGGCTTCGCGGCCGTCCGGGTCGCGGACAACCAACTGCGCGTGGCATTCGATTCTGATCATATATGCTGAGTTGCATCCTATTGCGAAAGGGGCGTCACCCGCCTATCGTTGCTCTACACATACCAAACGTATGAAGCATATGTGCACACTTTATGAAAGACAAGTGCATATTAGACTTCAGAGGAGCCCCCCACTTTGGACGATTCGAACGCGATTGCACCTGAGCAACTGGTGCAGCGTCATGCGCAGCCAGGCCGGTCTTTGCTTGCCGTGCTGCATGCCATCCAGGACGAACTCGGCTTTGTGCCGCCGGATGCCGTGACACCGCTCTCCCGGGCGATGAACCTGTCACGCGCGGAAGTCCACGGTGTGCTCACCTATTACCACCACTTCCGCACCCATCCCGCGGCGTCGGTCACCGTGCAACTCTGCCGCGCCGAAGCCTGCCGCAGCATGGGCACCGAGGCACTCGCGCGGCACATCGAGGCACGCACCGGTTGCCGCTTCGACGGTGAACATGAAGCCGCACATGGCGCGGCCGTCGGGCTTGAATCGGTGTATTGCCTCGGTCAGTGCGCGCTGTCACCGGCGCTGACGATCAACGGCATGCTGCATGCGAAGGTCACCCCCCAAAAGTTCGACGCGCTGCTCGCGGCTGCGACGAAGCGGGTGGAGGAAACGGCATGACGCGCATTTATGTTCCTCGCGATTCCGCAGCGCTGGCACTCGGCGCCGACGCGCTGGCCGACGCGATTGCCCGCGAAGCGACGCAACGCGGTATCGACATTGAACTGATCCGCAACGGTTCGCGCGGGTTGCTATGGCTCGAGCCGCTGGTCGAAGTCGTCACTCCGCGCGGGCGGATCGGCTATGCGAATGTCGACGCGGCAGATGTCACCTCGTTGTTCGATGCGGGCTTCACTGAGGGCCGCGCTCATCCGAGTCATGTGGGTGTCGTCGACGAGATTCCTTATCTGCAAAGGCAGCAGCGTCTGACCTTCGCACGCATCGGCATCACTGATCCCCTGTCCGTTGAGGACTACGTCGCCCACGGCGGCCTCGAAGGTCTGAAGCGGGCGCTGGCCGCCGATGGCGACGCCGCCTGCGAAGCCCTGATCGAATCGGGCCTGCGCGGCCGTGGCGGCGCGGCATTCCCCGCCGGTATCAAATGGCGCACGGTGCGCGGCGCCAAGGCTGCCCAGAAGTACATCGTCTGCAACGCCGACGAAGGCGATTCCGGCACTTTCTCCGACCGTCTGATCATGGAGAGCGACCCGTATGTGCTGATCGAAGGGATGATCATCGCGGGCATCGTGACCGGCGCGACGCTCGGCTACATCTACGTGCGCAGCGAGTATCCGCATTCGATCGCGACGCTTGAAACCGCTCTCAAACACGCCCGTGACGCCGGCTGGCTCGGCGGCAGCGTGCTGGGCTCGGCTTACAGGTTCGAACTTGAGGTCGCCAAAGGCGCGGGCGCTTACGTCTGCGGCGAAGAAACCGCGCTGCTCGAATCGCTCGAAGGCAAGCGCGGTATCGTCCGCGCCAAGCCACCGGTGCCGGCGCTGGTGGGTCTGTTCGGACAGCCAACCGTCATCAACAACGTCATCACGCTCGCCACGGTGCCTATCATCTTCGCGCGCGGCGCGGCATTTTATAAAGACTTCGGCATGGGCCGCTCACGCGGAACCTTGCCGTTTCAGCTCGCCGGCAATGTGAAGCAAGGCGGCCTCGTCGAACTCGCGTTCGGTGTCACGCTACGTGAGCTGCTGTTCGACTACGGCGGCGGCACCGCCAGCGGCCGGCCTGCACGCGCGGTGCAAGTGGGCGGCCCGCTCGGCACCTATCTGCCAGAGAGTCAGTGGGATATACCGCTCGACTACGAAGCCTACGCAGCGGTGGGCGCAGTGGTCGGCCACGGCGGTATCGTCGTGCATGACGACACCTCGAATCTCGCGGAGCTCGCGCAATACGCCATGCATTTTTGCGCGCTCGAATCGTGCGGCAAATGCACGCCATGCCGGATCGGTTCGACGCGTGGCGTCGAAGTGATCGCGCGCATTCGCAATGGCGATACTTCGACGCGGCAAGTGCAATTGCTGCGCGACCTGTGCGACACGATGGTGTCCGGTTCGCTCTGTGCGATGGGCGGCATGACGCCCTACCCGGTGCTGTCCGCACTCGACCACTTTCCCGAAGACTTCGGTCTTGACACCGTCCAGCCCAACGCGGCGGCGGCCTGACGATGGAGCCCACCATGTCCGACGTGCTCAAATCCCCCGCTGGCGGTTGCGGCTCCGGCAACTGTGCTTGCAAGTCGCAGGCGCAGGCGCAAAGGAGTACCCAACCTCGCTCGCCCTTTGACGACACCGACTACGGCACGCCACTGCGCCACGCGGATGTCGACGTGACGCTCGAAATCGACGGCCAGGCGGTCACCGTCCCTGCCGGCACTTCGGTGATGCGCGCAGCGATTGAAGCCGGCGTGAACGTGCCAAAGCTGTGCGCCACCGATTCGCTCGAACCGTTCGGCTCGTGCCGTCTGTGTCTCGTCGAGATCGAAGGCAAGCGCGGTTATCCGGCCTCGTGCACGACACCCGTGGAAGCGGGCATGAAGGTGCGCACGCAAACCGACCGTCTGCAGTCGCTGCGCCGCAATGTGATGGAGTTGTACATCTCCGATCACCCGCTCGACTGCCTGACCTGCCCTGCCAACGGCGACTGCGAACTACAGGACATGGCCGGCGTGACGGGTCTGCGCGAAGTGCGCTACGGCTTCGACGGCGCGAACCACCTGAAGGACAAGAAGGACGAATCGAATCCGTACTTCACCTACGATCCGTCCAAGTGCATCGTCTGCAATCGCTGTGTGCGCGCGTGTGAGGAAACCCAGGGCACGTTCGCGCTGACAATCGCCGGACGTGGTTTCGAGTCGCGCGTCGCCGCGAGCGCGAACCAGCCGTTCATGGAATCGGAGTGCGTCTCGTGCGGCGCGTGCGTCGCTGCGTGCCCTACCGCGACGCTGCAGGAGAAGACCGTCGTGATGCTCGGTCAGGCGGAGCATTCGGTGGTGACGACCTGCGCGTATTGCGGCGTCGGCTGCTCGTTCAAGGCGGAAATGAAGGGCAGCCAGGTTGTGCGCATGGTGCCCAACAAGAACGGCCAGGCCAACGAAGGCCACGCGTGCGTGAAAGGCCGCTTTGCGTGGGGCTATGCCACGCACAAGGACCGCATTACCAAGCCGATGATCCGCGCGAAGATCACTGATCCGTGGCGCGAAGTCAGTTGGGAAGAAGCGCTCAGCTATGCGGCTTCTGAGTTCCGCCGCATTCAGGCTAAACATGGCCGCGATTCGATCGGCGGCATCACGTCGTCGCGCTGCACCAACGAAGAAACGTACCTGGTGCAGAAGCTCGTGCGCGCCGCGTTCGGCAACAACAACGTCGACACCTGCGCGCGCGTCTGCCACTCGCCGACCGGCTACGGCCTGAAGGCCACGCTCGGCGAATCGGCCGGCACGCAGACTTTTGCGTCGGTCGATAAGGCCGACGTCATCGTGGTGATCGGCGCGAATCCGACTGACGGCCATCCGGTGTTCGGCTCGCGTCTGAAGCGCCGCGTTCGCGAAGGCGCGAAGCTGATCGTGGTCGATCCGCGCCGCATCGATATTGTCGATACGCCGCACGTGAAGGCGTCACATCATCTGCAACTGCGGCCTGGCACCAACGTCGCGATCGTCAATGCGCTTGCGCATGTGATCGTCACGGAAGGCCTGCTCAACGAAGCGTTTATCGCAGAACGCTGCGATACGCGCGCGTTCGATCAGTGGCGTGCGTTTGTCGCGCTGCCGGAAAACGCACCGGAAGCCACAGCGGAAATTACGGGCGTACCTGCCGAACACGTGCGTGCAGCGGCGCGTATCTACGCCACAGGCGGCAACGCCGCGATCTACTACGGCCTCGGCGTCACCGAACACGCGCAAGGCTCGACCATGGTGATGGGCATCGCGAACCTGGCGATGGCCACCGGCAACATCGGCCGCGAAGGGGTAGGTGTCAATCCGCTGCGCGGCCAGAACAACGTGCAGGGTTCGTGCGACATGGGCTCATTCCCACACGAACTGCCGGGTTACCGCCATATCAGCGATACGACCACGCGTACCCTGTTCGAAGAAGCCTGGCACGTCACACTGCAACCCGAGCCAGGTCTGCGCATTCCGAATATGTTCGACGCAGCGCTCGACGGCAGCTTCAATGGGCTCTACTGCCAGGGCGAAGACATCGTGCAGTCCGATCCGAATACGCATCACGTATCGGCTGCGCTGTCGTCGATGGAGTGCATCGTCGTTCAGGATATCTTCCTGAACGAAACGGCGAAGTACGCACACGTGCTGCTGCCGGGTTCGACGTTCCTCGAAAAGGACGGCACCTTCACCAATGCGGAGCGCCGCATCTCGCGCGTCCGCAAGGTGATGCCGCCCGTCCCAGGCTACGCCGACTGGGAAGTCACGGTGATGCTCGCCCGCGCGCTCGGCTATGAAATGAACTACGCCCATCCGTCCGAGATCATGGACGAAATCGCCCGCCTCACGCCGACCTTCCACGGTGTCTCGTACGCGAAGATCGAGCAGCTCGGCAGCATCCAGTGGCCGTGCAACGAAAACGCGCCGGACGGTACGCCGACCATGCACATCGATACTTTCGTGCGTGGCAAAGGCAAGTTCGTAATCACGAAGTTCATTGCTTCACCGGAAAAGGTCACGCGCAAATTCCCGTTGATCCTCACGACCGGCCGCATCCTGTCGCAATACAACGTGGGTGCGCAAACGCGCCGCACCGAGAACTCGCGCTGGCACGACGAGGACCGCCTCGAGATTCATCCGCACGATGCCGAAGAGCGCGGCATCAAGATGGATGACTGGGTCGGTATCGAATCGCGTGCGGGGCAAACGGTATTGCGCGCCAAGGTGACCGAACGGATGCAGCCGGGTGTCGTGTACACGACGTTCCACTTCCCCGAATCGGGCGCTAACGTGATCACGACCGAGAGTTCCGACTGGGCCACCAATTGCCCGGAATACAAGGTGACCGCCGTCCAGGTGATGCCGGTCGAACAGCCGTCGCAATGGCAGAAGGACTATTCGCGCTTCAATACGGAACAGCTCGATTTGCTGCGCCAGCGCGAACTGGCCAATGCAACGTCGGGCAAATGAGAGCACGTCATGGATGAACAGAACCTGATCGACATGGCGAACCGGATCGGCGAATTTTTCGATTCGATGCCGGACCGCGAGGAAGCGCTCGCCGGCATCGCCGATCATATTCGCCGCTTCTGGGAGCCGCGGATGCGGCGCTCGCTGCTGGCCACGCTCGACCGGCCGGACGCGGGCGGCCTTCAGATGTCGGCCATCGTCAAAGAGGCCGTGCTGGCGAATCGCGAAAAGTTGACACCGGCGGCGGCTGTGGCCGAGTGAACGGATGCTTCAGGACGCCTGCGGCGGATAACGTGCGACGGGGCGCCACTTAAGCCACCCCTAACCCGCTGCAGGCTGTGACGTAACGCTCCTTGCGAACCAAGCCTCACAGTGGCGCAGCAACGCGTTCAGATCCGACGCGGGCCGTCCGCGCACGCTGATATACCCGTCCGGGCGCATGAGATAAAACGCCGGCCGGGTCCGCCCAAACGACTCGGACAGTGACGGCCCACCTTCGCCTGTCGTATCGCTGACGCGCCAGATCCGCACCGCACCCGGTAATAGCCGCTCGACGGCCTCGCTTAAGCGGTCGAGATCGGCTTCGTGGGTCGCCTTGCGGCCCGCGGCCGGATCGAGCGGCGCTCCGTCGGCATCAACCGGTGCGACCAGCAGAAACAGCGAGAAAAACGCCGGATCGTGCAAGTCGAAAATGCAGCCGATGCCGGGCGCGCACCCAAGCGGGCCGTCCACGACATGCACGAGCGCATCGGGCGCGCGCTCGCCGGCGCGAGGGCCGCCATCGAGCACCCGCTCGAGCGTGAGCGGACTGCGCCGGTACTGGATCGCCAGTTCGCTCACAGTGAGACGCGCGGCGTCGCGCAGCGGGCCGAGCGCGGCGAGCGCCGGCATGACGCGTTCGCGCAATAGCTTGAGCGGCCCATGACCGGCTTCCGCCATGTGCGTGACGAAGCTGGTCTGCCGCAACACATCGCGCTCGATCGGATGCCGCTCCAGGTGATAGGAGTCGAGCAGGCGGTCCGGCGCGTGGCCCTTCATCACGCGGGCCAGTTTCCAGCCGAGATTGAACGCTTCCTGAATCCCCGTGTTCATTCCCTGCGCACCGGCTGGGCTGTGCACATGCGCGGCATCGCCGGCAAGGAACACGCGCCCAACCCTCAATTGTTCGACCATCCGGCTGTTCAGATGAAAATACGCCGACCACGTCAGGTCCTCAAACTTCACGGGATGATGAATACGCCGTGCGGCGAGCGCACGGCATTCCTCGAGCGAAGGCGCAGGCGCGGCGACCCGCGGCGCTGTGCCGGAAGCGGCAGCAGCAGTTGAAGAGGATGAGTCATCGACGGCGGACACGCTCGACGGACCCGCGCCGTTCAACGAGCCCGGGTCAGATCGTCGAGCCTCATCCGCTTCAGGGGAGACGGGCGTCGCCGAATGATCCGCAATCAGCCGATAGCGCCCCCCGCCCATCGGAAACAGCGCCGCGAGCCCCTCGCCCGAGGCGAAGATATACAGCTCGTCGTCGGACCAGTCCGTCTCGGCCTGCAGATCGGCCAGCAGGAAAGTCTGCTCGAAGGTCTTGCCGGCGAAGCTCATGCCGAGGCGGTGGCGAATCACGCTGTGCGCGCCATCCGCCGCGATCAGGTATGAAGGATGCACGGTTTCGCTGCGTCCATCGGCGCGCTGCAGCATCGCGCTGAGTCCGGCAGAACCCTGCGCGAACTCCGTCAGCTCGACACCGCGTTCGATGCTCACGCCGAGCGTCTCCAGGTGCTCGGTCAACAAGCGTTCAGTGACGGCCTGATCGAGAAACAGCACGTACGGATAGCGCGTTTGCAGCGGATCGAAGTCGAGGCGCGCGAGGCGTTGCCCATTGGAATAGAGATTCGCTGCACGGGCGCGATGGCCCAGTTCGAGAAACGGCTCGATGAGACGATGCTGTTCAAGCAGTTCAAGCGTGCGTGCCTGGATGCCGATGGCCCGCGAATGGGGGTCCGGCTGCAACGCCTTGTCGATGAGACGCACGGGTATATGTGCGCGCGCGAGGCTCATTGCTGCAGCAAGGCCGGTTGGGCCCGCCCCAACGATCAGCACCGGCGACGCATCGTATGAGGCGGCGGCCATGCAGAACTCCGGAGACCAACATGGCGTCTAGTGTACGCCGCTGCCCCGCCGCCCGACGGTGCACTGCGTCAATCGCGCGTCAATGCGAACGCGGGTGCTCGAGGGAACAGTGATGATGGGTGGTGCCGAGATCGACCTGCAGCGTGGCGTGCTGCATCGAAAATTCTTCGCGCAGTGTGAGCACGATGGCGTCGACGGCCGCGTCGCCGGGGTGTCCGGCCGGGATCACGAGATGCGCGCTCAGCGCGTTGCCGGTGGTGGATAACGCCCACACGTGCAGGTCGTGTACGTCGGTGACGCCCGGCTGGCCGGCAAGATATTCGCGAATGCGCTGCAGGTCGACGCCGGGCGGCACCGCATCCAGCGCGAGCCGCACCGAATCGCGCAGCAGCCCCCACGTGCCATACACAATTACCGCCACGACGACGAGGCTCATGACCGGGTCGAGCCAGGTCCAGTTCGTGGCGAGAATGATGAGGCCGCTCACCGCGACGGCCGCTGAGATCAGCGCATCGCCCGCCATGTGGAGAAACGCGCCGCGAATATTGAGGTCTTCTTTCTGGCCGCGCATGAAAAGCCATGCGGAGAAGCCGTTCACGAGCATACCGACGGTGGCAACGACGAACACAGTCAGCCCTGCGACGGGTGCGGGGTTCATCAGGCGGCCAATTGCTTCGGCGACGATCACGCCGCACGCAAACAGCAGCAGCCCGGCATTTACCAGCGAGGCGAGAATCGAGGTGCTGCCGTAGCCGAACGTGTAGCGCGCCGAGGGGCGTCGCGTGGTGAGCCATGTCGCGCCCCAGGCGAGCAGCAGGCCGAGCACGTCCGAGAGGTTGTGGCCCGCATCGGCGAGCAGCGCGGTCGAATGTGCGATCACGCCGTAGATGCCCTGAATCAGGACAATAGCGAGGTTCAATACGACAGCGATAGCGAAGGCGTGCCCCGGACCCGCGACCGGCGCGTGGTGGTGATGGTGGCCGCCGTGGCTGTGATTGTGGGTATGACCGTGACTGTCGCCATGGCTATGACCCTTGGCGTGCGGGTGCGCCGCGCCCTCATCGTGTTCATGAGCATGCTCATGCGCGTGTTCGCCATGCGCGTGACCGGCTTCGCGCTGCTCGGCCGGGCCGTTGGGAACTGGGGGTGTGGTCATCAAGGTTCCAGGGGAAAGTCGGTCGCCGGCTCAGCCACGTGTTCCAGCATGTCCGCGAGCATGCCGCTGATGTGCCGGTCCGCCGCGAGGTAGAACACCTGCTTGCCCTGGCGCTCCGAGCGCACAATCCGCGCCGCACGCAACAACCGCAGGTGATGACTCACGAGCGAAGGCGAGAAACCCAGCGACTCGGCAATCGCGCCCACCGCGCGAGGTTCGTCGACACAGGCAAGCACGATACGCAGGCGGCTCGGGTCTCCGAGCAGGCGGAACAGGTCGGCGAGCGGCACGACACGGTCGTCATTAAATACGGGCAGCATCGTCTACGAACATATGAACAGTTGTTCATATGTTATAGATCAACATCTCGACCGTCAATCGATGGGTGGAAGGCGGCGAGTATGGGAAAATACGACATTTGCCTTACAAGACTTGCCCTCCCCGTCATGGAACCCCTGTTTGAACGCGCCTACGCGGCGCATCGTGACGGCCGCCTCGACGAGGCCGAGCGCGGCTATCGCGCCGCGCTTGATATCGATCCCGCGCATGTCGATGCGCTGCACCTGCTGGGCGTGCTACGCCACCAGCTCGGTCAGCATGCCGAAGCTGCCGACCTCGTCGGCCGCGCGGTCGACCTGCGCCCGCAAGATGCCGCGCTGCAGTTGAATCTCGGCAACGCACTCAAGGCGCTGGGTCAACTCGACGGCGCGATCGAGCGTTTCCGCAACGCGCTGACGCTTGCGCCAACTTTTCCTCTGGCGCACTACAACCTCGGCAACGCGTATGCGGCGGCGGGTCGTCACGAAGACGCAGCGGACGCGTTCAGTAAATCGTTGCGCCTGCAGCCGGATAACGCGTCGACGCACAACAACCTCGGCAACGCGCTGCACGCACTCGGACGCCACGACGACGCGATTGGCTCATTCCAGCGCGCGCTCGAACTGCATCCGGGCCACGCAGGCGCGCACAACAATCTCGGCATGGCGCTCAATGCGCTCGGTAAGGCCGGCGAAGCCATCGAACAGTTTCGCGCCGCCATCTCCGCGCAGCCGCGCTTTGTTGCCGCGCATTTCAACCTGGCCAACACGCTGGACGCAACCGGCCAGCACGAACAGGCGCTCGGCGCATTCGAAGTGGTGCTGGCGTTGCAGCCGCAATTGCCGCCGGCACTGTACGGCCTCGGCAATTCGCTCGCTGCGTTGGGACGTCACAAGGAGGCGCTGCCGCGTTTTGAACTCGTGGTGGGACTTGATCCGAAGTTCGCGCTCGCGTGGCTGAGCCTCGGCACCACGCACCATGCGCTCGGCGCGCATGCCGCGGCCGTACGCGCCTTCGATCAGGCCTTGCGGCTGCGACCCGAGCTGGCGTCCGCGCATATGAACCGGGCGATCGCATGGCTCACGCTCGGCGATTTCGCGCGCGGGCTGCCCGAATACGAATGGCGCCTCAAGACCATGGCGCAGCGTGGCCCGCAGACGCTACCCCGCTGGCAGGGTGAGCCGATCGAAAAATGCACGCTGTTCGTGCATGCCGAACAGGGTTTTGGCGACACGCTGCAATTCGTGCGTTTTGTGCCGATCGCGGCGCAGCGTGCAGCGCGCGTCGTGCTCGAGGTGCAGCCGCAGCTCGTGCCGATTCTCGCGCCTGCCGCGGCCGAGTGGCGCGTGACGCTGATCGCGCAGGGCGCACCACGCCCGCCGGCAGATCTGCAATGCCCGCTGCTGAGCTTGCCGCTCGCACTCGGCATGAACGCCGAGACCATTCCGGCACGCACGCCCTATCTTAGCGTGCCGCCTGCCTACCGGCGCAAGTGGCGCGGCTCGCTCGGCGGCCAGGCCAGGCGCAAAATCGGCCTCGCATGGTCCGGCCGCGTCCAGCAACATGAGAACCGCTCGATGCCGCTCGCCGCGCTCGAGCCGCTATTCGCGCTCGCTGGCATCGACTGGATCATCCTGCAGCCGAATCTCAGCGCGGCGGAGTGCGCCACGCTCGACACGCATCCGCACGCCGGCTCCATTCATCGCTTCGACAGGCGCATCGGCGATTTTGCGGACACGGCGGCGATCATCGAGCGGCTCGATGCGGTCGTCTCGATCGATACTTCGATCGCCCACCTGAGCGGCGCATTGCGCAAGCCGCTCTGGCTGATGCTGCCGTTTGCCGCCGACTGGCGCTGGTTCGTCGACGAACCGCGCAGCCCGTGGTATCCCGGCGCGCGCCTCGTGCGTCAACCTGAGCCAGGTGCATGGGATGCCGTGGTCGAGAAAGTCGCGCACGAATTACGCAACGCGTAGAAGATCTCCAAGGCCAAAGATCCGCAAGGGTCCCCGAAAGCAAAAACCCCACACTCGCAAAAGTGTGGGGTTTTCTTTGCGTGACAGGCTAAAGTCGTTTAGGCCGCGCGGTACTGGTTGCGCGATTCGGGCGTGCGATACAGCATGAGCGTCGCGATCAAACCGCAGATTCCCGCCAGACCGAGCCACAAGCCAGGCGCCGCCTTGTTACCGGTCGTGTGGATCAGCAGCGTCGAGATCGCCGGCGTGAAGCCGCCGATCGTCGTCGCGAGGCTATAGGCGAGCGAGAAGCCCGCGGTACGCACTTCGACCGGCATCACTTCGGTCAATGCCACCACCATCGCGCCGTTATAGGACGCGTAGAGGAACGAGAGCCACAGTTCGACGACGAGCAGGCGCGCGAACGACGGATCGCTCACCAGCCATTGCACCGCAGGATAGGCCGTGAGGATCGTCAGGATCGTGAACACCAGCAGCACCGGACGACGCCCGACGCGATCCGAAACCGCCCCGGCGAGGGGCAGCCAGACCAGATTCGACAGCCCGATACAGACCGTGACGACCAGCGCGTCGAGCGACGACAGCTTCAGCACTTCCTTGCCGAAGGTCGGCGTATACGCCGTAATCATGTAGAACGACACGGTGGTCATGATCACCATACCCATGCCGCCGAGCACGATGCCCCAGTTTTCGAGCATCGATTTCATGATCTCGCCCATGCTCGGACGATGCTTGCGCTTCGCAAACTCTTCGGTTTCCTGCAGCGAACGACGGATCAGGAACAGGAACGGCACGATTAGGCAGCCGATCAGGAACGGCACACGCCAGCCCCATGCGCCCATCTGTTCAGCCGGAAGAAGCTGGTTCAGGAACACACCGATCAGCGCCGCGAACACGACAGCAACCTGCTGGCTGCCCGACTGCCACGAACAATAGAAACCCTTGTTGCCCTTGGTCGCGATCTCCGACAGGTAGACCGACACGCCGCCCAACTCCACGCCGGCCGAGAAGCCCTGCAGCAGGCGGCCCAACAATACGAGGGCCGGCGCGAGCATGCCGATCGTCGAATAGCCTGGAATGGCGGCGACCGTCAGGGTGCCGACCGCCATCAGCCCGAGCGTCAGCATCAGGCCCTTGCGCCGGCCGTGATGGTCGATGTAAGCGCCGAGGACGATGGCGCCGAGCGGCCGCATCAGGAAGCCTGCGCCGAATACCGACAACGACAGCATCAGCGAAGCGAAATCGCTCCCGCTCGGAAAGTAGGTCTTGGCGATCGCCGAAGCGTAATAGCCATAGACCATGAAATCGTACATCTCCAGAAAGTTACCGCTGACAACGCGGAACACTGTCCGGACCTTCGATTCTTTGGAAGATGCGAGAGACGCAGTAGACATGACATTCTCGAAATGGCCCACCGCCGGATCGGGTCCGGCATGATTGGGCAGTTGACAACACTTCACCGCGTCGGCGAGCAGAGGCCACTGGCGAGGGAAAACCTGGAACGAATGCGCCGGGGCGCCGCATTTTGATGCTGCTCACATTACAACGATATCAGGGTAAACCCAAGGGTAGCCGTTGCGATCGCTGTGAGACCGAATGTTACCGTTCCTGTCGCCAGCTTGCAGTTGAGAGACACTGATCGCGCCCCTTAGTGGCTCTCGCAGTACACTCGCTGTACCCTTTGTTGACCACCCTCTTTCAAGCGACTGTCGAACAGATGTCCACTGCCCGCGCCCTTTCGTTGCGCCCCGCCACGCCGGCCGACGCCGACCTGATCGCATCGATCCATTCCGTCAGTTGGCAAACCACCTATCGTGGCCTGCTGCCCGCCGCCTTCCTCGACGGCGAGGTGACGCGCGAGCGCGCTGCCTACTGGCAGGTGCGACTGAACGCGCCGGGTGCTGAACGCCGCAATGTGGTGATCGCCGAAATCGCCGGCGAGCCGATCGGCTTTGCCTGCGTCGAATGGCAACCCGACTCCGCGTGGGGCGTCTTGCTGGACAATCTGCATGCGCTGCCCGGCCATCAGGGAATCGGCGTCGGCAAGCTGCTAATGCGGGCCGCCGTCGACTGGGCACGCGCACAAGGCGAAACCCAGCTTTATCTGTACGTGCTCGAAGGCAATACACCGGCCATCGGCTTCTACGAACGTCAAGGCTGGCAATTCGCAGGCGCAGAGCCCGATCACATGGGCGGCGTGGATATCACCGCGCTGCGCTACGTGTATAGGCTGGACAGTCGCCCATAAACAAACAGCCCGGCAAATTGCCGGGCTGTTTGTGTGAAACCAAGGAAAGGATTGCGGCCTGCCTATCGCGACGGCGATGTTGGCAGCCCCGACTCGTTCTGACGCTGCAGTTGCAGCACCCGGTTCTGCGCCTCACGCAACTGAACCTGGGCCTTTTCCTTCTCGGCCCGCAATGCAACCGCTTCGGTTTGCGTCTGGCGTTGGTAATCGTTGACCTTGGCCTGCTGGGTGCGAGCCACATCCAGATCGGCCTGCAGGCGCTTCGCACGATCTTCCGACAGGGCGATCACATCTTCAATAAACGCCTTTTGCGCCTGCAACTGCGTGCGGCGGATTTCCACTTCGGCCAGTTGCGCGGTCTGCTGCACAAAGCCGGCGTAGATGGCCTCGGCGCGAACGTCGTCCTGCGACTTGATCACCCGCCAGAAGTCTTTGTCCTGAAACAACGCTACGTAGTACGTCATTTCCTGCGGATAGAAAAACAGACTCGCGCCATAGCTGCCGTTGTACGTGGTGCGTAACTCGGTCAGTTGCGAGTCGTGAATCATCTGCATCAGTTCGGCGACGTTGCCTTGCGCGTCGCCGCTGGTGTCGCCAGCACCACCGGTACCGCCCGCAACTGAAGCCGCTTGCAATGCCGCGGCAACCGGTTGAGGCGTCAGTGTATTCATGGCCGGACGCGTTCCGACAACCGGCGCCGAATTTGATGAACCGGCGCTCTCTCCTGCCAGCACGAGACCACCATGCTGCAGCAGCGCACACGCGGTCGCGAGCAGCAGTGCGCGCCGTACAGTTAAGAGGTACTTCATACGTGCATGCTCCATGCGAATTCCAAACAGCCGAGGATTATCGCGCGGATTTGCGTTCAAGCGAAGCGTTACTGTGACGCGTGACAACACTTTAAATCGAGATAGATAGCAATCTTAAGGTTCAATCAAATCGATCGACAAATCGCGAAAAAGTATCCTGCTTGAAGCACTAAAAAAGAAACAATAAACCATATGGAGACAGGCAGAATTCGTTCGAATGTCCGGTCAGCCGTCGTCCGATATGCCGGCCATATAGAGATGGTTGTTGTGCGAATATCAATGATCCCGGGCACTGTGTCTTACATTGCATAACTGACTATCCAATTAAAGCAGTGCACGGCCGCTGCCCTCTTCAATCGAATCGCGAAACAGCATCCCCATAACAAAACGGCTCCGTATGAAAACGGAGCCGCTTTGGTGCCTTCGCATCGAGTGCGACAAGACTGTTGCTGCGAACGCGTTCCTAGAACCGCGTCTCGCGCGCCACGCGCAGGAACGTATCGAGCAGCGGCGTGCAGTCGAGCAACTCGGGACCGCCCGCACGGTGAAACTCGGGGTGCCACTGCACGCCCATCACGAACGGTGCGCGTCGATAGCGAACCGCCTCGATGATGCCGTCCGCTGCCGACACCGCTTCAATATTGAGATCGCGGCCGAGCGTCTTGACCGCCTGGTGGTGAATCGAATTGACGATCGCATCGCGCCGGCCCGGGAACATGTTGGCAAGCGTCGAGCCGTCCGGAAAGTGAATGCCGTGACGGTGCTGATCGTAGTGTTCGTTGACGTGCGCACCGGCGGTCGGCACGTCCGTGGCGATGTCCTGGTAGAGTGTCCCGCCAAACGCCACGTTGATCAGTTGACAGCCCCGGCACACGCCGAGCACCGGCTTGCCGGACTCGATGAACTCGTGCAGCAGTTCCAGTTCGTACATGTCCCGCACGCGGTCGCCGGGCCACTCGGGGCTCGTCGCCTGTTCCGCGTAGGACTGCGGCGACACATCCGCACCACCCTGCAGCAACAGGCCATCGAGAGTCTTCGCGTAGTCGCGCAAACGGATGTTGCTCGGATGCAGCATGCCCTGGTGGCCGACCGTAGGGATCATGAAAACCAGCACGTCGCGCGACATCACCCAGTGCGCAATCGATTCTTCGAGATATTGCAATGTCTTGCCACGCAGGCCTTTGGCGCCCGGCTCCGGGTGGAAGATCCGCGCCGATACGCCAATGCGCAAGGTACGCTGGGTGATCCGCCGCCCTGCACGGTCGAAGATCTGGCGCGCCCGCGCCGCGATAACGCGGCCAAACACGGACCAGGCGGAGTCCGTCTGCTTTAGATAGCGTGGCGGGGACGGCGGCAGCGCATTCGGCGGTGGCGGGTTCGTGGCCGTGAAATCCGGTGCCGCGCCAAACCCAGGCGGCACCGAACCTGCGGCGCCGCGCGCGCCGGATGCCGCCGACGACGTGCTCTCTGCGTTCGCGTTCGCCGCCGCTGGTGCCGGTGTCGGCGCCGCGGCTGCCGGCGCAGAACGCGCGGCACGCGCGGCATCGCGTAGCTCCTTCGTGTGAGCTTCTTGCTGAGCGTAGGCCTCTTGCCGCGCCGTCGACTCAGCGGCCGACGCGCGCGCTTCGGCGGCATCGCGTTGCTGGGCCCCTACGGCATCCGTGGGCGTGACGCTCGACGCGCTGGCGGGATCGTCAGTCGAAGAGCGGACTGCCGCTTCTTCTGCCGCAGGCGAGGGCGCCGCAGACTGGGGCGGCAGATCTTTGAGCGGTGACTGGATGGCGTCCTCGTGTGAGACGGGCAAGGAGACCTTCGGAGATGCGGGAGCGGTATCAGGCTGTGAATTCGCCGGGTGTGAACCCGTGGGGCCTGAAACGTCGGGCGTCGAAACCTCAGCCGGCGCGCCGGACGGGGATGGGGTGCCGGGCGTACCGGCATTCTCTGGCTTGTTTTCGCTCATGACTGTCGGACAGGCGCCTTCCACGCGAACGGACGGATATGGATTGATTATCCGCTACCGGGCGAGGCGCGGCAAACCTGCACACAATTGCTCACATTGTTACGCCGCGTTCATCAGTCGGTGCGATAACCCTATCCAATTATGGATCGGGTTGCTCGTCGAAAGTTTCGCGTAGTGCGATCTGCAAGCTCGCGTGGATCTTCACGCACCAGCGCCACAGCAGCGTCATCAACAGCGCAGCACACACCAGCACCGCGATGAGCAGTCCGGTGGGCGGCAGGATGCCGCCGGAGAGCGCCGCCACCAGCAGAAATACACCCACCATCGAGACCACCGGCACAAGGTCGGAAATGGCCGAGCGGATCGCGCGGGTAAGGCGCCCTGATTTCGCTGGCTGAACGCTGAGCTCGGCAAGCAATAGCGCAAGCGATTTGGTTTTGCGATACACCGCGACCAGAAACGGCATCGACACCAGCAACGCCACGCTCCACAGCACGACGCGCTGCATGGGCTCGGAGGGCAACCAGCGATCCAGCAGCGTATTCGCATGCGGCGCGCCGTACGTGACCGCGAGGAAGATGGCCACCACCAGTGCGAGGTTGACTGCGATCTGCAGGATGATCCGGCGCGTGATGCCAAACAGCGTCGGGCCGTCGCTGGCGGGCCGCAGGCTGCCGAGCCACTGCGAATACATGCCGAACACATTGGCAACCGTACGCGGCATCGCGTGGCCGAGCCGCTGCGTCAGTGGATCCGCGGCGCGGATCAGGTACGGCGTAAAGAGAGTCGTCAGTGCCGACACCGCAACCGCGATCGGATACAGGAAGGCGCTCGTCACCTTCAGGGTGAGACCGAGCGAAGCGATGATGAACGAGAACTCGCCGATCTGCGACACGGTCATGCCGACCCGCATCGCCGTGCGTCCATCCTTGCCGGCGAGGAAAGTGCCGAGGCCACACGAGACGAGCTTGCCGAAGATCACAGCCACCGTGATGACCACAATCGGCCACGCATAGTCGACCAGCACATGCGGGTTGAGCATCAGGCCGATGGTGACGAAGAAGATCGCCGAAAAAGCATCGCGCAGCGGCGCAATCAGATGTTCGATGCGATGCAGATGACGCGACTCGGCCATGATCGCGCCAATCAGGAATGCCCCGAGCGCGATGCTGTAGTCGAGCTTCACGACGAGCAGACAAAAGCCGAAGCAGAAACCGAGCACCGACACGAGCAGCATCTCGTCGCTGCCCGAGCGCGCCACGTAATTGAGCGCGCGCGGCACGACGAGAATGCCCACCACCAGCGACACGGTCATGAATAGCAGCAGCTTGCCGAGTGTGATCAGCGCGAGACCGGCGCTCAACTGCCCTGTCTGGGCGATGCCGGACAGCAGCACCAGCATGGCGATAGCGAGAATGTCCTCGACGATCAGAATGCCGAACACCAGTTGCGCGAAACTCTCACGCTTGAGGCCGAGTTCGGACAACGCCTTGACGATGATGGTGGTCGACGAAATCGCCAGGATCGCGCCGAGGAATAGCGAGTCCATCGAATTCCAGCCAAACGCACTGCCGATCTCATAACCGAGCCACAGCATCAGCACGATCTCGGACAACGCAGCGACGATCGCCGTCGCCCCGACCTGAAACAGTTTGCGCAGACTGAATTCGAGCCCCAGCGAAAACATCAGGAACACGACGCCGAGTTCGCCCAACGTCTGGATGGTCTGCTCGTCGTGGATCAACTGGAACGGCGGCGTGTACGGCCCGATGATCACGCCAGCGGCGATATACCCGAGCACCACCGGCTGTTTCAGGCGATGAAACAGCACGGTGACGACGCCCGCGAGCGCCATGACTACCGCCAGGTCCTGAATGAAGCCGATGCCGTGGTGCATAGACCGAAAATCCTTACAAAAAGTAATCTTTAAAAGGCGATAGTAACGCACCCCGGTGGCAAGCCGATTTTGCCGCGTCGCTCGAGGCAGAAATGTTTTTGAAACGCTGGACGCCTGTGAAATATCACAATAATATTTGCTAAATATTCAACAAATAAAGTGCAGCAATGACGCAGGTATCGTTCAACGTAGTCAGCCGCTCGGGGGCGAGCGCCGCCTGTGCGGTGCTGGTGAACCGCTTGACCATCGCCGGCTGGGCGGGACGCGACCGCGCCGCGATCGAACACCACATTGCCGAACTCGCCGAACCGGGCGTCAAGTGACCGTCGACTACGCCCTGCTTCTGCCTCGGCGCGGAGTTGCTGACGCAGTCCTGACAGATCGACGTGGTCGGCACGCATTCGAGCGGCGAGGCCGAGTGCGTGTTGGTACGGTCGGCGGATGACGATGCTGCGGGTCGAGGTGCCGCACCGCGCGGCGGAGCTGGCCTGATGCCGGGCCTTGGCACCGTCTGCCGGCTCGCGGCGGCCTCGTGCCGGCGGCGTGAAGCCTTGTTCTACAATGCGTGCGAATGCGTTTCACCCTTGCTCTTCATCCCGCCGCACTCCTAATTCATGACGCTTCTGCAGACTTCCCGCGCTCCCAAGGCCGCCCGGCAAAACGGCGCGAGCCTCGCCGAACAGGCCTATGACTTCGTCAAGCGCGAAATCATCACCCTGCGTTTGCGCCCGAGCGAAGTGCTCAACGAGGCCGAACTGATGGCGCTGACCGGCATCGGCCGCACGCCCGTGCATCAGGCGCTGCACCGGCTCGTCCACGAAGGCATGCTGACCATCATGCCGCGCAAGGGCATCATGGTGCGACCGGTCTCACTCGACGACGTGCTCGCGATCATCGACGTACGCCTGATCAACGAAGGCCATTGCGTCGAACTGGCGGCGCGCCACGCCCAGGCGCACGATTACGACGTGATGGAAGCGCTGCTCGAGCGGTCCAAGGTGTGCGTCGCCGCGCACGATGTGGAAGGCATGATGGAGATCGACCGCGAGTTCCACCTGGCCATTTCAGCGGCTTCGCGCAATCCGGTGCTCGCCGACATCCTGCGCGGCTTGCACGAACGTTCGCTGCGCTTCTGGTTTATCTCGCTGTCCGAACCGCATCATCTCGAGGATGTCCATGAGGAGCATCTCGAACTGTTTCGCTTGCTGCGCGCGCGCGATGCCGAAGGCGCCCGCCAGTCGGTGCAGCGCCATATCGAGACGTTTCGCGCGACCCTCTTCAAGCGGATTTAATCGTCAACCGTAGCTAACCGGACCTGAACGACCATGGCCACTGAATTCACGCCCTTCCCGCCGCTCGCCCAGCTCGCCGCCGATCTGGCCGCAGGCCGCACCACCAGCTGCCAGCTCGTCGAAACCGCGCTCGAACGCATCGCCGATCCTGCCGGCCAGGGCTCGACCGTCTTCATGCATGTCGACGCCGACAGCGCACGCGCCGCCGCCGACGGCCACGACCGCCTGCGCGCCGCCGGTACCGTGTTGTCGCCGCTCGCAGGCATCCCGGTGTCGATCAAGGACCTGTTCGACATCGAAGGCCAGGTGACCCGCGCCGGTTCGACCGTGCTCGCCGATGCACCGCCCGCCACCGCCGATGCGGTCACCGTCGCCCGCCTGAAGCGGGCCGGCGCGGTGATCGTCGGGCGCACCAACATGAGCGAGTTCGCGTTCTCCGGACTCGGTCTGAACCCGCACTACGGCCATCCGCTGTCGCCTTACCGGCGTGACGTAAAGGGCGATGAGCGGGTTTCCGGTGGCTCGTCCTCGGGTGCGGCGGCATCGGTGGCGGATGGTATGGCCGCCATCGCGCTCGGCACCGACACGGGCGGTTCGATCCGCATCCCAGCCGCGCTGTGCGGCCTGACCGGCTTCAAGCCCACCGCCGATCGCATCCCCAAACAAGGCGGCGTACCGCTCTCACCGACGCTCGATTCGTTCGGGCCGATCGGTGTCTCCGTAGCGTGCTGCGCGCTGGTCGACCGGATGCTGGCGGGCCTCGAGCCGCGCATCCCGGCGATTCGCCCGCTCGAAGGCGTACGCCTAGGCGTGCTGACCAACTATGTGACGGACGGCGTGGAGCCGGCTGTGGCCGCCGCCCTCGACACAGCGCTCAAGCATCTGGAAGCCGCCGGCGCGATTGTCAGCGAGGTCCGTTTTGCGCCGCTCGACCGCTTGCCGGAAATCAACCGGTTCGGCTTTCCGTCGATTGAGGCGTATGCGTGGCACCGCCCGCTTCTGGAGAAGCACCGCGGGCAGTACGACCCGCGCGTGCTGGTGCGCATCCTGAAAGGCCAGCCGGCCAGCGCCGCCGACTATCTCGACCTGGTGGCCGAGCGCACCGCGCTGCTGGACGCTGCCCGTAAGCTGTGGCAACGCTTCGACGCGATCGTCGCGCCCACGGTGCCGGTCGTGCCGCCGCGCGTGGCCGACCTCGTGCATGACGACGATGCCTTCGGCCGCACCAATGCGTTGATCCTGCGCAATCCGAGCGCGTTTAACTTCCTCGATACCTGCGCGCTCTCGCTGCCCTGCCATCGCCACGGCGACGCACCGGTCGGGCTGATGCTGGCGGGCGCGCCGCACGGCGACGACGCCCTGCTGGCGATCGGCCGCGCCGCCGAAGCGGTGCTCAATACGATCCGTTAGGCGAAGAACAGGCGGGCGAGTGTTCGCGCTAGAATCGCGGGCACCCGCCCCTTTGGTTTTTGACTTTCGACAGCCACACGATCCATGAATAACGACAATGCAATGCTGCGCCGCGAGCGCTCCCTGCTGGTTCTGCTTGGCCTGATCTGCGTTGCGCTGGTCGGCGGCGCGCTGTACATGCAGTACGGTCTGCACGAAGACCCTTGCCCGCTGTGCATACTGCAGCGTTACTTCTTCCTGCTGATTGCGATCTTTGCGTTCCTCGGCGCGCGTTTCAACAGTTGGCGCGGCGTGCGGCTACTTGAAGTGCTAGCCGCAATCTCGGCGCTGGCCGGCATTGTGACGGCGGCACGGCATGTCTACGTGCTGGCGAATCCGGGTTTTAGCTGCGGCTTCGACGCGCTGCAACCGCTGGTCGACAGCCTGCCGCCGGCTCACTGGCTGCCGGGCGTGTTCAAGGTTGCGGGATTGTGCGAGACGGCGTATCCGCCGATTTTTGGCCTTTCGCTGCCGGAGTGGTCGCTGCTCGCCTTTTTTGTGGCGTATGTGCCGCTGGCGTTGAGCCTTATTCGTAACCGCCGCCGGATTGCTTGAGCACTAAGGCGGGCAGCGCCCAAATGGGCGATCCCGCCGCTGAGATTCATCTTCCCAGCCATGGTCCCGGCTCACCGCTGGGCCGGGGCGCTCCGCAAAGGCATGCGTCGTCGTAAACACCTGGGAGCCGGTTCACCCCTTTTTTACCCGCTTTCGATCTCAATTCCCGCCCCTTGGCGCACGACGCGCCGTCCGCTGCGCCCTGCCCCGCCTGCCTTTCCGGCCAAATCGCCGTCACCCGCCGCCGTATTGCCGCCCGCGCCGCATCCAACGCTCATGACTGCCCGCGAATAACCCGCATCACGATGGGGAAATATTTTCGGGACAAGGTAGTGCTATCTTCGGATATGGATGGCGATCTACGTGCGCGAGGCCGGCTACGGTGCGACCCCCTGCGTAACGCGCGCCCGGTCCGCAATGTCTTTCGGATTCGCCATGACAACGCAAACCATCCGCTTCTATCACCGTGGGGCCGTCCGTGAGGTTCAGGGCGTGCCGGCGACGCGCACCGTGCTGCAGCACCTGCGCGAAGACCTGCATTGCACGGGCACCAAGGAAGGTTGCGCGGAAGGCGACTGCGGCGCCTGCACAGTCGTGCTCGGCGAACTGAATAGCAACGGCGGGCTGACTCTCAAAGCCGTCAACGCCTGCATCCAGTTTCTGCCCACGCTCGACGGCCGGGCGCTTTTCAGCGTCGAAGACCTGCGCGCCGCCGATGGCGCGCTGCACCCCGTGCAGCAGGCGATGGTCGACTGTCATGGCTCGCAATGCGGCTTCTGCACGCCCGGTTTTGTCATGTCGATGTGGGCGCTGTACGAAAACCAGCCCGCTGCCGCCGGACTGCCTACGCGCGACGAAATCAATACCGCCTTGTCCGGCAATCTGTGCCGCTGCACCGGCTACCGGCCGATTGTCGACGCCGCGCAGAAGATGTTCGACTACAGCGAGTATCCCCGCGTCCCGTTCGATCGGGCCGCCGTCGCCGAGGCGCTCAAGCCGCTGCGACGCACAGAGACCTTCGAATACCTCGCACCCGAGGTGCGCGGCGGCGCCTTCGGCACGCCGGCGTTCTACGCGCCGGTGACGCTGGATGCCTTCGCGGCCTTGCGCGCACAGCATCCGCAAGCGCGCATTCTCGCCGGCAGCACGGATGTCGGCCTGTGGGTCACCAAGCAGTTCCGCGACCTCGGCGACATCCTGTACCTCGGCAACGTGGCCGAACTCAAGACCATCGAGCACGACGCGCAAACTCTAACGATCGGGGCGGCAGTCACGCTGGAAGACGCGTACGCCGCGCTAGCCGCGGACTACCCCGAACTCGCCGAACTCTGGACCCGCTTCGCGTCGCTGCCGATCCGCAATGCGGGCACGCTCGGCGGCAATGTCGCGAACGGCTCGCCGATCGGCGATTCGATGCCGGCGCTGCTCGCGCTCGGCGCCGAGGTCGTGCTGCGGCACGGCGCCAAAAAGCGCACGCTGCCGCTGGACACGTTTTACCTTGGCTATCAGAAGACCGCGCTCGCCGCCGGTGAATTCGTCGCGGCGGTCCGTGTGCCGCGTCCGGCGCCCGATCTGCGTTTTCGCACCTACAAGGTCTCGAAGCGGTACGATCAGGACATCTCGGCGGTCTGCGCCGCCTTTGCGCTGCGCATTGCAGATGGCGCGATCGTCGAAGCGCGTATCGCCTTCGGCGGCATGGCGGCGACACCGAAGCGCGCCGGCCACGTCGAAGCCGCTCTGAAAGGCGCGGCCTGGGATGACGCCACAACCCAGCGCGCGATGGACGCACTCGCCGCCGACTACCAGCCGCTCAGCGACATGCGGGCGTCGAGCGCGTATCGATTGAAGGTGGCGCGCAATCTGCTGCGACGCTTCCAGATGGAAACGCGCGATCACGCACCGCTTGCCCTGCTCGACGTGAATGCCTTCGCATTCGAAGCCGGCGAGGCGAGCGCGGCCGCCGCGCAGGAGTCGCCGTGATGAACAAACAAGCCGATGCCTTCATCAAACATGCCGCGGATCGCGAGGAAACCGCCGCGATCGGCACGTCCTTGCCGCACGAGTCCGCCGCGCTGCATGTGAGCGGCGAAGCCACCTACACCGACGACCTGCCGGAACTCCAGGGCACGCTGCACGCCGCGCTCGGACTGGCGCGCCATGCGCATGCGCGAATCGTTTCGCTCGACCTCGCAGCCGTGCGCAGTGCGCCAGGGGTCATCGCGGTGCTCTCCGCTGCAGACATCCCCGGTGAAAACAACTGCGGCCCGGTGCTGCACGACGATCCCATTCTGGCCGAGGACGAAGTGCTGTATCTCGGTCAACCGGTGTTCGCGGTAATCGCCGAGAGCCACGAACTGGCGCGCCGTGCAGCAGCGCTTGCGAAAAGCGACGACGTGGTCCGCTACGAACCGCTGGAGGTCGTACTGACGCCGGCGGAAGCCAAGGCGAGGAAGCAGTTCGTCTTGCCGCCGCTGCATCTGAAACGCGGCGAACCTGCTGCGAAAATCGCCGCCGCGCCGCACCAGATTAAAGAGACGTTTGAAGTCGGCGGTCAGGAACAGTTCTATCTCGAAGGACAGGTCGCCTACGCGATTCCCAAAGAGATGGACGGCATGCTCGTCTACAGCTCGACGCAGCATCCGAGCGAAATGCAGCAGGTGGTTGCGCATATGCTCGGTTGGCCGGCGCATAGCGTGGTCTGCGAATGCCGTCGCATGGGCGGCGGGTTTGGCGGCAAGGAATCGCAATCGGCGCTGTTTGCCTGCATCGCGGCGCTCGCAGCACAACAGTTGAAGCGCCCGGTCAAAGTGCGAGCCGATCGCGACGACGATTTCATGATCACCGGCAAACGTCACGACGCCGTCTACGAATATGAAGCGGGCTTCGACGACAGCGGCCGCATTCTCGGTGCGCGCGTCGAGATCGCGCTGCGCGCAGGCTACTCAGCGGACCTGTCCGGCGCCGTGGCCACGCGGGCCGTGTGCCACTTCGACAACGCGTACTACCTGTCGGACGTCGAGATTGTTGCGCTGTGTTGCAAGACCAATACGCAGTCGAACACGGCATTTCGCGGCTTTGGCGGCCCGCAGGGCGCGCTGGTGATGGAAGTGATGCTCGACAGCATTGCGCGGCAACTGAAGTGCGATCCGCTCGATGTCCGGCTTGCCAACTACTACGGTGTGGGCGAGCGTGACGTGACGCCGTATGGGCAGCGGGTCGAAGACAACGTGATCGCGCCGCTCACCGACGAACTGCTCACCAGCAGCGACTATCGCGCCCGCCGTGCAGCGCTGGCGGCCTATAACGCGGCGAGTCCGGTGCTCAAACGCGGCATCGCCTTCTCGCCGTTGAAATTCGGCATTTCGTTTAACGTGCCGTTCCTCAATCAGGCCGGCGCGCTGGTGCACGTCTACAAGGACGGCTCGATCCTCGTCAATCACGGCGGCACCGAGATGGGCCAGGGCTTGAACACGAAAGTGGCCCAGGTGGTAGCGAACGAACTCGGTGTGCCGCTCTCGCGCGTGCGGTCGACGGCGACGGACACATCGAAGGTGGCCAACACGTCCGCGACGGCCGCCTCGACCGGCAGCGATCTGAACGGCAAGGCGGCGGAAGCCGCGGCGCGCACGATCCGTAACCGGCTGGCCGCGCTGGCCGCCAAAGAATTCGGCGGCGAAGCCAACGCTGTGCAATTCAAGGACAGCATGGTGCACGCCAACGGCGTGGCGATGCCGTTCGCACAACTCGTCAACGCCGCGTATCTCGCCCGTGTGCAGTTGTGGTCCGACGGTTTCTATACGACGCCCAAGGTGCACTGGGACGCAAAAACCCTCACCGGTCATCCGTTTTATTATTTCGCATACGGTGCGGCGGTGTCTGAAGTGGTGATCGATACGCTCACCGGCGAATGGAAGCCCGTGCGCGCCGATGTGCTGCATGACGCCGGCCAGTCGATCAACCCGGCCATCGATATCGGCCAGGTGGAAGGCGGCTTCATCCAGGGGATGGGCTGGCTCACGACCGAGGAACTCTGGTGGAACCGCGAGGGTCGACTGATGACGCACGCGCCCTCGACGTACAAGATTCCGGCGGTCAGCGATACGCCCGCTGCGTTCCACGTGCGGCTCTACCGCAATGAAAACGCGGAGCCGACGGTGTTCCGCTCGAAGGCTGTCGGCGAGCCGCCGTTGTTATTGCCGTTCTCGGTGTTTCTGGCGATTCGCGATGCGGTTGCGGCCGCTGCGCCGGAGGTGAGCCGCGCACCGCCGTTGCGCGCCCCTGCGACGCCCGAGGCGATTCTCGATGCGCTGGAGGCGATGGTTCCACCGGCCACTTCCGAGACGCCGCCCAGCTCGAACGGTCCGCAGGCAGTGAGCCTGGAACAAACCGCGGCACAAGGCGGCCCACAAGAGACACCAGCAAGCGTCGACACTGCCACATGATTTTTCACGCGCTGTGCGACACGAACGCGCAGCGCCACGCTTAACCGGCCATACGGACACCCCGTGCGGCCATGGATGGAGAACCGCCGGATGCAAGCTTGGCTAACCGATCTGCAACAACTGCTCACTCATGGTGATGCCGCCGTGCTGGTGACGGTCGCGCGCGTCGAGGGTTCGGCGCCCCGCGAAGCCGGCACGAAGATGATCGTCACGCGCGATTCGGCACGCCATACGATCGGCGGCGGCCATCTCGAATGGAAAGCCATCGAAACGGCACGCCAGGTCCTCAAGGAAGGCATGCGCGTGCCGCATATGCGCCGGCTCGAACGCTTCGCGCTCGGCCCGAGTCTCGGCCAATGCTGCGGCGGCGCCGTGGTGCTCGCGTTCGAGCGGCTGGATGTCGGCGATCTCGGCTGGATCAGCTCGCTCGTGAAGCGCGTGGCGGCAGGTCTTTCAACGGTGCGTAGCGTATCATTCGGGCCCGCGCCGGATGCGGTCATGCTGTCAGACCCGGAGCCCGGCGTCGAAGGCCCCGACTGTCTGCTGTGGGACGGCGCCGGCTTCGACGAGAGCAGTTCGCTGCTCACTGAAACCATCGCGCCACGCGACTTCGCCGTCGTACTGTTCGGCGCCGGTCATGTGGGCGCAGCACTGGTGCGCGTGCTGGCCACGCTGCCATGCCACGTGCGTTGGGTTGACGAGCGCGACGCGCAATTCCCGCCGCCCGAATTGCTGCAAGCGCCGAATTTGACGATCGATCCGAACGACGCGCCCGACGAGGCCATCGACCAGGCTGCGCCACACACGTACTTCATCGTGATGACGCATAACCATGCGCTCGACCTCGAACTCGCCGAGCGTATTTTGCGGCGCGGCGACTTCGCGTTCTTCGGCATGATCGGCTCGCACAGCAAGCGCAAGCAGTTCGAACACCGGCTCGCCGCACGCGGCATCGACCCTGCGCTGGTTGCGCGGATGAAGTGCCCGCTCGGCGTGGACGGCATCATCGACAAGTCGCCGGAAATCATTGCGATCTCCGCGGCCGCGCAGGTGTTGCAAGCGGTCGAAGCGAATGCGCAGTTGCACGCAACGCAGACGGCATGATGATGGGTCTTCGATCAGCGACAACCATCCGGCACGGATCGACTCATCACGAATCAGACCATTAAAGAATCGAACATGAACACAACGACCACCCTCACTCTCGCCGATAAGGTGGCAGGCGCGCCGAAGGCCGAACTGCATATCCATATCGAAGGCTCTCTGGAACCCGAGCTGATCTTCGCGCTCGCCGAACGCAACGGCGTGAAGCTCGCCTACGACTCGATCGAGGCCCTGCGCGCCGCGTATGCGTTTACCGATCTGCAGTCGTTTCTCGACATCTACTACGCAGGCGCGAGCGTCCTGCTGCATGAGCAGGATTTCTACGACATGACGATGGCCTATGTCGAGCGCTCGCTCGCGGACAACGTCACGCACACCGAAATCTTCTTCGATCCGCAGACGCATACGGAACGGGGCGTGTCGATTGCCACCGTCGTGGCAGGTATCGAGCGCGCGCTGGCCGACGCTGAAAAGCGCGGCCTGACCAGCAAGCTGATTCTGTGCTTCCTGCGTCATCTGTCCGAAGAAGATGCGCTCGCGACCTTCGACGAGGCATTGCCGTTGTTCGATCAATACAAGCATCGGCTGATCGGCGTCGGTCTCGATTCTTCCGAGCGCGGTCATCCGCCGTCGAAGTTCGAGCGTGTGTTTGCGAAAGCGCGTGCGAAGGGACTGAAGCTCGTCGCGCATGCGGGCGAGGAAGGACCGCCGTCGTACATCTACGAAGCGCTCGATCTGCTGAAGGTAGACCGCGTCGACCATGGCGTGCGCAGCATCGAAGACCCGGCGCTCGTCACGCGCCTCGCCGACACACGCGTCGCGCTGACCGTGTGCCCGCTGTCGAACCTCAAGCTCTGCGTGTTCGACGACCTGACCAAACACACGTTGAAGGCACTGCTCGACAAGGGCGTCGCCGTCACCGTGAATTCCGACGATCCGGCCTACTTCGGCGGCTACGTCAACGCGAACTACCTCGCCACCATCGAGGCGCTCAAGCTTACCGACGCCGAGGTCTACACCATCATCCGCAACAGCTTCGAAGCGGCGTTTGTTACGCCCGCGGAATGCGACGCATTGATCGCGAAGCTCGATGCGCACTGGCACGCCGCTGAGGTGAACTGACCAGCGGCAGCGCAGTTGCGCTTGACCAGCAAGGGGGCGGCGAGGTCCGCGGCCCTCTGCGCCCCCTTTAGATTCTCATATGACGGAGACGGCTTTTCCCATGACTCACTCGGCTCAAGCGGCCCAAACCGCATTCCGCGCGCAACTGCTGACGTTCAACGGCGACCCGGCGCAATCCTCCAACGCGGCGGTCTTCCACGAAGACGGCCTGCTGATCGTCGAAGGCGGCCACGTTGTCGCGACGGGCGCGTATGCCGCGCTCTCGTCCCAGCTCGCCCCTGGCACGCAAGTGCAGGACATGCGCGGCAAACTGATCGTGCCTGGCTTCATCGACACGCACATCCACTACCCGCAAACGGACATGATCGCCTCGCCGGCACCCGGTCTGCTGCCGTGGCTCGAGACCTACACGTTCCCGACCGAACGCCGCTTCACCGACCCGGCCTACGCGCAGGATACGGCGAGCTTCTTCGTCGAAGAACTGCTGGCCTGCGGCACGACCACGGCGCTGGTGTATTGCACGGTGCATAAGGAATCGGCGGATGCGCTTTTCACCGAAAGCGAAGCGCGTAACCTGCGCATGGTAGCCGGCAAGGTGTTGATGGACCGCAACTGCCCCGAGTTCCTGCGTGACACCGCGCAGTCGGGCTACGACGATAGCGCCGAGCTGATCGGCCGCTGGCACAACCGCGGACGCCAGATGTATGCACTGACGCCGCGTTTCGCGCCGACCTCGACCGAAGCGCAGCTCGAAGCCTGCGGCGTACTCGCGCGCCAGCATCCGGATATCTTCATCCAGAGCCACGTCGCGGAGAACACCGACGAGGTGAAGTGGGTGGCGGATCTGTTCCCCGGTCACCGCAGCTATCTGGACATCTACGATCACTACGGCCTGCTGCGCCGCCGCGCCGTGTATGGCCATTGCATCCACCTCGATGCGGAAGACCGCAAGCGGATGGCGCAGACCGGCACGGTGGCCTCGCACTGCCCGACCTCGAACCTGTTCCTCGGTAGCGGCCTGTTCGACTTCGACAAGGCCGACGAAGCCGGTATGCCGATCGCGCTCGCCACCGACGTCGGCGGCGGCACCTCGTTCTCGATGCTGCAAACCATGAACGAAGCGCACAAGGTGGCGCGTCTTGGCGGTCATCATCTGACGGCTACGCGCATGTTCTGGCTCGCCACCGCGGGCGCGGCCGAGGCGCTCGACCTGGCGGACAAGGTCGGCACGCTCGCGCCGAAGTCGGAGGCGGATTTCGTCGTGCTCGATCCGCAGGCGACGCCGCTGCTCGCGCGCCGCACCGGGCGCACCGAGTCGCTTGAAGAGTTGCTGTTCGCCTTCGCGCTGCTCGGCGACGACCGCGCCATCTTCGAAACCTACGCGGCCGGCAAGCGTGTACATAAGCGCGACGAGGCGCGTCAACGTGCAGTGCGCAAGGCGAAGACCGCCGCGTAAATGCGTCTGGCTCGCGGCGGCAGCGCTCGATACGTGGAAGTTGTCAGGCATCGGCGTGCAAAGCCGCACGGTTGACGCCGCGTCTTTCAGCCGCACCGTAACAACGCAAAACGGCCCGGCAGGGTTCGCCCTGCCGGGCCGTTTGCTTGCGTCAGCCGTGTCGTGCCGCCCGGCAGCCAGCCGGACTCTTTCGCTTACTGCACGACCACAGGTCCCGAAGCCGGCGAAAGAGGCGCCGGCGCGCCGGCCGCCTCGTTCGACACCCCGGCGTTCTTGTCCACCGGCAGCTTGACGGTGCGCACCGCGCCGTTGCCGAGCGGGAAGTCCGCCAGCGCGCTATGGGCCAGATACGGCATTGCCCGCACCAGCGACGGTTCCTCGCCCGCATTGCGCGCCAACACGTTGTAGACCTCCTTGCCGGTCGCGCGGTCCGTGATGCGGATGCCTAGCGTATGCGTGAACACCGGGTACGACTGGCTCACATAGGCCGGCGGGAATGGCCCGAAAGGCCCCCACGGATCGAGCGGGCGGCCCCAGTACGGTCCGGGCCACGGGCTGCTGTAAAACACCGGCTGCGTGACGTTCATGGTGTCAGTCCGGGTGCCGTACGACAGACCCACCAGATAGTGAGCCTGCTGCCCGTCCACCTGCCTGAACGCTCGCGTTGCCAGATCATTGGCCACCAGCACTTCGTAGGTCTGCTGTTCCAGACTGTTCTGCTGCGCGGGGCTGCGCGTGAACGCATAGGTACGGCTCGCGTCGTTGCCGCTCCAGTCGGAGAAGGCCGTCACCTGAGTCGTCACGTAACTGGTACAGCCGGAGAGCGCTGCCGTCAGCGCCGCCAGTATCAGTCGGGCGCGCCGGGTCCAACGGTCTGATTTCATGGTCTTCCTCATTCTTACGTTTGTTCGCCGCACGCACGCGCGGCGGCCCGATCATACGCTGACCTGGCCCCTAGACAAAAAGTTCGGCGCGCAGAGCGCGCCCGAGCTTTGTACAATGGCTCGGTATACCGGCGCGCAGTGGGTGCGCGGCCGGCTTGAGACCCTATTCTTAAAAAATACCATGGCTGATACCGCAACACCCCCTGTGATCCGCCGCGCCGACTATGCGGCGCCCGCTTTCCTGATCGATACCGTTGCACTCGAATTCGATCTCGTGCCCGAACGCACGGTCGTCAAGAACACAATGCGTGTGCGCCGCAATCCCGACGCCCACCGCGCCGCGCACTTCGAGTTGCTCGGCGAGCGTCTGGAATTCGTCAGCGCGGCTATCGACGGCGCGCCGTATAAGGCCGTGCGCCCGAACGAACACGGCCTGACGGTCGAGAACGTGCCGGAGGCCTTCGAGCTGACGCTCACGAGCATTTGCAAGCCTATTGAAAACACTACGCTCTCCGGGCTGTACGTGTCCAGCGGCAACTTTTTTACCCAATGTGAAGCGGAAGGTTTTCACGGCATCACCTATTTCCTCGACCGCCCGGACGTCATGGCCACCTACACGGTCACCCTGCGCGCCGACAAGGCCGCGTACCCGGTGCTGCTGTCGAACGGCAACCTGCTCGAGGAAGGCGATCTGCCGGACGGCCGTCACTTCGCCCGCTGGGAAGACCCGTTCCGCAAGCCTTGCTACCTGTTCGCCCTCGTAGCGGGCAAGCTGGTGTGCATCGAAGAGCGCGTGAAGAGCGGTTCGGGCAAAGAAAAGCTGCTGCAGGTGTGGGTCGAACCGCACGACCTGGACAAGACCCGTCACGCAATGGATTCGCTGATCCATTCGATCCGCTGGGATGAGGAACGCTTCGGGCTCGAACTGGATCTGGACCGCTTCATGATCGTCGCCGTAAGCGACTTCAACATGGGCGCGATGGAAAACAAGGGGCTCAATATCTTCAACACGAAGTACGTGCTGGCGAACCCCGAAACCGCGAGCGACACCGACTTCGCCAACATCGAAGCGGTGGTCGGTCACGAGTATTTCCACAACTGGACCGGCAACCGCGTCACCTGTCGCGACTGGTTCCAGTTGAGCCTGAAAGAAGGCCTGACGGTGTTCCGCGACCAGGAGTTCTCCGCCGACATGGCAGGCGGCGCGACTGACGAAGCGGCGCGCGCCACCAAGCGGATCGAGGACGTGAGGGTGCTGCGCCAGATGCAGTTCGCCGAAGACGCGGGTCCGATGGCGCATCCGGTGCGCCCGGAAAGCTACGTCGAGATCAACAACTTCTACACGATGACGGTCTACGAAAAGGGCGCGGAAGTCGTGCGGATGTATCAGACGCTGTTCGGCCGCGACGGCTTCCGCAAGGGCATGGATCTGTACTTCAAGCGGCACGACGGCCAAGCCGTAACCTGCGACGACTTCCGTCATGCGATGGCGGACGCGAACGGCCGCGACCTCGCGCAATTCGAGCGCTGGTACAGCCAGGCCGGCACGCCGCGCGTGGCCGTCAAGACCGAGTACGACGCCGCGCAGCGCAGCTACCGCGTGACGCTCACGCAAGGCTACGGCGACGCGGCAGCCGCCGCCCGCGAAACGCAAAAGGGCCCACTGCTGATCCCGTTCGCGATCGGCCTGATCGGCAAGGACGGGGCCGATCTGCCGCTGCGGCTCGAAGGCGAAGCGAGCGCCGCACCGGGCACCACGCGCGTCCTCGAACTGACGGAGACCGCGCAGACTTTCACGTTCGTCGATGTCGCTGAGAAGCCGCTGCCTTCGCTGTTGCGCAATTTCTCAGCGCCGGTCATCGTCGAATACGACTACACGGCCGATGAACTGGCGTTCCTGCTCGCTCACGACAGTGATCCGTTCAACCGCTGGGAAGCCGGTCAACGGCTCGCGACGCGTGAGCTGCTCGGGCTGGCCGGGCGCGCCGCTACGGGCGTGCCGTTGCAACTGGACGATTCGGTCGTCGCCGCGTTCGCACGCGTGTTGACCGACGATTCGCTCTCGCCGGCGTTCCGTGAGCTGGCGCTGATCCTGCCCTCCGAAGCGTATCTGGCCGAGCAGATGGCGGAGTCGAACCCCGCCGCCGTTCATACGGCCCGCCAGTTCGTGCGCAAGCGCCTCGCCACCGCCCTCAAGGGCGAATGGCTCGCGTTGTATGAGCAACACCATACGCCGGGTGCGTACGAGGCCACCTCGAAGGCGAGCGGTCATCGCGCGCTGAAGAACCTCGCGCTGTCCTACCTCGCCGAACTGAACGATCCGGCCGACGCCGTGCGGCTTGCCTCGGCACAGTACGCTGCGGCGAACAACATGACCGATCGCTCGGCAGCACTGTCCGCCCTGCTCAACGCGGCGGCAGCGGGCGGCGGCACGCAGGCGCAAGACGCACTGGCCGATTTCTATCGGCGCTTCGAGCAGGAACCGCTCGTCATCGACAAGTGGTTCGCCCTGCAGGCCACCCAGCGCGGCAGCGCCCAGCAGCCGGTGATCGAGAGCGTGCGCAAGCTGATGGCGCATCCGGCGTTCAACCTGAAGAATCCGAACCGCGCCCGTTCGCTGATTTTCAGCTTTTGCATGGCCAATCCGGCGCAGTTCCATGCCGAAGACGGTTCGGGTTACGCGTTCTGGACGGAACAGGTGATCGCGCTCGACGCACTGAATCCGCAGGTCGCCGCGCGTCTCGCCCGCTCACTCGAACTATGGCGGCGCTTCACCCCCAGGTTGCGCGAAGGCATGCGTGCAGCGCTCGAGAAAGTGGCCGCGCAAGCGAAGTCGCGCGATGTGCGGGAGATCGTGGAGAAGGCCCTGGCCTGATTTTCGAAGGCGCTCTCAGGTAAGGAAAAGCCGGCACGCGTTGCCGGCTTTTTTTCGCCCGTAGGAATCGGCCTATAGGAGGGCCTGCAGGAATTAGTTAGCCATCCGGATGACTGTTTTTGTCGGGCTGCATGGGTGAAAGTAAACGCATTCTTTAACGGTTTACGTTTAACGCGACACGTTATATACTATCCATGATCACAACATTTGGCGACAAGGCCACAGCACTGTTATTTCGAGGCGGCTTCGTCCGTTCGCTGCCCACGCAGATCCAGCACATCGCGTATCGCAAGCTGCTCATGATCGACGCCGCGGCTTCGATTGAAGACCTCTACACGCCGCCCGGCAATCGGCTGGAGTCGCTGCAAGGGCAACGCAGTGGGCAATGGAGCATCCGCATCAACGCGCAGTGGCGTGTCTGCTTCCACTTCGTGGACGGTGAGGCGCTGAATGTCGAGATCGTCGATTATCACTGATTGATTGGGAGACCAGCATGGTCATCAAACGCTCCGAGCTGGACAGCATCAACTTTTCGGACATCGACACCGGCGAGCGGGTTGCGCCGGTCCATCCGGGGGAGATTCTGCGCAGCGAATTCCTCGACCCGCTCGGCATGTCGGTCAACGCACTGGCAAAAGCCCTGCATGTGCCTACGCCGCGCATCAATGACATCATGCTCGGCAAGCGCGCTATCTCGGCAGACACGGCACTGCGCCTTGGCCGCTATTTCGGCGCGAGCGCGCAGTTCTGGCTCAATTTGCAGATCGACTACGACCTGCGTATCGCCACCGAAGCGGCCGGCCAGCAGATCGCAAACGAGATCGAACCGCTCGCCCGGGCGCGGCGCCCGAAGCTGCCCGGCATGCCGCGCGGTCACGCACAGGCTGCCGCCCTTGCTGCAAAGGTGTCCGGCAGCGTGGCCGCCGTCAAACCCCGGCGCAAGCCCTGAGATTCGACGCCACGGCCAACGTGGCGCGCACAATCCGTCTCAAAAGCACAGGAAAGTCACAGCGAGCGGGTAAAATCGCATTATTCCTTCGCCTTACCGGAGTACTGCAATGGCTTTGCAACGTCGTACCACTCTTACGAAGTACCTGATCGAGCAGCAGCGCGAGACCAACAATCTGCCGGCCGATCTGCGGCTCCTGATCGAAGTCGTTGCGCGCGCCTGCAAGGCGATCAGCTACCACGTCAGCAAGGGCGCGCTGGGCGATGCGCTCGGCACCGCGGGCAGCGAGAACGTCCAGGGTGAGGTGCAAAAGAAGCTCGACATCCTGTCCAACGACATCTTGCTCGAAGCGAACGAATGGGGCGGCAACCTGGCCGGCATGGCGTCCGAAGAAATGGAGAAGTTCTCGCCGATTCCGGCCAACTATCCGAAGGGCGAGTATCTGCTGGTGTTCGATCCGTTGGACGGTTCATCGAACATCGACGTGAACGTGTCGATCGGCACCATCTTCTCGGTGCTGCGTTGCCCGGACGGCCAGCAGCCGACCGAACAGTCGTTCCTGCAACCGGGCACGCAGCAGGTCGCCGCCGGCTACGCCGTGTACGGCCCGCAAACCGTACTCGTGCTCACCACCGGCAATGGCGTGAACTGCTTCACACTCGACCGCGAGCTGGGTTCGTGGGTGCTCACGCAGAGCGACATGACCATTCCGGTCGAAACGCGCGAATACGCGATTAACTCGTCGAATGAACGCCACTGGTACCCGCCCGTCGAGCAGTACATTGGCGAGTTGAAGGCCGGCAAGGACGGCGCGCGTCAGGAGGACTTCAACATGCGCTGGATCGCGTCGATGGTTGCCGACGTGCACCGTATCCTGAACCGCGGCGGCATCTTCATGTACCCGGCCGACAAGCGCACACCAGACAAGCCGGGCAAGCTGCGCCTGATGTACGAGGCGAATCCGATGGCGTTCATCGTCGAACAGGCAGGCGGCGCCGCGACCAACGGCGAGAAACGCATTCTCGACATCGTCCCGAAAAGCCTGCACGAGCGTGTGGCGGTGTTCCTCGGCTCGAAGAACGAGGTGGATCGCGTGACGCGCTACCATGTCGAAGCAAAAAATTGAGCCCGGGGGCTTGCCAAAGCGCCAATGAAGTCCCTATAATCTCGTTTCTCCTGATGCCGGAATAGCTCAGACGGTAGAGCAGCGCATTCGTAATGCGAAGGTCGGGGGTTCGATTCCTCTTTCCGG
>Ga0302314_10001797_pt1 | contig 40190 bp, 35 predicted proteins | sample III_Palsa_N2_3_FD_200533 | JGI IMG/M metagenome (GOLD analysis project Ga0302314, IMG submission 200533) | Peat permafrost microbial communities from Stordalen Mire near Abisko, Sweden - III_Palsa_N2_3 | ecosystem: Environmental > Terrestrial > Soil > Palsa > Peat permafrost | place: Sweden... | reverse complement strand
GTAATCTTCACGAATTGGCAGTTGCGCTGCATGTCGGCGATGGTGCCGTTGCCGGTATAGCCCATCGCAGCCTTGAGGCCGCCGATCAGCTGATGGATGACCGTGCCGACCGGGCCCTTGTGCGGCACGCGGCCCTCGATGCCTTCCGGCACCAGCTTCAGGGTCGAGGACACTTCGGCCTGGAAATAGCGATCGGCCGAGCCGCGCGCCATGGCGCCGACCGAGCCCATGCCGCGGTAGGATTTGTAGGTGCGGCCCTGATAGAGGAACACCTCGCCCGGCGCCTCGTCGGTGCCGGCAAACAAGGAACCCAGCATGGCGCAATCGGCGCCGGCGGCGATCGCCTTGGCGAGGTCGCCCGAATATTTGATGCCGCCGTCGGCGATGACCGGGATGCCCGACTTGCGGCATTCCTCGACCGCATCGGAAATCGCGGTCAGCTGCGGCACGCCGACGCCGGCGACGATGCGGGTGGTGCAGATCGAGCCCGGGCCGATGCCGACCTTGACCGCGTCGGCCCCGGCCTCGATCAGCGCGCGCGCACCCGACGCCGTCGCGATATTGCCGGCGATGATCTGGGTATAGTTCGTGAGCTTGCGGATCTGCGCGATCGAGTCGAGCACGCCGGCCGAATGGCCATGGGCGGTATCGACCACCAGCACGTCGACGCCGGCATCGAACAGGGCCTTGGCCCGCGCCAGCCCGTCGGCACCGACGCCGGTCGCGGCGGCGACACGCAGGCGGCCCTGGGCATCCTTGGACGCGTTTGGATATTGCTGCGCCTTTTCGATGTCCTTGACCGTGATCAGGCCGATGCAGCGATAGGAATCATCGACCACGATCAGCTTTTCGATGCGATGCTGATGCAGGATGCGCCTGGCCTCGTCGCCCGACGTGCCGTCGCGCACGGTGACCAGATTATCCTTGGTCATCAGCTCCGACACCGGCTGCGCCTTGTTGTCGGCGAAGCGCACGTCGCGGTTGGTCAGGATGCCGACCAGGCGCTTGGTGCCCTGCTCGACCACGGGAATGCCGGAGATATGGTGCAGCGCCATCAGCGCCAGCGCATCGCCCAGCGTCGCATCGGGGGTGATGGTGACCGGATCGACGACCATGCCGGCCTCGAACTTCTTGACCCGGCGCACTTCGGTCGCCTGGGCCTCGATATCCATGTTCTTGTGCACGACGCCCAGGCCGCCGGCCTGCGCCATGGCGATGGCGAGCGGCGCTTCGGTGACCGTATCCATGGCGGCGGAGATGAGGGGGATGCCCAGTTCGATCGTCTTGGTGAGGCGCGTCTTGGTGCTCACCGTCGCGGGCAGGACGTTGGACGCGGCCGGCACGAGCAGGACGTCATCGAACGTGAAAGCTTCTTTGAACTGCATGCCGCCTCCGGAAACCGAGTGGCATCGCAATATACACAGAACCTAAATTTACGAAAGGACGCGGTGCCCGCCCCGGGACCATGGCTGGTAATAAAATTTCACGCGGCTCCAGCGGTAGTAGTGGCGCGGATCACTGGCGCCCGCACGGATGGCGTGTATCAATATCTCCCTACGCGCAGGCAGACAGGGCAGACACATGCGGACGGCACCTTTCCTGGCGATGGTCTCGACCCTGTGGGCGCTGACGGCCTGTTCCAACTACGCCAATGTCCGGAGCTTCGCCGGCGGGCTTCAGACCGTGACCGGTGACACCGCGACGATCGTCGCCGCCGACGAGGACACCTGCGCGCAGAACCGCGCCTTGCAGGCCGAATATGTCGCCCTCGAACATCAGCAGCTGGCATTGCCCGATTGCGCCGGGCTGAAGACCACGCTGGCCGCGATCCTGATCGAAAGCAAAGCGCTTCAGGCCTATGGCGTGGCACTCGGCACGCTCGCCCAAGACCAATACGTGACCGTCGATACCGACGTGAAGGCCGCGACCGGCGGCCTCGGCGACACCGGGCTGGTCAAGGCGCCGGTGGTGAGCGCGGTCGGCCAGGTCTTCGGCTTCGTCGAGACCGCGGCGCTCGAAGGCTATCGCAAGGGCAAGCTGACGGACGCGATGACCGGCCCGACCGCGGACGCGTTCAAGACCATCGTCGCCAGCTTCGGCGTGCTGTCGCAGCAATATGCGGTCGCGCTCAGCCGCCAGGCGAGCAACATCGACATCATTTCCAGCGTGTTCGCTCATAACCACGGCGCGACCGAGCCGTTGGCGACGATGGAAGTGAAGCTGCGGCTGGCGGCCCTGCAATCGAGCATCGCCGCCAAGACCGCGGCGCTGAAGGATTTCAACGACGCGCTCGCCAAGCTGGAACCGGCGTTCGACGCGGCAGTCGCGGACATCGACCACCCGAACGGCAAAGAGATCACCGACTCGATCAAGAGTTTCGCCGGTAAGGCGAACGCGGTCCACGACGCGGTTCTGAAGGCCTTCGGCACCCATTGACGAGGAGCGGAGAAGCGATATGGCGATGATCGACGCGAACCCAACGGCCGATCAGCTGACGGCGCTGGCCCAGCTGTTCACGGACGCCGAAACGCTGCTGCAGACCTATCTGGCCTCGGCACAGGGCCAGAATGATCCGAACTTCACGGCGCTCAGCACGGTCGCCATCGGCTTGAACAATGCCGCCGACACGATCGCCGACATGCAGCTCGACCTCGCCACCGCGGCCGCCACCCAGGCGGTGACCACGATCAATCAGGCCACGGCCCAACTGCAAAGCGCCATCGAGACGCGCAAGGAGATCACGAGCGACCTGGCGCTGGTTCAGAGCATCGCCGCCTTCGGCGCTGCCATCGCGGCCGGCGACGTGGGCTCGATCGTCAGCAGCGGCGAGGATCTCTGCGGCAAGCTGACGGGCTAGCTGGTCGTTCGGAGCGCCGCGAAATCGGCTTGACGGCACAGATAGGCCGCCGCCCGGGACAGGTCCTTGAACTGGGCCGGTTTCAGGTAAGGCTTCGCCGCATCGACCGCCTCGTCGCGCAGCTGAAAGAACACCGCCAGCGCGAACAGCCATTCGCGCTCGGCCAGATAGCCCTGCCGAGACCAGCGCCATCCTTGCGAAAACGCATCGCCATGCTGCTGGAATTGGAATGCGCTGCTGGCGCCGAACAGGCCAAATCCCAGATAGACGGTGGTCAGATCGGTCGCGAATTCGAGATTCGCCTCGCCGCCGGGCGGCACTTCGCCCAGCAGATTCAGCCGGTAGTGCGCCAGTTCATGCGCCAGCGTCGCGATCAATTTCACCGGCTGATCGACCATTTCCGGATCGTAGGTGATGAGCGCGCCATTCCCATCGACCCGGAACGTGCCGAGCGGCAGATGCCCCTCGACCGGCTTGAGGATCGTGAACTGCGCGACCTGAGCTTCAGGCCTTTTGGGTTGCGCCATCAGCCGGCAGTCGTCGTCAGGCATTCTGGAGTGCCGCTTGACGCTCTCGAAGACATGCGCAACACGCGCTTCGCCGGTGGCATCGGTCGGCGGAAAGAAGCCACGGGTCGGGACGACAAGCGGCGACTGCATCAGATCGGCCAGACCACCCAGCCGCTCCAGCAACCAGCGCCACGTCTCCAGCTGCCATTCCTCGTCGTCCGGGTCCAGAAACGTGCTGCTGCGAAGGGGCCAAAGCCGCATCGGCTATCTCCGAAAATACTCTTCCGGAAGTAGCATAAGCGTTTCCACTCGCGCCCGTCGACGGTCAGGCCGCCTTCGCCGAGCCCTACCCCATCGCAATCACAAGGGCGCCCCAGAACGGCCGACCCGATCGTCGGCTGCAGCGCCGGTCTCTGCGGCACGCGGGCGGCTAGCCCGCGGCCGCCAAAAGAAACACATGATGAAACGAAAATTCGGGACGCTAGTCATAACTTGTTTCAGAAATCGGTATATATTGCGTCGCAACGTAATGAATTTCCATCTCGGCGAAGAACATTCCTGCCTTTTCGAAATCGGATAGATGTTAATGTCGGCAGATACGGACACCTATGATGGCAAATACAGCGTCGGCCAGGCACTCGGGCGCGCTCTCGCAATCCGATTAATTGAACTCTCGCGCCCAGGCGCCACGATCATTGATAATTGTGCCGTTGTCGTCGATGACCGTCGCACAGCCGGAAAGCACCCGCTGGGCATCCTCGGGCCGCACCGCCGACGGACGGACAGCAAACCGAGCGAGTGATCGCCTAGGCCCTCAGGCCGCCTTCGCCTTGCGGTATCCCATCGCGACCACATAGACCTCGGAACTGTCGGCCCGGCTGGCCGACGGCTTGGCGTGGCCGACCTTGTCGAAATCGCGCTTCAGGCGATCGAGCAGCGTCTTTTCCGTGCCGCCCTGGAACACTTTGGCGATGAAGCTGCCGCCGTTGGTCAGCACTTCGGTCGCGAACTCGTAGGCGGTCTCGGCCAGCGCCATGACGCGGATATGGTCGGTCGCGTGATGCCCCGTCGTCGGCGCCGCCATGTCGCTCAACACCACGTCGGCCGGGCCGTCGAGCAGTTGCTTCAGACGATCCGGCGCCGTTTCGTCGAGGAAATCGAGCATGATATGGGTCGCACCCTCGACCGGGGGCATTTCCAGATAGTCGATGCCGACGACCTTGCCGGTGGGCCCGACGCGCTCGACCGCGACCTGGCACCAGCCGCCGGGCGCGCAACCGAGGTCGACCACCCGCTTGCCCTTGGCCAGGATGTGGAATTTCTCGTCGAGCTGGGCGAGCTTGAACGCGGCCCGGCTGCGGTAGCCCAGCCGCCGTGCTTCCGACACGTAGGGATCGTTCAGCTGGCGCTGCAGCCACAGGGTCGAGCTGGTCGAGCGCTGCTTCGCGGTCTTGACCTTCACGACCATCTGGCGCGAGCCGGAGGTCGCATCCATGCGGCTGCCGGGCCCATCGCCCTTTTTCTTGGCGCCGCTCATGGCGTCTCGCTCGATCTGTTCATGATTGCCGCTATGTGGTCAGGGCGGCCGGACGGATGCAAGCGTCGGAAATGCCGGTCCGCGTTGCGGCATGCAGGCCCGCGAGGATGCCCTCGCGCACGCCGCGGTCGGCGACGCGCAGGCAGCCCACCTTCCAGGTCCGGCAGATCGCCTCCAGAATGGCGCAACCGGCGATCATCAGATCGGCCCGGACCGTGCCGATGCACGGCTCCTTCGAGCGTTCGGCCGCGTTCATGCCGACGAGCTTGCGCGTGATCTGCCGGATATCGCCGAAATCCAGCACCGTGCCATCGACCCGCTGGCGCTCGTAGCGCTGCAATCCCAGGCGCATGCCGGCCAAGGTCGTGACCGTGCCGGACGAGCCCAGCATCTGCACGCCGCCGGCGGCCACCTGTTCAGCGATGCCCCAGCCGCGATCGAAATCGGCGAAGGCGTCGCGCACGGTATCGACCATCTGGGCGAACACCACCGGCCCGAACGCCTCGCCTGGCTTCGGCTGAAATCGTTCGGTCAAGGAGACGACGCCGAACGGCAGCGAGATCACGTCGCGGATCTCGGTCTCGATGCCGCCGTCGGCGCAGGGGTTGATGCCGACCCACAGGAGCTCGGTCGAGCCGCCGCCGATATCGAACACGACCGCATGGGGCTTGTCGGGATCGAGCAGCGGCGCGCAGCCGGCCAAGGCCAGGCGCGCCTCCTCCTCGGTCGGGATGATTTCGAGATCGAGCCCGGTGCGCTCATGCACCCGCGCCAGGAACTCGCCGCAATTGGCGGCGCGGCGGCAGGCCTCGGTCGCAACGAACCGGGCGTGGGTCACCTCGCGCTGGTCGAGCTTCTCGGCACAGACCGACAAGGCGTCGATGGCGCGCGCCATCGCAGCCTCGCTCAAGATGCCGCTCGCCTGCAGCCCCTCGCCCAGGCGCACGATGCGCGAGAAGCTGTCGACCACGCGCAAGCGATCCCCCGCCGGCCGCGCGATCAGCAGCCGGCAGTTCGTGGTCCCGAGGTCAAGGGCGGCGTAAATCTCGCTGCGCCGGAAAAAACTCATCCAGCCTCTCCCGCATCGGACCCATTTTGGGTCTCGACCGGGCCAAGCATGCCTAGAGATGGCCGGATGCGCAATCCGCGCAACGCTCCCCCGATGGAAAGGGCTTCCGCATAGGCCCGACCCATGCTAGTTACCCGCCCCGTCAGCAAGGCCAATGCCCGCGCCGTTCCGGCCGATGCGTTGGGGGATCGTCTAATGGTAGGACAGCGGATTCTGACTCCGTCAATCGAGGTTCGAGTCCTCGTCCCCCAGCCAATTTCCTGACCCACGAATGAAAAGGCCGCCCTCGGGCGGCCTTCGTTGTTTTGGGGCCGGATGGCCATCGAATACTCCCGATTGGGACACCATCAGGTAATCGATGCTCATCGATTAAATGCAGTGTCACCGAAGCCCCAGACGTCCCGCTTATCGTCTCGCGGCCTCGGTCAATGACATCGCCCGATCCCGAAGCGCCTCCCGCCGGCCCTCGCCTAGCTTGCGCAGAAAGCGTTCGTCGGCAGTAACAAACGGGCAATCGTTCTCGACCGCCAGGGCGAGATAGATACAATCATAAGCGGGATGGTCCAACTCGATCGCCAGACTGGTTGCGGTCTCAAACAACGACCGCATCGGCAGCAGTTCGACTTCGGCACTCTGAAGGAGCTTGGCAGCAAGGAGGGCCTCCTCCTGGGAAAGTTCACCTCGTGCGGCCTTCTTCCAGAGGATATTCGCGCACTCGGCAACCAGCAACTCGGGCGCGATCAGCTTCGTCCGCTGACGAAGCGCCAGCGCTTGTGGTGTCCCTTCTTCCTCGACCACCCATTTGACGGCAATGCTGGCGTCGATGACGAGCAGGCTCACCGTTCGTCACGTCCCTCGCGCAGCAGAACTTCCGATGGCGTCTGTTTCCTAGCTTTCGTCAGCGCCCGCAATTCGGCAGCCAGCGTATCGAAGGAAGGCTCGAGCTCGACGGCAAGAGCCTGCCGAAGGATTTCCCGATGCTCGGCCTCGGTCGAGCGACCGTGCCGAGCAGCACGCCGTTTCAGCCTGACGATCAGTTCGTCATCCAAATTGCGTACGTGCAAGTTCCCAGCCATCCAAGCCTCCGCGAGATCATTGATATCAACGATCTCAAATCTAGATCTTCGGATCAAGAGACAGCATGGCGCCATTCGCTCGGGGCTTCGACTATCGGGTTGCCAAAGCCCTCATCAAAGGCGAAAACCCGCCTCGAAAGAGAACAGGCGATGGCCCGGGCCCATCGCTCAAGGAACCCCGCATGCCTTCGGACCCTGACACCGCCCTGGTGGACGGCAGAGAATGCGGCAGCTGCACCGCCTGCTGCATCGATCTCAACATCGACCAACCGGACCTGGTCAAGCTGTCGGATCAGCCGTGCATCCATTGTAGCGCCGGCGGCTGCGGGATCTATGCACGCCGCCCCTCGGTGTGCCGCGGGTTCCACTGCGGCTGGCGGCTCATTCCGTGGCTGGGCGAGGAATGGCGGCCCGACCGGATCGGCATCGTGGTGCGCGCGCTCGATCCGGCCGAGGCCTGTCCGGACGATCCGGACGTACCGATCGCGCTGTCGTTCGATCTGCGCCGGCCGGATCGTCAGCTGATCGCGATGTCCTTGGCGGTCGCCTGCGGCACCTTGATCGAAGCCGGCATCCCGACGTTTCTGACCGTCCCCGGTCCGCCCGGCCATGCCGCCGGCCGCGTCCATCTGAACGTCCTGATGGCGCCGATCGTGGCATCGCGGGATGGCAACGCCATCGTGACGGCCCTCGGTCTCGCCTTCGATGCCGGGCTCAGCCATACGAAGGAGCGCGTGAGCTTTCAGCATGGGACAGGAGGCCCTTAGCGCCGCTTCTCCGATCCACGGGGCGACGCCGGCTCCGAGCCGCGCTATCCTTCGACGCGAAACGCGAACCTTGAACCCCTCGGGTGGCATGGCACTTCTCCGCACTCTCGCCCGGACGTCGCTGGTGCCGATCCTGCTTGGCCCCTACGGTGCCGCGGCATGGGCGCAGGATGTCGATGTCGATCTCCATGGCTATGCCCAGGCCGCCCTGGTGCGCACGCCCGGCGATCTCGGCACGGCCGACGGCGGCTATGGCAAGCTTGCCCAGGGCGGGGCCAGGGCGCAGGTCGAGCCGCAGTTCGCGACCGGGTTGATCGAGGCGACCGCGGACCTGCCCTGGGATCTGGGCGCGCTCATCGACGTGCAATATGGCCTGAAACAGAAATCGCCGGTCGACCTGACCACGGCGGCGCTGCATTGGCAGCCGCCACCCGACGGCGCCTGGCGCTGGTCGGCTAAGCTCGGCGCGTTCTTTCCGCCGTTCGGGCTCGAAAATCGCGATATCGGCTGGAGCAGCCCCTGGACCTTGACACCCTCGACCCTGGCCAGTTGGGTCGGCGAGGAACTGCGCACGGTCGGCGGCGAGGGCACGGTCGCCTGGGTCAACGGCGAGAACAGCCTCGCTCTGACCGCGGCCGTCTATGGCTGGAACGACCCGGCCGGCGTCGTGCTGGCCACGCGCGGCTGGGATCTGGGCCAGCAGCCGACCGGCCTGTTCGGCCATGTGCGTTTGCCCGACGGACCCGCGCCGCAATATACGCCCGAGTTCAAGGAGATCGACGATGCGCCCGGCTGGTACGCCGGTCTCGCCGGCCAGAACGCGGCCCTGGGGCGGCTGCAGATCTATCGCTACGACAATGAGGTCGATCCCACCGCCGAACGGCAGGAGGTCTATGCCTGGCATACCCGCTTCTGGGATGCCGCCTACACCAAGGGCTGGGGGCCGTTCTATGTGATCGCCGAAGGCATCGCCGGCGACACCCGCATCAGTCCGGACGGCGACGGGCCCTACGTTACCGACTTCCACAGCGCCTATCTGTTGGGCGGCTGGACCCGGGATGCCTGGCGCGCGGCGCTGCGCCTGGAGCAGTTCGGCACCGGCGGCTACGCCGCCGAACATGGCCGCTCGCTGACGGCGACGCTCAATTGGCAACCGGAGGACTGGCTCCGGCTGTCGGCGGAAGTGGTCGCCGTGGCTTCCACCAGCCAGGCGCGCGTCGAGGCGGGCCTGTCGGCGCGGGCGACGGATGTGGAGCCGCAATTGGGCGTCAGGCTGTCGTTCTGACGGAGTGTGTTGCTACCGCGCGCCCAGGCGGCACAGCACCTCGCCCGGGATGCGATAGTCGCGGATGACCTGATCCCGATCGCGCAGCCCGCACAGCTCCCGGTGGACCAGAACCCCCCAGACCACGTCGGCCGCGGCCGCGAGCAGCTCGGGCCGGGATGTCGGGCCGCCGCCGGCCGCGTCGAAATCGCGCAACCGCTGTAATGCCTGTTCGACGTCGCGGCCGCCGCGGCCGAGGGACGCCGCCTGTTCGGCCCGGATTTCGGTTTCGAGCACGCCGGCGCCGGTATCCGGCCCGGGCTTGGTCGCGAGATTTTGCGGCAGCCGAACGCTCATGGCCCTGCCCCATCGGATCGAGGATCTGTCACAGACAAATCTAGATCCTCCGAACGCACTTGTCTTGCGTTCGCGCTAGCGGCGAGTCTCGCTTTCTTAGCAATTTTACACTTAAATTAGCAGCGCCGCCGATCGGGAGAATGTTTGAGTGACTTTTGTAACGCCCACTGCCGAGACGCCGTCGCTCTGGATCCCCGCGGCCCTGGCTCCCGGGGGGATCGGCCGCTGGACGTTGTTCAACCTGCTGGCACTTGCCTGCTATTTCGCGCTCGGCCTGATCGTCAATCTGTTCTTCGCGGCCTATGGCGTGTTTCCGGCGCCGATCTGGCTGCCGGCGGGTCTGGCCATGGTCGCGGCCATGATCGGCGGCCTCAAGGTCCTGCCCGGCCTGATCCTGGGCGCGTTCCTGACCAACCTCATTCTGTTCGCAGCCCCCTGGTGGGAAGCGGCGATCATTTCCAGCACCAACGCGTTTGGCCCAGTGCTGGGCGCGCTGCTGCTGCGCCGGCTTCGGCCCGAGAACGGCCTGTTTACCTCGTTCGTGGGCGTGATCGCGTTTCTCGCCTGCACGACGTTCTTGAGCCCGGCGATCAGCGCCACCGGCGGCGCCGTCGCCATCTCGATCGGCCAACCGTTCGTGTTCGACGCCTTCTACAGCACCTGGGTGAACTGGTGGCTGACCGACAGCGGCGGCACGCTGTATCTGGCGCCCTGCCTGGTGCTGTGGCTGGGCCTGGAGCGCGAGGGCGACGATCATATCGAGCCGTCGAAGCGCGGGTTTCAGCGCCGCGATCTGGCGGTCTGGGCCTGGGTCGCGGCCGTCAGCCTGGTGCTGTTCCTGACCCCGCCGCTACGCGGCACCTATATCCGCTCCGCCTTCCCGTTCCTCTTGGTGGTGCCGCTGTCCTGGATCGCGCTGCGCATGTCGCTCAGGTCCGCCTATACGCTCGTGACCCTGGTCTCGATCGCGGCCACCGCCGGCACGGTCGCCGGCGTCGGCCCGTTCCAGAACCACGGGCTCGCCAACCCGCTGCAGCTGGTCGGCGTGCTGGTCGTGCTCTTGGCCATGAACGTGCTGACCATCGTGGCACTGGTCAGCGAGCGCCATGGCGCCCAGAGCGCCAACCGCGTCAAGGCGATGTTCCTCGCCAACACCAGCCACGAGCTGCGCACGCCGCTGAACGCGATCATCGGCTTTTCACGCCTGATCGCCGAGAACCCGACCCGCGCCACCGAGGTCACCTCCTACGCGCGCACCATCAATACCAGCGGCGAACATCTGCTGGCGCTGATCAACGACCTGCTGGAAATGTCGAAGATCGAGGCCGGCCGGCTCGAGCTGCAGGATGAGGCGATCGTGCTCGGCGATGCCTTCGCCGAGGCGGCCTCGCTGCTGGGCGTGCCGGCACGCGCCAAATCCATCACCCTGACCACGGACCTCGCCGCGCCGGACGCGGTGCTGACTGCCGATGCCAAGGCAATCCGACAGATCCTGATCAATCTCCTGTCGAACGCGATCAAATTCACGCCCGAGTCCGGCCATGTCTCGCTGGGTGCCGTCATCAATGATGCCGGCGAGCTGATCATCCGCATCACCGACACCGGCATCGGCATCCCGTCCGACGCGCTGGCACGGATTTTCCTGCCGTTCGAGCGGGCGGGCGACGCCGTTGCGCGCAAGACCGAGGGCACCGGGCTCGGCCTGTCGATCACGCGCGGACTGGTCACGCTTCATGGCGGCACCATCGCGCTCGACAGCGTCGTCGGCCAGGGCACCATCGTCACCGTCAGCCTGCCCGCCAGCCGTGTCAGCCGGCGCGGCTCGGCCGCACCCGGCGTGGCCGCCACGCGATTAGCGCCGACGTGATCGCGCCGGAGTGGAAAATTGTCGTTCCACTCCTGTTCAAATGGCGGGCGCGTGACATTATCTCGGCGGAAAAATCTTCCAACGGGAGCCCGCCTTGTCGGATGCCGATCGCATAGAGGGCGCTGCCATGGCGCTCGCCTCCGTTGCGCCTGAACGCCCGGCCCTCTGGTCGATCCGACGCCTGCTGATCATCGGCATCCTGGTGTTGGAGACCGCGACGGTCGCGGCATTGGTGCTGGCCACATACCTGGGTGCCCGCGACGCGCTCTCCAACAGCTATCAGAGCCTCGTGCGCCAGGTGGCGGGCGATGCCGTCGCCCATGCCCAGGACCTGCTGAAGACCGCGAGCACGGCCGTGATCGAGGCCCGCAACCAGATCGAGGACGGCGCGGTCGATCCTCGTGATCAACGCCGTCTCGCGCAATTGCTGTTCGAGGCGCTGAAGGACGATGCGCAGCTGGCCGGGATCTATTACGGCTCCGCCGACGGCAATTTCGTCTATGTGATGCGCGATCATCCGGGCAGCGACGAGCGGTTCCAGGTCAAGACGCTGCGGATCCTCGACGGTCAGCGCTACGAGAACACGGTGCTGCGCAATCGCCACTGGGCGGTCGAGCGCGATCTGAAGCCGCATCCGGATGATTTCGATCCGACCAACCGCCCCTGGTATCGCAAGGCGCTCGACGTCGGCGGCGACGGCTGGACCGCGCCCTACAGCTTCTATACCTCCGAGCGGCCGGGCATCAGTTTCGCCCGCACGGTCAATTCAGCAGACGGCCAGGTGCTGGGCGTGGTCGGCGCCGACATCGAGCTGGGCGATGTCGCCCGTTATATCAGCGGGCTGCGCGTCGGCGCCCATGGCCGCGCCATGATCGCGACCCGCGACGGCATCATGGTCGCATCGCCGGACGCCACGGGTCCGGCAGTCTCGGTCGACGGCGCGCCCGATGGCCTGTGGCCGCTGACGCCCAGCGACGATCCGGCGCTGATGAAGGCGCTGGGCCGGGTCAACAGCTCGGAACGCAGCGGCGCGCTCAGCCTGCCCGATGTCTATCGCTTCGGCAGCGACGGCACTCCCTACTTCGCCGTCGCCGCGCCCTTTGCGCAGACCGACCTACCCTGGGTGCTGCTGATCGCCGTGCCGGAGGCGGATTATCTGGGCTGGTTCTACCAGGCCCAGCGCTCGACCCTGCTGTTGAGCATCGCCATCGGCATCATCGGAATCCTGGTCGGCCTCGTGCTGTGGCGCGGCCTCGCCCGGCCGCTGGAGCGGCTGCGCCAAAATGCCGTCGCGGTCCGGCACGGCCGTTGGAATGAACTGTACCCGAGCCACAGCCGCCTCGCCGAAGTGCAGGAGACCGAGGCCGCATTCCAATCGATGGCCGACTTCCTCAGCAGCGAGCAGGACGCCAACCATGTCCTGATGCGCCGCCTGCGCAAACTGGCCGCGGCGGTCGAGCAGAGCCCGGCGGCCGTACTGATCACCGACGCGGCCGGCACGATCGAATATGCCAATCCGGCGTTCGAGCAGCTGACCCTGCACCCGAGCGGCACGATCGTCGGCCAGCCTTCGATGATCCTGGCGACCGGGCCGGAGGACCAGGCGACCTACGATGAAATCGTGCGCAGTCTCGCCGCCGGCCGGGTCTGGCGCGGCGAGCGTCCCGTCCGGCGCGCTGACGACAGCCGGTTCGACGCCTCGTTCGTCATCGCCCCGGTGCGCAATTCGGCCGGCGTGCCGACCAATTCGGTCGTCATCATCGAGGATGTCACCGAAGCCCGCGCTCATGCCCGCGCCATCTCCGGCGCACTCGATGTCGCGGTCGCGGCCAACCAGGCGCGTGCCGAGTTCCTGGCCCATATGAGCCACGATCTGCGCACGCCCTTGAACGCCATTCTGGGTTTTTCCGACGTCATGCGCAGCGAGCTGTTCGGCCCGCTGGGCGATCCGCGCTATCGCGACTATGCCGACGACATCTGGGCCAGCGGCGATTATCTGCTGCAGATCGTGACCCAGATCCTGGAAATCGCCCGCGCCGAATCTGCCAGCCTGACCCTGGCCGACGACACGGTGCCGCTGCTGGGCCTGGTCGAGACCGCGCGGCGCCTGGTCGTCGACCAGATCACCGCCCGCCATATCACGCTCACCGTCTCGATCCCGCGCACTCTCACCGTCCGGGTCGACCCGACCAAGCTGCATCAGATCGTGGTCAATCTGGTCTCGAACGCCGTCAAGTTCACGGCCGAGGGCGGCAACATCGCGATCACGACCGAACGGCCGGCGACCGGCGGCGTCGAGTTGCGCATCGCCGATACCGGCATGGGCATGACGCCGCAGGAGATCGAGCTGGCGCTGCAGCCCTTCATCCGGGTCGAGAACAACCCGATGGCACGCAAGACCGACGGCGTCGGGCTGGGGCTGCCGATCGCCCAGCGGCTGATCCAGCTGCATGGCGGCAATCTGACCTTCGACAGCGAGCCGGGGCGCGGCACCATCGTCATCGTCTGGCTGCCCGACGATCGCGTCGTTGGTTGAGCCGCGCCACAATTATGCCCCATCCGGCAACGGTGACAAAATAAAGAAAATCCGTAACACTTTGTATCATTAGTAAAGATTGGTATCCGACTGTTGAACCATTCTGGCTCACAACCATTTATACATCGCTGACTATTTCAGCGCGACCAAGATTGGCCGCGCCATCTCTCGAAGGGAGAACAGCGATGAACCGCACTAACTCTCTTATCCGCAAGCTCGTCTTCATCGGCGTCTGCGCCGCGGCCCTGGGTGGCTGCTATTACGGCCCGGGCCCGTACTATGCCCAGCCGGCTCCCGCCTACTATGGCCCGCCGGTCTATGGCTCGGTCGTCATCGGCGGCCATGATCACTGGCGCTAGTTAGCCGAACGATTCTGACCGCCGCGGTTCGCCGCGGCGGTCAGGAGCTGCCGATCAGGATCCCGGTCGCGAAGACCAGCGCCCCGCCGAAGACGACCTGAAACGTGGCCGACCAGACCGGCGTTTCCATGAAGCGGTGGCGGATCCACGAAATGATGCCCAATTCGACCACGACCACGCCCACGGCAGCGATGAAGGCTGCATGGAAATTGCCGATCAGGAACGGCAGTGTGTGGCCGAGCCCGCCGAGCGCGGTCATCAGGCCGCAGACCAACCCCCGCGCCCAAGGGTTGCCGCGGCCGGTCAGGCTGCCATTATCGCTGAGCGATTCGGCGAAACACATGGAGATGCCGGCCCCAACCGAGGCCGCGAGGCCGACCAGGAAAGTCTGCCAGCTCGATTGCGTCGCGAAGGCCGCGGCAAAGATCGGTGCCAAGGTCGAAACCGAACCATCCATCAGACCCGCCAGCCCCGGCTGGACCACCTGCAGCATGAAAAGCTTGCGCTCGACCGCATCCTCGCCGGCGCGGGCCTCGGGCGTGACATGCTCGGCCCCCAGCTGCTCGGCCATGCTCTCATGCTCGCGCTCGGCCGCGGCCAGATCGTCCAGCAATTGCCGGATGCCGACATCCGTGCAGCGTCGGGCCGCGCGCGTGTAGAACCGCCTGGTCTCAAGCTCCATCAGCTCGGCTTGTTCGCGGACCTTGTCGAGGCCCAAGGGCCGCACCAGCCAGATCGGCTTGCGCGCGACGAAGCCTTTGACGTCCTGGCGCCGGATGAGCGGGATATGGTCGCCGAACCGCTCGCGGTAATGCGCCATCAGGCGCTGGCGATGGCCGGTTTCCTCCAGCGCCATCTCGCGGAACACCTGCGCCGACGCCGGATATTGATCCTTCAAGCCGTCGACGAAATTATCGTAGATGCGCTCGTCCTCCTCCTCGAGCGAGATGGCGAGCGCCAGGATCTCTTGCTCGGTGAGGTCTGAGAAATCCTTGGTCATCAGGGGTCAGTGATCCGGTTCGGCGTCTTCCAAGGCTCCGCGGTGAACCAGATGGGTGATCAACGGCAGGATGATGCTGAGGGTAATGCCGCCGACGACGATCGCGTTGGTGGTCCAGCTATCGTCCTCGAAAAACCATTCATAGGCATAGTCGACCAGCGTCCCGACCACGGCGCCGATGAACAAGACCACTAGGATTTCGGGCAAATGCCCTGCCATCCAACTCACCACCGACATGATCCCTCCGGGAGCGCCCAGCGCTCCGGCAATAGAAAGTCCTAATATGATCGGAAAAATCCGATCACGGACCATCGAAAGCGTCAACCGAAAGATGAGACGTTTCAAGCGTATGCGGTGAAAATTGATCCTAATTTATCCTAAGGCCATACCGCTAGCGCCCGACCGCATAGCCCTGCATGCCGCGCGGATTGGAGCCGGCCTTGAGAATGCGATCGTCGCCGTCCGCCTCGACGGCACAGGCGGAGAGCCGGCCTTCGGACCAGGGCTCGCCGACCTCGACCTGATGGCCGCGACGCTGCAATTCCTCGACCGTCGCATTGGGGAAGCGGGATTCGAGCGCCAGCACGCCCGGTCGCGCCTGGCGCGGCCAGAACGAGCTGGTCATATGTTCGGTGTGGCAGGACGGCGCGTCGATCGCCTCCTGCAGGTTGAGGCCGTGATGGACATGGCGCAGGAAGAACAGCGTCTGCCACTGGTCCTGCTGATCGCCGCCGGGGGTGCCGAACGCCATCGTCGGCACGCCGTCTTTGAACGCCATCGAGGGGCTGAGCGTCGTGCGCGGCCGCTTGCCCGGCGCCAGCGCGCCCGGCACGGTCGGATCGAGCCAGAACATCTGGCCGCGCGTGTTCAGGCAGACGCCCAATTCCGGCACGACAGGCGAGGATTGGAACCAGCCGCCGCTGGGCGTGGCCGCGACCATGTTGCCCCAGCGATCGATGACGTCGACATGGCAAGTGTCGCCCCGCGTCGTGCCGTCGGCGGCGGTCTCCAGCTCGGCCACGTTCGCCATGGTCGGCTCGCCGGCGCTGCCGGACAGGGCCGTGCGCGCCGCGCCGGTAAGGTCGGGTCGCGTCGGCAGCAGCGGCTTGCGCCCGTCGGGCGCGCCCGGCCGCTGCTCGAACGAGGCGCTCTCGCCGATCAGTTGGCGCCGGTCGGCGGCATAGTCGCGCGATAGCAAGGTCGTCAGAGGCACGTCGAAGAAATCCGGATCGGCGTACCAGGCCTCGCGGTCGGCCATGGCGAGCTTCAGTGCCTCGATCACCAGATGGATGAAGTCGGGCCCGTTCGGATCCAGGCTCGCCAGATCGTCCCGCTCCAGCATGGCCAGCACCTGCAGCAGCACCGGCCCCTGGCTCCACGGCCCGCATTTCAGCACGCTCCAGCCGTGATAATCGAGGCCGGTCGGCTTCTCGACCCGGGCGCGGAAGCGCGCCATGTCGTCGCCGGTGATGAAGCCGCCGCGGCACTGGCCGGCACCGTCCATATACCGGCTGGTGCGGCTGAACCTGTCGATGGCATCCGCGACGAAGCCCTGGCTCCAGACCCGACGCGCCCGCTCGATCTGCGCCTCGCGGTTGGAGCCCACGGCCTCCGCCTCCTCTACCAGGCGGCGATAGAAGCCGGCCAAGGCCGGGTTGCGGAACAGCTTGCCCGCCTGCGGCACCTTGCCGCCCGGCAGATAGACCGCGGCCGAGGTCGGCCAATGGGTCTCGAACAGGTCCTGCACCGTGCCGATGGTGTTGGCGATGCGCGGCACCAGCGGATGGCCGTTCTGGGCGTAGCCGATGGCGAATTCCAGAATGTCGCGCAGACGCCAGGTGCCATTGTCCAAGAGCAGCGTCATCCAGGCGTCGAACGAGCCCGGCACGGTCGCCGGCACCAACCCGCTGCCCGGAATGATGTCGTAGCCGTCGCGCCGGAACGCCTCGATCGTGGCGGCCGCCGGCGCCGTGCCCTGGCCGCAGATCGATTGCGCCACGCCGCGCTTGGCATTCCAGGCCAGGATCGGCACCTCGCCCAGCGGGCCGTTCAGATGCGGCTCGACCACCTGCAGCACGAAGGCGGATGCCACCGCCGCATCGAAGGCATTGCCGCCCCGCTCCAGCACCGCCATGCCCGCCCCCGACGCCAGCCAATGGGTCGAGGAGACGACACCGAAAGTGCCGCGGATCTCAGGACGGGTCGTGAACATGAAGGCCTCGTGGATGACGATCGGAAAAAGCTGCATCTGCAACAATGCAACGACGATGCCCGATGGTCGAGCAAGGAAAAGCGTTTTCCCGAGCCCGTTTCGGCATAAAGCTTGCTGACCATCGGTCTGCGTCGGCGAGAAGCCGCTCGAACATGGGATGTGCTTCGGCCATGATGCTTGCATTGACAAGAATTGCCGCTCGAACGGATGCCTGTGCCTGAAACTTCATCATCCCCTCGCCCGCTGATCGAGGTTCGCGATCTCGCCATCGAGTTCGCGACCGAGCACGGCATCGTCCGCCCGGTCGACGGCGTGTGTTTTTCGGTCGAGCCGGGCCGCACCCTGGGCATCGTCGGCGAATCCGGCTGCGGCAAAAGCGTGACCTCCCTCGCCATCATGGGTCTGCTGGCGAGCCCACCGGCCCGTGTCGCCGCGGGCCAGATCCGGTTCGACGGCCAGGATCTGCTGACATTGCCCGCCGATCGCCTCCGCGACCTGCGCGGCGATCAGCTATCGATGATCTTTCAAGAGCCGATGAGCGCCTTGAACCCGTCGCTGACCATCGGCGACCAGATCGGCGAAGTGCTGGTCCGGCACCGCGGCCTGAAGCCCAGCGCCGCCACGGCAGAGGCGGTCAAGCTGTTGCGTCTGGTCGGCATCCCCGGCCCCGAGCGCCGCGTCCATGAGTATCCGCACCGCCTGTCGGGCGGCATGCGCCAGCGCGTGGTGATCGCCATGGCGCTCGCCTGCCAACCCAAACTCCTGATCGCCGACGAGCCGACGACGGCGCTCGACGTCACGATCCAGGCGCAGATCCTGGACCTGCTGCGCCGCCTGCGCGACGAGACCGGTACCGCCATCATCCTCATCACCCATGATCTGGGCGTCATCGCCGAATTGGCCGACGAGGTCGTGGTCATGTATGCCGGCCGCGTGGTCGAGCGGGCGCCGGTGGCGGCCCTGTTCGACGCACCGCAGCACCCCTATACCATCGGCCTGTTGGGGGCAGTCGCCCGGCTCGACACGCCGGTCGATCGCCTGGCGGTCATCGCCGGCACCGTGCCCAGCCCCCACAAGGCGCCATCCGGCTGCCGCTTCCATCCGCGCTGCCCGTTCGCGATCGCGCGCTGCCGGAGCGAGGTGCCGCCGCTGGTGCCGCTCGGCCCCGATCATTGGGCCGCCTGCTGGATGGCGCCGCTGGAGGAGGCCGCATGAACGCGCCCATCCTGAAGGCGACCGGCCTCACCAAGCATTTCCCGACGGCGGGCGGCCTGGTCCGCGCCGTGAGCGATGTCGATTTCACGCTCCATGCCGGCGAAACGCTGGCGCTGGTCGGCGAGTCGGGCAGTGGTAAATCCACCATTGGCCGACTGATCCTGCGCCTGATCGAACCGACGGCGGGCCAGGTCGAGGTCGACGGCAAGCAGCTGTTCACGCTGAAACCCAGGGAACTCAGGGCCTTACGCCGCGACGTTCAGATCATTTTTCAGGATCCCTACGGCTCGCTCAACCCGCGCATGACCGTGGGCGCGATGCTGGCCGAGCCGCTGCGGCTCCATGGCCTCGCCCGCGGTCGCGCGGTCGAGGCGGCGGTCGCCGATCTGATGCGGCTGGTCGGATTGCAGCCCGATCAGGCCAACCGTTATCCCCATGAATTCTCCGGCGGCCAGCGCCAGCGCGTCGGCATCGCCCGGGCGCTCGCCGTCCAGCCGCGCATCATCGTCTGCGACGAGGCGGTGTCGGCACTCGACGTGTCGATCCAGGCGCAGATCGTCAATCTGCTGGGCGATCTCAGGAAGGCGCGCGGCCTCGCCTACCTGTTCATCTCCCATGACCTCGCGATCGTCCGGCACATCGCCGACCGTGTTGCCGTGCTCTATCTGGGCCGGATCGTCGAGCTGGCGCCGGCGGCGGACCTGTTCGCCAATCCACGCCATCCCTATACCCGCGCCTTGCTGTCGGCGATCCCGACGCCCGACCCGGGCGCGCGGCGCGAACGGACCTTGCTTTCCGGCGAGCCGCCGAGCCCGATCAACCTGCCCGGCGGCTGCAGTTTCCACCCGCGCTGCCCGTTCGCGGTCGAGCGTTGCCGGACCGAGACGCCCCAGCTGACCGGCGATATGCATGGCACCGCCTGCCATCTCTGGCCCGAGCTGCCGCCCGTCGCCGCGGCACCGGCCGAGCCCGAGGCATCCGACCGATTGAAGCGCCTGCAGGCGCGGTTCCAAGACGAACGGCCGCTGGCCGTCTCATGATGAGGAGTAGCACCATGCGCGGATTGATCCGATCTGGCCTCGCGGCCCTGGCGCTCGCGGTCGCCGTCAGCCACGGCGCAGAGGCCCAGCAATTGCGCGTGGGCCTGCAAGACGATCCGGATGTGCTCGATCCGACCATCAGCCGCACCTTCGTCGGCCGCGTCGTGTTCGCGTCGCTGTGCGACAAGCTGTTCGACATCACGCCGGACTTGAAGATCGTGCCGCAATTGGCGACCGGCTACGAATGGTCGCCCGACCAGAAAAGCCTGACCATCAAGCTGCGCGATGGCGTGCTGTTCCAGGACGGCACCAAGATGGACGCGGCCGCGGTCAAATATTCGCTCGACCGGCATCTGACCCTGCCCGGCTCGACCCGCCGCAGCGAGCTTTCCGGCGTCACCGGGATCGAGGTGGAGGGCCCCTTGACCGTCAAGCTGGTGATGTCGGCACCCTTCGCGCCGCTGATCGCCGTGCTGTCCGACCGCGCCGGCATGATCGTCTCGCCCAAGGCGGCCGAGGCCGGGGCCGCCGCCTTCGCCGCCCACCCGGTCTGCGCCGGTCCGTTCAAATTCGTCGAGCGCGTGCCCCAGGACCGGATCGTGCTGGAACGCTTCCCGGACTATTGGGACAAGGGCCGCATCAAGCTCGACAAGATCACCTTTCTACCGATTCCGGATTCGGCCGTGCGCCTCGCCAATCTGAAGTCGGGCGACCTCGACCTGATCGAACGGGTGGCGCCGACCGACCTCGAGGACGTGAAATCGAACCCGAAGCTGATCACCGCCTCGATCGGCGAGTTGGGCTATCAGGGCATCACCATCAACACTGACAATGGCCCGAAATCGAAATCGCCGATCGGCAGCGACGAGCGGGTGCGCCAGGCCTTCTCGCTGTCGATCGATCGCGAGGCCCTGGTTCAGGTCGTCTACAACGGCTTCTTCATCGCCGACGACCAATGGACCGGCCCCGCCAGCCCGTTCCACATCAAGCGGCCGGTGCCGGCGCGCGATATCGCCAAGGCGAAGGCGCTGCTGGCCGCGGCCGGTCAGCCGCATCCGACCGTCAATCTGACCGTGCCCAACACACCGACGCTGATGCAGGTCGGCCAGGTCATCCAATCCATGGCGGCCGAAGCCGGTTTCGACGTGAAGCTGCAGGCAATGGAATTCGCCAGCGGCCTCGCCGCCTCGTCCAAGGGCGAGCTGGAAGCACTGGTGCTGGCCTGGAGCGGCCGCACCGATCCGGACGGCAATATCTACAGCTTCGTCAGCTGCGGCGGCGCGCTCAACGACGGCAAATATTGCAACAAGGACGTCGATGCCGCGCTGCAGACCGCCCGGACCGCGTCCGATTTCGCCACGCGCAAAGCGGCTTACGACAAGGTGACCGAGATCACCGACAAGGAACTGCCGATCATCTACCTGTACCATCAGCAATGGCTGTGGGCGATGGCGAAGAATATCAAGGGCTTCACGCCCTATCCGGACGGGATCCTGCGCTTCAACGACGTGACCAAAGGCTGACGGACCCAAATGCGCCGCTTCATCCTGCATCGGCTGGGGATCCTGATCCCGACACTGATCTTCGTGTCGATGATGATCTTCGCGCTCCAGCAGCTGCTGCCGGGCGACCCGGCGCTGGCGCTCGCCGGCGAGGAGCGCGATCCCCAGGTGATCCAGTTCCTGCGCCAGCGCTATCACCTGGATCAGCCGCTACCGGTCCGCTACGCCTATTGGATCGGCGGCGTGCTGCACGGCGATCTGGGTGAATCGATCCGCATCCAGCGCCCGGTCGCCGATCTGGTGCTGGAGAAGCTGCCGGTGACCGGCGAATTGACCGTGCTCGCCATGATCATCGCCCTCGCGATCGGCATTCCGGCCGGCATCGTCGCCGCGGTGAAGCGCGGCACCGCTTGGGACGTGGCGGCGAACGCGGTGGCGCTCTGGGGCCTGTCGACGCCGAATTTCTGGCTGGGCATCCTGATGATCCTGCTGTTCTCGGTGCAGCTGGGCTGGCTGCCGGCGTCCGGCTATGTCAGCCCGTTCGAGAGCCTGTGGGGCAATCTTTCGACCCTGATCATGCCGGCCTTCGTGCTGGGCAACGCGATTGCCGCCGTGATCATGCGCCATACCCGCAGCGCCATGCTGCAGGTCATGCGCTCCGACTACGTCCGCACTGCCCGCGCCAAGGGCTTGAGCGAGCGGGTCGTCATCCTGAAGCACGGGTTGCGCAATGCACTCGGTCCCGTCATCACGCTAGGCGCGCTCGAATTCGGCCAGCTGCTGTCGGGGGCCGTGCTGACCGAGCAGGTCTTCACCATCCCGGGCTTCGGCAAGCTGGTGGTCGATGCCGTGTTCAATCGCGACTATGCCGTGGTCCAGGGCGTCGTGCTCTGCACCGCCAGTTTCTACATCCTGCTCAATCTCGCGGCCGACCTGCTCTATGCCGCGATCAACCCGAGGCTCCGGGCATGACCGAGGCCGCGCTCCCTATCCGTGCCGAGGCCGATCCGCGCATCCGCGAGCTGAAGCGCTTCCTGTGGCGCCTCGGGCGCCGCAAGACCACGATCGTCGGCGGCGTGGTCGTGGCGCTGTTCCTGGCGCTGGCCCTGTTCGCGCCGCTCTTGTCGCCCTACGACCCGATCGCCGGCAATTGGGGCCTCGTGCGCAAGGCGCCGTCGGCCGCCCATTGGCTGGGGACGGACGAGCTCGGCCGCGATCTCCTGTCCCGCATCATCTGGGGCGCGCGCGCCTCGCTGTCGGCCGGCTGCGTCTCGGTGGGATTGGCGCTGGCGCTGGGCGTGCCCATGGGGCTTGCCGCCGGCTATGCCGGCGGCTGGACCGAGGGCATTCTGATGCGCCTGACGGACGCCATGCTGGCAATCCCGTTCCTGATCCTGGCGATCGCGCTCGCGACATTCCTCGGCCCCAGCCTGACCAATGCCATGATGGCGATCGGCATCTCGGCCACGCCCGTGTTCGTGCGCCTGACCCGCGGCCAGGTGATCGCGGCCAAGGTCGAGGATTATGTCGAGGCGGCGCGCGCGCTGGGCAATCCACCCCTGCGCATCGCCGTCCGCCATATCCTGCCGAACGTGCTGCCGCCGATCCTGGTCCAGGCGACGCTGACCATCGCGGCCGCGATCATCGCCGAGGCGAGCCTGAGCTTCCTCGGCCTCGGCCAACAGCCGCCTCAGCCAAGCTGGGGCAGTATGTTGAACGTCGCCAAGGGCTTCCTCAATCAGGCGCCCTGGATGGCGCTGTCGCCGGGTGCCGCGATCTTCGTCGTGGTCCTCGCGTTCAACATGCTGGGCGACGGGCTGCGCGACGCGCTCGACCCGCGCGACTGAGCTACAGGCTTCCTCGATCGTTGAGGGACAGCAAGGCATCGCTGATCGCGCGTGCGGCGGCGATGTGCTCCGGATCGTCCAGGTCGAACGACCGCTCGGTCGCGCTCATCAGCAATCCGCCGTCTGCCGTGCGTTCGGTCAATACATCCGGCGTCGGCGTGATTCGGGCGGCATTGCGCGCCGAGAGATAAACCATCCATGCCGGCCGGAAAAGCCGGCCGGAAAAACCCGGATCCACCAGTTGAGCGTAGTAGGACCCGCTGACCGCCGTCGCCCCGAACGTCTCGATCATCACCCGGAACAGGCCTTTGACGAGAGGGTAGGCCACGAGCCGAGGGTCCGCAGCCAGCCGACGGCTGGTCGATATCGTAACCACGTTGCTCACCCGATCGGGTACGCGTCCGACGCCGGCCTGCACGCTGACGTCCAATAAATCGGGGCGATCATGAGGGACGTTCCTTAGGTCGCATCTATAGCCGCTCGACGGTTCCGGTTCATCGAAATCGTCGCGGTAGACCCGGTCTGCCACGACCTGCACAAGGCGCGGTTTGACGCGCACCAGCGGAACGTAATCCTGCTCGACAAGATCGGCCACCCACCAGGATGCCAGCAGCGGATCCAATGCGCCGAGGGCCTCGGTCATCCGTAGCACGCGCGTCGCGATTTCGGGGGGGGCTTCGCTTCTCGGACCCCAATAGGCGTCAATGACGAATGAGAGCCAATCCATCCTAGTCCTCCGTCCAGGGGGTATAGATCACCTGTATGTTGAGTTCTTTTCCCGCAAAGAGCGCTCGCGCGTCGTCGGCGGCCTCTCTTTCGGCGAAATGCCATTGGATCGGTCGTCCCCCGCTGGCATTAATCTGCCGCTGGGCCTGATCCAGCCAATCCTTCTCGAACATTCGCTTCATAAAGTCGCTTCGAAGCAGCGGCTCTGCATAGCCGGTACCTTTGGCCTCGATCAGGATTCCGCTTTGACGCTGACAATCGTCGTAGAAGACCGGCACGCCACCTCGAGTCAGATCGGGAAGCTGCACGCCGAACCCACGTGGCGTCGGGTTCTCGGGGTTCACCATGGATTTTACGTAGTCTTCGTAATCCTTGTCCTTGTCGCCTTTCGACGATGTACGACCGGCCTTGTCCTTGTCAGGAGCGGGACAAAGCTTGGGTTCCTCATCCTCATCGTCAGGCTTGGGCAGCTCTTTGCGCACGGCGGCTGCATCGACGATGACCTGCCCATCGAGCGCGCGGCCCACGACCTGCCCTCGGCCGTCCCGGAACATTCCCTGGTTGTCGAGGCCTGCTGCCAAGACCAGTTTGCCGGTCTTATCCGTAATCCGAAGCGTCGTCTCGTCTTGCGTCCAGGCGTAGCGGAGCCCGTCAGTCCCCTCGATCTCGCCTTCAAGCTCCCGCCCACCTGCACGGTTGGGAAAGAACATCATGCCCAGCGCTGCCACCGGACCGGCGAAGCGGGCCGCAAACCGGGCGAGCGTTAGCCATTGGGCCGACGTGACGCGACCGAGAAAATTCAAGGTTCCCGCAGCGTCGCGCGCCCAGCGGCCACTCTCCCGACCGTTGCCGGCCAGCACCCTTGTTTCCGCCTCGTTATAGAACTTGGCCAGAGGCTGCTCCGCCTCCGGATCGTCGCCGAAGCTTGTCAACACGTCGGCCGGCGGCACGCCGCCGGCGATGAGTTCATCTGCCAGAAATAGGCGCCACGCCGCGTCTGATGACGGCTCGAGCTTGGGCAGACCGGCGAAGACCAGGTGAAGCGCGGCCTGACACTCCTCGCCTTGGCTCCATTTCTCGGCAGCTTTCCGAATGCAACGCAGCACCGAAGGAGAGACCGGTCTCCCGTAGGCGACCGACAACAAGGCCGGCAACCTTTCGCCTTCGAGCCGGAGCCGACGACGATTGGGCCTGTCGATTTCCCCAGAGGCGAGGACCGTGCCGCGACCGAGAACCAGCCCTGCCCGTTCGAGGCTCAAGGTGGCGACAAAAGGGCGATGCCGCCCGCTGTCCATCCAATTTTTCCTCGCCCGTTCGGCCAGCATGTCCTCTCCCTCTTCGATGGAGAGAGATCAGAACATACCAGGAACGATATCGCAACTTCATGTCGGTTCTTTTTGCCGTCTGGCGAAAACTGCTTGGAAACATTCATGCCGGTGGGACCACGTCCGACCGGTCAGGACCGCCGATCGTACCCCCGGCCAGGGCCGCCGACCGACGACCCACCGCCCAATTACATAAAATGCTAACTGTCCTTTACTGGACTTTCACAGCGCGCTCGAATAATCGGGATCATGCTTCGCGTATATTCCTGCATCACGCAGCAGCACGACCTGCGCCTCGTCGCGCTGGCCGGCTTGATCTGCCTTCTGGCGTCCTACACTGCATTCAGCCTGGCTGGGCGCGCGGTCGAGGCTCCGCGCCGCTTGCGCTTGGCCTGGATCATGACCGCCGGCGTCGCCACCGGCAGCGGCGTCTGGGCCACCCATTTCATCGCCATGCTGGCGTTCCAGCCCGACATGCCGGTGACCTACGCGCTCGACCGGACCATCCTGTCGATCGTCATTGCCGCCCTCGTCTCGGGCCTGGGCCTGACGATCGCCATGGCCCCGTGGCTGGCGACCCGCATCCTGGGCGGCCTGATCATCGGCGCCGGCATCGGTGCCATGCATTACATCGGCATGTCGGCGATGCGCCTGCCGGGCACGCTGGTCTATGACGAGACGCTGCATACCGCGTCGCTGATCGTCGGCATGGCGTTCGGCGCCATCGCGACGGTCGTGGGCTTCGGCTCGACCTCGTCGCTCCGCCGCATCGCGGCCGCCCTGCTGCTGACCGTCGCCATCTGCGGCCTGCATTTCACCGGCATGGCCGCCGTCCATATCATGCCCCTGTCGGGCATCGAGGCCGCGGGCCAGGCGATCGAGCCGTTCTGGCTCGCGACCGCGATCACCGCCGTCACCATCCTGATCCTGGGTCTGGGTCTGGTGGGATCCACCGTCGACGCGCATCTGACCAGCCGTTCGCAGCGCGAGGCCGAGAGCCTGCGCGCGAGCGAGCGCCGCTTCCGCCAATTGGCCGACGCGACGTTCGAAGGCATCATCATCCATGTCGACGGCGAGATCGTCGACGCCAACCAGACCATGTGCCGCCTGCTCGACCAGCCGATCGACTGGCTGGTCGGCCGCCACGTGACCGAGATCGTGGCGCCCAGCAGCCACGACATGGTGCGCCAGCGCATGATGGAGCAGATCGACGAGATGCAGGAAATCGACCTGCGCTACGGCGATCGCGGCTCGATCCCGGCCGAAGTCTTCAGTCAGACCATCGATTACGGCGGCGTCACCGCGCGCGTCGTCGCCGTGCGCGACATCCGCGAACGCCGGGCGGCCGAGGCGAAGATCCGCCATATGGCGCATCACGACACGCTGACCAGCCTGCCGAACCGCACGCTGTTCCATGACCGTCTGGCCCAGGCGGTGGCATTTGCCCGCCGCAACAATGTCGCGGTCACGGTGCTGTGCCTGGATCTCGATCGCTTCAAGACCGTCAACGACCTGACCGGCCATTCCGGCGGCGATCTGTTGCTGAAGCAGGTGGCCGAGCGGCTGCGCTCCAGCGTGCGCGACCATGACACGGTCGCCCGCCTCAGCGGCGACGAGTTCGCCATCATCCAACTGGGGGCGGCCGCCAGCGATTCCGCGACCGCGCTCGCCGAGCGGCTGGTCAAGACCATGGCGCTGCCCTTCGATCTCGACGGCCAGCAGATGGTGATCGGCACCAGCATCGGCGTCGCGATCTTCCCGGGCGATGCGGAGTCGGGCGAGGATCTGGTCCGCGCCGCCGACACGGCACTCTACCGTGCCAAGACCGCCGGCCGCGGCACCTATCGGTTCTTCGAGGCGGACATGGATGCCCGCCTGCAGGAGCGCCGCGTGCTGGAGCGCGACCTGCGCCAGGCGCTCGCCAGCGGTCAGTTCGAACTGCATTACCAGCCGCTGGTCGGGTGCGGCACCGACGACGTGCTGGGCTTCGAGGCGCTGGTCCGCTGGCGCCATCCGGAGCGCGGCCTGGTGTCGCCAGTCGAATTCATCCCGGTCGCCGAGGAATGCGGTCTGATCATGGGGCTTGGCGAGTGGGTGATGCGCACCGCGTGCGCCGAGGCCGCGAGCTGGCGGAACGGCAAGAAGATCGCGGTCAACCTGTCGCCGGTCCAGTTCCGCCATGCCGATCTGGCCAAGCAGATCCTGACCATCCTCGCCCAGACCGGCCTGGCGCCGAGCCGGCTGGAGCTGGAGATCACCGAAGGCGTGCTGATCGAAGAGACCGAGCGCACGCTCGACACGCTGGGCCAGCTCAAGGCCGCCGGCGTCAGCGTCTCGCTCGATGATTTCGGCACGGGCTATTCGAGCCTGAGCTACCTGCAGCGCTTCGCCTTCGACAAGATCAAGATCGACCGCTCGTTCATCTGGGAGATGGAGCGCAACGCCGATTCCATGGCGATCGTCCGCTCCGTCATCGCGCTCGGCCGCTCGCTGCGCATCACCGTCATCGCCGAGGGCGTGGAAACGGCGACACAGCTGGCCCTGCTCCAGGACGAGAATTGCGACCAGGTCCAGGGCTTCCTGCTGGGTCGCCCGGTCCCGGCCAAGGAACTCGCCGGCCTGATCATCGCCGCGGCGGAATAGCGGCGGGGGTCAAAGCGGACAGCGCTTTTGTTTGCAGCCAAGCACGCATGGCTTCAACAACTTCGGCCTTACACTCCAGCGGCAGCCAGTGGCCACCTTCCAGGCTCGTCACGGAAAGATCCTGGCAGGCGTCGCGCATGGGGTCTCCGAGGCGGCTGCGGCTGATGTCGCAGATCGCGTCCCATTCGCCGTTGATGAACAGCACGGGCTGGCGGAGGCGGCCGCCACCGGCTGCTGTCTGGGTATGGGCGATGTTGGCAGCGTCGTTCAGATACCAGGCGTTGCCTGGGCGGAAACCGCGCGGGTGGAACGCATCAACCAACGCGTCGAAGTCGGCGGACGGCCAGAGCGTCGGATCTGGCGCCGTCGGCGGGGCGCGATGCGCCGAACCGTACCGCCCGCCGTTAAGCGTCACCAACGCGGACGGGGAGACTTTGCCCGCCGACGCGGGGTTTCCAGGCCGATAGAGCGCTGCCAGGGTCGCAGCAATGTCCGCATCCATGTCGCTGACCGTCTGCTCGAAATGGGTCAGATAGAAGCGGTAGTAGTCCCACTGCCCGTCGGGATATCGGTCGGCTGGATAGAGTTCGCGGTCGATCAGGGGCACGAGGTTCGGCAACGCGAAGCCCTTGGGGAAATGCGGAACCGAGATCAGCACGACGCCCCGGCTCCGCGCCGGGTGAAGCGCCGACAAGGCGCCGGCCACCGGGCTGCCCCAGTCATGGCCGATCCAGATGGCCGGACCCGCGTCCAGATGGTCGTGAAGCTCGACCATGTCGTCGATGATCTCGTTCAAGGCATAAGCCGCGGGATCGGTATATGCCGACGAGGCGCCGTAGCCGCGCATGTCGGGCGCGATGCATCGCCAGCCGTCTGATGCGAACGCTTCGATCTGGGCGCGCCACATCAGGCCGATCTGGGGCCAGCCGTGGAGAAAGATCATCAACGGGCCATCGGCAGGCCCAGCCGCCCAATAATGCGTCGTGTGGCGTGGCGAGCGGAAGCTGTGGCTGGTGAGTTGCATCATCGGTATTCCGACCTCAGCGGCTCGCCAGCAGGATGCGGGCGACGTCGGCAGCCGCGTCGATCTGGGGCCAATGGCCGGCGTCGAGGACGTGAAGGGCGGCATGCCGAGCGTTGGACCGCAGATATTCGGCGACGCTGACATGCAGGTACGGGTCGTGCTTTCCCCAGATGAGCAGGAGCGGAACGTCGGAGCGCCGGAATTCGAGCAGGCGTGCCGTGTTGGCGGCGACCTCGTCGGTCAATTGATCGGTCATCTGCGCAAAAGCGGGACCCGCACTCGGCCGTTGCCGGAAGTTGTTGTCGATGATCGGCCCGAGGAAATCCGTGTAGCGGGCCTTCTGCGCTTCGGTCAGGCCCATCTGCATCTGGTCGCGCTGAAAACCCAGCAGCCAGGCGAACTGCTGCGGACTCGCGAGGAAATGCCGGGTCAGCGCTTTCAGGCTCTTGTTCGAGAACAGCTCGATGAACTCGGGCACGCGCAGGCCGGGCGCGTCGCCATAGAACGCGTTCATCAAGCAGACGGCCGCCGTACGCTCGGGGTGCTGGAGCGCGAAGTTGACGGCGGCTGGACCGCCCGCGTCGTGGCCGACCGGGATGATCTTATCCAGCCTGAATGCCTCCACGACCGCGACCAGGTCGCCCAGTTGTTGGTCGAAGCTATAGCGAGCCCCCTCCGGCTTGTCGGACGCGCCGAAGCCCAGAAAGTCGATCGCGACGGTTCGACGCCCCGCCGCCGCCAGCTCCGGGACCAGGTCGTCGTAAATGTGGGAATTGTCCGGAAACCCATGCAATAGGACGAATGCCGGCCCGTTGCCCGGAAAATCGCGAACGGAGAGGCTGCCGCGATCCCGCTCGACGCGGTGTTCGGTGAATGCAGGCAAGGCGGTTGTAGAATCGATCATCGTCCGCTCCTTCGCGGTTGGTAACGGGCGCTCGAATTTTTGACGAGGCGCGTCTAGACAGGTCCCACGGTGTGGAGGAACGTCACGAGCTGTTCGCTGACCAGGTCGGCGGCCTCGTGCTGGACCCAGTGGCCGACATTGTCGAGCTCGAGCCCGCCCACGAGGCCCGGTAGACCCGCGCGCAACTGGTCGATCGTCAGCGGATAGAGTTCCCTAAGCCCGTCCGCCTTGCCCCAGATGAAAAACGAGGGCTGAGCGATCTTCGCGCCTTTGAACGCGGCGGACAGATCGAAATAGGGTTCGGCAGCCCGATAGTAGTTGAGGCCGCCATGGAAGCCCGTGCGCTGGAACTCGGCGACAGTGTGCTTGACGTAGTCCGGCTCCGCCCATGACGGCAAAGGCCCAGGCGCCGGGCGATGCAGGCTGCGGGCCGGATCTAGCGGGCTCCATTGTTTCCCGGCGGGGGCAGACCCGGACGCCCAGAACAGGATACCCGGAATGGTCACCGCAGCGTCGGCCCAAATCTGATCCGCGTCCGGCCGGATCTGCTCGAACATGTAGAAATCGTCCTGATGGCCCGACTTCCGCATCCGCTCAAACACGCTGACCTCGCCGCGCGGCACGTAAGGCACGCTCAGACAGAACACGGCGGTAAAGCGATCGGGCCGCATCATCGCGGTGTTCCACGCATGCGTGGCGCCCCAGTCGTGACCGACGAGGACCGCGCTCGGGATCTTCAACGCATCGAGCAGGCCGACCAGATCGCCAGCGGTATGCAGCGGCGTGTACAGGCGCGCATCCGTAGGTGCCGCGCTCTGACCATAGCCGCGCATATCCGGCGCGATCGCCCGGTATCCGGCCGCCGCGATCGCTTGCATCTGCCGACGCCATGTGTAGGCCGTATCCGGAAACCCGTGGCAGAACAGCACGGCTGGCCCTGAGCCTTGCTCGGTCACGTGCAGAGTGATCCCGTTCGTCGCCACGTCGTATTCCTTGAGGCCATCGGTCCCCGCGGAAATTTGCGCTTTAGCCATTCTACCCTCCAACAGGCTTGCTGCAGCGGCAGTGCCCGCCGCAAGCAACGCGCGGCGCGAGAGCACGAAGCTCGTGCCCAAAATCTTCTCGTTGCCGCTCATGACGCCGATCTTGTCCCTTCCTGCGTGACGCTTTGCCGTTCGCAGGGCAGAGAATGGTGACTACCGATCCAAAGCATAATCTCGTAAAGATGGGAGGCTTCCTTCCATTTTATGGAAACAACAATGGATCGCCTGGACTCGATGTCGTTGCTCGTGACGGTCGCCGAGGCGGGAAGCCTTTCGGCCGCTGCCCGGCTGCTCGGCACGCCGCTCACCACCGTCAGCCGGAAGATTTCCGTCTTGGAAGGGCATCTCAAGACCCAGTTGCTGACACGGTCAAGTCGCAGGATCGGCCTGACGGATGCCGGTAAGTCCTATGTGGCCGCCTGCAAGCGGATCCTGGAAGATGTGGGCGAGGCCGAGCGCATCGCGGCGGGAGAGTATACGGCGCCGAAGGGCGAACTCAGCCTGACGGCGCCCATCGTTTTCGGTCGCCTGCATCTGGTGCCCGTGCTGGCTGATTTTCTTCGGGCCTACCCGGATATCGACGTTCGCCTGACGCTCAGCAACCGACAGGTCAACCTGACCGAGGAAGGGATCGATGCTGCCCTCCGCGTCGGCGACCTGCCGGACAGCGCCTTGGTCGCCACGCGCGTCGGCACGATCCGTCGTGTCTTTGCCGCCAGCCCCGGATATCTCAACGTCCGAGGCATCCCGTCAAAGCCAGCCGATCTGGTCGGACATGACTGCATCGGCGTGCAGGGCTTTACCGGATCAGGTTTCTGGAGCGTTGCCGATGACGTCGAGGTTCCGGTTCGCTATCGGCTCATCGTCAATTCGACCGACGCTGCCTGTGGGGCGGCGAAAGAGGGCATGGGGATCGTCTCGGTGTTTTCCCATCATGTCGCGTCGGATCTCCGGGACGGCACGCTGGTTTCGGTATTGCCGGGCTTCAAGCGACAGACGCTTCCGCTCAGCCTGGTCCGGGCGTCTGGCGAGTATCTGCCGCTAAAGCTCCGCGCTTTTCTCGACTTCGTCACACCGCGCTTGAAAGCGCGCCTATCTGCGGGCGCGTGAGTCCGCCCTAGAGATTATCCCCCTCCAACGCCGCGCCGAGCGCGTCCGTCACCTGCCGCGTCGTGGCCGGGCCGCCGAGGTCGGGCGTGTGCAGCGACGGGTCGGCGGTCACCCGTTCGATCGCGCGCATCAGCCGCGCCGCGGCCTCGCGCTCGCCCAGATGGTCCAGCATCATCACTGCCGACCAGAAGGTCCCGACCGGGTTGGCGATGCCCTTGCCGACGATGTCGAAGGCCGAGCCATGGATCGGTTCGAACATCGACGGGAAATTCCGTTCCGGATTGAGATTGGCGGTCGGCGCGATGCCGAGCGAGCCCGCGAGCGCGGCTGCCAGGTCCGACAGCACGTCGGCATGCAGGTTGGTCGCGACCACGGTGTCGATCGAGCCCGGTTTCAGCACCATGCGCATGGTCATGGCATCGACCAGCATCTTGTCCCAGGTGACGTCCGGATAATCCTTCGCCACCTCGGCCGCGATCTCGTCCCACAGCACCATGCCGTGGCGCTGTGCGTTGGACTTGGTCACCACGGTCAAGAGCCGGCGCGGCCGCGAGCGGGCGAGATCGAAGGCGAAGCGCATGATGCGAGCGACGCCGGTGCGGGTGAAGATCGAGACCTCGGTCGCGACCTCTTCCGGCAGTCCCCGATGCGAGCGGCCGCCCTGCCCCGCATATTCGCCCTCGGAATTCTCGCGCACGATGACCCAGTCGAGATCGCCCCGATCGACCCCGCGCAGCGGGCTGACGATGCCGGGCAGGATGCGGGTCGGGCGCACATTGGCATATTGGTCGAACGGCTGACAGATCGCGAGGCGCAGGCCCCAGAGCGTCACATGGTCCGGAACGTCGGGGGCACCGACCGCGCCGAAATAGATCGCGTCGAACTTCTTCAGCGTGGCCAGCCCGTCGGCCGGCATCATCACGCCATGGGCCTTGTAATAGTCCGAACCCCAGTCGAAGTTCTCCACCTCCAGCCGGAAGCCGCCGTCGCGCCGCGCGCAGATTGCGAGCGCCTCCAGGCCGGCGGCAATGACCTCGGTGCCGATGCCGTCGCCAGGGATCGCCGCGATCTTGTGGGTGCGCATGGTTCAGGCCTCCAGCTTCGGCGTGACCGCAACCTCGCTCAGGCCGCGCGCCGCCAGATTGGCGATCAGCGCGCGCATGCCGAAGGTCCAGGGCGGCACCTGGTCGGTGGGGCGGACCCGGTTGACCAGCGCGCCCAGGTGGCGCGAGCGGATCACGACGATGTCGTCCGGCTTGTGGGTGAAGCCGCCGCCCCCGCCGGCCCGCTCCTGGGTCGGCGCGAACATGGTGCCGAGGAACAGGCAGAAGCCGTCCGGATATTGGTGATGGGCCGAGACAGTCTGCCCGACGATATCGGACGGATCGCGGCTGATCCGGCTCATCGACGACAGGCCGTCGAGCACGAAGCCGTCGGTGCCCTCGACGCGGAGCGCCACGTCGGTCTGGCGGATGTCGTCCAATGAGAAATGCTCGTCGAACAGCCGCACGAACGGGCCGATCGAGGTCGAGCCGTTGTTGTCCTTGGCCTTGGACAAGAGAAGCGCGCTGCGGCCCTCGACATCGCGCAGATTGACGTCGTTGCCGAGCGTGGCGCCGACGATCCGGCCCCGGCTCGACACCAGCAGCACGATCTCGGGTTCCGGGTTGTTCCAGGTCGAGGCCGGATGGACGCCGATATCGGCACCGAAACCGACCGCCGACAGCGGCTGCGCCTTGGTGAAGACCTCGGCATCCGGGCCGATGCCGACCTCGAGATATTGCGACCAGAACCCGCGCGCGACGAGCGCCACCTTCAACTGCGCCGCGACCTCGGAGCCGGGTTTGACCGAGCCCAGATCGACGCCGATTTCGGCCGCGAGCGCGCTGCGGATCGCGTCGGCGGCGCCGGGATCGCCCTTCGCCTGTTCCTCGACCACCCGCTCGACCATGCTGGCGGCGAAGGTGACGCCGGCGGCCTTGATCGCCTGGCAATCGATCGGCGCCAGCAGCCAGGGCACGCCCGTGTCGCGGGTCGCGGCGTCGCTGTTCCTCAGCAGCGCCTCGACCGATCCCAGCCGCGCACCGCGCCTGAGGCCGCGCAGGAAGCCCACCGGATCCTGCAGTTCGAACAGGGCCGAGACGGTCGCGACCGACGCGCTGATGTCGAACACGCCGTCGCTGTCGATCGCGACGACCGCCGGCCCGCCGGCGCCGCCCGGCAGCCAGGCCCGGCCGACCCAGGTCCCCGCGGCAAAATCGTCGGCGGCGGTATAATGATCGAATAGCGTGGCCACGGCGTCTCTCCCAAACCCATTAGTCTGATGATTTGACCTGAAGCTAGCGCGCTTCGCCGGGCCCATGCAACTTGGCTATGCGCCCCCTGACGCATCAGCATCCTTGAATGTGCGCTGCAACACGGGTATCTGCTGGAGATGTTTGGGGAGTAGTCGCCCTGGGATCGCGAGACGCGAGCCTCCGGGGCGCACGTCAACATTCTCGGGCGGTCCGCCGCCCGTGGCGTGCGCAGTTTCCGCCGGGTCCGCCCCGGGGTCGCTTGGCGAGACCAGCAGGCCGGATGCATCCCGTTTTGGGTCAGGGGTGCCGGAGACCGGCCATGCTGCTTCTCGACCCCGAGAAAAACGCTTCATGGCCAGCGCGAAAGAAACCGTCGCGTTCACCTCCATCCTCGCGAGCGGCCTGCTGACGGTGCTGAAGCTGACCGTCGGCCTCTTGACCGGCAGTCTCGGCATTTTGTCGGAGGCCGCCCATTCGGCGCTCGACTGTGCCGGCACTGTGATGACCTTCATCGCCATCCGCATCGGCGACAAGCCGCCCGACGACGATCATCCCTATGGGCACGGCAAGGTCGAGAGCATCGCGGCGCTGGCCGAGACGGCGCTGCTGTTCGCGACCAGCGCCTGGATCATCGCCGCCGCAGTCGAACGCCTGGTCCATGGCGGCACGGCGGTCGAGGCCAGTTGGGAAGCGGTCGGCGTCATGGCGCTGTCGATGGTCATCGACTTTTTCCGCTCGCGCAAACTGATCAAGGTCGCGCGCGAGACCAAGAGCCCGGCGCTCGAAGCCGACGCGCTGCATTTCCGCTCCGACATCTACAGCTCGGCCGTGGTCATCCTGGGTCTGGGCCTGGTCTATCTAGGCTATCCGCTGGGCGACCCCTTGGCCGCCATCGGCGTCGCGATCTTCGTGCTGCGCGCGGGCTATCGTCTCGGCCGCGAGACGATCGAGACGCTGATCGATACTGCCCCCGAAGGCATCGACATCGCCGTGCGCAATGCGCTCAAGGACATGCCCCATATCGGCCGGATCGAGCGGGTGCGCGGCGGCCCGCGCGGCAGCTCGGTGTTCGTCGATCTGGAAGTCTCGGTCGGCCGTACCCTGCCGCTGGAGCGGGTCGCCGAGATCAAGGAAGAGATCACGGCACGGGTGCAGCGGGATCTGCCGGGCGCCGACGTGCTGATCGTGACCCATCCGCTGGCGCTCGACGACGAGACCATCCTGGACCAGGTCCATGTCATCGCCGCCGCCCAAGGCGTGCCGGTGCATCACGTGACCGTCCAGCATGTCGAGGAGCGCATTTCGGTGAGCTTCGATCTGGAGGTCGACGGGCGCCAGAGCATGGCCCAGGCCCATGTCACCGCCTCCGCGCTCGAACGCGGCATCCGCCGGGAGTTGGGCGACGAGATCGAGGTCGAGAGCCATATCGAACCGCTGCAGACCGACGCCGTCACCGGCGCCGAGCTGCCCTGGCCGGATTTCCGCCGCATGCGCGACGAGATCGAGGCGCTGGCCGATGCCACGCCGCTGCTGATCGATGCCCATGAAATCCGCATCCGCTCGACCGAAGCCGGGCTATTCCTGTCGATGCATTGCCATGTCCCGCCTGACGCGTCGGTCGAGGACGCCCATGACGCCGTCTCGGCCCTGGAACAGAAGATCCGCCATTCGATCGAGGGCGTGCGCCGGATCATCGTCCATGCCGAACCGCCGGCCGTACCCCAGCAGGTGACCGCACAAGCATGAGCGTCAATCGGGAGCGTATCGAGCGCTGGACCAAGCTGCTGGTTGCCGGAGATACAACGGAGCTGCGCGCGGTGTTCAGCCCCCATGGCGCGCGCGGTCCGACCGTGAAATGGCGGCCGACGCCCGACGATATGGAGCAGCAACCGCTGAAGTTCACGCTCGAACAGTGGAGCGAAGCGGCAACCGGCGGCCTGCCGACGACGCGGTTCGTCGATCCGCTGGCGCTCGTGCCGGCGCTGGGCTACCTGCTGCTCGTCGACGTGGTCGACGATGGCCTGGATTTCGCTTATCGGCTGTTCGGCAGCCGGATCAGCGCGGTGTCGGGCTTCGACATGACCCGCAAGAAGCTGTCAGAGCATCCGGTGTCCGACTATATCCGGGAGTTTTCGATGGCGCTCTACAGCGCGGTCCGCCTGCGGCGTGAGCCGGTCTGGTCGAGCTATGGTCCGGCGATGGCGACCACCACCACCTCCTGGGACCGCGTGATCCTGCCGCTGGTCGACGAAGCCGGCACCGTCTGCCGCTTTCTGGTCGCGATCGTGCCGATCGGCCTCGACGGTGCCATGCTGAGGATGTGAACCGGCTTACCCAGCGACGTTGTCGCAATACCATTGGTAGGCGGATCGGACGCCATCCTCGAGCGCGATGGTGGCGCGCCAGCCGAGCGCGGTGAGCTTGGCGGCATCGACCAGCTTGCGCGGTGTGCCGTCGGGCTTGTCGAGTTCATGGACGAAGCGGCCGTCCCAGCCGACCGTGCGCGCCACCAGCGCCGCCAGCTCGTTGATGGTCACATCCGTGCCGACGCCGACATTGATGGGCCCTTCCTCGGCGTAATGCTCCATCAGGAAGACGCAGGCGTCGGCCAGGTCGTCGACATGCAGGAACTCGCGCCGGGGCGTGCCCGTGCCCCAGAGCGGCAAGGTTTCGGCATTCGTGAGCTTGGCGTGATGCGTCTTCGCGATCAGCGCCGGCATGACGTGGCTCGACTGCAGATCGAAATTATCGAACGGGCCGTAGAGATTGGTCGGCATCGCCGAGATGAAGTTCAGGCCATATTGCCGCCGATAGGCGTCGCACAGCTTGACGCCCGCGATCTTGGCGATCGCATACCATTCGTTGGTCGGCTCCAGCGGCCCGGTCAAGAGCGATGCCTCGGGCATCGGCTGCGGCGCCAGCTTCGGATAGATGCAGGTCGAGCCCAGCATCAGCAGCTTCGACACGCCCGAGCGGCGCGCGCCTTCGATCAGGTTCGCCTCGATCGCCAGATTGTCGTAGAGGAACGAGGCTGGCCGCGTGCTGTTGGCCAGAATGCCGCCGACCTCGGCCGCGGCGACGATCAGCGCATCGGGCCGATGGTGCTCCAGCCAGGCGAAAGTCGCAGCCTGGTTGGTAAGATCGGCCTCGGCGCGCCCGAGCGGCAGGAGCTCGCAATCGACCCGCGCCAGCCGACGCAGCAGCGCACTGCCGACCATGCCGCGCGGTCCCGCGACCGCGATGCGCTTGCCGGCCAGCGGGAAATCGACCACGGGCCCGATGCCTCAGCGATGCGCCGCGCCGCGCGACGCCCCGGCATGGCCGGCGTCGAGCAGCACGCGCTCCTGGCGGGCCAGATCATGGTCGCTGTCGACCATCATCTCGACCAACTGCTGGAACGATACCTTGCGCTTCCAGCCCAGCGCCTGCTCCGCCTTCGACGGATCGCCATGCAGCGCGTCGACCTCGGTCGGCCGCAGATAGCGCGGATCCATCTCGACATAGCGCTTCCAGTCGAGCCCGAGCCGGCCGAACGCCAGCTCGACGAAATGCTGCACCGAATAGCTCTCGCCCGTCGCCACCACGAAATCGTCGGGCCGGTCGTGCTGCAGCATCCGCCACATCGCCTCGACATAGTCGCCGGCGAAGCCCCAGTCGCGCTTGGCGTCGAGATTGCCCAGGAACAGCTTGTCCTGCAGCCCTTCCTTGATCCGCCCGACCGCGCGCGTGATCTTGCGCGTGACGAAGGTCTCGCCGCGGCGCGGGCTCTCGTGGTTGAACAGGATGCCGTTCGAGACGAACATGCCGTAGGCTTCACGGTAATTGATGCCGTACCAATGGGCGGCAACCTTGCTGACCGCATAGGGGCTGCGCGGATAGAACGCGGTCGCCTCGCTCTGCGGCGGGTGGGCGGCGCCGAACATCTCCGACGAGCCGGCCTGATAGACCCGGACCTGCCTGGCACCCTCGGCCATGTGATCGCGCACCGCCTCCAGCAGGCGCAGGGCGCCGGTCGCGACCACGTCGGCGGTATATTCCGGCACGTCGAACGACACGCGCACATGGCTCTGCGCCGCGAGATTATAGACCTCGTCCGGCTGCACCTTCTCCAGAACGCGCCGCAGCACCGTGCCGTCGGTCACGTCGCCGTAATGCAGCGTCAGCTTCGGCCCGACGACATGCGGATCGCGATAGAGATGGTCGATCCGCTCGGTGTTGAACGAACTCGCGCGCCGCAACAGCCCGTGAACCTCGTAGCCCTTGCCCAACAGAAGCTCCGTCAGATACGACCCGTCCTGCCCGGTAATCCCGGTGATCAACGCACGCTTCAACTCGATCTCTCCGCCAGATTCCGGCACGGCAACAGGCGCCCGCCGGCTCCTGTCTGCTTAGCATACCGATCGGAACGGGACCAACGCGTTTAGGGGGAGACGCTCAGGCGTCGGACTTCGCCCATTCCCGCTTCTTGCGGTAGATGGTCGAGGCATCGATCTCCAGCAGGGCCGCGGCACGGCCGACATTGCCGTTGGCTTCGGCGAGCGCCGCCTCGATCGCCTCGCGCTCAACCGCCGCCATCGGCCGGATCCCTTGGGTCGGCAGCGCGGCCCTGCCGGCCGCGGTGGCAATCGGCAGGGGTGCCGCGTCGCGCACGACGGCGGGCAACATGGCTGCCGTGGCAACGCCGCTCGGCGACAGCACGACGACATTGCGCACCACGTTCGACAATTGCCGCACGTTACCGGGCCAGGGATAGGCCATCAGCAACCGCTCGGCCTCGGGATCGAAGCCGTCGAAGCTCTTGCCCTCTTCGGCCGCGAATTGATTGAGGTAGTGGCGCGCGATCAGGATGATGTCGGTACCGCGCTCGCGGAGCGCCGGCATGGTGATCGGCACCACGTTCAGCCGATAATAGAGATCCTCGCGGAACCGGCCGGCGCGGATCTCGCCCAGCGGATCGCGGTTGGTGGCGCAGACGAAGCGCACATCGACCTTTTTCAGCGCATCGCTGCCGACCGGCTGGTAGGTTCCGGTCTGGATGAAGCGCAGCAGCTTCGCCTGCAGCGGCAGATCCATCTCGCCGATTTCGTCCAGAAACATGGTGCCGCCGTCGGCGCGCGCGGCCAAGCCGTCGCGGGCGGCGTGCGCGCCGGTGAAGGCGCCCTTCACATGACCGAACAGCTCGCTCTCGACCAGATCGCGCGGCATGGCGCTGCAATTCATCGCGACGAACGGACCGCCGGCGCGCGGGCTGCGCCGATGGATCGCCTCGGCCGCCAATTCCTTACCGGTACCGCTCTCGCCGGTCACGAAAATTGCGGCCTTCGAGGGTGCCGCGTCCCGGATCATGCGATAGACGACCTGCATCGCCGGCGACACGCCGATGAAGCTTTCAAAGCCGTCCGACGAGCCTTCCGAGGTCAGCGTGCGCTCGATCCGCTTCAGGCGGCGCAGCTCCAGCGCATTGGTCAATGTAACCTGAAGACGTTCCGGACTGAATGGTTTCACCAAAAAGTCGTAGGCACCGGCACGCATGGACTCGACCGCCGAGGAAATGGACCCACCGGAGGTGACGACGATGACCGGTGCATCGGACTCGCCATCGCGCAGCGTCTGCAGCACCTCGAAACCATGGCCGTCCGGCAGGATCAGATCGAGCAGCACCACGGACGGCTGAATTTGCGCAAGCGTCGCCTTCGCCTCCGCCACCGTGGCCGCGTGAAGGGGGGTAACCCCCGCCCGCTCCAGGTAAGCGACATAGAGACGCGACAGGGTCGGATCGTCTTCGACCAGCAGCACTTTCGGCCGATCGCCGGGCTCGCTCGGCATTGCACTCCTCGGGATTCATCTCGCGCACCCTAGATTTGCGCGCCTGTTCGTGCCTAGGTCAAGTGGTCGACATTGTCACAACCTCGAATATTGCGGTTCGAACCGCCTATCGCGTTCAATCTCTGGCAGAATTCGTCAAATCCTGCCATAGTCTCCGTGGTCGTTTCGTCTGCTTGGGCGACGTCTGGTTGCCGCTGGTTTCGACCGACCGGGAATGACGTATGGCTATCCTGCACCTTAAAATCGCACCAAGGCTTACGATCGGTCTTATGCTACTC
>Ga0302314_10001796_pt1 | contig 40201 bp, 34 predicted proteins | sample III_Palsa_N2_3_FD_200533 | JGI IMG/M metagenome (GOLD analysis project Ga0302314, IMG submission 200533) | Peat permafrost microbial communities from Stordalen Mire near Abisko, Sweden - III_Palsa_N2_3 | ecosystem: Environmental > Terrestrial > Soil > Palsa > Peat permafrost | place: Sweden... | reverse complement strand
CCACCTTCAGGATCTCGTTGGCCCGGCGCAATTCCTTAACCTCGCGCTCGAGCTCCTTCATGCGCTGAGCGTCCGCGGTCGTCGTGCCCTCGCGCATTCCGGAATCGACCTCCTGGCGCTTGACCCAGGTCAGCAGCGTCTGCGGCACACAGCCGATCTTGGGTGCGATCGACTCCACCGCCAGCCACAGCGACGGGTACTCCCCACGATGTTCTTGCACCAGGCGCACTGCGCGCTCGCGGACCTCAGGTGAGAACTTGTTTGACTTGTTCATGGCTCCATCTTCTCAAAGGTTGGAGCCTCCACAAATCCCGGGCCGATTCAATACCGCGAGCATCGAACCACGGCTTCAGGCCCAGCGGGACGATGAACGTGGGCGGGCCTCCGGCCTGTGCCGCAAGCGCGTCGACGGAGGCGCCATCCAGGTGGTCGTAGTGGTTGTGGGAGATGAGCACGAGTTCCACGTGGGGAAGGTCGCGCAGCGACACTCCTGGCGCCACGTGGCGCTTCGGCCCCGCGAACGAGAACGGCGAAGCCCGGTCAGAGAAAACCGGGTCGGTCAACAGGTTGATGCCACCGAGTTGCGCCAGGACGGTGGCATGACCTATCCAGGTGACTGAGGGAGTCATTGCCGAACCTGCAAGGGCGTTCTCCCTCAGGAACTGAAGGTCGGGCTCGATTCGAGGTGTGGGGATGCGTGGCGATTTCGGAAGGCCCTGCCGCGCGGCATTCCACCGCCACTTCAGTACCTCCGCCAGGCTCTTCGGCACGAATTCCTCGTAGTTGTTCTGGAAGCCGGACTCGCGGTGGTGAGGTTTCTTCGGATCGTAGTAGGGATTCATGGGTTCCTGCGAGAGCCACGCCGCGGCCTTGACGGACATCCGCTAAGCCTGCCCGGCGGTTGATACCTAGGCCTCGTCCAGCGTCACGCCTGCCTTGAACGCTCGGATGAGCACCGTCATCGTTCGACGGATGTTCAATTCCATGGAGGCGCCTGCCTTTGCAGCAGCCTGCACGTGCGCGGGATGGATGAACACCGTGACGGCGTCGCGCACGACACCGGCTGCGGCGGGAATGTTCGTGATGGCGAACTCGCCCCGCTTCACTCCGTCCGCGAGGATGGCCGCAACCAGGCTCGTCATGGCCTCGGCGTAGCGGCGGATGAGTTCCGGGCGATCCTCGACGACACGGCGGTAGAGCAGATAGAGTTCCATGTCGTTGACAAAGCGCTCGACCTTGCGCCTGTGAAGCGCCATCACCAGACCCTGCAGTCGATCAGCGGCCGGCCCGTCGCCTTCGACAAAGGTGGCCCCCAGGAACTCTTCGTCGCGCATCGCGGCCGAGACGATCGCATCGAACACGTCCGCTTTGGAGCGGAAGTGGCGATAGATGGTGCTGTGGGACGTGCCCAGCGCCTTTGCAATATCGACGACGTTGGTCTTGGCCTCGCCAAAACGTCGGACCTGGCCGCGGGCCGCCTCCAGGATTCTGTCTGCAGTCAGGGCGTCGTCCACGCGGTCACTGTCACTCGTGCTCATGCATTCCATTCTATCTTGCTGCCCTCCGTTTTACGTAGTTCATTTTATGAATTCTGTTCGTTGACCTTTGAATGTTGTTCCGCTACGATGCGCTCCTTCATCAGGAGATCGATATGAATGTCACCCCCCACAGCCGCACCGCTTTCGTCACCGGCGGCTCCGGGTTTGTCGGTGGTCACCTCATCAGCAGGCTCGTCGCCGAAGGCTGGTCCGTCAAGGCGTTGGCTCGGACCACGGGCGCGAAGGCTGCGGTAGGGGCGCTAGGCGCAGTGGCTGTTGGCGGCGAACTGAACGACGTGGCGGCTCTGCGCAGCGGGATGACCGGATGCGAGGTCGTCTTCCACGTCGCCGCCCACTTCAAGCTATGGGGGCCCCGCAAGGACTTCGACGACGTGAACGTCGGCGGCATGCGTGCCCTTGTGGACGCGGCGGCCAACGTCGCCTCGGTGCGGCGCATCGTGGCAGTTAGCGCTGCAGCAGTCGTCATGGGCGATCCGGAGCCGATGGTCGGCGTCGACGAAACGGCGGCCGTCCAGGAGCGAGACTTCGCGCCTTACAGCGCGTCCAAGGCCAACGGGGAGAAGATCTTGCTGGGGGCGAACGGCCGGCGCCGAGGACTCGAGACGATCGCGCTCCGCCCCCCGATGATCTGGGGTGCCGGCATGCCCATGCTCGATCAGATGATCGAATCGGTGAAAGCGGGTCAGTGGCAGTGGGTCGACAAGGGCACTCAAGCCATGTCAACGTGCCATGTCGACAACCTCGTGACGGCTCTGATCCTGGCTGCGGATCACGGCAAGGGCGGCGAAGCCTACTTCGTCGCGGACGCGGAACAAGGCACCCTCAAAGGCGTGCTCGGTGCGTTACTCGCGACGCGCGGCGTCAAGGCGGGCGACAAGTCGGTTTCGTTTGGCATCGCATGGCGGCTAGCCGGCGTCATGGGCATCGTCTGGCGCTTGTTCAGGCTGAAAGGCGAGCCGCCGATCACCCGCCAGATGCTGCGCCTGATTGGCAAACCGTTCACGATTCGAACCGACAAGGCGCGCCGAGAACTCGACTACTTGCCTCGCGTGACCTGGCAGCAAGGCCTCGCCCAGATGACGGGCACCCACTGAGTTCAAGGAAGCTCAAATGCGCAGAATCGTCATTCTTGCCGCGACCAACCCTGATTTTCGCTGCGGCCTTCGCGCAAGACATCCACAAGACGCCGACGCCAGTGGGCCTGTGGAAGACGATCGACGATGCCCGCCCTTCAACGCATTGCCGCTGCGGTGCGCAGCAAGCGGGATCGCTCTCCCGGTGCCCACCGTGATGGTGTCCGAACCACCTTCCGTGGTTACTTGATCCTGCCCGTTGCCCAATACGATTTGTGACTGACCAGCGCCCACAGTCACGGTGTCATTGCCATTGCCGGCGGCAATCGTGTCGTTGCCGTTTTCAACGATGCGATCGTTGCCGTTGCCGTTGCCGACGTTGACGGACGCGTTGCCTCCCCAGAAGTCGCTGGTCTGAACTTGGTCCGATCCGTTTCCGAGTCGCACCGAGTCAAGGCCCGCGCCGAGTTCAACCGTAAGCGATTGCATTCGGCGTCTTCAACCGGCCCGCGCTACCACCGCTTTGGCGATCATGATGTCCTGGACCGCAACTCCGGTGAGATCGGCCAGCGTGATGTCGTCAGGTGAGCGCGGGCGCGCCGTTCCGGCAATGACGTTCCCTAGTTCAACAACGTCCTCTCGCCGCAGAGCCCCTGCCGCGATCGCCGCGCGGATCTCTCCGCGTAGCAGGCATTGGGGGACACTGTCGGCGACCACCAGGGCGGCGCGCCCCAGGATCGCCGGGTCGATCTCGTTTTTCTCGGGCGTGTCCGAGCCCATGGCGGTGACGTGCGTGCCGGGCTTGATGTGGCGGGCGAGCAAGTATGGTTCGTGAGCTGCCGTCGTTGTAACGATCAACCGCGCCGAGGAGGCTAGCTCTTCCACACTTTCCGCGACGCGCGCGCTGTAGCCCATGCGCGCGATGTCGCGCACGGCCTCGGCTGCCCGTTCGGCGTCGCGCGCCCACAAGACGAGAGTGCGGCACTGTGTGACGCGGCGAAGATAGTCGGCCTGCAGGCGCGCCTGCACGCCGGCTCCGCAAATGCCAATCACTGCGAGCCCTTGGGGTGCCATATGGCGTGCCACCACCGCGCCTGCTGCGGCGGTCCTGTGATTGGTGAGCTCGCCCTCTTCGAGAAGAACGTGAAGCACCTGACCGGTCTTCGCGGAAAGTACCAGCATGCAGCCAGAGAAAGGAGGCAATCCCAATTTGGGATTGTTGAAGAAGCCCGTCGCAAGCTTCACGACAAATACATCGTCTCCGCGCACAGTCCCGTACTTGATGTGAAGTTCGCCGTTTTCTGCGGGGAACAGCAATTCGCCTACTGGCGGGACTTCAACCTTTCCCTGGGACAGCGCGACGAAGCCGCGTTCGATCTCGCCGATGACGTCGACGTTCGGCAGCACCTTGAGAATCTGATCGAGCGAAACGATTGTCGTCATATTGCTACCTTCGTTAATTTGGGTCTGTGCAAGCGCGCGGCCGATCAGCTGGGTCGCTTGCACCACGGGCACGTCTTGGACACGAAGGCTAGGCCGTCTTTTCCATTTGTCTAACGCGCGGTATCAGGATCGCCAAGCCGAGTGCCGAGACCAACGCCACGCCGCCCACCACGGCAAAGAAATTGATGGGCCCCAAAGGTGTCCACCAGGTGCCGATCCAGCCGGCCAGAAGATTGCCCAATACGCCGGCGGAGAACCAGACGGCGATGGTCGTGGCGCCCAGTCCCTCTGGCGCCAGCCGCCCGAACAAGCCCAACCCGATGGGCAGGATGAACAGCTCACCGGCCGTCATGATGGTCATGAAGAGCACGAGCCAGGGCCAGGCCATGAGCACACCGCGTTGCTGCGCCCATGCCGAGACGCCGGCGACCATCAGGTAGGACAGGCCGACGATGGCAGCACCGGCTGTCATCTTCGCCGCGGACGACGGCTCGCGCCCGGACCGGGCCTGGCTCGTCCACCAGGCGACGAACAGCGGCGTCAGCAGCAACACCATCAGCGGGTTGAGCGACTGGAACCAGGTGACCGGGATCTTCAACGATGCGCCGACTGCGCGATCCACACTGCCGTCCGCCCACAGGGCGACCGTGTTGCCCAGTTGCTCATAGGCACCGCGGAAGATCACGATGACGGCGGCGATTGTCAACAGGAGTGCGTACCGTCGAACGATCACCGAACGCTCGAGTGGTGGCTTGACTGTGGAATTGCTTTCGGCATTCGGGCCGCCCTTGGCACCCACCGTCTTCCGGTTGTCGGGCGGCAGGTAGCGACTGCCGGCCACGTAGATTGCCATGCCGACGATCATGCCCAGGCCGGCGATCGCGAAGCCCCAATGAAAGCCGAACAGCTCACCGATCGTACCGATCACCACGGGCGCCGCCAGTGCACCCAGGTTCACGCCGAAGTAGTAGACGTTGTAGGCGGACTTGCGTCGCGGATCTTCACGCTCGTACAAACTGTCGATCTGGCTCGGCAGGCTGGGCAAGAACAAGCCGTTGCCGATCGCAATGGTGGCGAGGGCTGGCAGCAGCATCGACTCGAAGGCCATCATGAAATGGCCGGCCGCCATGATCGATCCCCCCAGCAGCACCGCCGCACGACGCCCCAGCCAGCGATCCGCGATGATGCCGCCGAACACCGGCGTCAGGTAGATCATGGCGGCATAGCTGCCGTAGACCCAGGACGCGCTCTGTTGCGACATCATCAGGTGCTTGGTCATGTAGAGCACCAGCAGGGCTCGCATGCCGTAGAACGAGAAGGTGTCCCACGTCTCGGTCAGGAACAGGACGGTCAGGCCGCGCGGTTGGCCGAACCAATCCGTACGGACTGGTGGATTCGTGCCGATGCTCGACGTCATGCGGGTCGGCACCAGCCCCACGTGCCGGGCTCAACGCTAACCATCCCGTGTCGGTAGACAACACCGGGCATGCGGTCGGCGGTCAGGAACAGTGGGCCGTCGAGATCGACGATGTCGCAGCCGCCTCCAACCACCATGGCAGGTGCCATCGCCAGCGACGTTCCACCCATGTTGCCGACCATCGCTTTCAGGCCCAGTCGACGAGCCTCGGCCATCATGAGCAACGCTTCCGTCAAGCCGCCGCACTTGTCCAGCTTGATGTTGACTGCGTCGAAGCGACCTGCGAGCGTGGCCATGTCTGGCAACGACTGCACGCTTTCGTCCGCCGCAATGGGAATGGGCCGATCGAGACCTTCCAGCAGAGCCTCCTGGCCAACCTTGAACGGTTGTTCGATCAAGGACACACGGGCGTCGATCAGCACCGGCAGCATGGCGCCCAGGTGTTCGACGCTGAAGCCCTGATTGCCGTCGACGCCGAGCCAAACGTCAGGCCGTGCCTGTCGCACCGCCCGCACTCGCAGCGCATCCAGTTCGTCGCCAAGGAGTTTCAGCTTGAGCGCCTTGGCGTTGCGGTATTTCTCCACGGCAACCTGCGCCATCGCGAGTGGGGCGTCACCACCGATCGTGCAGGTTGTCAGGAGCGGTCGCGCCTCTTCCACGCCGGCCAGTCTTTCCACCGACATCCCTGCCTGCATGGATTCGAGCTCCCACAGGGCGCAGTCGACGGCGTTGCGCGCACCGCCCGCCGGCAGCAGTTCGCGCAGCGCTGCGCGCGAGATTCCGGCCTCGATGCTCCTGCGCACCGCCTCGACCTGGATCATCATGTCCGTCGGCCAGTCGCTGAGATAGAAGACGCCGGCAGCTTCGCCGCGGCCCCTGAAGGTGCCGTCGGACAGGCCGACCACCAGCACCGGAATGTCTTGCATGATGTAGCCGCTGATTCTCAGCGGCGCTGTCATCTGCCAGGATTCCAACGTGACATCCAGCTTGAGCTTCGAGTGCAAACGCTATACCTCGTGATAGGAAATTGGATCGCGGGAGTCGCGTCGCGACGCGCTTAGTGCGCTCGAACGAAGTCCAGATCCTGGAAGTCGAAACTGGAGTCGGTCGCCGGCGAGATCGCGCGCATCGTGATGCCTTCGATGCCGCCATCGAACGACTGCGAGAACCGGACGAACGCGTCCGCATGCAGGCTGTGGTCGTTCCATCGCACGACGAACATGTTGCCGAGGTACGGCTCGAGCACGCCCTCGAGCTTGTCGGTGCGGCTGATCTTCAGGATCAGGCGATCGCCCTCCTTGCGGACGGTTGCATCGCCACGCCACGCGTCGGTGTAGCGCCCGACGTAGACGTCGAGCGGCAGGCTGGGCGCCTTGGCGGTGGCCACGGACTTCGCCACCGCGGCTTCGGCCTCGTCAGCCGCGCCGGCGTGGCTGTCGTGGCGCGCGCTCAGGATGGCCACCAGGTCGCGCTTGGGCGCACCGACATAGGCATCCAGGATCTGGTTGCCGACGGACTCGATCGCCGAATAGTCGTTGAGGTTCGTGAGCACGATCACACCGAGCTGCAGCTCGGGAATCATCGCGATCCAGGTCGCCGTGCCGGGCACGCTGCCAGTGTGGGATACGCGCTTGTAGCCGAACTCATCGAGTAGCTCCCAACCCAGCCCGTAGCCCTGGAAGTGGGTGTGCAGCAGCGCGTTCAATTCGGGCGACAAGGGCTCGACGGTGCTGATCGACCACATCTCGTCGCTGCGATCTTCGCTGAACAGCCGCGGGCCGCCCGGCGCCTGCCCTGCCCCCAGCTGCGTCTCGAGCCACTTGGCAAGACCGTTGACATTGCAGTTGATGGTCCCAGCTGCGCCGATCACCGGGATCTTCTCCACCGGAATCTGCGTCAGCTTGCCGTCGATCTCATTGTGCGGCTCCGCGAACTGGGTTCGATCCTTGATGCGATCGAACGTCGCGACACAGGAGGACATCTGCAACGGCTGCAAGATCCGCTGCTCGACGAAATCCTCCCATGACTTGCCGGTCACGGCCGGGATGATTTCACCGGCCACCATGTACATCGAGTTGTCGTAGTCGTAGTGCGAACGGAAGCTCGAAGTCGGTTTCAGGTACCGCAGTCCCCGGATGATGTCGGCGCGAGTGAAGTCGGTCGCCGGGTAGAACATCAGGTCACCCGCGCCGAGGCCGAGTCCGCTTCGATGGCTGAGCAGGTCACGGATCGTGAACTCACGTGTCACGTAAGGATCGAACATCCGGAACTGCGGCAGGTAGTCGATCACCTTGTCGTCCCAATGAATGCGGCCTTCATCGACGAGGATGGCGAGCGCCGCTGCCGTGAAGGCCTTGGTGTTCGACCCGATCTGGAACAGCGTGTCGGGCGTCACAGGGCTGTTCTTCCCCAGCTCCCGCGTGCCGAATCCCTTCGAGTAGATGAGGTGTCCATCCTTGACGATGCCGATCGCCATCCCCGGTACGTCGAATGCCTTCATCGCGCGACGGGCCGTCTCGTCGACTGCGCTTGCCGGCATCGACGCGGTGGGCGCCGCCCATGCGGATGAAAGGACGGCCGTCGAGACCAGAAGCACGAGCTTCGAAAAGCGAGCCTTGACTGATGAAGACATGGGTAGATGATTCCTATCTGGTCGAAATGCGACCGGGGTCGATGAAGACATTCGGCGTTGCCCATTCTCTCGGGTTCGATGGTGCGCGGCCAGTGCATTGTCTGCACGCTGGCGATGCAAAGCGTGCACGTCGACAAGGTCAGGCGCTCCGGGCTGGACTGGCATGTCATCGCGATGCGTCAAGTCCATCCTTAAACAACTTCGAGTGCCGGCTGGTCGAGCGGCGGCTTCGCAACAGATGCCAGCGCCTTGAGCGCCGCCAGACGTTGGGTGGCATGGGAAGTCATCGCTGCGGCCTTGACCGGCCCGAAGCCGCGGACTTCCTGCGGAAGCCGCGCGAACTCCACCAGGCGTTCGAAATCTTGCGGGGCACTCGTCGAGCACAGCACGCGAATGTCGGCCATGAACTCCTCGACGAGCCGGCGTTCCGCGCGGCGCTCCTCGCTGTAGCCGAAGACATCGAACGGCGTCCCGCGCAGTTTGCGCGCTTTGGCCAGCAAGGCCATGGCGCTCAGGATCCAAGGGCCGAACCGGTGCTTGCGCGGTCGCCCCGTGGCAGGATCCATTCGGGAGAACAGCGGTGGCGACAACCAGAGCGACATCTTTCCAACCCCTGAGAACTGCGAGGCAATCGACGCTTTGAACTCGTCGGAAGCGTAGAGGCGCGCCACTTCGTATTCATCCTTGTAAGCCATCAATCGCCAAGCGCTGACGGCCACGGCCCTAGCCAGGGCCTCGCTGCCCGGACGCATGCGCCGCTCTGCGGCGCGTGCTTCGTCCACCAGTTCGCGATAGCGCTTCGCATACGCCGCGCCCTGGTAAGAGATGAGATCGTCCGTGCGCCTTTCAATCAGCGCATCGAGCGTCAGAGACTCATCACTCGGCGCCTTCGCCTCTACGAGGGCACCGAGCGCATCAGGATGCTCGGCCAGGATGCGGCCCCAGGAGAAGGCACGCAGGTTCATCTCGACAGCAGCGCCGTTGAGCTTGATCGTCTGCTCGATAGCTTCTCGCGAAAGCGGCACCAGCGCGTTCTGCCAGGCATGTCCCAGCATCATCACGTGCGTCCCCATCGTGTCGCCGAATACCGCCTGGGCGACGTCACTCGCATCGATCGTGTGGAAACCCTTCGGCCGGCATCGTTGCTCGACGCGCTGGCGCATCAATGGCATGGGCAGGCTCGCGTCGCGCTGGCGCACGACGTCGGCCGTCGGCGATTCGGCCGTGTTGACGACCGCAGCGGTGCGCTCGTCGGAGAGCTTGCTCAACGTGTCCGCGGCCGCTGACACGACCAGGTCCGCCCCCAGCAGCAGATCCACCGCACCCAGACCGATGCGGGCAGCGTGGATGTCGTCCGGCGTCGCGGCGATGCGAACCTGGCTCACGACGGCGCCGTTCTTCTGCGCCAGCCCGGTGAAGTCCAGCACGGTGGCTCCCTTGCCTTCGAGGTGGGCCGCGCCGCCCAGAAGCGCGCCCATCGTCAGCACGCCCGTGCCGCCGATGCCCGTGACGCAGATATTGAAGGGCTGAGATATGTCCGGCACGTTCGGCGCGCGGAGCTTCGCGAGCAATTCCGCCTCGAGTGTCTTTATCCGGAGCGCGTCCGGCTTGCGCAGCGTCGCTCCCTCGATCTCGACGAAGCTCGGACAGAAGCCCTTGACGCACGAGAAGTCCTTGTTGCAGGCACTCTGATTGATCTGGCGCTTGCGGCCCCAGGGCGTCGACAGCGGCTCGATTGCGATGCAGTTCGATTGCACGGAGCAGTCGCCGCAGCCTTCGCAGACGCGATGGTTGATGAAGAGACGCTTGTCGGGATCGGGCAGCGTGCCGCGCTTGCGGCGTCGACGCTTCTCAGCCGCACAAGTCTGCTCATAGACGATCGCGGTGACCCCGGGGATCTCGCGGAATTCTCGCTGCACTGCATCAAGAGCGTCGCGGTGATGGACCGCCACGCCCTTAGCCAGCGTCGCGTCGCCGTTCCACTTCGACGGATCGTCCGATACCAAGGCAATGCGGGTGACTCCTTCTGCGTGGAGCTGTCGGGTCACGCGAGCCGGGTCGATGACGCCTTCGGCCGGCTGGCCGCCCGTCATCGCCACGGCGTCGTTGTAGAGGATCTTGTAGGTGATGTTCGTCTTGGCGGCCACCGCAGCGCGAATGGCGAGCGAGCCTGAATGCTGGTAGGTACCATCGCCCAGGTTCTGGAACGTGTGCTTCGTCTTCGAGAAAGGGGCCGCCCCGATCCACTGCGCGCCTTCGCCGCCCATGTGGCTGAAAGTCTGCGTGTTGAGCCAGGGCTGCTGGAGCGCCATCACATGACAGCCGATACCGCCGCCCGTGACCGAACCGTCTGGCGTCCGCGTGGACGTGTTATGCGGACAGCCCGAACAGAAATAAGGCTTGCGAATGGGAATCACACCGGCGGGAAGCGGGCGCTGCGGCGCCTGCAGCACGGCGAGCCGGCCGGCGAGCATGCCCGCCTCGATCCCTACCGCCGCGATTCGCGCGACCAGCACCTTGGTCAGCATCAGCGGACTGAACTCGGACACCTCCGGCAGCAATGCCATGCCGCGCTCGTCGTGTTTGCCCGTCACGCGAGGCCTGCGCGCCGGCGGTCGGTGATACAGCGCATCCTTGAGCTGAGCCTCGACGACCGATCTCTTCTCCTCCACAACCAGGACTTCGGCATGCCGGTCAGCGAACCCCAGCGCCCCTTCGGTCTCGAGCGGCCAACTCATCGCCACCTTGTAGATCGAGATGCCGAGACATTCCAGGTCGACCTTCGAAAGGCCCAGGTCGGCCGTCGCCTGCATCACGTCCTGGTGGGCTTTGCCTACCGTCATGATGCCCAGCCGTCGATGCGGCGCGTCGACCAGCACGCGGTCGAGCCGGTTGGCGTGAGCCCACGCGCGTGCGGCCGGCAAGCGTTCTTCGATCAGCCTGCGCTCGAACTCTGCGCGTTGAGCGGGCCACTGGATCGACGGATCTCCATTGAGCCCGTGCGCAGGGACGATGAAGTCACTTGGCAATTCGAAGCCGGGCAACGCGGGCATGTCGAACGAGGCGGCAGTCTCGACCACCTCTGCCACGGTCTTGAGACCGACCCACAGGCCCGAGAAGCGCGACAGCGCGATGCCGGCGAGGCCCAGTTCTAGGATCTCGCGAACGCTTGCCGGTTGCAGCACCGGGATCGAGGCCGCCTGGAATATGCCATCGGTTTGATGCGGATACATCGATGACTGGGCAGAGTGATCGTCACCGGAGACCGCCAGGACACCGCCCAGCCGGGACGTCCCGAGGACGTTGCCGGTGCGCAGCACATCACCGCTTCGATCCACGCCAGGGCCCTTGCCGTACCAAATGCCGAAAACGCCATCCACCCGCGACGGGCCGAACGCGCGATGCATCTGCGCCCCCCACAGCGCCGTGGCGGCCAGGTCTTCATTGAGGCCAGGCTGGAAGACGATGTCGTGGGCCGCCAGTTGCCTGGATGCCTTCCAGAGCTGCTGGTCGTAGGCGCCGAGTGGCGAACCTCGATAGCCCGAGATGAGCCCGGCGGTATCGAGGCCACGTGCCTTGTCCAGCTCGCGTTGCAGCATTGGCAGGCGCACCAGGGCTTCGATCCCCGTCAGGAGGATTCGGCCCTGGGATCGGTCGTACTTGTCTTTAGCCGTGAAGGAGAGGTCGAGGGCGCGCACGTGGACTCGTTTCGCTGAGGTTCCGTAAAGTAGAATTCTTGCTCTCAAGCCCTGGCAATATTCACCAATATCGACCTTTAGATCGATAGTCATTTAGCTCTATTGGACTAATATCTAGGATATTTCAGTACATCCGAACCAACATGAACGAACTCGATCGCTACGACTTAGACATCCTTCGCGAACTCATGACCGATGGACGGATGAGTGGCCGCGATCTCGCGGAACGTATCGGCCTCTCGCTGACGCCCACCCTGCGGCGCGTGCGAAGGCTGGAAGAGGAAAAGTACATCCGGGGGTATGTCGCCTTGCTGGACGAGCAACGACTCGCCGGGTCCATCAGCGCGTTCGTGTCGGTCACGCTCGAGAAGCAGTCCGACGCCGCCATCGCGGAATTCGAGCGCGCCATCGTCCTGTGTCCCGAAGTCATGAGCTGCTTCCTGATGACGGGCGATGCCGACTACAACCTGCGCGTCGTCGTCCACGACCTCGAGACCTACCATCAGTTCCTGATGCGGACACTGACGCGAATCCCGGGAGTGCAGCACATCAAGTCCAGCTTCGCGCTCAAGACCGTCTTCATGCGATCGGCCCCGCTGCTCTGAGTGGTCTCCCACTCAGCCGGTCGACGAGATTCATAGCAGCGAGACAAGCTGGCCGACGCCCAGCGTCAAGGCCGCCAGGCTCTCGCCCGCGATCAAGCCGCCGCCGACAAGCGACACCGTGCTCATGTCGGACGGCAATGCGGTGCCGCCGGAGGTCGAACGCCTCGCCTCTCGCGAGTTCATGATCGATGCCAGCACCCCACCGCCCGCGAAATAGGCGCTGGTGATGACGTTGATGAACCCGCCGAAGAAGAAGGCATAGGGCGACGGCAACAGCACTGCGTCGACGAACCACTCCGTCGCCGCGCCGCCCTTTCCACTCTGCGCAAAGCGCTGGTACGCCGCGCGACTTTGCAGCCAGCGGCGCAAGAACTGCATTGCGACTCCCACGGCCACGCCCAGACCGATCGCCATGCGCTGCTTGCTGCCATCCTCTGACAGGCTGCGCAAGATGCCGACGATCTTGTAGGTCGCGGCCGAAGTCCATTGGCTCGGTTGATCCGCCGCCGCCATGACGGTCTGGTCCAGCCTCAGGACTGGATAGGCGGTCAGGAACAATTGCGCGAAGCCAATCGTCGCGATGGCGCCAACGGCGATGCCGCTGACCTGGTAGCGGAACTGGAGGACGCGATTGGTGCCCAATCGCCATCCGGTTGAGCGATCCTGCTGCATGTCGGTGGCGACATTGGTCGAGACGAACACCACCGCGCTGACTACCAGGCCGACCATCGCGTCGCGCAGTCCCAACGCCGCCATGAGCAGCACGGTGATGACCACCGCAGCGGAAATGGGATTGAAATCGCTGACGCCCATCGCGATGCCATTGATCAGTCCGAATACAAAGACCAACGCGATCGCGAACAACAGCAAGCCGACCGGCTGGTGCAGCAGCAACGCACCCACGCCGACGATGGCTCCGCCCCAGCATGTCGTCCATAGCCAGAGACGACGGAGATTGGTCGTCTTCCAATCGTCCGGCGCGCGCTCCAGATTCTGGAGTTCCGAGGCGTTGCGCCAACGCCGCACGGCCTCGACCATCATGGCGGAGAGGTCGACCGCAGACGCACCCAGCAACGCTCCCACCGAGATGAGGAAGCTGATCTTGCGATAGGGATCACCGGGCTCAAGCCAGCCGACGGAGATGAACGTGGGGATCAGCGCCGTGAAGACGAGACTGCCTATCAACGTGGGCAGTCCGATCCGCGAGCCGACGACCATGCCGGCGCCGAACGTCGACATCGACAGGTCAAGCGCACCTAACAGCGGCACGGAGTTGCCCGCCACGCTACCGGCAAATCCCAGTCCAATTCCGCTGGCGAGACGCATTACGGCGCGCTTCAGAAGTACGCGATCCGTCAGCGTGCGCAATATGTTCGCTACCGCCAAACCGCTCGGAAAGGTCAACTTCATGCGGTCGACCAACAGCGGGGTGTACAGCATGCCGACGCCGGCGCCGAACATCCCGATGCAGAGGACGTACAACATCAACGGGACCAGCGGCGGATGCGGCAAGCCCAGCCACACGAGCGCTTGGATCATGCCAGACATGGCGCTCATGCCAGCGACCGACGCCGCGGTCGTCTGGATGAGGTTCGCCCCATGCTTGCCCTCTGCCCCATAGCCGAAGGTCACCAGCGAACCCAGGATCCCCGCGAGCACCTGGCCGCCCACGAAGAAGCCGAGGGAGAAGTTCATGTAGGCCGCCGTCAAGCCACCAATCGGCCCCAGCACGAGCATGCCCATCGCGAGGAGCAAGGCATGGTATTTCCGGCTGCCGATGGGCGGCAGCCACGCCCAACGGGTCGCAGCGCCCGTCGTCGTTGCTTCGGAGCTGGCGACATCCGTCACAGGACCCCCCGCGCGGTCAGAGAAGGAGACGCGACAGATCGATTGAAGCTGAACATGAATCCGCCATCGGTCGAAGACCTTGGCCCTTGAAGTGAGACGGCCTGCGAGGCCCCGTGAACAAGTCGATAGCTATTTCGAGCTTCGACAACCTCAGCGCGGTCAGATGCGAACATGGCCCGTAGCCAAATTGCTGCCGTCCTTGAGGCGCCGGATGCGAAAGAGGTACTTCGAAAGCGTGGCCACCGAAATTTCGATGCCGAGCTCACGAAGCCCATGAACAATCTGGTGGCGCGTGAACCCACGATTCATCGCCTCTTCGATCTCGGGAGAGAGTTCCGCAATCCTCGGAAAGACCGGTCGGCGCTCGGCGACTTCCTTTCGATGCAGCTTTGCAAGTAGGTCACCCATTTCCCATCATCCAGATACGTGGCGCCAAGTGTCCTCGTTGAGAGGCCTGACCGAAGAGTAGAGATATATATACGAAAAGTCAACGTTTATACCTCATAGAAATTTGTGGATAAGTGAGGGAAATGCCCTGACGATGGTTGCAACGTCGGCGAGCGAACTATGCAATGGACACGCAGTGCGAAGCGACTCATATTGCTGCCTTTCTGGGCGAGCAGCGGCTCGACTTCATTCGAGGGACGTTCATGAACCTGTTTATCAGCGCCGACATCGAAGGTGTGGCCGGCATCTGCTCATCGCGTGAGGGAGATCACACGCAACCGTCCGAGTACCTTCCTTTTCGCCAGCAGATGACTGCCGAAGTCGCGGCCGCTTGTGCTGGCGGCTTCTCGGCAGGCGCACATCACATCGTCGTCAAGGATGCCCACTATTCGGGCCGCAACTTGGATCTGCACCAGCTCGTGGCGCCTGCGGGAAAGCACCTGCATGTGACTCGTGGCTGGAGCGGTCATCCGTTCTCGATGGTCCAGGGACTTGACGCCAGTTTCAATGCGCTCGCGTTTGTCGGCTATCACTCTGCCGGAGGCCAAGGAGGCAACCCGCTTTCACACACGATGTCGGGCACCATGTTCGCGCGGGTCGAGCTCAATGGCGTCGTCGCATCCGAATTCCTGCTCTTTTCGTATGCGGCGGCCAGCGTCGGCGTGCCGGTCGTCTTCCTGTCTGGCGACGCGGCGCTGTGCGATGAAGCACAAGCGCTCATCGACGGCATCGTGACCGTGCCAACGCTGGAAGGCATCGGCGCCTCCGTGACGTCAATCACGCCCACGGAGGCCGTTCGTCGTATCGAAGAGGGCATGACCAAAGCCCTGACGGGCGAGGCAGCGCAACCGCTCGTGTTGCCAAAGTCGTTCGACCTGAAGCTTGTCTTCAACAAGCATGCCGACGCCTACGAGAAGTCGTTCTATCCCGGTGTGAAGAAGGGCGACGACACGGAGTTGGTGCTGGAGTCGGCGAACTACTTCGACATCCTGACGTTTCTCATGTTCGCGTGCAAGTGACGGTGGCTGGGACGTTGCCACGTGCGACGAGGGCATTGTGCAAGGTTTGCATGGACCGCGGGCGAACAATGCAATGGACTGTTGGTTCAAGTCCTTCGACAGTGCTGTCTTCTTGCAAAGGCAGATGAACCGATGACCAATCCGTCCCGACTGGAAACAACGCTGGAGGACAAGTACAACCGTCCGGAGGGTTGGGTCTACATGACCGGCATCCAGGCGCTCGTCCGACTCCCCATCCAGCAACGCCTGCGCGATGCGGCGGCTGGCTTGAACACGGGTGGCTACATCTCCGGCTATCGCGGATCGCCAATGGGCCGCTACGACATGGAGCTGTGGGCCGCCGAAGACACGTTGAAGCGCCACAACATCCAATTCCGCGCGGGCTTGAACGAAGACCTGGCGGCGACCGCGATCTGGGGTTCGCAATACGTCGGCTCGTTCCCGGGTGCCAAGGTGGATGGCGTCTTCGGGATCTGGTATGGCAAGGGGCCTGGCGTGGACCGATCCGGTGACGCCCTGCGCCACGCCAACCTGGCCGGCACCTCGCACCGCGGCGGCGTCGTGGCCATTGCGGGCGACGACCATGGCGCCAAGTCTTCGACCGTCGCCAATTTCTCCGACCAGATCTTCGTCGCCGTCGGCATGCCCGTGCTGTACCCGTCCAACACGCAGGAGTTGCTCGATTTCGGATTGCATGCGATCGCCATGTCGCGATTCTCCGGCTGCTGGGTGGGCATGAAGGTGGTCACGGACGTGGTCGAGGGCGGCGGCTCCGTATATGTGGGCCTCAACCACCCCGCCATCCACCCAGCGGAGATTGGCCTGCCGCCGGCCGGTGGCCTCAACATCCGGAGCATGGACGGTGCGCTGATGCAGGAAGACCGCCTGTATCACCACAAGCTGCACGCAGCGCTGGCCTACGCACGCGCCAATGCGTTGAACGAGATCACCATCGATCCACCGCAGGCACGCATCGGCATCGTTGCAGCCGGCAAGGCGTGGCAGGACCTGCAGCAGGCACTCGGCTTGATGTACCTGAGCGAGCAACGGCTGCGCGAGCTCGGCATCCGTCTGTTGAAGGTTGGCATGACTTGGCCGCTCGACCCGGTCATCGTCCAGCGCTTCGCGCAAGGACTGGGCATGGTAATGGTGATCGAGGAAAAGCGACCGGTCCTGGAGGAGCAGGTGCGTTCGCTGCTCTACGGGGGAACGGATGTGCCGCGCATCATCGGCAAGCGCCTGGAGGGCAGCGTCTTCGATCCGGCGTCCTCGTCGGCAGCATTTCCCAATGCTGGGGAGCTGACGCCGGCGATGATCGCCAGGGTCCTCTCCAGCGTGATCAGCGCGCAGCTGCCCTCGTGCGGATTGATCGACGCCGCGCCCTTGGCGACTGCGCCCGCCGGGCCGATACCGATGCGCATGCCCGGGTTCTGCTCGGGCTGCCCGCACAACCGGTCGACCAAGGTCATCGAAGGAAGCCGCGCGCTCGCCGGCATCGGTTGCCATACGATGGCGATGCTGATCAATCCGCAGCAGACGACCACCGTCTCGCACATGGGTGCAGAAGGCGTGATGTGGCTGGGCCAGCAGGCCTTCACGACCGAGAAGCATGTCTTCGCGAACCTGGGTGATGGCACGTTCGCTCACTCCGGATTTTTGGCCGTGCGCCAAGCGATCGCGGCGCACGTCCCCATCACCTACAAGATCCTCTACAACGGCTTCGTGGCGATGACTGGTGGCCAGGCGGTGGAGACCGGCCTGACGCCTGCGCAGATCCTGCACGGACTGGCGGCGGAGGGCGCCAAGCTGATGGCTGTCGTCACGGACGATCCTGCGCGCTACGTCGGCGTCGACCTGCCCGCCGGCGTCAAGGTGCATGACCGTAGGGAAATGGAGAGCGTCCAGAAGGCATTCCGGGAGTACGAGGACGTCTCGATCATCCTGTACGACCAACCCTGCGCGACCGAGCGGCGCAGGCTGCGCAAGCGAGGCAAGTGGGCTGACCCACCGAAGCGCACGTTCATCAATGCGGCCGTTTGCGAGGGCTGTGGCGATTGCGGGAAGGTGTCCAACTGCATGTCGATCGAGCCTCTCGAGACGGAACTCGGGCGGAAGCGGCGCATCAACCAGGAGAGCTGCAACAAGGACTACACCTGCGTCGAGGGCTTCTGCCCCAGCTTCGTGACCGTACACGGCGGCAACATCAGACGTGGGAAGGCCGCCCCGGCGAGTGAGACCGCCGCCTGGACGCAGAAGCTCCCCGAGCCCCGCATCGAACCGCTGACCGCGCCCTTCAACGTGCTCATCGGTGGCATCGGCGGCACCGGTGTCGTCACCATCGGCCAGACCCTCGCTGTCGCGGCGCATCTACATGGCCTGTTCAGCTCCAACCTGGACGTGACGGGTCTCTCGCAGAAATACGGCTCGGTGAATTCGCACGTGCGGATCGCACCGGAACCCGGCATGCTGCACTCAACGCGCATCGGCGCAGGCGAGACCAACACGCTGATCGGCTGCGACCTGGTCGTTGCCGCGGGCAACGAATCGCTCGCCACGCTCGATCCCGATGTGAGTCGAGCCACTGTCTGCGCGGACATCGTTCCGACATCGGACTTCGCGCGCAATCCCGATTGGAACCTGGACGCCGCCAGTCTGACCGGGCGGCTCGCAACGCTGCTCGGCGACAAGGTACAGCTGATCGACGGCCTGCGGCTGTCGCGCGCGCTGCTCGGCGACCCCATCGCCTCCAACATGATGATGCTGGGCGCCGCCTGGCAGCGCGGACAGATCCCGCTGCCGTTGGAGACCATCGATCGTGCCATCGAACTGAACGGCACGGCCGTGAAGATGAACCGGGAGGCGTTCACGTGGGGGCGTCGCGTCGCGGTCGACGCGGAGGCGGTCGAACGCATCGTCTCGGCAAACGATGCCCGAAGCAGCCAGCCGATTCGTTTCGTGCCGCGCCAAGTCAAGTCGACGCAAGGGATCGTCGAGCATCGAAGCAAGAACCTGGTCGACCACAGCGGGCCGTCGCTTGCGCTGCGCTACCAGGGACTGGTCGACAGGGTACGCGCCACTGAAAAGAGCCTGGGCCTCGACGAATCGCTGAGTCGAGCGGTCGCTCACAACTACCATCGACTGCTCGCCGTCAAGGACGAATGGGAAGTCGCCCGCCTGTATTCGCATCCGGACTTCCTTGCCTCGTTGAACCGAGAGTTCGAGGGCGACTTCAAGCTCCACTTCCACATCGGTGCGTGGCCATTCGCTCGCCGCGACCGCGCGTCGGGCCAAATGGCCAAGGCCGAACTGGGGCCATGGATGATGCGCGCCTTCAGATTGATGTCCGCAGTGCGCGGCTTGCGTGGCACGTGGCTCGATCCGTTCAGGAACAACCGCGAGCGGCGGCTCGACCAGACGCTGGTTGGGGAATACGAACGCGACATCGACGCCCTGATTCGCGATCTTGGCAAGAATACCCAGGCGCTCGCCGTCCGCATCGCCTCGCTGCCGGAGAAGATCAGGGGCTACGGGCACGTCAGGGAAAAGTCTGCCGACGCGACGCAACTCGAGCGCGTGACACTGTTGCAGGAGTGGGGACAAACTGTCGACTCGGCGGCGCAGCCGCTTGTGGCGTGAGCGCCTTGAATGCCCGCTCACGCCATCAAGGCCGCCTTGCCGGTTGAGCCACCCAGCACGCCAAAGCTCGCGCGGTACCGTTCCGGCGCGCCGCGAGGCCGACTTTTCTGCGAGGTCGGACCGGGAGAAATCCTGTTCCGAACGGATCTGGCCAGCCAACTCCGGAGCATCATCGTCGTTGATGCCGTCATTCCCGGCCCGGCGCTCGGTGGCTGCACTCTGATCGCGAATGCGGACGAATCTGGCGCGCTCGGATTCGCCTTGCAGCGCGCACGCTCCGCGACCCGGCAAGCTGCCTTGGCCGACCTGCCGTTCGGTGGCGGCCATGCGGTGTTGATCGCGCCCGCGGGCCCGTTCGATCGCAGCGCATTCTTCAATTCGTTCGGCCAGGCCGTGGGATTGGCGAAGGGACGATTCATCGCCACCGAGGACACCGGCTGCGACGCTTCGGACATGCGCGCCGCACGGACTCGCACCCAGTTCGTGAGCGGCGCCGCGACGTCGAGCATCCTGACCAGCAGCCCGGCGCCCGCTTCGGCGCTGGGCTTGTTCTTGGCAATCGAATCCGCACTGCATCGCATGCGGATGCGCCTAAAGCGGGCGACCGTGGCCGTGCATGGACTGGATGCGACCGCGCTCGCGCTTTGCGAAAGGCTTCGCGAAGCAGGTGCGCGGCTGGTCATCGCCGACGTCGATCCGACGCACGCGGAGGATGCGTCGCGGCGATTCGATGCAACTATCGTCGGCGAACACGAATTCGCCGGCACGCATTGCGATGTCCTGGTGCCATGCTCGCGCCGCATCTCGCGCTTCGTCGAGCGGTCGACGAGGCTGCAGGCTTCCCTGGTCTGCGGAACGTCGGCTGATCTGCTGCTCGATGGCCTGAACGCCGAGGATGGCACCTGGCTCCCCGACGATCTTGTGGCCTGCGGTGGCCTGGTCTGCAACACACGCAAGTTCCTGCAGCCGTCCATCGGCAGCCAGGTCGTCGAGGAGATTGCGCGGATCAGGCAGCGCGTCCACGAGTTCATCGAGCGGTGTGCGGGAAGGCAATCGCAAGCGGTCGCGGATGACTGGATCGCAGAGAAGCTGGCAGGGCGCGCCGCCTGGACGGGCTGGCAGACGACCCCGTAGCGCGATTGAGCGGCGGGTTCGATCCGCTCGACGATAACGCTCCGGGTGGAGCATAGGTGGGATCACCGTCGCTGGCCGGGAGACAAATCAATGCCGGTATCGACCAGCGCGCCTTGGGCGGGCTTTCCTGGCGAACTTGTCGTGACCTCATCCGCAGGGGCAGGCTGGCGCAGTGACGTCGCCTTACGCAGCAGATCGAGTTCCATCGTTAGTTGCCCGACCTTTCGTTCGAGCGCGGCGATATGCACTTCGTAGTGGTTGATCAGGGGCGCCTCGTCTTCGGCAGCGTCCAGCAGTCCGCTGTCGAACTTCGTCATCCACTGCTGGATCAGCGCACTCGACAGCCTGAATTCCTTGATCGATTCGCTGCGGGAGCGTACGCCTTCGCGGATGTCCTGGCAGACCTGCAGCTTGAACCTCGCGGTGTGATGTCGGTAGGCATTTCTCGTTGGCATGGAGGGTCTCGGCTTGCGGTGCAAAGGGTCGGTCGGATCGCGGCTTCACGCGCCTAGGGGGACGACCCGTCGATCTCCGGCGGCGCCATGGCCGCCATCGCTGCCGTCGCCCTGACGCTAAGGCGCCGGAGCAGGAACAGCTGCCGTAGGGACCAAGGCACTGTCTCGTCGACCTGCGTGCAGACGAATGCCCCGACGAGCCTGCCGTTCACGACGGAGGGGGTGGCAATCAATGAACGAACAGCGAGCTGTGTCGCGGCTTCATGGATGAAGACTCGCGTCGCCGGATGATCCAGTACGTCATCCGCGACAACCTGGCCCGCTTCGTTCAACGAGTGGAAGAAGCAATCCGCGTCAAGGCAGTCTTGATCGCGGGCATCCACCAGGCAGCGGCGAGTTCGGTCGTAAATAGCGACACAGCGCATCACGCGGCCTGCAGGTGTGTCGGTGAACATCCACAGCGCTGACCTGGAACATTCGAGGGTGAGGCTGGCCAGCTCCACGCAATGCTCGATGAACGATGTCCTCGAAACCTGGTCGGTCAGCAGGCGAAAACAGAGCGTTTCGATCTCATTGTCAAGATCACTCATGGACATCGATTGCGCAGCGATCCGGTCGGATTGAGAGGCAGAATTATACTTTGATTGTCTAACTCTCTCTATTTCGTATATTTTTCCCCATTGTGAGTTATGCTAGCGACCGAACGATGCATTGTTTGCAGACATCCATGCGTCTGCCGTAAGGATCGACATGCCTGAACCACTGAAGCTGCGCCGACTAGAGCACCTGCTCTTTCTGGCGGACGAGCGCAACTTCGCGCGCGCGGCCGAAGTGGCCTGCCTCTCGCAGTCGGCATTCAGCCGCAGCATCCAGGCGCTCGAGGATTCGCTGGGCCTGCGCCTTGTCGATCGCGGGCAGCGCCAGGTCGAGCTGACTTCTGCGGGCCGGCGCCTGAGCGCGCGCGCTCGAAGGCTTTTGGCGAGCACGAACGACATGCAGCGCGAGCTGGAGATGCTGCGTCGAGGCGATCTCGGAGACATCTCAGTTGGAGCGGGACCGTTCACTGCCGTTGCAATCTTCCCGAAGGCACTCGCTGACCTGCGCGCACGTCATCCGGCCATCAACGTGAGGCTGGACGTCGACAACTGGAGCTCGCTACTGCGTCGACTGCGCTCCGAGCAGTTGGACTTCTTCGTCAGCGACATTCGCGAGATTGCGCAAGCCAGCGACATCGCGATCCAACCGCTCTGCACATTGACGGGATCACTGTTCTGCCGACCTGGCCACCCGCTCCTGGCGAAGCAGCCGCTCGAGTTCGCCGACCTCGCGACCGCCCGATTTGCCTCGGTCAACATGCCGGCGTTGGTACGCAGCGAACTCTTCATGCATATGGCCCCGTATTCCGGAGGCGGCTTTCCAATCGTCCTGGAATGCGAGAGCGCTGCCGTCACGCGAGAGTTCGCCTTGCAGACCGATGTCGTCGTGATCTCGTGTCGGGAAGTGTTGCGACTCGAACTGGAATGCGGAGCGCTGCAGGAGCTCGTCGTCCGGCCTCTGGTCGAACTCGGCAGCCGCACACCCTTGCGCACGGAAACCGGCGTCGTACGCTTGAGCGGACGCTCGCGATCGCCTGCCAGCGAATTGCTGCTCGAGTTTCTTCGCACCCAGGCCGAACAATTGCGCGTTGACCAAGGCCTCTCGCCAACGCGAACCCGATTGGCCATGGAAGCATCGAGCTAGTCCGCGTGCTCTTCCGCTGCCCTGCTGCCTCAGTGCCTCAGTGCCAGAAGTCGAGTGCCAACCAAGGGACGCTCTAGCCGCGCGACAGGCAATTCCCAGCTGCACGGCCAGCGTGACGGACGACCTCGCCGCGTACGGCGCTGGCTCGGATCAGGTCGTCGAGGACATTGCCCGGATTGTCGTTCAGTACGCGCTTTGGAGTGCACGCAGATGGCCGGATTCGGCGGCTCGTCGATTGCCTCGTGCGCGGTACGGTACGCCGTATGTGAGCAGCAGACCATGAATGAACCCTCCTGCATTCCCCAGCCATCGATTGGCGCTATCGTCAGCGCGAGATTGATCTCAAGCGCGGCGAGTGTGCGCCGATAGTCCGAAAGGACACCCGTCGGCTCGGTGAGAGCAGGAACGCCACCTATCTAACAGGATCTCAGGATGAATCGCTCGCGAGTTTCTTTTTCTCTTTCAGTCCTCGTCTTCAGCCGGTGCGCACTGGTTGTCGCCATGATCGGCAGCGGCACCGCTTCAGCTCAGGATGGCCCGAGCGTGCGTTTCAGTGGGTTCGGAACGATAGGCGTTGCCCACTCCAGCGAGAAGGATGCCGACTTCACCAGTGTGGGCGATCAGCCTACCGGTGCGGGCCACACCCGGTCTTGGGACTTCGATCCAGACAGCAAGCTGGCGGCACAGGTGGATGTCGTGGCCAGCGAGCAGCTCTCCGCTACCGCGCAGTTGATGACTCGCCAGCGCTATGACGACTCGTACAGGCCCGAACTCATGATGGCGTTTGGTAAATGGCAGTTCGCTCCAGAATACGCACTCCGCGTGGGGCGGATGCCGTTGCCTGTCTTCCTGATCTCCGATTCACGCACGGTCGGTTTTTCCCAGACCCAGATACGGCCGCCGGTTGATATGTACAACGCTTTCAGCGTGTACCACTATGACGGTGCGGATCTGACGTGGACGACGAACTTCGGCGGCATTGCTCTGAAGAGTCAGGTCTACGCAGGTACGACGAAGACGAGGCTGCCGGGCGACGAGACCCTCAAGCTCACTCCGCTCGCAGGAGCGAACGTGACGATGGAGACCGGTGACTTGACCCTTCGCGCGAGCTACATACGGGGCAAAGCATCCGCGTCGAGCCCGGCGATCAACGGTGCTTTCCAGGGAATCCGCTATGGCTTTCCGCCTGGGGCACTTTTTCCGGGATCGCCGGAAATCCCTGGCGACCCGGCTCTGGCTGATCAGTACGGCGTCACGAACAAGACCATCTCGTATTCGAGCATCGGTCTCAACTACGACCCGGGTCGGTGGTTCGTGACCAGCGAACTCGGCGCTGTGAGCGCGGTCGGTGTCTCGGCCCATCAGACCCTGGGCTATGTGACAGCCGGTATGCGAATCGGCTCTTTCACACCCTACGCAACGGTGTCCACCTTCAAGGACAAGATCGCTGGCTCAACGACCAACAATCCCGTCGTCGATGCGCTGCGCACGAATTCCGCGGCATGCAGTCAGAAGACGTTGGGGGTCGGCCTGCGATGGGACGCAATGAAGAACCTCGCGTTCAAGACGCAGTTCGATCACATAAGACCGGATGACGGTTCGACTGGCCTCCTGATCAACACACAAGACAGCTATCGTCCAGGCTCTGTCTACAACATCTTCTCCGCCTCTGCGGACTTTGTGTTCTAAGGTGGAGACAGAATGAAAATCCAAATTTATTCTAGGACGGCGGCCACTTTAGTCGTAGTCTGCTCTGCTTTGCTCTGCACGCTGGCAAATGCCAGTGAGGTCGTGGTGGTAGCGGCGAACAGCCCGGTCAGCGCCGTGACGACGGACCAGTTGTCCCAGCTGTTCCTTGGCAAGGTTCACACGCTGCCGAACGGTAGCAGCGCGGTGCTGATCGACCAGACCGAGGGGTCTACCGCACGCGATGATTTCTACAGCAAGGCCACGGGAAAGTCCGCCGCTCAGATCAAGGCCCTCTGGTCGCGGCTGACGTTCAGCGGCGCGGCTCAACCTCCAAAGTCCGCCTCGGGTGATGCCGAAGTCAAGAAGTTCGTCAGCACGATTCCAGGTGCCATCGGCTATATCGACAAGACTGCCGTGGACTCGTCAGTCAAGGTTGTTCTGACGCTCGATTGATCCCGCTGGTCAATGCTGGCAACCAGTACACGATTGCTCAACTCGGTGGCGACACGCAGCCGGCACTGGTACGGACTACGCGGATGGGTCCTTGGCGGATGCATCGATTTGCTTCTCGAGCGGCTCCGCTTCAGCCGACGCCACGGCGTGACTGGCATATGTTCTGACGACATTCCTTCCTTGACGCTTGCCCTCGTACATCGCCGCGTCAGCGTGCTTCATGAGAGCCTGCTCGTCGCTGCCGTGCTCCGGGAAGACGCTCACGCCGATGCTGACCGTCACCTGCAGAGCGTGGTCAGCCAGGAGGAATGGCGCCGCCACGATGGACAGCATCTTGCTGGCGACCTCGTGCACATCGTTGCTCGAGTGAAGGTCGCTCAGGAGCACGACGAATTCGTCCCCGCCCAGTCGCGCCACGCAGTCGCTGCCGCGAACGCAGTGATGGAGGCGCCGGGCGACTTCCGCCAGCAAGGCATCTCCGGCGTAGTGCCCCAATGTGTCGTTGATCTGCTTGAAATGATCGAGATCGAGGAACAGAACCGCGAGCGGTCGGTCGCTTCGCCTGGCCGAGTCGATCGCCTCCGCCAGCCTTTGGGCGAAGAACGCTCGGTTGGGCAAACCGGTGAGCGCATCGTGATAGGCCATGTGCTCGGCGCGCTCTGCATGAGCGATGCGTTCGGCCAGTTCGCGTTGACGCGCATGGGCGAGTTGCAGGCTCATGCGCCACAGCATGGCAATGAACAGCCCAAGCACTGCAGTGGCGGCGCACGCCACCCCGACATACATTCGCGCGGCGCCTCGACTGGGCGCCAGCGCTTCCTCGATCGATGGCCCGACGACCACTACAAGCGGGAAGTCTCCCAGGGGGTGAACACCGACATAGCGCCATGTCCCGTCGATTTCCTGACTCGGCGCCGGTGTCGAGCCCTGTTGCAGTGCTTCTGCGAACTGCTTCGGATCGAAGACCCTCGCGCCCGCATCAATGACGTTTCCAAGACGTGTCACGCGGAAGACTGCGTCCTGCCCAGCAAGGCCGAGCAGCCCCTCGTTGCCCAACTGATCGGCGTCGTATCCACTCACGAAGTAGTCAGCATCGACCGCAATGACGACAGCACCGGCGAATTTGCCGTCCCGCCTATGCCAAGGACGCGCGAACTGCAAGGTCCACCCCCCGCCGGCTTTCTGTTTCGGCGCGCCCGAAACGAAGATATCCGCCGCTCGAACCTGGTCAAGCAGGCGCGAGTCGAGTCGCTCATGAACAGCATGTGGTCGGTTGCTCATGCGCACTATGCCGTTGGCATCCGTGACGGCGACATCGAAGAGAAAGTCAGAGGGCAGCAGGTCGTGCTGCCGAAGGGCCTCGAAACCCGCGTCTCCTTCCCGTTGCGAGTACTCGAACTGCACGAGCTTGAGGGCGAAATCGATCTCGCGCAACGCTCGCACGGCCTGGGAGGCGTACGTCTGGAGGAACTCGTCCGCAGCGGCACGGGAGCCACGGTCGCCCTGCGTCGACTCGACACGCACCATATGCGCGGTCGCGACCCAGATGATGGTCATCAGGACGACGCTGAACAGTGGAAAGATGCTATGGCGTTCGCCCAGACCCACCACTAGGCGCGCAAACGCATGCGATCGTTTGCTGGGGGGCGTCAGCTCTGCAGGGCTGGACACGAGGTGCTGGTGTCGAGGGTTGAGACGTGGGTTCGTCGGGAAGGCGTATGGATTTGTTGGGACCATCGTAACCCGGCGCATCTCTGGTAACCCCTGAACGAGTGCCGCCTTTTCCGACCTGTCCGGCGCTTTGGCTCAGGCACCGTGAGAAATTCGTGGCCCTCAAGCGGCAATGTCAACTGCAGAGCTCGGAATGTTCGATTCGCCGAAGATCGAGCCCCGGCGCGAGAGCACATGCTCAGGCCAGGCGGACGGGTTCGCGAGCGAAATCAAATGCTTTTGTTCGGCGATCACTGACGGCAACCGTGGCAATGGGACAGCGGCGCGCCGATAGCCTCGGCGAAGGATTTCGCGATCTAACTATCAGTCACCTGCCGCCAATGGCGTCAACCCGCCACCAGCTCCGAACGCGCCGGCTCCCACACCTGCCGGCGGACGCGCTGCCAGTTCCCGCCGAAGACCCGCGCCAGGGCCGCATCGTCGACGCCGCGCGCCGGCTCGCGGCGGCGTGTGGTAGTGACGAACACCGTCTGCGGTCGTCGCCCGCGGCGGATGCTGACGCTACATGGGGCCGGTGCGCTGGCGGCGGCCGAAGGCGCGACGGCCTGCGCGCGTATAGGTCGATGAGCTCTGCTCGTCGACAGTCGGCGTTCGTTGGCAAAGCAATCTCTACGGATCTTGAAGACACATCCCAATCCACATTTCGGCACAGGTATCGCTGATAGTTATGGGTCAATGACAATTCATCATTTGATGGAATATGGTTCAGGCGAAAAGATGGGGCCTCTGTCACTGACGACGAGGTCAACCTGCCATGCGAAACGCGACGACCGAGCACGCCGACAACCGTGCTTCGGAGCATCACCGGCCAATTTCCGGTGCCGGCGATCAGCGCGTTCCCAACATACCGGCACCGATCGTCCCCACGCGGATGCCACGCACGCAGTTTCCGCGCGGCGCGACAGACTGTCATGCGCACCTCTTCGGGCCGCAGGAGCGCTATCCACTTCTGCCGCAGACGCATTTCGTGCCGCACGAGTGTCTGCTCGAGGACTACGTCCGCACGCTGACTGCGATCGGCTGCCAGCGTGCGGTACTGATCCAGCCCAGCGTCTACGGCAATCGCAACGATCTCATCGAAGACGCGCTGGCGCTGGCGCCCGAGGGCGTCTCGTTGCGTGGGGTGGCCGTCGTCGACCCCGATATCGGCGAGCACGAACTCGAGCGACTGCACCGGCTGGGATTTCGGGGCATCCGCATCAATCTGGCCGCCGGCACCAGCGGGCTTCAATTGTCCGATGCGCGCGTGCTGGCCAACCGCATCCGGTCTTTCGGATGGCACCTCCAGTTCTACGCTGACTTCCAGCAGCAACCCGAGCTCGCAGACGAACTCGAGCAACTGGATGCCACGCTGATCATCGATCACTTCGGTCGGACACCGGCGGCCGAAGGTACCAACGCGCCGGGATTCCAGAAGCTGCTGCGCCTGCTTCGTCGCGACAACGTCTACGCGAAGTTGTCCGCTCCGTATTTCATCTCCCAACAGCATCCCGACTACCAAGACGTCGCCCCACTGGCGGCCGCGATGCTCGACGTTGCGCCTGATCGCCTGGTCTGGGGCACGGACTGGCCCCACGCGAGCGCGCGCGCGCAGATGCCCGACGACGGCGACCTGGCCGACGTCCTGGCGCGCTGGATACCGGACGCCGACGCACGCGCACGGATCCTCACGTCGACGCCAGCGCGGCTGTATGGCTTCGACGACCCATGAACCCGCTCCACGCGGTCTTTCCTGAACCTTGAAGCGCGAGGCATATCAGCTCGGGCGCCACTGCGCCTGGCGCTGCCGTTCGCGCGGATGACACGACATGCCGGCGTCGACCGGTGAGATGACCCGCCCGACGTGGGTCAATGAAAAAGATGGAGACAACATGATTATCCGCAACGGCGCTTTCGCGCTCTCGTTCCTGGCCATGGCCGCCCACGCATCCGCCGAAGGCACCCTCGCCCCCTACGGGATCGCCGACGTCTCGGTACGGCACGCCGATGACGCCACACCTGCCAATCGCTCGATCCTCGACGATGGCCAGTTCTACGCGAGCCGCATCGGAGTCACCGGCTCCGAAGACCTGCAACCGGACCTCAAGGCCGTCATGGTTCTCGAGGCCGGATTCGATCCGTCCACCGGAAACGCGACTCCGGCGCCTACCGCCACCGCGTCGTACGGGCAGGCAGCGACAACAGGCTCGCGCCTGTTTGGCCGCCAGTCCTATGTAGGCTTGGCGTCGACGCGCTTCGGCGCATTGACCTTCGGGCGCCAGTTCACCTTGGCTCACATCGTCAGCGGCGAGTTCCAGCCCAACACCAATCCGAACTCGGCCCCGCTCGCGGTATTGCCGGGATGGCAGGGCGCGCGGCAGGACAACATGGTCAAGTACCTGAACGACGTCGGGCCGCTCAGCCTGGGTGCCTCCTACGCGTTCAGCGAAGGGGCGAATGGCAAGGCCTACGGGTTGTCGGCGGGCTACAAGTTCGCGCCAGTCGAGATCCTCGCCTACGGCCAACGCATGGACAACAACGCCACTGCTACAGATCATCGCAAGATCCTCGGTGCAGGCTTTGACGTGGCATTGCCAGCGGGCTTCAAGGCCTACGGCGGCTACATGAAGAGAACGCAGACGGCCTCGACCGTGCAGAACAACATCCTCCTGGCAGCACTGACCTGGTCAGCGACGCCGAAACTCGTGCTCACGGCCTCGGGTACCCTCGACCACGAGAGCGCGTTCGCCACGACGCACGCAGGCAGCCGCAAGGTGTACTTCGTCGAAGCTGAATACCATTTCACGCACACGACGAGCCTGTATGCGGAGCTCGATCGCAACCAGGTGGAAGGCGGCTACGCGTTGCCGGCGTTCATGCTGGCCAAGGGAACGCAGGACGGCGGGGCAATCGGGCTCGAATACCGATTCTGATCCGAAACGATTTCGAAGCACCGCGGGCCTGCCCCGCGGCCGGAACGAGACAACAGGATCGCCCCATCATGGTTTCTGCTTCCACTGCCGCCGCCGCGCCGCCTGTCGGCCGACAGCAGGCGTTGTGCGCGAGCGCGCTGCGCAAGAACGCGTGGCGCATGCTGCCGTTGCTGACGCTCGCGTTCATCTTTAACTACATCGATCGCACCAGCGTCGGCTTCGCTGCTTTGACGATGAACAAGGAGCTGGGGCTGACCGCGACGCAGTTCGGCTACGGGGCGGGCATCCTCTTCGCCGGCTACGCCCTGCTCGAGATCCCCAGCAATCTCGCGATGGTGCGCTTCGGCGCACGCCGCTGGCTTGCACGCATCATGATCACCTGGGGGATCGCCGCAGCCGCGACGGCGTTCGCACAAGGGCCACTGAGTTTCTACGCGCTGCGCTTCCTGCTCGGCGTGGCGGAAGCTGGATTCAGCCCCGGCGTCGTATTCCTGCTCGGCGCGTGGTTCCCTGCCCAATACCGGGTGCGGATGTTGGCGTTCTTCATGCTCGGCGTCCCACTGTCCTCGGTGATCGGCGGCCCGATGTCCGTCGGTCTCATGCAGCTTGACGGCCTGTTCGGGTGCTCGGGTTGGCAGTGGATGTTCATCGTCGAGGGAATCCCCGCCGTATTGATCGGGCTCGCCGTGTTGTACGGTTTGCGCGACCATCCCCGCGATGCGGACTGGCTGACGAGCGACGAGAAGAGCGCGTTGATCGACATGCTCGAGAGCGAGCCGCGCGACAAGCCCCGCAAGACGCTGCTCTCAGCATTGCGTGATCCCCGCGTGCTGCTGCTGTCCGCGGTGCAGTTCGGCTTCGTGTTGGGCGCCTACGGCATCAGCGTATGGCTGCCACTGATCCTGAAGGGACACGGGCTGGCGACGACGCGGATCGGCTACGTTTCGACGATCCCTTACGCGGCCGCGGTGGTCGGGATGGTCGTGTGGGCGCGCTTCGTCGACCGCAGCGGCAGAAAGATCCTGCATCTGATCGCGGCGTGCCTGCTCGGCGCCGCGGGGCTGGCCATGTCGACCATCTCGAAGGACATCGTTGCTGAAATGGCTGGCATCAGCGTGGCGGTCGTTGCCGTGAGCACCGCTCGCGCCATCTTCTGGACAATACCGACGCGCTTCCTGACTGGCGTCGCGGCTGCTGGCGGACTCGCATTCATCAACTCGATCGGCTCGTTCGCGGGCTTCGTCGGGCCGTCGATGGTCGGCGTGATCAAGGAATCGACCGGCAGCTTCACGAGCGGTGTGCTGGCCATGGCTCTGATACTGGTCGGATCGGCACTCCTGAGCGCAGTTCTGCTGTTCTTCGTGAAGAGGGAATAGCCCTCGGAGCGGTCAGGCCAGCCCAAGTGCGTGGCGCAGCAACGTGATGCGGGGGTGCTCGGACGAGGCCGTGCGATAAACGAGCCCCAGCGTCGCGCTGGGCTGCGGCACCTTCAACTTCACCTGCCCGATGGTCTTGGCGCGCAGTCCCTCGCGGGCCGCCGACTCCGGCACGCTCGACAGCCCGACGCCTGCAGCCACCAGTCTCGCCGCGGTCACCGGCCCGTCCGTCTCGCACAGCGGCGCGGGTGGCGTGACGCCGTGGCGCAGAAAGCTGTCCTCTACCAGTACCCGCGCGAGGGATGGCTTGCGCGTGAGCACCCACGGTTCATCGACGAGAGCCTGCCAGGGCACCGACCGCTGTCGGATCAGCGAATGTCCGTGCGGCGCAATCACCACGTATTGCTCCTCCGACAGGCGTTCGAACCGGACTTCTCGACCGATGTTGGCAGCCATCACGTCCGGGCTGTAGAGGGTGACGAGCGCGTCGAGATCCCCCGCCAGCAGCGACTCGAACAGCCGCGGCACGTTGGCCTCGACGATACGCACCGCGACCGGAGGCGCCAGGCCTGTCAAGCGAGCGATGACCGGCGGCAAGGGCCCGACAGCCAGGAACGCGGACGTTCCCAGGCGCAAGACGGCGGCGACGCCAGCCTCGCTACCCGCCGCTTCGGCCTCGGCGTGCACATGCAACATCTCTCGAAGCAGCAGCGTTGCGCCGTGGATGACGACGGCGCCCTGCGGGGTCTTCTGCAAGCCGCGCGGGCCACGCTGAAAGACCTCGAAGCCCAGCATCTCCTCGATCTCCTTGAGCGCCTTGCTCAGGGCCGGCTGCGTCACGCTCAACACCTCCGCAGCGCGGCTGAGGCTCCCGGTACGGTCGACCTCCGCGATCAACTGCAGGTGACGAAACCGCAGGCGTGCCAGGAGGTGACTTTCAACAGGCCTCAAGCTATCTCCAAACGTTATGGGGCGATGAGACTTTATCACTCGACGGCATGTCTGCGCATCCTCAGAATCGCTCCTGTTCCATCACTATCCCAGAGAGAGACACCATGCAACAACGGATGACCACGCGCCTGCGCGAACTGCTGCGGAGCAAGACCTTCCTGCACATGCCCGCCGTCTACGACGCGCTGACCGGCCGGCTCGTGCAGTCGCTCGGCTACGAGGCGACCTACGTCGGCGGCTACGTCACCGGCGGTGCGTCCACTGTCACCGAACCGCAGCTCACGATGACCGAGCAAGTCCGCTTGGCCGAGGATGTGGCGAGCAAGATCAACATCCCCCTCATCGTCGACGCCGGAGCAGGTTTCGGCGAGCCGCTGCACACGATGCGCACCGTGCGCGAATTCATCCGTGCAGGCGTCGCTGGCGTGCATATCGAGGACGCGTTGTTCCCGAAGCGGGCCCACTATCACACCTACGTCGTGCATGGCATTCCCACGGAAGAGTTCGTCGAGAAGATCCAGTACGCCGTCAAGCAACGCGACGAGAGCGATCCCGACTTCGTGATCATCGCCCGCTCGGACACGTGCCGCGCGATGGGTCTCGACGAGGCGCTCGACCGCGTCAACCGTGCGGCCGACGTGGGCGCCGACCTGGGCCTGCTGTTCCCGCGCCACCAGAAGGACGCCGAGGAGGCGCCGCGACGCAGCAAGCTGCCGCTGGTCTACGTGCAAAGCCGCGGCAATCGCGACGGTCGCCCGATCTACAGCCGCAAGGACCTCCAGGAGATGGGCTATGTCGCCTGCATCGAGGCGCAAGTAGTGATCTGCAGCAACTTCCATTACCAGAAGAATCTGCTAACGGAACTGCGTGAGACAGGCGAGTTCAAGGGCATCTCGCAGGCCGACTGGGTGGCGTCGCGTCAGGAGATCGAGGACCTGATCGACCTCAACGAGCACTACGCCATCGAGCAGGCGACCGTCGAATCCCGGCAGCCCAAGGATTGACCTTGCTTTCACGGCCCCGGCACTTGTCGATTCCTTCGGAAACAAGCCCATGAGCGTCGCCGACTATTACGAACGTCACGTGTTCTTCTGTCTCAACGACCGCGCCGAAGGTGCCGGGTGTTGTGCACGGCAGGGCGCGCAGGCGGCGTTCGATCATTGCCGGCGGCGAGTTCGCGAGGAAGGCCTTGGCGGCCCGGGCGGCGTTCGGATCAACGCGGCCGGCTGTCTCGACCGCTGTAGCGGCGCGCCCGTCGCAGTCGTCTATCCGGACGCTGTCTGGTATACCTTCGTGGACGAAGCGGACATCGACGAGATCGTCGATTCGCACATCAAGGCGGGGCGTGTCGTGGATCGCCTGCTGCTTGCGCCGGACATCGGGCGCTGAACGTCGTTCCCTCTGTGCGCCCGGGCGCAGGAAGCTTCCATGACCGCTCGTACGTTCTACCGCAAGCTGGTCGACGCCCATACCGTCGCGGTGCTCGACGAGCAGAACGTGCTGCTATTCTGCGACCTGCACCTGATGAACGAGTACACGAGCCCGCAGGCATTTGCCGGGCTGCACGAACGCGGTCGCGACGTACAGGTTCCCGGCCAGAACGTGGCCGTGGTCAGCCACATCATTCCCACGCACCCGACCGCGATCCGCGTCATCGCGGATACGGCGTCGGCGCTGCAAGCCAGTAACCTTCACGCCAACTGCCTGCGTCACGCCATTCCGCTGTTCGACGTGAACGACCCGATGCAAGGCATCGAGCACGTCGTGGCGCCCGAGCACGGGATGATCCGGCCCGGCATGGTCGTGATCTGCGGTGACAGCCACACCACGACGTATGGCGCCCTGGGCGCGCTGGGCTTCGGCATCGGCACCTCCGAAGTGGAGCATGTGCTTGCGACCCAGACACTTGTCTACCGTATGGCAGGCGACATGCGCATACGCGTGAGTGGCAAGCTGCCGCGCGTGACGACCGCCAAGGATCTCATCCTGATGATCATCGGCCGCATCGGTGCGCAAGGCGCGCGCGGCTTCGTGGTCGAGTTCAGCGGAAGCGCGATCGACGCGCTCAGCATCGAGGCTCGATTCACGCTTTGCAACATGGCGGTGGAGGCAGGCGCGCGCGGCGCGCTGATCGCGCCTGACGCCATGGCCATCGAATACGTGTTGGAACGAGCACCAGAGATCAAGGGAGCCACGCTTGCTCAGGCCCTCGCGCACTGGGCGACATTGCACTCGGATCCGGACGCCACGTTCGAGGTGGAACATCGGTTCGACGCAAGCGATGTCGCGCCGCACGTGACCTGGGGCACCAGCCCCGACCAGGTGCTGCCCATCGGTGGGTTCATTCCCCACCCCGACAGCCTGCAGGGCGAGGCTCAGCGCCGCAGTACGGCCAAGGCGCTCGGCTACACCAAGCTGCAGCCGGGCGACGCCATCGAGGGAACGCCGGTGCAGCACGTCTTCATCGGCTCGTGCACCAACGGACGGATCGAGGATCTGCGGGCCGCCGCCGATGTGATCCGCGGACGGCACGTCGCCGAAGGCGTGCGCGCGATGGTCGTTCCCGGCTCGGGCGCGGTCAAGCTGCAAGCCGAAGCCGAAGGCCTCGCCGACGTCTTCATCGACGCCGGATTCGAGTGGCGCGCACCGGGCTGCTCGATGTGCCTGGCGATGAACGACGATGTCCTCGGCGATGGCATCCGATGCGCGTCCACCACCAATCGCAACTTCGAAGGTCGGCAGGGCCGAGGTGCCATCACTCACCTGATGAGCCCCGCGATGGCCGCCGCAGCCGCGATCGAAGGTGTCATCACCGATGTACGTAAGCTGGAGAATCTCCATGGATGAGACGAGTCGCATCGAGGCCGTGGCCGCGGCCGTTCGCATCGAGAACCTGGACACCGATCAGATCATGCCGAAGCAATTCCTGCGTGGCATCGACAAGTCCGGCCTCGCCCGAGGCCTGCTCTACGACCTGCGGTTCGACGCGCAGGGACAGCCGCGAGAAGACTTCGTCCTGAACCGGCCCGAACGCCACCACGCGGGCATCCTCGTGGGCGGCGCGAACTTCGGCTGCGGCTCAAGCCGCGAACACGCCGTGTGGGGACTGCAGCAGGCAGGCATTCGAGCGGTGATCGCGTCCAGCTTCGGAGAGATCTTCTACTCGAACGCAATGAACAACGGCTTGCTGCTGGTCATGCTGCCCGAGCGGGACGTGGCCACGTTGATGGACGACGCCGATGATCTAGATGACGGCCGCATGGAGGTGAACGTCGATTCGATGCGAATTCGCAGCAGGCATCTCAACGTCACGTTCTCGCTGGCACCGCGTCATCGGCGCATTCTTCTTGAAGGGCTTGACGTGATCGGGCTGACCTTGAAATACCAGGCACAGATCGACGCCTTCAAGGCGAGGCACTGGTTGGCGCATCCATGGATGCGAGACGTTGCCGACAGTACCAGGACGAAACTCTAGGCTGAAGGGGCGATGGGTCCCTCAAGTCGTAGCAACCTGTGATCCGTAGACACCTTCGGCGGCAATCCTGCATGGGAACGGTTGCTATGCCTTTCGATGCGGCAATTGCCGAAGTGAATCTTCGGTCTTGGCCGGTCGTACCAACATTTCGTCAGGTCGCCTCAGCGCAGCCGCAGACAAAGCCGGCGACATCGTTGACCCAGCGACCACATTACACATTTTGAGAAGATCGAGTTTTCAATTCGAATGCTGCTATGTCGATAAGAATAGCTATCGCTACAGCAAGCTTCCCGCCATCTTCTCGGTGATTCGAGTTTCGGCATCAAACGATTCCGTAGTGATAAGGATACTTATCGCACGAGTCGCGTTTTTTTGCTGAGTGTCTTTTAGCTCGCGCGGGTATGACTAGCTCCCCTGCGCTCGGCGCTCTTCTGAGCTCGGAATCGCGGCCCCACTGTCAGACGACATCGATCGGAGCAACGATGACTCGCTGGTATCGGGCCATGACGGAGGGGTCCGTGACGCCGAGCCATTTGGCGACCTCCTCCGGCTTCTTGCCCTTGCGAAGCTGTCGCAGCGCAAACGTGTGTCGAAGGCGAAAGCTGCCGCCTTCGACATCCTCGAGGCCGGTCGCTGAGAGCACCTCCTTGGCCGCGTTGTACTGGGCGACCTTACCCCACGGCTTGCCGGTGCTGCGCGTTGACGGGAACAGCATGCTGCCCGGAACCTGCTGCTCTGAGCGTATATCAAGCCAGTAGCGAAGCAGCTGGCCGGCCCACGGCGCGAGAGGCGTCTCGCGCGCCGGTGCGTTTCCATTGCCCTTGACCTGTAGTTTCCACGGGACATTCTTGTTGCGGCCGCCGTTGGATGTGACGTCTTCGAGCTCCAACGCACGCACCTCGCCCGGCGTGACTCCGGCGCCGAGCATGAGGCCGACGGCGGCGCGGTTTCGAACCTCTTGCCACGGCTGTTTCGTGGCCGTGCGACCGGGTCGCACGGCGGAGAGGTAGGTGACCAGCGCTTTGGCTTCGGCCGCAGGCAGGAATGCCGGGAGCGGGTCCTTGTCGTGCGCGTTTGCGAAACGCAGCTCAGGGCGCCTGGCCAGGGCCACTGCCGCGGCATGGTTCGGCGTGGTGCCGTGCTGCCGAGCCCGATGTTGCATGACGCGGTCGACGAGCCGCAGCAAGCGCCATGCGTAGCGATCTGAGAGGTCGTCTGCGCCACCGCGGGTAGCCAGGTAGGTGTCGAGGTCGTCGGCAGTGAGGACGTCGATGGCGAGGCCGTTGCCCACTGCCCAGGCGGCCATCGCCGACCACATATGCGCGTACACCTCGATGGAGGACTCGCGCTGTAGCCGCCCTGCCCGCCCGACTTCTGCGAGCCAGCCATCCATTGCTTCGCGATAGGCCAGCTGGCTCACGCCGGGTGTTTCTGCGAAAAGGTCGAGGGTGGTTTCAGATCGATTCATAAATGAACTAACGACAGAAGGCGGTTAGATTCTATGCTCCGGCGTCGCAATCCAGATATCAGCCAACAAATACCAAATACAGCTCCAGAGAAAACGGCTCCGCGGTTAGTTCACTCTCACTGCGTTCATGGGCCTGCGATATGCGAAGTCCTGGCGTGTTGCTGATGAGCGTCGCCCTGTCGTCAGGCAAAACGGCCGAGCATGCCCTGCGCCGTGCTGCTGCCGGCGGTGACTGCTTAGATGGCGAAGTCGCCCGGCGTCTTGCCGGCGGCGACAGCTGCGGCCATCCACTTGGGTTTGAGGCCACGGCCGGTCCATGTGGCGCCCGTGCCGGGATCGCGATATTTGGGCGCCACCTTTTTGCCAGCGGCTTTCGCGACGCCCTTCTGCGAAGCCGAGTGGGCGCTAGAGACGTCCGCGAGTGTGAGCCCATGCTGTGCCATGAGCGCCCGCACGTCCGAAATCGCCCGCGCTCGCTCAGCGGTGCGGATCTCCGAGATTTGTCGATTCACGGCGGCTTGTTGGTCGAGCAGTTCCTGCAGCGTCGTCATATCACCCTCGAGAGTCTTCGTCCACTTCAACGGACGAGATTGTCGCAGGGTGCACGAGGTCCGGATGCCATCGCAAGCGGCAGCCCTGCCCCAGCACGGCGACAACGACGGCGTACTGCTCAAACCGTCGCATCCAGCCCGTGGCCAGATCGTCGGCCAAGTCGAGAACGCAGAGGCATCGCTCCGGCTGCCACGTGCCTTCGCGCGGGCGGCCGACTGCTGGCGCCGAGCGCAATCCTGCGCGTTCGACAAGCGCGCGCAGTTCTTCGTGTCGCCGGTCTTGTTCATCCTCGGCGAGCGCCTGGCTGAACGGGCTTCGTGCGCTGACGACCACCGCGGATTCGCAGCGCTGCGCGCGCAGCCAGTCGTCGAGACCGGCGACCACCTGATCGACACGCAATGTGACAGGCCGCAGCGCGAGCACCACGAAGTCGGTTGCCGCGTAGGCAGCGATCAGTGAATCGGCGGGCACCGGCACCAGCGGAGCGTTCATCTGAGCAATATAGCGTCCGCCCGCGCGCTTGCGACAGGCGTCGGGGCATGACCAGCATCGGCTGAACGCAGAGGCGATGCGTTCGCCAAGGGCAGCAACTGCAAACGTCACGTTTCTGGTGCCGAGGTAGGGGGTGTACGCCCAAACCGCCGTAAATTTCCGCAGTCGCCAAAGTGCGCGCCGTCGAGCGGCGCGGCATGACCGCGGACGCGGTCGTCGATAGGCTGGCGGGTCATTGCCGGCGGCGAACGCCGCGCCCCTGTCAAGAGGGCAGCCTTGGCGTCGACGAGTCGGTGTTTTCGCGGGCGCGAAACGCGCCCGCGGGCAGAGCGGCGAAGCCGCGGCGCAGCACCGCCAAGTGCGGAGGCGGCGGGTGACCTGCAGGGGACGGCGCAGCCGTTGTTCGAAGCACCGAGCGCGAAGGCGCGAGTCTCGGAATGGGCATCCCGTACCCGCGCAAGCGAGCAGCCCACCAGGGGTTTTGACTACCTCAGCTCAGCCATACAAGGCATCCAGTCTAGGCGCATAGACAATCTGTCTACATACTAGACGCCATGTAACAGATCGGCTATACTGGCACTGCCGAGACGGAGTGGATTCCGTCTCGGAACGCCAATTTCGGCACCAACCATCTTGAAAGAGGACTCATGAACATGCCAAACAACTGTCTGTGCTGCACATAGGCGGGCAGCAAATACCGCCAAGCGAGGCGATGGGCCAAGTGAAAGGTGGCCACCGCCATTTCGCAACGAAGCAACTGCTGGGACACGCGCAATAGACGCATCCCGCCCTACTACGTAAATGGCCCCCAGGGAAGTCTGGCCAGGTAGGTAGTTAGCTTCATTCAAGGAGATTCGAATGACATTCGCCAACAACGGCGCGGCACTAATCGGAAACGTCGTCGTGCCGCCCGCGGAGGTGAAAGTGCTGAAGGCACTCGCTGTGTTTGATCGCCCGGCAACCGTACCGGAGATCGCCAAGGCTTTGAACAGCGAGTTCTCGGATGCATCGCTTTACTCGCTGCTGGGCCGTCTGGCCGAGAAGCGCCGGTTGGTAGACCGGGTGGACGTCAATGTGGTCGTGCCGGGAACGACAACGACACTGCGACGCGTTACGTGGAGAGCCCTACCCCTCGCCACACAAACCTTTAAAACTTATGACAATACCAACAAGCAAGAAAGGAGCGCCGGCGCAGTGGCTTAAGCGCTCCGCCGACCGCAACCTAGTCGCGCGCATCATCCTGAAGCACGCGCACGCCATCCAAATCATCGACGACCACCAGCTAATGTGGCTAGAGGCCGTCGACGACGAAGAGCGAGAGCGAATCCGGGCACGATGCCGGACACAACTAGTGCTCGCTGGCGCACATGCGGTCGGCTTCGACGTCGCGGTGCATGGCACCGTCGCCATGATGTTCAACCCGATGTTCGGCGGAGCGCTCTTGCTGCTCGGCGCCGTCATCGTCTATTTCACGGATCGGGGACGCTAGCGAGAAACCATGGACAGGCGGAGGCAAGCGGGACGCCATTCGGACGCCAGTGATACGGAACCGCGGTTGAGCCAGGCGGCGCAACAGGGAAGGGCTGCATATGCAGCCCTTTTTGTTTGGCTCCCCGCAAACCCGCATGGATACTGGGACGCAGAATCGTTGTGGAACGCACGACGAACAAGACGATCCCTAAACCGACCAGGTCATTCTGGCTGAAGACTGACAGCGGTCGCCTCGTCCGTCAGCTTGATGTACTCAACGTTGAGGGTGACCGCCTCGCTATAGCGCAATACAAAGTAGTCGCCATCGATGGGATAGAAACGATCCTCGGATGCGCGCGGCTCAGCTGGAGCCTTATCTTTGTCGAGCGGTCGGCGCACCACTTCGCTCAGGATCAGGCGGTTCAGTTGGCCATCCTCATCGAAGAAGTAGTCTTCCAGGACGCCGCTGTAGAGGACGGGTTGACCCCCGACGTTGACGATCGCACTGATCGAAATCAGATCTGGCTGATCGTCCTTTGCGAATTCTGCTCCACTCAGCAGGTAGTACCACGGGGCTTTGGAGAATCGGAGCCAGCCACTCAGGGGCGAGCTGACGCGGTCCCATCTGAAATGCACAATGGCCCAGCGCAAGGCGCGCGGCCCAATGTAGGCCAAAGCCACGAGGCTCAAAAAGTATGTGGCGATCGAGCCGGGCTGGCTGGACACCCAATCAATCGCCTTGGTTTGGGCGGCGGTGTCCGAGGAGACGAGCTTCAGAAGAATGTCAGCGCGAAAGACATGAGGTGCCCGTCGTTTTTCGGCTTCCAACCGGCCGCTCTTATGCCGCCTTCGGTTGCTGATCGGCCTGCTTGCTGAGCCAGTCCGAGAGGAACTGAGTCGGCGAGCTGTAGCCCAGCGTGGAGTGG
>Ga0302314_10001795_pt1 | contig 40222 bp, 26 predicted proteins | sample III_Palsa_N2_3_FD_200533 | JGI IMG/M metagenome (GOLD analysis project Ga0302314, IMG submission 200533) | Peat permafrost microbial communities from Stordalen Mire near Abisko, Sweden - III_Palsa_N2_3 | ecosystem: Environmental > Terrestrial > Soil > Palsa > Peat permafrost | place: Sweden... | reverse complement strand
CGCGGAGGAAGACGAGGTAGAGCCACTTGAGGAGGGGGCGGGCGGGAAGGCGGTAGAAGAGGGCTTTCTGGTGGAGGCGGCGGTGGTGGAAGTCGGCGTGGGTGAGGGCAGCGCGGAGGCTGGGGTTGGGGAGGGTTTGGCTGCGGTGGATGAGTTCGGCCTCGAGGGTGGAGTAGAGATTGTGCCTGGCGACCCAGTGGGCGATCCCCTTTGAGAAGGGGAAGTGGTCGAGCGGGTGATGGAGGTTGGCGATCGAGCCGGTGAGCTCGAGATGCTCGTTGATGGCGCGGGTGTAGCGGGCGCGCTCGGGGCGGATGAGGCGGAGATAAAAGGGCGAGAGCTGGGCGTGTTTGAGCCAGGTGTGGAAGAGGAAGTCGCGGCGGCGGAGGCGAAAGGCGGCGAGGTCGGGGGGGAGTGGGGTGGAGAGGCGGTGGTGCATCTCGTCGATCAGGGCGGGGGTGGGGCGCTCGTCGGCGTCGAGCAGGAAGACCCAGGGGTGGCGGAAGGGGAGGGTGCGGAGGGCGAAGTTGCGCTGCGAGGCGAAGTCGTCGAAGTTGCGCTGGTGGAGGTGAGCGCCGTGGGAGCGGGCGATCTCAGGAGTGCGGTCGGTGCTGAAGGAGTCGAGGACGTGGACGTCGTCGGACCAGCGGAGGGAGGCGAGGCAGGCGGGGAGATCGGCCTCTTCGTTGCGGGTGAGGATGAGCACCGAGAGCATGGTGGGTATGGTACCTCGGCGGTCGACGCCTGAAGAATGGAAGCGGGACGAGGACTGGGAGCTTCCCGCTTTCGAAGAGGCAGTACGGGAATGCGCGGGTCGGTACAACTTGATCCCGCAGGATGGGTTCTTACGAGTAGGCTGTAGGGTAGTGAATTCCGGTCGGATGTTAGGGACAGATAGGTTCAGAGTCGACATGCTGCGATTGAAATCTTTTTTCTGCCTGGGGCTGTGTTTGGGATGTGGCTCGATCATGGCAGCAGGGCAGGCCGTTCCGACGGCGTCGCAGGCTTCGTCGCTGAGCGTCTTTGGCGGGTTGACGGGCGTATATACGGATCTGGACGGGGGCCGGAACCTGGGGATTACAGCCGGGGTCGACTATACGGTGGGTGGCTACAGGCGGTTTCATCCAGGGCTCGAGATTCGCGGGACTTATCCGATCGTCGATGGCACCCAGGCCAAGGAAAAGGACGCGCTGGTTGGGGTGCGGGTGACGCACCAGACGGGACCGTTCAACCTGTATGGTGACTTTCTCTTTGGACGGGGCGAGATCAAGTACATTGCGCCGTTTGACGTAGGCACGCTGCAGTACCTTGCGACGGATACGAATATCTACTCTCCGGGTGTGGGAGCGGAGTACGACCTGACGCATCACTTCGCGGTGCGGGCGGATGCGCAGTATGAGCGCTGGGGGACGCCTGCAGTCGCATCAGGCGCTGTATGGGAGACGGTTCTCACGGGAGCGGTCACGTACAAGTTTGACTTCAACCATCATTTCAAGAGGCCGAAACGGGATTTCGATCCGGCGATCTCGAATCACTGATGTCCTGCCGGACGGGCCCGCTGCGCGCGGGGCGGTCACTTCGTGACTTTCGATCCGCTTCGCGGTGGTACTCCCGTTGGTCGCAATGAAAAGATTGCGCGAAGCTTTCACACCACGAAGTGGTTATTCGGTGTAGCGGCGGAAGGCCAGGACAGCGTTCAAGCCGCCAAAGGCCAGTGAGTTCGAGAGAGCCAGATCCTTCTCCGGATCAAGGATGCGGGGCTCGCCCAGAATGATATCGAGATTGATGTTTGGATCGACCTGATCCTTGGTGGTAATGCCTGCGTTCGCGGGGAGCTTGCCCTCTTTGAGACCCAGGATGGTGGCGAGGGCCTCGACGGCTCCGGTGGCTCCCATGGAGTGACCGTGCAGGCCCTTGGTGGAGCTGACAGGGATGGTGGGGCCGAGCTCGCCGAAGGTCTCATTGATGGCGACGGCTTCGACGGAGTCGTTGGCCTGGGTGCCGGTGCCGTGGGCGTTGATGTAGCCGACTTCCTCGGGGAAAGAGTTGGCGTCGGCGAGGGCCTTGCGCATGGCGCGAGCGGCTCCGGAGGGCTGAGGCTGGGTGATGTGGGTGGCGTCGGCGGACATGCCGAAGCCGACGATTTCGCCAAGGATCTCGGCGTTGCGGGCGCGGGCGGATTCCAGGGTTTCGATGACGAAGATGGCGGCACCTTCGCCGAGGGTCATGCCGTCGCGGTCTTTGGCGAAGGGGCGGCAGGAGGTGGGCGAGACGACGCGGATGCTGTCCCAGGCGCGGAGGAAGCCGAAAGTGAGTGGAGCTTCGTGGCCGCCGGTAATGGCGGCGGTGACTGCTCCGGAGCGCACCATCTGGAAGGCGAGACCCATGGCGTGGGTGGCCGAGGCGCAGGCGGTGGTGATGGCGAAGACAGGGCCGGTGATGCGGAGATCGATGGAGATGTGGCTGGCTCCGGCGGAGGCCATGGTGCGGGTGACGGTGAGCGGGTGAACGCGCGCGTTGCGGTAGTAGAGCTTGGCGGTCTCCACCTCTTCCGAGGAGCGTCCGCCGGTGGAGCAGCCGAGGATGACGGCGATGTCTTCCGCCGCGTGGTGCTTCATGAGGTTGGCCTGCTTGACGGCTTGGCGGGCGGCGACGATGGCGTACTGCGCGGTGCGATTGGTCGCGGTGACGACGCTCGAGGTGAGGTGCACGTCGGGATCAAAGTTGGGGATGGCGGCCATCTGGTTGAAACGGATGCCGTTCGAGCCATCGATGGCTTCAGGGAGCACACCGATGGGGCCGATGCCGGACCAGCCGGAGAAGAGGGCGTTCTGGAACTCCGACACGGACGAGCCGATCGGGGTGAGACAGCCGAGACCTGTGATGACAACTCGCTTCAACGGGTGGAACTCCTTCGTACAGGGATCAGGGAACAGGAATCAGGACGGCAAAGAACTCAGGGTAGACGACTAAGGTACGGGTTCGGGGATAGGGAGCCGACGGAGGCGAAGGACGCCTTCGATTACGTCGCCGACGGTGCGGAGCGTGGTGAGGGCCTCGTCGGGGATGGTGATGGAGAAGACTTCTTCGACCTCGAAGGAGATGTTGATCTTGTCGAGCGAGTCGATGTTGAGCTGGTCAAAGGTCATTTCCCGGGTAACGGCGGTGGGTGAGAGGAGCTTTGAGCGGGCAATGATGTCGATACAGCGACGTTCCACTTCGAGCTCATCCATCTCCATCGCAAGCGCGGCCTCTTCCTTTCCGGTGTGGGTCAACGTACAGGGTTATTCCGGGCGGTGTAAAGTCCGGCGACTCGCAGGAGGACTTCGCGCAAGGAGTCTAGATAGGGTATCGCATTCGGGGATGTGGGGCTTGGGGAGGGTGACGGGGGCCAGTTTCAGTTATCAGGAAAAGCGCTGTGCGCGGGCGGCGACCACTTCGCGGTGTGTCTACCGCGTCGCGTGGTCCTCCCGTTGGTCGGCGCGGAATTCTGGGCTGACCAGCGGAAGAACCGCTCGCCGAGGTGCAGGGCGAGGAGACGGGCGAAGAGGCCGGGATAGCGGGCGAGGAGGGTGAGCGAGGCGGCGCAAAGGCGCGGGGAGCGGTCCAGGAGGAGCATGGTTGAGGCCATGAGGTGCGGCAGGCGGCGGAGGCGGGTGTGGGCGCGCTGGTAGAGGCTGAGATCGTTGGCGGAGAGGGCTTCAGCGAGCGCGAGGGACTGGCGGAAGGCGAGGGCGAGGCCTTCGCCGGTGACGGCGTCGACGGAGCCGGAGGCGTCGCCGAGGAGGGCGATGGGGCCGTGGGTGACGCGGTGGAGCTTGCGGCTGAAGGTGACGGCTCCGCGGGGTTTGCCGCTGGGGGTGGCGGTAGCGAGGCGGGTTTGGAGTGCAGGGAAATGGGCCAGGGCGGCGGGGACGGTCGCGAGGCGGTCGCGGGAGACGAAGGCGACGCAGACCTGGTCGGGGGCGATGGGGGTGACGTAGGCCTGGCCGTGAGCGCTCCAGTGGACTTCGACGTGGTGCGTCCACGGAGTTTGGGTGAAGTGCTGGCGGAGGGCGAGGCGGCGGTTGCTGAAGGCGGAGCGGTCGAGGTGGGCCCAGGTGCGAACGCGGGAGGCGTGGCCGTCGGCTCCGACGAGATAGCGGGCGGCGATGGGGCCGCGACTGGTCTGGATGAGGACGCTGGGGGCGGAGTTCCCTGCCCCGGTCTCCGGCGCGCCCGGTTCGAGGAGTTTGATGTTTTGGACGACGGTTTGCCAGTGCAGATCGACGTTGAGGGTGAGGGCGCGGTCGACGAGCAACTGGTGGAGATGGAGGCGGCGGATGCCTCGGCCTGAGGAGTGAGGGAACGTGGCCTGGGTTTGGAGCTTGCCGTCGGCGGAGAGGAAGCGGATGCCGGTGAGGGGGTGGCCGGGAGTTGGGGATGTGATCTTGTTGGGGGCTTCGAGGGATTCTTCAAAGGCGATGCCGAGTTGGGCGAGGGCGGCGAGGGAGTCGGGCATGAGGCCTTCGCCGCAGGCTTTGTCGATGGGGGGACGCATGGCGTCGAGGACGGCGACGCGGAGCCCGCGCTGCGCGGAGGCGATGGCACAGGCGAGACCGGCAGGGCCGCCGCCGACGATGCAGAGGTCGTAGGGGCCGGGAGGGCTTTCTACCATTGCAGGAGGACGAGTTCGGAGCAGAAGCCGGGGCCCATGGCGGCCAGGATGCTGTGCGAGCCGGAAGCGCCGCGATGGTTGGCGAGGTAGTCCTCGAGGACGCAGAGGACGGAGGCGGCGGAGAGGTTGCCGACGTCGCGGAGGCTCTTCCAGGAGGGGGCAAGGGCGTCGGGTGGGAGATCGAGGGCGGATTGCATGGCTTCGAGAACTTTGGGACCGCCGCTGTGGAAGATCCAGCTGGAGATGTCGCTAAGGGTGAGGTTCTGGGCGGCGAGGAAGCCGTCCACGTCGGCGCGGAGGTTTTGCTGGACGACTTTGGGGACTTCGGGGGAGAGGACGATCTTGAAGCCCATGTCGCCGATATCCCAGCCCATGACGTGTTCTGTGTTGCGGTAGAAGCTGGAGGCGGTGGCGAGGATTCTTGGGCCGGGTGCGGATTGAGTCGGGAGGGTGACGTCGTCTCCGGCGATGACGACGGCGGCGGCGCCGTCGCCGAAGAGGCCGCAGGAGATGAGGTTGGCGATGGACATGTCGCCGTCCTGCCAGGTGAGGGAGCAGAGCTCGATCGAGAGGAGGAGGGCGATCTGGTTGGGGAAGGCTTTGACGTAGTCGGAGGCGCGGGCGATTCCGGCGGCTCCGGCGACGCAGCCGAGGCCAAAGATGGGGGTACGTTTGACGTTGGTGGGGAACGGCAGGCGGTTGATGAGGCGGGCGTCGATGGTGGGGCTGGCGATGCCGGTGACAGAGGCGAAGAAGATCGCGGAGATGTCGGCGGCGGTGAGGCCGAGCGGGGTGAGGGCGCGCTCGATGGCCTGCTGGCCGAGGAGGACGGCGGCGTCGATCCAGGCGGTGTTGGTCTGGCCGAAGCCTTTGAGGGTGGGGTAGTGCTCAAGGGGGAAGACGAGGAAGCGGTGGTCGACGCCGCAGTTGGCGAAGAGACGACCGATGAGGCGGGGCTCTTCGAGCTTGGGAGCCCAGCGTTCGGTGAGGGCCTGGGCGATCTGCTGCTGGGTGTAACGGTGGGCCGGGAAGGCGCTCCCTACGGACGCGATCTGCATGCGGGTTCGAATTCCTCTCGGAGGTGCTGGTGGTGAGTTGCCAGTGTTCAGTTGTCAGTTGCCAGTGTTCAGTTGGGATCGCAGGAGAAGTCTACCGTGCGGGCGGGGGCGAGGATGTCACGGAAATGTTCAGCGATTGTTCCATCTCTTCACTGGATGCGGGCGAGTTGGCGCTCGTAGAGGGTGTTGTCGGGATATTGTTTGGCGAGGGCGATGAGGGTGGCGCGGGCCTGTTGCGGGTTGCCGTCGCGGAGGTCGGCGACGGCGAGCATCATGCGGGCGAAGGGGGCAAGATAGTGGCCCTGGGTGGCGGTGAGGGTGAGGAGGCGGATGCCTTCGTCCTTGCTGGTGGAGGCGCCGGTGACGCCGAGGATCCAGCGGAGCGGGGCGGGCTTGAGGCTGAGCATGTAGTTTTCGACGCCGCTGGCGAGGTAGGCGTCGTAGAGGTGGGGATCGAGGGCGAGGGCCTGACGGGAGTAGGCGCTGGCCTGCTTGGTGAGGTTGAGGGCGGCGAGGTCGCGCTTGTCGATCATGAGGGCGTAGTCGGAGCGCATGCCGTAGACGAGGGTCTTGGTGTAGAAGGCTGTGGCGTCTTTGGGGTTGTGGGCGAGGGCCTGGTCGGCGAGGCGCTCGGCCTGGGCGGTGCGGTCGTCGAAGGACTTGCGGACGGCGGGGTCGGGGGTGAGGCGGCCACGGTTGTCGAACCTGGATTGGTCGGCGAAGAGCTGGACGTCGATGATGTGGAGACGGTCAAACTCACCAAAGAGGTAGGCGGCTGCGTCAGAGGCGGCGGCGAGGGAGTCGTCGGGGTGCTGGGCGAGCCACTGCTGGAAGACGGTGTGGGCGGCGGCGAAGTGGACGTCGTACATGTCGAAGTAACCGCGATCGAGGCCGGTGGAGGTTGAGGTGATCTGGGCTTGTGCCGAGAGAGAGAGGACGAAGAGAGCCATGAACAAGCGGGCGAGAAGGCTGGTGCGGGGGAGACGTGCGGCGAGCCTCATCGGGCGGTGGTCCTCCTCTGGTGCGGTGCTGACAGGTTGACGCGCGGCGGTCACGATTGGTTTACGCATGCCTGCGAGGTTGGATGCAAGGGAGGCTGACGGGGGGGGAGTTCGGGTGGCGGCCGAGCGTATTCTGACAGCAAGTGGCTTGTTTTGACGGCCAAGGGTTGAGCGAGCGGCCGATATTGATAGGCTGCGGGTCTCGACAGGCAACAGCGGGTCTTACAAGCAACAGCGGGCGCATGGGAGTTGGATGATGGGATGGATGTGGAGAGATGGACGCAGGGCGCTGCTGGCGCTGCCGGCAGCGGTGTTGATCCTGTGTGCAATCGGGTTGTATTGGACGCGGGGCGCGATGGCGAACCTGTCGTTTCTGAAGGGCGCGACGACGGAGCTGGTGGATACGAGGCCGTGGCAGACGGTGCAGGCACTGGCTCCGCTGGCAGTGACGGCGGAGGAGCAGACGCTGGCGCAGAACGCGGTGCGGCTGGCAGACCATGAGGTGGATCAGGCGTTCCAGTTGGCGATGCGGATTGCGACGGCAAAGGCGACGCGGCCAGCGGCGGGGCCGGCGGTTGCGCTGACCCAGGATGTGACGGCGCGCGAGGCGACGGTAAAAGCCGATCAGGCCAAGGTGGATGCGCTGACGGCGGGGGCGAAGGCGCAGGTGGGGGGCCAGGGGAGCGGGCAACCACCGGATGCGGATGATCTGGATCGGGCCAAGACGCAGTTGCAGCTCGACGAGGATGTGCTGGCGGATGCGAAGGAGAGGCTGGCAGAGGTAAGCGGGGACAAGCGGGGGGAGATCCAGCAGGAGCTGGCGGCGCACCAGGCGGCGGTGAAGAAGGCCGGGGTGGCGAGTGGCGGTGAGACGGCACTGGTGGCGGCGAAGACGCACTCGACGCTCTATTTGCAGGCGAAGGCGTGGTCGGATCAGCGGAGCCGCATGGCGTTGCTGCTGGAGGCTAAGCGGAGGGCATTGGCGGATGCGGCGGCGCTGACGAAGGCGCATGCGGCGGTGGAGAGCCAGGCGACCTCGGCGGCGAAAGAGGCGAGTGCGAGCTTGCAGGATGGGGATGGAGATGGGGATGGGGATGGGGACGAGGATGCGGCGGCAGGGGAAGAGGCGGCTGCGGCGGCGGCTCCTGCGGCGGTAGCTCCGGCTTTGACTGCCGGGACGGCGGCTCCCGCTGGGGCTTTGGTCCATCCTGCGGCGGCAGCAAAAATGCCAGTGGTCGCGGCGAAGCCTTTGACGCGGGCGGAACGGCTGCAGCTGTTGAGCGATCTGTCGAGTGAGCATGCGCTGCTCGATGACCAGTTGGCGACGCAGCAGCAGTTGGCTGCGGTGTATGAACGGTGGATCGAGCAGGTGGAGCGGCAGCACCAGATTGTGGTGCACCTGTTGCTGCGGTCAACGGCGCTGATCGCGTTTATCCTGCTGTGCGCGGTGTTTGCAGCGGGGATTTGCCAGTATGTGCTGGATGGGCCGGAACGGGCGGCGGCGAAGATGAAGCTGGATGGGCCGGTTGCGACGGGTCCGGCAGCTGCGACGGTTGCGACGGCTCCGGGAGCTGCGGTTGCAGGGAGTGGGGACGCGGAGGTTGCCAATGGGGCGGCGCTTGCGCAGGTGCCGAGGGTCGCGGCTGAGGCAGTTCCGGTGGTGGTTGCCGATGGTGGTGGGACGCTGCCGGTGGTTACGGTACGGACGGCGGAGGCGGACCAGCGCAGGATGCGGACGCTGCATACGATTCTCAATCTGGCGATTGAGGTGGTGGCGGCGGCGCTGGTGCTGCTGGTGATCTTTGGGCCGCCGAGCCAGATTCCGACAATCCTGGGGCTGGCAACGGCGGGCGTGACGGTGGTGTTTCAGGACTTCATCCTGGCGTTCTTCGGGTGGTTTATTTTGATGGGCAAGAACGGGATCAGCGTGGGGGATTGGGTGGAGATCAACTCGGTGGGGGGCGAGGTGGTGGAGATTGGGCTGTTCCGGACAGCGCTGCTCGAGACGGGCAACTGGACGGATAAGGGGCATCCGACGGGCAGGCGGGTGACGTTTATTAACAACTTCGCGATTACCGGACAGTACTTCAACTTCTCGACCGTGGGGCAGTGGATGTGGGACGAGATTACGGTGAATATTCCGCCGGGCGAAGATACGTACGCGACGATCGAGGAGATTCACAAGAGGGTGATCGAAGAGACGAGCGATGCGGCGCGGCTGGCGGAGAACGAGTGGAAGCGCGTGACCAGGAAGCAGGGGATGAGCCGGTTTACGGCAGAGCCTTCGGTGGACCTGCGACCGGCGGGCTCGGGGATCGACATCATCGTGCGGTATGTGACACGGGCGAGCGGGCGGTTCGAGATGCGGAACAAGCTATATCAGGCGATCATCGAGCTGCTGCGGAAGAAGCCGGCGTAAAGGCGTGTCCTGCCGGACGGGCCTCCTGCGCGGAGGGCGGTCCCTTCGGGACGTGTGATTGCTTTGCGTGGTGGGCCGATGCGTTATGGCTTCCAGAGGGTCATGATGAGGCCGCCGAGGACGATGAAGGCTCCGCCGAGGTAGATGGGTTTGGTGGGCGATTGATGGAGCTGGAGCTTCGCGACAAGCTGGGCGACGAGGAAGAAGAGGACGACGTAGATGCCGAGGAGCTTGCCGAAGTCGATCTTCGAGGAGTTGAGGAAGAGGCTGTAGGCGACGAGGACGAGGGTGCCTGCGAGGAACCATGCGAGGCGCTTTGAGCCCGAGGCGTTGTAGAGGCCGGACTGGAAGCAGGCGTCGCCCTGGACCTCAAGGTAGGCGGCAAGGGCTAGGACGGCGAAGGCTCCGATGGGGTTCGAAACGAGCTGGGTGAAGGCGTTCATGCGGGCCTCTTTCTGGTGCGGGCTTGGGCTGTGGCGATGAGGGCTTGGTTCTTCGTATGCTAGCAGGCGCGTGAGCCAGGGGAGGGGGCGCGCTGGTATGCTTTCGGGGCGGATGGAATCGCTTAAAAGCAAAATCTAAGAGGTGTGATTTGGTGCGTGGCCTTGGTGTGTTTGATGGTGTTTTGCGCGGTGTGTTTGGAGTGGGGCTGCTCGTTGCGGCAGGCGTGATGAGTGCGCAGACGCGGGATATTGTGGTCGATGCGGGGAAGGTGGTGGGGCCGCACTCGGCGATGCCTTTGAACACGGTGGGGGCGGGGCGTGCGAATGAAGGACTGCGGGCGGATTGGCAGGCGCAGCTTGCGGATGTGCAGCAGGAAATTGGGTTCAAGTACCTGCGGTTTCATGGGCTGCTGCATGACGATATGGGGGTGTATGCGGAGGATGCGAGCGGGAAGCCGATGTACAACTTCCAGTATGTCGACGCGTTGTATGACGCGCTGCTGAAGAGGAAGATTCGGCCGTTTGTGGAGCTGTCGTTTATGCCTGCTGCGCTGGCGAGTGGGGACAAGACGGTGTTCTGGTGGAAGGGGAACATTACGCCGCCGAAGGATATGGCGAAATGGAATGGGTTGATCCGCGCGCTGATGGAACACTGGCGCGAGCGGTATGGCGAGGACGAGATTGCGCAGTGGTACTACGAGGTGTGGAACGAGCCGGATCTGGCGGGGTTTTGGAGTGGGACGGAGCAGCAGTATTTTGATTTGTATAAGAACACGGCGGAGAGTGTGAAGGCGGTGTGCGGGCGGTGCCGGGTGGGTGGTCCGGCTTCGGCGATGGCGGAGATTCAGCCGAAGTGGCTGGAGTTTGTGGCGAAGGAGCATGCGCCTGCGGATTTTCTTTCGACCCATACGTATGGGGTGGTGAGCGGAGCGTTCGATGCGGATGGGCATGCGGGGACGGTGCTCGATGGGAGCCCGGACTCGATTGTGAAGCGGGTGCGGGAGTCGCGAGCGGCGATTGACAAGTCAGCTACGCCGAAGCTTGAGCTGCACTATACGGAGTGGAGCACGAGCTATACGCCGAGCGATCCGATCCATGACCAGTACATCTCGGCGGCATTCATTTTGGAGAAGCTGCATACGGCGCGGGATTGGGCGCAGTCGATGTCGTACTGGACGTTTACGGACATCTTCGAGGAGGGCGGGCCGCGATTTACACCGTTTCATGGTGGGTTTGGGCTGATCAACTATGAAGGTATTCGTAAGCCTTCGTTCTTTGCGTACAAGTGGCTGGCGCAGCTTGGAGACAAGGACGTTGCGACGAACGATGCGCAGAGCTGGGCGACGAAGAAGGATGATGGGTCAGTTGAGGCGCTGTTCTGGAACTACACGCCGGTGGTGCCTCCGGCGGGTGTGACGAACCAGGTGTTCTACAAGGAGGAACGGCCTGCGAAGGCTGTGGGACCGACTGACCTGAAGATTGAAGGACTGAAGAATGGCCGGTATGCGTTGAAGGTGTATCGCACGGGGTACAAGCAGAACGATGCGTATACGGCTTACCTGGGGATGGGCGCGCCGGTGCAGTTGACGCGAGCGCAGGTGGCGACGCTCGATGGGGCGGCGAATGGAGCGGCGGTGGAGACGCGGAGCGTTGAGGTTCGGGATGGCCGGTTTGCGGAGCGGTTCGCGATCGAAGAGAACGACACGGTGCTGGTGACGCTGACGCGGGAACGGTAATCTCTTGCGGGAGTGAGGCGAGACGCAGGCGCGAGGGCTTGGTGTTGGGCTTGGTTGGCTGCGATACTGTTGGTCTGAGCTGTGCTTAGCGATGGAGTTTGGCCATTGAAGCTTGCAGGTTGCCTGTTGCTCTTCTCGGGAGTGTTGCTGGTCATTGCGGCGTTGACGCTGCTGCCGGGGTTCGCGGTGCGGTGCGCGTTTGTGGGGGCGGGGCTGGTGGTTGAGGCCGTGGGATTGGGCGTGCTCGCGCAGGGGCATAAGACAACGGAGCGGGCGGCGGTGCGGGCCGGGGCTGGGACGCATGTGCGGAGCTCGCAGGTTGGGAGCTACCGATGACGCTGATTCTTTGTCTGCTGTGCGTGATGCTGATGCCGTTCGCGGCGGTGGGGCTGGGGTTGATCCACGCGGGGCTGGGGCGATCGCGGAGTGCGGCGCATGCGGTGCTGGGGACGATCTGCGCACTGGCTGTGGCGGCGATTGTGTTTGTGCTGATCGGGTTCTCGTGGAGTGGGTTTCCGGGTGGGGCGGCGCATGTGTTCTCGGTGGGTGGCGTGGCGTGGAACTGGATCGGCGCGGAGCCTTTGTTTGCGCGGGGCGTGCACTTCGATGGGAATGTGAATAATCTGGCCGGTGGGCTGGTGCTGTGCTTCGAGATGTTTGCGGTAGGGGTGGCGGCGACGCTTCCGATAGGAGCAGGGACTGACCGGTGGCGTCTGTCGGCGCTGCTGATTTCCGTGGCGCTGTTCGCGGGGATTACGTGGCCGCTGTTTACGCACTGGGTGTGGGGTGGAGGATGGTTGGCGCGGTTAGGGCCGATGTTCCAGTTAGGTGCAGGGTTTGTGGATGCGGGTGGGTCGGGGACGATCCAGGCGACGGGTGGGCTGACGGCGCTGGCGCTGGCTTGGCTGCTGGGTTCGCGTAAAGGCAAGTACAGCGGGGATGGGACGCCGACGGCGATTCCAGGGCACAACATTGTGGCGGTGCTGGCGGGGTGTGTGCTGGCGCTGGTGGGGTGGCTGGGGATGAACTCTGCTGGGGCGATGCTGTTTTATGGGGTGGGACCGGCGCGGATTCCGGGGATTGTGATCAACACGATGCTGGCGGCTTCGGCGAGTGCGCTGGCGGCGCTGGGCATGACGCGGGTGCGGTTTGGGAAACCGGATGCTTCGCTGATTGCCAATGGATGGGTGGCGGGGCTGGCGGCGGGAAGCGCGGGGTGTGCGTTTGTGCCGCCGGGTGCGGCGGTGGTAATTGGGTTGGTTGCGGGGATTCTGGTGGTGTTTTCGGTGGAACTGTTTGAGCAGAAGCTGTTTGTGGATGACCCGGGTGGGACGGTTTCGGTGCATGCGGTGGGGGGGATCTGGGGATTGCTGGCGGTGGGGTTGTTTGTGGGGAGTGCGCCGGGGATGCGGGGAGCACAGATGCTGGCGCAGGTGGTGGGGGTGGCGGCGTTGCTGGGGTTTGTGCTGCCGCTGACGTATGGGTTGAACTGGCTGCTGGATCGGGTTGTGACGCAGCGGGTGGATCGGGATGGCGACTGGCAGGGGATGGATATCCGGGAGCTGGGTGCGGGGGCTTACCCGGAGTTTGTGGTGCATAGCGACGAGTTTGTGCCGCGGTAGAGGCGGGTCCTGCCGGACGGGCCCGCTGCGCGCGGGGCGGTCACTTCGTGACGGGTGATCTGCTTCGCGGTGGTGCTCCCGATGGTCGCAAAGAGAAGTCTGTGCCGACCATCGGTCGGACTACGCGAAGCCCAATACACACCACGAAGTGGTCGCCCCGCGCGTAGCGGGCCCTTCCGGGATGGCAAGCTATTTTGGCGAGCGCGATGAAAGGCTTTGAGCAGGTCGCCGCTTGAGGCCTAGTGGTGACGCGAGACGATGTAGAGGAGGAAGAAGACCAGGACCGGGAGGAGGGCCAGGGCGGCGTAGAAGAGGGCGTGGCGGAGGATCGGGGATTGGCGCTTCTCCCAGGCGGCTTCGGCGACGCGGGGAGCCAGGCCGACGGACTCCTGATTGCGGAGATCGTGGGCGAAGTCGGCGGCGGAGGCGTAGCGGTTTCTGGGGTCGCGCTCGAGGGCGCGGTAGAGGATCTCCTGCATCTGTGGGGTGATGGTGGGGTCGAGCTGGCGTGGGGGGACGGGCTGGTTGAGGAGACGGTCGTTCATGACCGCGAAGGGGTTGGGGCCGGTGAAGGGGACGCGGCCGGTGAGCATCTCGTAGAGCATGACGCCGAGGGCGTAGATGTCGGAGCGGGCGTCGCCGCGCTTGCCGCGAACCTGCTCGGGGGAGATGTAGTCGGGGGTGCCCATGGATTGCGAGAAGTTGGCGAAGGTGAGGCGGCGGGAGCCAGCGTTGGCGGCGATGCCGAAGTCGATGAGGTGGATGACCTCTTCCCCGCCCTGCTCGGCTGGGAGCCGGTCGACCATGATGTTTTCGGGCTTGAGGTCACGGTGGGCGACGCCGTGTTGGTGAATGTACTCGAGGGCGTCGAGGATGGCGATGGAGAGGTGGACGGCGCGGGCGACGGGGAGCTTCTTTTCTTCGTTGAGGATCTGGCGGAGGAGACGGCCGGGGACCCACTCCATGACGATGTAGACCTGGGAGCGGTTGGGGTTGGCCAGGACCTTCATGACGCCGGGGTGGTCCATGCGGGTGCCGATGTCTTCTTCGCGCTGGAAGCGGTCGAACATGACGGGGTCGGACTCCATCTCGGGATGGGGGACCTTGATGGCGACTTGTTGATTGGAGTTCAGATCGATTGCGCGGAAGACGGTGGCCATGCCGCTGGTGGCGACGATGCTCTCGAGCTGGAAGTGGTCGAGCTGGTCGCCGGGATGGATGGTGAGGTTGGGGGAGAGCATGGCTTCGAGTCCATTATTCACTGCGAAGGTGTAAAAAGTCCGTACGTAAAACGTTCGGTCCTGCCGGACGGGCCCGCTGCGCGCGGGGCGGGCACTTCGTGCCGGGCGATACGCTTCGCGGTGGTGCTCCCGATGGTCGCAAATAAGGATTGTGCCGACCAGCGGGAGGGCTGCGCGAAGCAATTACACACCACGAAGTGGTCGCCGCCCGCGTAAGGCGCCTCTTAGAGGAGGCGGTAGGGGCGGCCGCGGTAGAGGCCCATGCGCTCGACGGAGAGGATACGGATGAGCTGGACGGTGACGTTGTCGTGGCCTCCGGCATGGTTGGCAGCGGCGATGAGAGAGGCGGCGACCTTATTAAGATCCTGATCGGCATGGACGAGGTGCTGGATCATCTGGTCGGGGAGTGCGCCGTGGAGGCCATCCGAACAGAGCAGGATGATGTCGCCGGGGACGATGTTGACGGTGATGGTGTCGGCGGCGACGAAGAGCTCCTGGCCGATGGAGCGGGTGAGAAGATGGCGGCCATTGCCTTCTTCCGCTTCGGATTGGGAGAGGATGCCGAGGCGGACCTGCTCGGTGGCCATGGTGTGGTCGCGGGTGAGCGGTCCACCGGCACCGTTGCGGAAGAGGTAGCAGCGGGAGTCGCCGACATTGGCGATGACGGCGGAGTCGAAGCGCAGGGCGCAGGCGACGAGGGTGGTGCCCATGCCGATGGAGGCGGGCTGGGACTTGTCGATGTGGCCCGCTTCGAAGACGGCGTGATTTGCGTCTTGCATAAGACGCGGGAGCAAAGAAGCGTGCATGACGCCTTTGGGGATCTTGCGGAAGCCGCTGAGGATGGTCTCGATGGCGAGACTGGAGGCGACTTCGCCTTGGTCGTGGCCGCCCATGCCGTCGGCGAGGGCGAAGAGCCAGCCCTGGCTATGGACTTGCGCGGGGGTGGTGGGGAGCGCGTGGCCGAGGGAGTCCTCGTTGTTGGTGCGGGTGAGACCGCGGTCGGAGAGTTCGGCGAATTCGAGATCGAGCATGGGGCCTTCCGGCGGGAGTCCGCTCGGTTAGTTTACGACGCAGAAGCGGAAAAGCGCCCTGCGCGGGCAGCGACCACTTCGTGGTGTGTAATCCGCTTCGCGGTGGTGCTCCCGATGGTCGCAACAGAAGATTGTGCCGACCATCGGTCGGAGAGAGCGAAGCGATCACACGTCACGAAGTGACCGCCCCATGCGCAGCGGGCCCGTTCGGCAGGACAGTTGGTTATGCGGTTGGGGTCTTGGTTTGCAGCATCGCCGTCTTGCCTTCGGCTTTGCCGGAGGTGAGGAAGTAGAAGCCGCCGTAGATGCCCCAGATCGCCGCGATCCCGAGCGCGAGCAGCGGCTCGTGCGGCGTGCCGAAGGCGAAGTACGGGCCGATGATGTAGAAGGCCATGCAGGCGAGGTTCGCGAAGAGGCCGAAGACAGGGATGAAGAGGTGACGGATGAAGTTGAAGCGCTCGTGCTTGTGATACGCGACGATGCAGAGGGTGCAGCTAAGCGCGTAGAGCAGGAAGGTGCCGAAGTTTGAGGCGAGGGTGACGGTGAGGAGCGAGTTGGGGAGCGCGGCCATCTTGTCGTGCGTGGTGTAACCGAAGCTGGACCAGATGCCGTGCGGGATGGTCGCGATGGAGGCGTCGGTGGGTGCGCCGCCGTCGCCGAAGGCGATCGAGACCGCGACGCAGCCGATGACGGCGGAGATGGTGGCGAGGGTCCAGATGGCGCGGTGCGGAGTGAGGTTGCGGTTGTGGAGCATGCCGAAGTGGCCGCGGATCTCGCGGTCCTTGCCCATCGCGTAGGTGACGCGGGCACCGGTGTTCATGCAGGAGAGCGTGGTGCCGATGAGCGCGAGGAAGACGGTGAAGGCTTCGACGAGCATGAAGGTGCGGCCATGGCCGGGGCCAAAGAGCGCGTCGCCGACGACGACCATCATGTCGCCGATGGGTGCAGCGGAGCCTGCGGCGGATTGCATGGAGTAGCCACTGTTGAGGAAGTAGTTGGCGGCGAAGTACTCGAAGAAGTAGAAGACGACACCCTGGACGAGGAGTGAGGCGAGAACGGCGATAGGGATGTCGCGCTTGGCGTTCTTGGCCTCGCCGCCCATGGTGGTGACGGACTCAAAGCCGACGAGGATGAGGATGGCGATGGTGGCCTGGACGAAGACCCAGTTCCAGTTATGCGGGCGGATGACGGAGAGCGCGTTGGGGTGGGCGAGGAAGTTGCCGGAGGCATCGTGCTCATCGTAGGAGATGTGGAAGGGGACGGGCAAATTGTGGGAGTCGAGCCTGGGGAGAGGTACGCCTGCGGCGTCGCGGACGATGGTGTCGACGGTGGTGGCGGGGGCTCCGTTGACGCCGGGGGTGACGACGGGAGTCGTCTGGAACTCGTACTGGTAGGCTTCGCCGGAAGTGGAATCGAACTGGTAGGCGACCGAGCCGGGCGGATGGTGAGCGCGGTAGTTGAGCGCGAAGATGGCGAAGATGAGCAGCGCCGTGATCTGGATGATGTTGATGGCGAGGTTGATCGAAGTCGAGCTGCTGACGCCGCGATGGGCGATGTAGGCGACGGCGAAGGAGAAGATGACCGCAACGGCCATCATGAAGAGGATGCCGGGGTTCGAAGCGCTCATGAAGTTGGGCCAGACGGTGCCGACGACGTAGCCGCAGAGGATGCCCATGGTGCCGACCATGACGCCGGGGTAGATCCAGTAGTAGAGGTGCGAGGCCCAGCCGACGACGAACTTCGAGATGCGAGCGTAGCGCCAGGCGCGATCGCGGTTGAGGAAGGACTGCTCGGCGAAGTAGTAGGAGCTGCCGGTGCCGGGGTAGAGCTTGGCGAGCTCGGCGTAACAGACGGCGGTGGAGATGCAGAGGACCAGAGCGCCGACGATGCCCATCCACATGGAGGGGCCGGTGTTCTTGGTGGTGGACTGGATGAAGAAGGTGAGCCAGAGGAAGGCGCCGGGGGCGATGAGGGCCATGGCGTTGCTGGTGAGGCCGGTGAGGCCGAGGGTGGGCTTCATCTCGCCGGTCTGGGTAGTCTGTCCTGACTGAATCTCTGCCATGCGTACTCCTGTAGTCCTGGGATCTGGGAACGAAACGACCTGGGAATGAAACGATCTGGGAACTGCGATGGTGCTTGTACGGATATGCGGCTGTGCGGGACAGAGGACGAAGGATCGTCTTCCCGCAGATAAAGGTTTTTGGTTTTGCTTGAGTGTACCGGAGGTTACAGCGCTCGATTCGAGCAATTTCGCGATGGATGCCGTTCGTCGGGGAACGATGCTCCAGACACAGAGGTTAGCAGTTATTGAGGATGGCGAGGCGAAGGGTATCGCCAAGCTGGTCGACGGCTTCGCGGAGGAGCTTGCGGGAGGAGCGGCGGCGGACGACAAGCAGGGTGAAGCCGACGCCGCGGGCGAGCTCGGCGGTCTGCGGGGAGCTGTCGATGGAGGGGCCGTCGAAGATGGTCCAGGGGTAGTTCTGGCTGGCGGCGGCGAGCATGTCTTCGAAGGGTTTGCCGAAGGGGATGCGCTCGGTGGGGGCGATGGGTGGGCCGGCGGGGCCAAGGTCAAGGCCCAGGGTGTTGCGGCGGCAGACGATGCGGTCGGAGGAGGAGAGGCCGCTCGCGACACCGGAGACGCCGCCGCGCGAGGGCGCAGGGCCGAAGAAGTCGGTGAGGCGCGGGCGCTCGAGGCCGAGGGAGACGAGCAGTACGGGGAGATCGCGTGATTTAAAGGCCAGGGCGAGGTTGGCGGCGGTGACGGTCTTGCCATCGCCTTCAGAAGGGCTAGTGATGAAGATGCGGCGGTCGGCGGGGGCGAGTTCGAGGATGCGATCGAGGATCTGGCCGAACTGCACGCCAGCGGCGGTTTGTGGGTGGTCACCTTCGAGCGGGATGGTGGGCTCGGGCGAGAGGGAGTGGGCGGCGCTCAATTGGACATTCCTGTGGACATCTTTGGAATCTCGCCGAGGAACTCGACGCCTGTGGGAAGCTCTTTCGCGAGGCCGCGGCCATCGTTGATGAAGCGGCCGGTGCCTTCGGTGAGAAAGATGCTGAGGAGGGCGGCGAAGAACGCCAGAACGAGGGCGGTGGTGATGAGGGTCGGCTCAGAGACCAGCGTGGTGGGCGAGGGAAAGCTAGGCGAGGAGGGCGGCGGGACGATGGTCGCGGGCGGCTGGGAGGATGGGCCAGCGGGTGCGGCTCCGGATTGCAGGTAGGCCTGGACTCGCTGGGTGAGCTGGCGGACCTGTTCCCGCTCGACGGCGATGTCGGCTGCGTCTTTGGCGGCTTGTTTGGCGGCATCGCTGGTCGCGGTTGGCTGGGGTGCGGTTGGGGCTGGCGCGGGAGCGGCGTTTTGCGCGGCGTTTTCGGCTTCGATGTGGCGGCGGGTGTCGGCTTCGGCGGCGACGACGGCGCTGAGGCGGTCGATCTCGGCGGTGTCGTGGGTGATCTGGGCGTTGAGGCGGGTGAGCTCGGGGCGGATCTCGGCCTGACGGGCTACGCGGTTGCGGACGGCGGGAAGGTTGGCGTGATCGATGGCCTGCTGTTTGACGACGGCTTCGTCGTGGGCGAGGGCCTGGTCGAGCTTGGTCTCGAGGTCGCGGAGGCGATCGCGTTCGGCGACGACGTCGGGATGGCGGTCGGTATAGCGCTTCTCGAGATCGTTGAGAGTGGCGCGGGACTCGCTGATCTGCGTGCGGAGGGTGGCCTCGTTGAAGGAGCGGACGGGCGGCGGATGGACGGACTGGGTGCGTTCGAGCTTGTCGAGGTCGTTGAGTTCGTTTGAGAGAAGGACGCGGCGGTCTTCGGCGGCGATGAGCTCATCGGTGAGGGACTTGCGCTGCTCCATAGCTTCGGAGTTGAGGGGCGGAGGCTTGATGTAGTGGCGCGTTGCCGATTGTGCGGCTACCTGCTGGGGTGCGGGTGGAGGGATGATGGGAGCGGGCGGAGGTGCGACGGGAAGCGGTGCTGGCGTGGGAGCGATCGCTTGAGGGACAGGCTGCGGCGGGACGGGTTGTTGCGAGACGGCGTCGTGATAGACGGCCTGGCCGATCGCGCGGGCCAGAGCCTGTGCGTTTTCCGGGGTCGACTCTTTGGCGTTGATGCTGAGCGGGATCGAGTTGTGGAGGCTCGTCGGAAGGGCGGTGATGGTGAGGTGAGTGCGGTAGAAGGCGCGGTCAGCCCTGGCTCCAAGACGCGCGATCCAAGGGGATTGAGGATCGGACTGGTGGAAGGCATCGTCGAGGGCTGGGTTCTGGTCGAGGGCGGCGATGAGCGCGGGACCGGCTCCGGCTGGGGGGGGGAGCAGGGGGTCCTGGGACGGGAGGGGATAGGTGACGACGACGGAGCTCTCAAAGCCCTGATTGAGCGCGTGGCCCGCGACGTAAAAGATGGCGGCGGCAGCGCAAAAGACGACGAGGGCGAGGCGGGCCCGGTAGCGGACGGAGTCGAAGACACGGGCGATCAGGCTAGGCCGTGTTTCATTCATTCGCTCGAGGAGCTTCGTCTGGGACCGAACCATAGGTTGAAGGTGAGTACGGTGTGATTATCGTTGGTTGCGACGGGGCTGACAAGGTAGTGACGGACAACCGTCTCCTGCGTGAGGTGCCTGCCGAGAGGATAACTGAAAGACGCCTCGGAGAAGGTGCCGGTGATATTCGTTGTCGACGGGAAGCGGGTGACGACGGCAGAGGCGGTGGATGAGCTGGCGAGAATGCCTGCTCCGCTGAGAGTGAGGACAGTGCGCGGGGTGAAGGCCTGGCGGACGCCGACGACGGCGGAGTTGAGGAAGACGGCTTGTTCGAGGACGCCGCCGCTGAGGCCGCGGTTGGCGGAGACGAAGAGCTGGGTTTGGTTGGTGGCGTGGATGTCGAAGCCAAGATCGCCGGTGAATTGGACGGACTTGCCACAGGAGGGGGAGGCGCCGTTTGCGGCGGCGGAGAGGGTGAGGGTAGCGCGGGTGCTCCAGCTCCTGAGGGCGTGCAGGCCGAGACCGCCGATGGTGCAGTTGAGCAGGCTGGTCTGGTGCTCGGTGACGAGGTAGAGGCCGAAGGCGGTTTGCGGGGAGAAGGCGTGGAGCAGCTCGGCGCGGGCGCGGATGGTGTCGACGGCGATGCCATCGTCAGAGTAGGCCTGGCGGGTGTGGGCGATGCTGAGGTCCCAGTCGGAGAGGCGCGAGGTAGCGTAGCGCATCTTGAAGGCCTCCTCTTCGGCGAGGACGCGACCGGCGTGGAGGCCGTAAGCGACGGTGTCGGCGATAGGAGCTTCGGCGTCGCCGATCTGGCGGAGGTCGATGGGGGCTATCGTGCGAAAGGAGTCGGTACCGTAGGTGTTGGTGGCGTTGGCTTGCCAGGTGAGGCGCGCGGATGCCTGGCCGATGAGGCGCAGGGCGGCGCGGTTGAGGCCGAGAGCGTGCGCGCCATGGAACTGGTAGTCGGCTCCGGCGGCGCTCTCTTCGTAGAGAAGCTGCCAGCGGGGGCGATCGATTAGGCCAGCGACGACGGCGGCTCCGCCGAAGGCTCCGGCGTTGGAGCCGGAGACGAGATTGAGGCCGTTGATATCGCCGAGCGCGAAGGAGGTCTTGCTGGAGCGGGCGTCGGGCGAGTTGGAGAGGCGGAAGTTGGAGTCGGCGCGGAAGCCGTCGCCGTCAGGGATGCGCGTGGTGTCCCAGCGCTCGGTGGAGCGGATGTTGGCCCAGCAGGGCATGGTGGTGGTGTCGGCGCCGATGGCGCTGGAGAGGGCGTCGCCGCAGTCGATGCCGGTGTCGGGCGGGTCGGGTGGGGGGGCGGGCCGGGCACCAGGCGGAGGGATTGCTGTGGAGGATGGAGGAATTGGTGCGAAGGCGCTGGCGGCAATTTCGGATGAACCGGGGCGGGGGTTGGGATCAGCGGGACGCTGGGCTTGAGTGTTCACCGTCGTTGCGAGCAGGGCGAAGGGCAAGAGAATGGGGAGCAGGAATTGGGTTGGGTGCGCTTGATGGGTCCGGTTGATTGGGTGTTTCTTTGGTGGCATGTATGTCATGGCACCACAACCGTGTCGCCGGGCAGAAGTTCCACGTTTTCACTCTCGCGGCGGCCTTGAATGACCGCTTTGTAGTTGACGTTGAGACGCTTGCCGTTGGATTGGCGGAGAACGTACATCTTGCTCTGCTTGGCGAACTCGGTGGTGCCCCCTGCGCGGGCGATGAGCTGGACGACGGTGATGGAGCTGGCTACGGGATAGGCTCCAGGACGCTGGACCTCGCCGGTGACGTAAACGAGCTTGCTATGAATTTCGGCGACGAGGACGGCGGCCTGGGGGTGACGGATATAGGCGGCGAAGCGCTGGTTGAGCTGCTCCTGGAGCTGGGGGGTGGTGGTGCCCGCGACCTCGAGCTCGTCGATGAGCGGGAGGGAGATCTTGCCGTCAGGGCGGACGGTGACGGACCGGGTGAGCTGCGGCTCGCCCCAGACGGAGACCTGGAGAACGTCGCCGTTCCCGATCTTGTAGTCGGCGTTGATGCTGTCGCGTTGGGCGAGGACTGGAGCCGGGGCCTGCGCGGGATTTTGCTGCGCGTGGGCAGGTTCCGCTGCGAGGCGGAGGACACAGGCCAGGAGAAAGATGCAGCAGAGTCGGCAGGACATGACGGGTAGGAGAATAGACATATCTCAAAAGATGCCTGCTCTCTGTCGTCCCAAAACGGAATTCCGCAATTTAAATATCTCTTTTTGACATCTCGCTCAATAAGCCCAGCATCCAAGGCAAATTCGCAATCCGAATGGTTACGGGTTCGCGTTTTTGTGGGATCCAATGCTTTCTTAAGTTAGTTACTCGATTTTTAGGAACGATGTTTTGATTTTGTGAGAAGTGCACGGGCGATGAGCGGTGATCGCAAAAGTTCCCGGCAGACGCAAAACTCTCCGGCAGGGCCGGAGAGTTTTGGGCTGCGATCTGGACAGGGTTCGCAGTTGATGGGTGGAATCGTTTACCGGGCAGGATCTAGATGTTTTGGAGAAGTTCGGAGAGACTCATCTTCATTCCCAGGGCGATCACTTCGAGCATGGGCAGGGAGATGGACTTGCGGCCGCGTTCGACGTCGCTGATGAAGCTGCGATCGATGCCGAAATCGGTCGCCATCTTGAGTTGAGTGAGATTGCGCTCGCGGCGCAGTTCCCGCAGACGCGCACCGAAACGGCTGCTGACGTCGATGGGGAGATGGAAGCCCGATGGGCGGCTGGGAGGAGCCGGGTTCGGGCCGGTCGCAGTGGGAGCGGCGGTGGTTTGCGATGGGGCGGGCGATAAGGACTGGGGAGCGGCGTTCGGCGTGGATGCATGCATGGACGCTGCGAACGGAGCGGCGGCATCCCGATGGTTGCCGACGGGCTGGAGGGAGTGCGATGGGGTGGAGGACGTGCGCTCCATACGATTTGAGGAAGTCGAGACCAGATTTGTTGAGTGCATGAGGATACGTCTTCCTTGTAGATGGAATGTCGTCGCAGGCATAGGCTGCGCGATTTGTATGCGGCGAGTAGGCCGCATTGGCACAGGCATCAACGTTGGCCGCCAGCGATGCGAAGAGAGGGATGGTGGGTCTCTTCGTATTGCGAGAGGACGGAAGAAAAGAGCTTCCGGGCGATCGATCAGCCCGTTTGTAGCCGCATCGTGCGCGACCGGGGTTTGAATATTCGCGGAGAACGGCGGGGTACTCCGTATGACCGAATCACGTTTCCGGGCCTTGTACCTGGGCAATCGAGCGGCAATCGAGCGGGAGACCGCAATAAATCAACTGAGACTCGAAGCGTGACCAATATCCGCTCCATCCTTCAATAAACGAATGGATGCCCTATTTGGGATTGGCGTTGGCTGTAGACGACGGTTGGAGGGTCAGGGAGGGCGAGAGAGAACGCAGAAAAGCCTCTCTGCCGGGACAGGTGGACTGTCGGCGGCAGAGAGGCGGATGGTTGGATCAAGAGTGGTTTATGGGGTTTGGGCCCAGTGGGGGGTCTGCTCGAGCCTGGGCAGAGGCTTGATGTCGGCCATGTAGTGATTGCGGGTGCTGAGGTCGCTGAGGGTGAGGACCAGGCCGGTGCGGAGATCGATGGTGGGCTCCCAGTTGAGGAGCTGCCTGGCCTTGGTGATATCGGGGCGGCGCTGCTTGGGGTCGTCGACGGGGAGGTGCTGGAAGACGATGGTGCTTCGCGAGCCGGTGACTTCGAGGATGATCTCGGCGCACTCGAGGATGGTGAACTCGGTGGGATTGCCGATGTTGACGGGGTAGTGCTCGTCGGACTGGGAGAGGCGGAGGATGCCTTCGATCTCGTCCGAGACATAGCAGAAGCTGCGGGTCTGGGAGCCGTCGCCGAAGACGGTGAGGTCTTCGCCGGCGAGCGCCTGATGGAGGAGGGTCGAGACGACGCGGCCATCGGAGGACTGCAGGCGCGGGCCGTAGGTGTTGAAGATACGGACGATGCGGGTGTCGACCTTCTGATAGCGGTGGTAGGCCATGGTGGCGGCTTCGGTGAAGCGCTTGGCCTCGTCGTAGACGGAGCGGGGACCGATGGGGTTGACGTTGCCCCAGTAGCTCTCGGGCTGCGGGTGGACGGCGGGGTCGCCGTAGCACTCGGAGGTGGAGGAGACGAGGTACTTGGCGTTGTACTTGCGGGCGAGCTCGAGAATGTTGAGGGTGCCGACGGAGCCGACGCGGAGGGTCTCGATGCCGTGTTCGAGGTAGTCGAAAGGGCTGGCGGGCGAGGCGAGATGGAAGACGTAGTCGAAGGGGCCCGGATCGAAGGGCTGGCAGATGTCGTGTTCGAGGAAGTCGAAGCGGGGCTCGCGGATGAGGTGCGAGATGTTCAGCATGCGGCCGGTGATGAGGTTGTCCACACAGAGGACGGTGTGGCCGTCTGCGAGGAGCCTGTCGCAAAGGTGTGAACCGAGGAAGCCAGCGCCGCCAGTTACAAGGATATGCATAGTTCTCCTGAAAGTTCAGCCGTACAGCAAAGTGAAACAAGGGCGTGCGGTAAAGCAACTTCTGTTCGTCTGTCCGATCTCAGTGGTTGGACGAGGTGGAGCGTAGTGCTCTGTTCGTTACAAGTTCGGTTCAATTTTCAGCAGAAGAGAGTGTTCTTCGCACTTCTCTATCTGATGCTTGAAACAGCCAGCCCGTGAGTGGAATCTGGATATCTCGAAGCAGAGGCCCAGGGTGAAACCGGAGGATTGACTCCTGTTATGAATATTCGCTCAATTGAGTCTGTTCTTCACTTGGACAAAAGTGGTACAGACCGGTTAGAGCGGGGATCGATGGTGGGGCATCGAGTTGCTATGACAGCAATGGCTCGGTAAAAATTGCTCGGATTGGGGATATTTTCCGTGTTGGAGTCACGTCTGGATAAGTTTATCGGCGGACGGTGACGAGACTTTATGGGTCATGCCGCATCGCGGGCTAGGGGTTGATGCGGACTTGCGACTCGTACTCGGGGATGAGCTTGACTCTGGTCAACGTGGCGCTGTGGGGATGGGCGGCGAGGAGCTTGCGGGCGGACGGGTCGAGATAGATGGGTGCGGCAGAGGGCATGGGCAGGATCTGGAGGGTGAGGCTTGGGGTGCTTTCGTCGGGACCCAGGTGGAGGAGGCCGACCTGCCAGGGGAGACCGTTGAAGAAGTGGTCGTCGAGTACGTTGCCGGATGGGGAGGTGAGGCGGGCGATGTCGCCGGTGTAGTGGATGTCAAGGAGGAGCTCGTGGATGCCGGGGTGAGAGGGGTGGGGGATTGTCAGATGCCAGGTGGCGGCCTCGGCGAAGGCGGAGTCGGGCGGGACGGTGGGGACGGAGCCTTTACGCCAGTCGACGTAAGGGCCCATTTCCATCGTTGCGCGAAGGGTGGCGGGGTGGAGGGGGGAGATGGCGAGGGTGGGGTGCTGCTCGGGTTGGGTGAAGGTGTAAGTGGTCCAGAGGCCGTTTTGTTTGGGTGAGCCAGAGGCGAGAGAGAGGGCGGGGAGAGTGGAGAGGTGCTGGGTGGGTGAGGCAGTGGAACGGAGGCGGAGGCTGGAGCCGTCGAAGAGGAGCGTGGAGGCGGTAAGGAGGAGATGTGATTGGCCTGAGGAGTCGATGAGGCTGACTTGCTCGGCCTGGGGTTTGGTGAGGAGGAGGAGGGTGGTTTTGGTGCCATGATCGTCTTCGAGGTCGATCGTGGAGTTGAGGCCGGGGGTGAGGTTGCGGATGGTGGTGGCGGATGGTGAACGGTTGATGTGGCCGGTTGAGGCGGTCAGGTGCGCGATTGAGTTGGGGTCGAAGGAGAACTCGGCGGGGATGCCGGGAAGAGCGTAGAAGACGACCAGACGGTGGCCGTCTGGGAGGGTGAGGCGGGTGAGGAGCTGGGTGGTGCTGTAGGTGAGGACGGCGTCGCCGAGGGCGAGATGGAAGGGCCACGCGAAGTAGGTGTTGGCGGGAATGTCGATGGGGTTTTGGGGGATGAGGACGTGGCCGGTGGGGAGGTTGATATCGACCTGGAAGTGGGGGCGGGCAGGCATGGGCAGCTGGCGGGCGTAGTTGTTGACGAAGAGGAAGCCGGAGGTTCCGTTGCTGCGGACGGCGACGCGCGGGGTGGAGGTGTCGGCGGGGTCGCGGGAGTGATGGGCAGGGGCGAAGGCGGCCATGGGGGCGAGCTCCGGGCCGTAGGCGTTGAGGAAGAGATGCAGGAGGCGGGTCTTGCTGTAGGAGTCGCGCTGCTGGCCGAACTCGCCGAGGGGCGCCTGGAAGTCGTAGGTGTACTGGGGGAGATCGTTGGGGAAGCCGGTGGCCTGGGACTCTTCGAGCGTGGTTTGGCGGCCGTGGGGGTTGGTGCCACCGTGGAACATGTAGTAGCCGTAGAGGTTCATGCCGGAGCCGATGCCGGTGAGGGTGAGGGCGGCGATGTCGTCGGCGGAGAGGACGGGGCGGCGATGATAGGCGGTGGCCATACCGCCACCTTCTTCGGCGGCGAGGTAGGGGTCGTGCTCGAGGTGAACCTTGCCGGTGGAATCTTCGGAGGGGACGGTCGCGCCCATGTCGCCGAGCTCGCGGTTGAAGTTGAAGAGGTAGGTGATGCTGGGGGGAAGGTTGGTCTGCGAGCCGTACCAGAAGCCGTCGGGATAGCCGCCGGAGACGGGCAGGACTTCCTGCGGAGGGAAGTCGAGCGAGGGCCAGCCGGTGACGGAGAAGAGAGGTGGGTCAATGCCTGCGGCGAGGGCGAGCTGCTTGAGCTTGAGGATGTGTTCGGCGCCGCGACCGGGACCGTGGAGGCTGTACTCGTTTTCGAGCTGGGTGCCGATGACGGGGCCGCCATCTTTGAACATGAAGCCGTTGCCCTGGGTGGCGATCTGGCGGAAGAAGCGGTCGACGTAGTGGAGATAGGTGGGGTCGTTGGTGCGGGTGTTGGGGAGCTTGTTGAGCCAGTCGGGGAAGCCTCCGTTGCGAACCTCGCCGTGATCCCAGGGGCCGGGGCGGAGCCAGACATACATGTGGTGCTTGGCACAGAGCTCGACGAAGTGACGGAGGTCGCGGCGACCGGTCCAATCGAAGGAGCCTTCGATCTCTTCGTGGTGGATCCAGATGACGTAGGTGGAGATGATGTCGATGCCTGCGGCCTTCATCTTGAGGATCTCGTCTTCCCACTCGGATTCAGGGAGGCGGGAGTAGTGGAGCTCGCCCATGACGGGGAGCCAAGGCTTGCCGTCGAGGACGAGGTAGCGGCTGTTGACCTGGAGCGAGTGACCGGTGGAGGAGGTGCCTCCGAGATGGAGGTAGCCGGTTTCGGGCGGGGGGATGGGAGTGGAGGCGTCGATGGTGATGCGGTCTTCGGGGGTGGGCGGGATAGAGCGGTGCTGCTGGGCGTGCGTACTCGATGCGAGCGCTGCGGCTGCAAGGAAGAAGCCAAGGATTTGGACGCGGAACTTCATCTACTTGCGGTTCTCCCGAGCTTGAACGAAGAAAAAGAGCGGTGCCGAGGATGAGTTCAGCACCGCAGAAATGGGATGAACTGGCTAGAAGTAATATTTGGCGGCGAGCTGGATGGTGCGGTGTCCGGTGCGGACGGTGGAGACACCGCCACTGCTGGCGTTGAGCGGCGCTGTGTTGATGCCGACCAGGTCGAGGTAGAGCGAGCTGTCGTACTGGAGATAGGTGTCGAAGGAACGGTTGAGGAAGTCGAAGCCCTGGAAGCGGAGTTCGAGCTTGTCGTTCTCGCGGACTTTGAAGTCCTTGAAGATACCGATCTCGTCGTTGAAGTAGGCGGGGCCATGGATGTAGGGCAGGCGGAAGGTTCCGTTGTGTCCTTCATAGGGCGCGCTGAAGCAGGAGGGGTTGAAGTACTGGTGCGCCTTCAAGCCCTTGCGGGGATCGCAGGTGACGATGGGGACGGCGGTCTCGTCGGGGCTGCCGGTGACGGAATCGTTGCTGATGGCGACGCTGTCGCCGATGTAGCCGGGGACCTGGTCGGGGAAGCTGCCGTAGATGCCGATGACCTGGTTGCCGCTGTACTCGTTGTGATTGACGCCGCCCTGGGGGATGTCGGTGAAGGGGGTGCCGGAGCCGTACTGTTCGATGCCGGAGATTCTCCAGCCGTCGAAGACGCCGTTGGTGACCGCATGATTGCCGAGGTACTTGCTGCCGACGTTGGACAGCAGGAGGTAGTAGGAGAAGTTGAGGGACTGGGAGCGGTCGAAGGCTTCAACACCGTAGCAGTTCTGGTGGATGAAGGCGTCTTCGCAGGTATCGCCGAGGGCCTTGCCGAAGGTGTAGGTGAGCCAGGCGTTGAAAGGGCCCTTGGTGCGCGAGGCGGAGACCTGGAGGGAGTGGTAGTTCGAACCGAGGTTGTGGGTGTTGTAGCTGATGTCGCCGAAGCTGGGGTAGGGGCGGTGAAGCTGCTGGTAGTAGTTCCCGCCGAAGTAAGGGCCGCCGTCGGCGAGGGTGGTCTCGGAGCCGAGGGGGACGAGGTTGGTGGCGTAGTAGCCGTTGAGATGGCGCGAGGTGTTGCCGACGTAGCTGGCCTCGACGTGAACGGCGCTGGGAAAGGCGTGGGCGACTGAGAGGTTCCAGGAGTAGGTGACGGCGGGTGCGTGGTCGGTGGGATCGGCGCTGCCATAGACGACGCCGGGGTTCGAGGCGGGATCGATGGACGAGACCTGAGAGAGGCTGAGTGGCGTGCCGGAGCCGGTGAAGTAGCTGAAGACCTTGAGGTTGGGCGGCGCGCCGACGGCGGAGAAGGCGTTGACGCCGGGGTCGACGTAGTAGTTGGTGCCTGCGCCACCGCGCAGGATGGTGTCGCCGCGTGAGTCGAGGTCGATGGCGAAGCCTGCGGAGGGCGCGAACTGGAAGCTGAGCGGCTTGCGGCCGGAGATGTTGATGGCCGGGTTGGTGGCGTGGTCCTCCATGCCGGAGTAGGCGGTTACGGCTGCGGTGGGATCGTAGGCGGCGGGGTTGAAGACAGAGGTGAGGCCGTTCTTGTCGTACCACCAGGCGATGTGGTCGAGACGCGCGCCGTAGTTGACGGTGACGCGGCTGTTGACCTTCCAGGTGTCTTCGCCGTAGAAGTCGAAGCGCTTGTTGACCATGTGGGCCATGACGTTGGCGCTGGACTGGGCGTAGCCGGAGATGTTGCCGACGAGGAGGTCGGCGAACTCGTTGCCGGTGCTACCGGATACGTAGCTGGCCGCGGTGGAGTAGACGGTGCCATTGTCGTTGCCGGTGGTGAGGTTGTTGAAGTTCGCGAAGACGTCGTAGAAGCCGAACTGGAGCAGATGCGCGCCGAGCTTCTTGGTGAGACCGTCGGTGAGGGTGGTGCTGTTCTGGATGGTGGAGAAGGGTGGGGTTTCGCCGCCGGGGATGTAGGGGCCGGGGGTGTTGGTGAAGCTGACGTTGGGCAGGATATCGGAGCCGGGGTAGACGTTGGCGTAGGGATAGCCGGTGGCGGTGCGGGAGACGGCGTTGGTGTCTTCGACGTCGATGCGCAGGCGGAAGCGGGTATAGGCAACGGTGAGTTCGTTGGTGAGCGTGGGAGTGAGGGTGTTGGTGAGGTTGACGACCAGCGAGTTCGAGGCGTTGCGGCCTTCCTGAACCGCTGGGTAGGGGATCTCGGCGAAGTTGACGGTGTTGTAGGGGCCGTAGGGCGAAGGGACGTTTTCGTTCTCGTGGTTGAAGCGGCCGGAGAGATGGATGCGCTCACTGATGGAATAGTCGAGCTTGAGGTTCTCCTGATTGCGCGGGTCGGAGGTGACGAGGTCGGTGACGAGGTTGTCGCCTGCGGAGTTGGTCGAGGGATCGGCGTTGGGAAGCGGCATGAGCTTGAGCAGGGTCAGGCCGCCGGGATCGATCGCACCAGGATTGATGACTCCGGGGCTGGAGCAGAAAGAGCTGGTCGACTGGCAGGGCTCGTTCGACTGGTAGTAGTGACGGTAGGAGCTGCCTGCGATCGCGCCGAGTTCAGAGGAGTCGAAGACGCCGGTGCGCATGAGGGCGGTGGGGACGAGTGCGGCCTGCGCGCCGAGGTCGACGTGCTGCTGGGTGATCTCGGTGGCAGCGAAGAAGAAGAGCTTGTCACGGTTGTGGTTGAAGCTGGTGTGCGGGAGGAGGACAGGGCCGCTGATGTTCAAGCCCGAGTAGTAGAAGCTGCTCTGGGCTTTGCCGACGCCGAGTTCTTTTGCGTAGGCGTCGGTGGCGTCAAAGATGTGGTTGCGGGCCTGCAGGTAGGCTTCGCCGTGGAAGTTGCTGCCGCCGGACTTGGTCTGGGTGTTGAAGACGATGGGGCCGTTGGGCTGGACGGAGGAGAAGGCACTCGTCTCGACCTTGGCCTCGGAGATCATGTCGACGTTGGGCGTGACGGCGGCGGCACCAGCGGTGTTGAGGTCGGTGACGGGCGCGCCATCGGAGACGATCTGGACCTGATCAAAGCGATTGCCGTTGACCGTATAAGTGCTAGAGTTCTGGCCGAAGCCTGCCTGCTGGCGGTTGTAGGCGCCGGTGAAGTTGCCGGTGTTGGCGGCGCCGGGGATGAGGTCGAGGAGTTCGATGGCGCTGCGGCTCTCGATGTTGAGGTTCTGGATCTGCTTGTCGGTAATGGTGTAGGACTGCTCGCCGGAGGTAGTGGGGGTGACGTTGCCGGTGTCGGTGGTAACGGTGACGCTGACGTCACCGGAGGCGATGTTGAGGACGATGTTGCGGAGATCGAGCTGGTCGTTGATGTGGACGGCGATGCCGTTCTGCTGGGTGGGACGGAAGCCGGGCGAGGTGACGAGCAGGTCGTAGGTGTCGGGCGGAACGGCGACGAAGGTGACGACGCCGGATTTGTCGGCGACGGCGGAACGCTTGACCTTGCTGGACTCCTGAATGAGGGTGACCTTGGCGCCGGGGACGATGGCTCCGCTTGGGTCGGTGATCGTGCCGCTGAGCGTGGCCTGGCCAGCCTGGGCATGTGCTGGAGCAGGAGCCAGTGGGAGAAGGAGTGCAAGGGCCGCAAGGTACGGAGAGAGACGACGACGGATCATGGGATGCTTCCTCACTTGTGCGCTGCCTACGGCATCCGGAAGGCCGGAAGCCGGAAGATTGACGGTATAGCCAGAGGCCTGTTGCAGCGCGGAGATGACAGTATCCGTTTCAAACAACGATGGGGAACATACGAAAGTATGTCCGGCGCAAGTTCTTGATCACGAAGGAGGGACGTAACCGGTAACGCGCAGCGGCGCCGAGGAAACGTCTGCTTGTGAACGGTCTATGGCGGGGTGCACAATCGTGACGTGCTTTCACGGTGGATCGGTACGAGGCTCTGGATTCTGGGTATGGGAATGGCGCTGAGCGGCGTCCTGATGGCGCGCGCTCAGGCTGCAAACGGGGCGGATGCGCCGGTGCAGCAGGGGCTCGGCAACTATACGACGCGGGTTTGGCGGACAGAAGATGGGTTGCCACAGCAGACGGTACAGGCAGTCGCGCAGACGCAGGATGGATTTCTGTGGATTGGCACGACGGGTGGGCTGCTGCGGTTCGACGGCTCGCGATTCGTGACGTTCGAGCGGGGGAATACACCTGCGTTTCACGAGAACAGCGTCTTCAGTCTGATGAGCGGGCGGGATGGGACGTTGTGGATCGGGACGGAGGGTGGTGGGCTGATCCGCATGAAGGACGAGCGGTTTCGCCAGTTCGGCGCAGCGGATGGGCTGCTGGATGGGTTTGTGCGAACGGTGCTTGAGGACAAGAGCGGGACGATCTGGATTGGGACCGACAACGGGCTCTTTCAACTGGCGAGCAGCAAGGCGGAGCGGGCGCGCAGGATAGATGGGACAGCGGCGATTCCTGATCTTGCGGTGCATGCGCTGGCGCAGACCAGCGATGGCCGCATATGGGTCGGTGGATCGCGGCTGATTGCGATTCGCGACGGCGTGGCGGAGCGGTATCCGCTGGTCGGGGAGTACAGCGAGACACGGGTGAAGTCGATCCTCGAGACACGCTATGGGACGTTGTGGGTGGGGACGGTCTCGGGGCTGCAGCGACTGTCACGAGAGGGCGATCGATTTGAGCGGGTCGCGGGCGTGCAGGAGACGGTGCGGTCGCTGCGTGAGACGAGCGATGGAATGTTGTGGATTGGGACGATTGGGCAGGGCGCATATACGCTGCGGGATGGAAGGCTGGCGTCGATTGATGAAGGACGCGACGGCGCGCATATCGATTCGGCTCGGCTGCCGAGCAATACTGTCCTGAGCTTGTTCGAGGACGCGGAACGGAATGTGTGGATGGGAACGCAAGCCGGTCTGCTGCGCTTCAGCCGTTCGCCGATTGAGCTGGTGCCGCTGCCGAAGGCTGCGGACTCGGACTTTGAGACGATCTCGCGGGACCGCGATGGGACGTTGTGGGTGGCAAGCACGCAACTATCGCATGTGGTGAATGGGCAGGCGATTCCGACGACCTTTGCTGCGCTGCATGGGGCGCGAGTGAGGAACGTCTTTCGCGCGCGCGATGGAAGCCTGTGGGTGGGAACGGATGGGCGAGGGATCTTTCGGCTGAAGCCTGGCCAAGCTGCGGCGGAATACACGACCGCGAATGGGCTGGTGAATAACTTCGTTCGGGCGATCGTCGAAGGGAAGAACGGGGACTTGTGGATTGCGACGGATGAGGGTGTGAGCAGGCTGTCGCATGGGGTATTTCACAACTTCACGGTGCGCGATGGGCTGGTCTACTTCAGCGTGAGGGCGCTGCTCGAAGATCGATCGGGGGATCTATGGATTGGGACTGATCGCGGGTTGAGCCACCTGCATGGCGAGCGGTTTGTGCAGGACGCGGCGACGGCAGCACTGGCGGGTGAGAAGGTGTGGGCGCTCGATCAGAGTGCGAGCGGAGCCGTGTGGTTTGGCGCGCGGGATAACGGCCTGTACCGGTATAAGGCGGGTGGTGCGACAACGCACTATACGACGGAGCAGGGGCTCGCGAGCAACAGTGTGTACTCGCTGCTTGAAGACGCGAAGGAGCGGTTCTGGATTGGCGGGGCGAATGGGATCGAGGTGGTGTCGATCAAGGATCTCGAGGGCGAGACGAACGGACTTCATCCAGGGCTCTCGCAATGGTTCTTCGCGGTCGCCGATGGAGGTGAGCTTTCGCCGTTGTATGGCGGCACACAACCGGCAGGCGCGATGACAGCGAATGGCGAGGCGTGGTTTCCGACCAGCAAGGGGCCGGTTCACTTTCTGGCGGGGGAGACGGACTCTTCAGCGGTGCCGAAGGTTTTCCTGGACCAGGTGGTTGCGGATGGGCGCACGCTTGCGGTGCGCGGCAAGCCGGTGGAGCTTGCGGCAGATAATCAGAATCTAGAGATTTCGTATGGATCTATCCTGCTTGGTCCGCAGGACGCGGTGCAGTTTCAGTACAAGCTGGAGGGCTTCGATCGGGCGTGGCGGTATGGATCGAACCGGCGGGTGGCGGACTATACAAACCTTCCGGCGGGACAGTACACGTTTCGCATTCGGGCGTTTCAGGGCGGCTCGGGGCAGTCGACTGAACAGACGCTGGAGGTCGCGAAGCGACAGTATTTCTTTTTGACCTGGTGGTTTCTGAGTGGATGCGCAGGTGCCCTTCTGCTGACGATCTGGTGGGTTCATCGGCAGCGTCTGCGGCGGGTTGAGAGTGCGTTCAAGGCAGTGCTTGAAGAGCGAGCGAGATTGGCGCGGGAGATGCATGACACGCTGATTCAAGGGTGTGCGGGCGTGTCACTGCTGCTTGAGGCATGCAGTGCGGAAGCAGAAGGGCAGGCTGGGCAGACGGAGTTGCTGGACTATGCGCGAACGCAGCTGGCGGCGTCCATCGATGAGGCGAGGCAGGCGGTGTGGAACCTGCGTGGGTCGGAGTCGGCGGACTTCGGCGAGACGCTGCGCAAGCTGGCGGAAAGGCTCGATCGCAACTCAAGCGTAGCGGTGGAGTGCACGGTGGCTGGAGAGACGTATGACTTTCACTCGACCGCGCTGCACGAGGTGACGATGGCAAGCCGTGAGGCGATCTACAACGCGCTGCTGCATGCGAACCCGACGCGGATTGAGGTACGGGCGCAGTTTGGAATGGAGGAGTTTGCGCTGACGGTGGAGGATAACGGCTCGGGGTTTGAGCAGACGAGCTACTCGCCGGAGGGTCACTATGGGTTGGTGGGGATGCAGGAGAGGATCAAGCGGCTGGGTGGAAGTGTGAAGGTAAAGACCGCTGTGGCGCATGGAACAAGTGTATTCATACGAGTGCCGCGAGCTTCGCTTTGCTGTAGCGGGAAAGAAGAGAGCAGGAGACGGTCGCTCGAGGAGATAGTGCAATGACGAAGGATGGAGCGGCACCGATACGGATCATGCTGGTGGACGATCATCCGATCGTGCGGATTGGGTTGGCTGCGCTGATTGGCTCGCTGCCGGGCATGGCGACGGTCGCGCAGGCGGGCTGCGGGCGTGAGGCGATTGAGCTCTATCGCGAGCACAGCCCGGATGTGACGCTGATGGATCTGCGATTGCCGGACCTGAGCGGGGTTGAGGTGATCCGGACGATTCGAGCTACATCGCCCGAGGCGAGATTTATCGTGCTAACGACGTATGAGGGCGATGAGGATATCCATCAGGCCCTGCAGGCGGGAGCGCGCGGTTACATCATCAAGGGCCTGCCGCATAATCTACTCGCGGACGCAATCAAGCGCGTGCATGCGGGTGGGCGCTATCTGCCGCAGGTGGTGAAGGAGACGCTTGCGAACAGGACGCCGAGTTCCGATCTGAGTGTGCGGGAACGAGAGATTCTGCAGCGGATCGCGCAGGGCAAGAGCAACCGCGAGATTGCGACAGAGCTTGATCTTGCGGAGATTACGGTGAAGGTGAGGGTGTCGGCGATTCTGCTGCGGCTGGATGTGAACGACCGCACACAGGCTGTGGTTGCGGCGCTGCAGCGCGGGCTTCTGCATCTTTGATGTCAACGCGGCAGTACTTCTCCAGGAGAATCTTGATGCGTTCGATCCTCACTTCTGCATTGCTGATTGCGCTGATGCTCTTCCCTACCGCAGCGGGATCTTTGCTCGCTGAAGATCAGGCTGGAGCTAGGACGCCGGGCTTCATCGTGGGGGCAGATGTCTCTTTTCTGCGGGAGCTGGAGTCCAAGGGCATTGTCTTCACAGATGGCGGCGTAGCGGAACCAGGGCTGCAGATACTGCGGGAGCATGGGTACAACTGGGTGCGGTTGCGGATTATGAATGAGCCGACGCCGCTGCCTAATACGCTTGCCTATACTCTGGCTGAAGCGAAGGCGGCAAAGGCGCTCGGGTTTCGGCTGCTACTGGATTTTCACTACTCCGACAACTGGGCTGACCCGGGGCACGAAGCGACTCCAAAGGCATGGGCGAAGCTGTCGCACGACGAGTTGGTGAAGGCTGTGTTTCGCTTCAGCAAAGACACAATGACGGCTTTTCGTGAGCAGGGAACGATGCCCGACATGGTGCAGGTGGGCAACGAAATTACCAGCGGGATGCTATGGCCGGATGGTAAGCTGCCGGAACGTTGGGACCAGTTTGCGGAGCTGTTGACGGCGGGAGTGCGTGGGGTTGAAGCGGGCAAGGGCAGGATGGCGCGGCCTGTGATCATGATTCATATCGACCAGGGTGGGAACATCGAGACGACCGAGTGGTTCTTCGATCATCTAATTGTGAATCGGGTTCCGTTCGACGTGATCGGGCAGTCGTACTATCCGTGGTGGCAGGGGAGCCTGGAGGATCTGCGGAAGAATCTTGCGTTCATGGCGAACCGATACAAGAAGCCGATTGTCCTTGCCGAGACTGCGTACGACTGGCATAAGGGTGAGGAGTTTGGCAGCAAGAAGCAGGAGTTCGCGGAGACTCCAGAAGGGCAGAGGGATTTTCTTGCGGCAGTTGCGCGCGTAGTGCGCGAGACTCCGGGAGGACTTGGCATGGGCTTGTTCTGGTGGGAGCCGATGGCTGAGGGAGAGATCGAGAAGCGTGGGATGTTCGATGAGAAACATAGTGCACTTCCGGTGATCGACGTGCTTGATCCAAGTGCGGCTGTTCCGAAACGCTAATAGGTATTGAGCGTGTAATAGGTGCCGGGCGTCGAACCCGATTCGGCTGCGTGCTCAATGGAGTTGAGCTGAGGATTGCAGGTCCTGGTTGATGATCTTTTCGAAGACCCCGATTGGTTGAGCCCCGGAGACGAACTTCCCGTTGATGAAGAAGCCGGGAGTGGAGACGACTCCCGCGCGGGAGCCCTGCATGACGTCGAAGTCGATCTGTTGCCGGAAGCGACCGCTGGTGAGGCAGGCGTCGAAACGGGCTTCGTCGAGTTTGAGGGTGCGGGCATCCTGCGACAGCTCTTCGCGAGTGTTCTTCTGCGGGGGGGTGAAGAGGAGATCGTGGTAGTCCCAGTATCTTCCCTGCTCTCCGGCGCAACGGGAGGCCTCGGCAGCCTGCTGGGCCTGAGGATGCACGTCGCGCAGCGGGAAGTCGCGATAGCTGAGCTTTACCTTGCCCGGATACTTGGCCAGGAGCTGGTTCATGGTGGCTTCAGCGGCGCGACAGAAGGGACAGCCGTAGTCGGAGAATTCGACGATGGTGATGGGCGCGTTCACATCGCCGCGCAGGCGCGACGCGTCAGCGATCACATCGACCTTGGGAGGCTTGATCAAGAGTACGAGAGTGCCATCATTGAGGGCGCTTTGCGAGAGGGTCTGTACATACACGGTCTGGGCTTTTTGAATTGCAGTGTCTTTCAGCGCACGCCGAACCGAATCTTGAGCGGTCTCAAAAGGTTGATTGATCTGCTCCTTGCGTGCCTCATAGGAGTCGCGAACCTGCTGGTCGGTGGGATCGGCGACCTTGGCGAGGACTTCGGTTTTGAAGAGCTCTTCCGGAGTGACACCCCGGCGCTTTGCCTCGGCCGCGACGAGTCTGCGTTCGGTGGTCGTATGCAGTGCGCGCAGTTGAACGCTGTAAACCTGTTGCATCATCTTTTCGAGCTGGACCTGATCGGCGGCAGGAAGATCCTGCTCGTAGAGAGGCTTGCCTTCGAAGACGGCCAGCGGCTCGCCTGGGTGAGTTGAGTCAGGCTCGCTTGAGGCTTGAGCTGCAGGTGTGGACTGCGCTTCCAAGGCTGGGAGGAGAGTCCCCGGCGATGCGAGCAGGAAGAGCAGACCGTAGAGGAAAACGATGGCCTTCCCGCACGCAGCGCGCGGGGCATAGGTGCTATCAGAATACTTCTGGCAAACGGACACAAGCATTTACAGAACCTCGATGCGGCAGAGAATCGATTTAGCGAGTTACTTCAAAGAGCCCGTACATGCCACCGTCGAGGTGGTCGTTGACGTGACAATGGAAGAGCCACGTTCCGGGATTGTCGGGAATCATGTCGGCGACCATCATTCCCATGGGGCCGAGATTGAGGGTGTCGCTGCGCATGCTGTTGGCGATGACGGTCTGGCCATGCCAGTGCGGGGCGTGAACGTCATCCTCGTTGCTGTTGGCCATGAGATACCAGCGGACCCGCTCGCCCTTTTTCATCTTGAGCAACGGCATCGTGCCCCGGGTATAGCCATTCAAGGTGTAGTACTCGAGTGTCTTGCCGAAGTTGGGATCGTGAATTGTCTCTGCAGGGTAGCGCTGGTCGTGAACGATGTTCTGCATGAAGAAGTGGCTCACGTTCTCCTGGAAGACGGAGAATGCGACAACGAACTCGCGGTCTACATCCTTGGGAGTTCCATCTGGCTTGGTTGAGCCTCGCCTGGAGATGATCATTGGGCCGAGCAGACCGGAGTTCATGTCCACTGACTCGTTGAAGTGAGAGTGGTACATCCAGAGGATGGAGCTGGGATCCATGGGGCCGGGACCCGCGCGCTCGGGAACATTCCAGGTATAGGTGAACGACTCTCCCTTTTGGACGGCGTTGCCTTTGTGAGCTCGATCCGGTGGAGCAGAAGGAGATTCGCCATAGTAGGCGCCTTCCGACTCCTTGTCATACTCGACCCCATGGGCGTGCATCGTGCAGATCAAGCGCGAATTGTTTTTGAAGACGATCTTGATCGTGTCCCCGACTTCGGCACGAATGAGAGGGCCCAAGATGCCGAGATGCTCCCACTCGGGAAGACGTGGCTTCATGGTTTGAAAGGTTGCGTCCGTGTACTCGTGGTAGACAACCTTCGTGTAGGTATTCGATCTAGCTGGTGGAACCTGGGCCAGTTCGTTCTCCCCTCTTATCAGGAAGGTTGGCGCGCCGGGCGTGTAGTTCCATTGCACCTCGTCGGCAGCGATGTAGTACATTCGCGTCGTGTTTGTTGATGTTGAAGGAGGAAGAGCAATCGCTTCCATTCCAGAAAAAAGGCAGCAAAGTAGAACAACTGACGCAAGATGGCCCAGCTTCATCCGATTACCTCAGATTCCGGAGGCCTGCGCAGCCTGGCCTCCGGATCTCGCTCGTGGTGTTGGAACGACAAACGCCCGATGAGCGTCTGTGATTCGAAGAGACAGCCCTAAGGAATAGCGATGTACTTTGTGCAGGCAGACGCAGTTCCAGAGACGATGTGGGTGCCAGATCTGGGTTGCGTCAGGACGCAAGCCAGGTCGACGACGGCCAGGTAGTCTGGTTGTCCGCTCGACCAATCCACAAGCACAGCGTACGACTTGCCTGTGTTAGGGCTGGTGTAGGCGGTGATGGTGTGCGGGTCATATCCGGCGCTGAACGTTCCGCCGGTGGGAAGTGCAGGCATGATCCCAACGTAGGCGTAGTCGGCGAGGGTAGGAGTACCGCTGCCGGAGGTGGAAGGAAGTTTGAGAGCGGCGTAGGCTTGACCACCGAACTCGCCGGTAACCACTGCAAGGTGGTTGGTACCGGGAGCGGACGAGAGACCGCAGGTACCGGCAGAATAACCAGAATCGCCTAGATTGATGAACTGCCCCGGCGCCGTCCAGCTTCCTGGAGAACCAGCGGTGAACGAGGCCTGGGTTAGATCGGTGATGTAGATCTCATCGCTGAACTCGTAAGCGGCGAGGGCGATACCGGTGGTGCAATCCTCGGCAGCCGAATCAAGCTCACCACCAACATTGTTCGTGTATTCCGACAAGGCATTGGATGTCCCGATCTTCAACAGGTCGTAGCCACCACCTTCACCGGGAGACAGGATGAGATTCCGTCCGGAGTCGACCGAGATGTCTTCCGACACATAGCTGGACATTGGGAAAGCGGTATTGAAGGTGTTACTGGTGAGGTTCAAGACCTGAACGCCGCTACCGCTTAATCCGCTGAGCCCCATGCCGATGACTGCAGTATTGCTTGTGGGATTGATGGCCACGCCGCAGTTTTCGCAGTCTCCGCCCGAGAAGGAGGCAAAGGAGTTCGAACCGCTGCTGATTGAGGCGAAGGTTGTGCCGTTGATCAAGTCAACGTTCGTGTTGTTCTCGGTGCACACGACTTCCCCGGTCACTGAGTTTGCCGCGCAGGAGTTAACCTGTGTGCCAGTGGGGAAGTTTCTCGCCGTGCCGGTTCCTTCGAGAGGAACTTCTTCGATTCCGGTACCACCAGATCCGTCCCATGAACCAAACGGAACATAAGCGTTGACGTTGGTGCCTACGGTGATTGCGAGCGAACTGGTGGGCACGCAAGAAGCAAGCACTGGCGTGCTGTTGGTCACCTGGACTTCGGAGCAGTCAGTGCTGTAAAAGGCGGTTCCGCCGGAGGACGTACCCTTGATCGAGACGTAGAAGTTACCTGTTGAGAGGCTGGCAGGAAGGACGAATTCAACCTTTTCGCTGGTTCCGACAACTTTGAGAACCGAGATTGCAGTAGCAGCAGTTCCTGCGGCACCGCAGGTGGGTGCGATTGAGATCGTCACCTCCGCGGGGGTAATGGTTCCGGAGGGAAAGCCCGAGCCGGTGACGGTGACGGTGGACGATCCGGCGAGGCCGGAGCTCGGGGCGGTGGCCACGTTGAGCTTGACGGGATCACCGACCGGGGTCGCATGGGCGGACGCAACGATCAGAAAGCAGCCGAGAGCGCCAAGTGCGGTGAACGCGGGGCGCAGGCGCACTAACTCAAGCAAGCGGCGCGCCCGGGCACGAATGCGCCCGAGCAAGCCAAGCATGCCAGTCCCTAAGAGCATCCAGGTAGAGGGTTCTGGAACGACTGGTGTGGTCGAACCGCCGGCGGTGGTGTCGATCAGAGCGAAGTCGCTTCCATCAAAGAGCAACATCCCCGAGGAATCGGTGATGGTGGCAGAGAATCCAGGCTTAATCGTTGCCGTGGTGCCGTCGGTCAGGGTGATCGCGGTGCTGCTGAAGTCGCCGGTCAGGGTCGCACTGGTCGCATCGAGCAGTCCGCCGCTGGCGTTACCGGTTAGTTCGCTGAGTGCGGCTCCGTCGAAAGAGATTCCATCAACAGGATCCACGGTGAAGTAGCTTGAGCCGAAGACGCGACTTCCGCCGCCGAGATAGTCGACGGTGAGGCTCAGGCTGAGGAAGTTCAAGGTGGTTGCGATAGGAAAGGTTGAGTCGGGTAGGGTGGACGCG
>Ga0302314_10001794_pt1 | contig 40230 bp, 37 predicted proteins | sample III_Palsa_N2_3_FD_200533 | JGI IMG/M metagenome (GOLD analysis project Ga0302314, IMG submission 200533) | Peat permafrost microbial communities from Stordalen Mire near Abisko, Sweden - III_Palsa_N2_3 | ecosystem: Environmental > Terrestrial > Soil > Palsa > Peat permafrost | place: Sweden... | reverse complement strand
GCCAATGGTCATCGGGCGATGGACGCCTTCAAGGGGTACTCGCACGGTTCGCCGGCCATCCAGCGCCTGTTCGGACCGGGGCAGGGTGTTGGCCAGGGTGTAGCCCTGGTCATTGGCCACCATGGTGCGGATCACCTCCAGGCTGGAGGAGCGATAGCGGACGCGCGGCTCAAGCCGCTCGGCGCGAAACAGCGACAGGAAGTAGTCGGAGCTCAGCGGCAGATCGAGCAGCAGGAAGTCCTCATCCACCAGCTCCTCCAGGGTCAGGGACGCGCGATGCGCCAGCCGGTGGCTCTCGCCCAGCAGCACGTGCGGCGGCAGGCTGACCAACGGCCGGAACCGCATATTGGGATGCAGGTCGAGGTCGTAGGTCAGGGCGACGCCCAGCTCCGCCCGATGCAGGGACTGCAGCAGTCGCTCCTGGTCGCCTTCCGACACGTCGATCTCGATGTCCGGATGCTCTTGCATGAAGCCGTGGATCAGTTCCGGCAGGATCATCGGCGCCAGGGTGACCAGACAGCCGACGGACAGCCGCCCCCTCACCTGATCGCTCAGGTCGAAGGCCGCGGACGAGAGGCCCTCGGCCTGGCCGAGCAATTGCTTGGCCTGATCTAGCAACTCACGACCAGCAAAGGTCAGCGACAGGCCTTGGGCGTGGTGGCGCACAAACAGCTGCACCCCGAACTCGCGCTCAAGCGAGGACACAGCCATGGAGATGGAAGGCGGCGAGATATTGATCCGTTCGGCCGCGCCCGTGATGCTGCCCGCATCGCCGGCGGCGACGAAATATTCCAGCTGGCGCAGGGTGATCCGCAGACTCATGGCCACAGCTCCTGACGCAGCGCAGCAAACCCGTAAGGGGCCCCTGATCTCACCGAAATGGTAGGACACGGGAACATGGCTGAGATTACAGCGCTCTAACCGCTTGCCTCGCCAGCGCGCAAAGGGCTGGAACGCCTCTTCGCACTGCGGCGCCTGCTAAGAAGGCGCCCGTGGCGCCCAGGCGCTCAGGGATCGCCCGGTACGGCGAATCCCGGCGCGCCGGATGGATTCAAGGCGCGTGTCACATAGGCGTCGGCCTGGGGCGCATAGATGTCCCAGAGGGCGTGAAGCTGATCGATGACGCCCTCCTCCGCCCAATCGACCCTGACGTCGACCAGCGGCCACGACAGCTTGTCGACGATCTTCAGGCCGGCGGAGTGCACGGGGCCGGCCTCGCCCCCGGCATCCATCGCCGCCTTCATCGCACTCAGAAGCCGCTCGCCGAAGACGCCTGTCCCGGCTTGAAAGGCCGCCACCATCGCGGCGGGGACGCCGTTGTTGGCGAGGAGGTTTCCCGCCGCAGCCACGTCCTGCGCAGCGGCTGTGGCGTTGACGCCCAAGGTACGGGCGCCGCTGAAGACCGCCGCTTCGCCTCGCGTATCAACCGCGATCATCTGCCGAAAGTCGATATTCGGCTCGGCGCGGGTCAGCATCGCCAGAGCGTTGCGAGCACCTCGGCCCTCGGCCATCAGGTCGAGCAGCCGCTCGCCCAGCGCCGGGTCGGTGATGTTCTGGCTGGTCGCCGCACCGACCCCGGCCCTGGCAAAGGCGCAGCGCGCGGCGACGGCCGGCGAGGAAGAACAGACCGCAACGCCGAACAGGCCCGTGGTCGGGCAACGGGCGACGATGGAAAAGGTCACGCCGTCTCGTCCGGGATCACGGCGGTGACATCGATCTCCACCAGCCATTCAGGGCGCGCGAGGGCGGTGATCACCACGCCGGTCGAGACCGGATAGACGCCCTTTAGCCAGCGGCCGACGACCTGGTAGACGGCCTCCCGATAGCGGGCGTCGGTCAGATAGATGACGATCTTACAGACATGGGCCAGCTCGGAGCCGGCTTCTTTCAGCAGCATGTCGACATTCGCCATGGCCTGCTCGGCCTGACCCGCCGGATCGCCGATCGCCACGCTTTGCGAGGTGTCCAGGTCCTGACCAATCTGGCCCCTCACGAACACCATGGCCCCGCGCGCGACCACCACCTGGCACAGGTCGTTGTCCAGCGCCTGATCGGGGTAGGTCTCTTTGGTGTTGAACGGCCGTATCCGCTTATGGACCATGCATTCCCCGATATCAGTCGCCGTTCCCGGCCGGTTAAAACAGGCCGGCGCCGCTCTCGGCGCCAGTGCTCGCCGCAATAATCTCCGACAGCGACGAGGCGGCGCAATAGTCCCGCGCACTGTAGAGCAGCGCCCGGGCGCTGCCGCGGAAGTCGACGCTGTCGACCGAGCCGATGATGACATAGTGACTGCCGACCATATCCGCCTTCAGCACGCGGCAATCGAAGCTGGCCAGGGCGTCCGTCAGCCGCCAGCAGCCATGGGCGTTGGCCGACCAGGTGGCGCAGTCGAACTTGTCGCCGCTGTCCGTCTTCACCCGATCGGCGAAGCAGTCAGCGATCTGGCGCTGGGATTCATGCAGGATATTCAGGCAGAAGACGCCATTCTCGATGATGGCCGGCGCGGTGGCGCCGCCACGGTTCATGCAGACCAGCAGGGTGGGCGACGACATGTCGGCCGACACCGAGGCCATGGCCGACACCGTGGCGCCGAACCGGCCTTTCGAGCTGCCGGTCGTCACCACATTGACCATGGTCACGCCCCAGCTCATCGCCTCAAGAAACCGCCCCTTGAGGGCCGGGTTCAGAGCCGGCTCTTGCGACGCGCTATCCATGTCAGCTCGCCGCCACCGCTGGCGCCTTGTCGGCCTTGGCCCCGCGTGGCGTCACGCCGGGCGGCAGGACGCGATCTGACAGTCCGGCCGCCGCGTGGACGAATTCCAGCGTCTGGTTCCAGTCGAAATTCCGGTAGACGGCGGCCAGGTGGGCAAACGGCGGCGACTGGGCGAACAACTGGAAGGTCAGCCGGTGGCCGGCATAGTCCGAGTTGAGCAGGTCGCGGGCGAAGGCCAGCAGCTTGCGGCGATCCTCGGCCATCCAGTCGTCATTGATCGAATAGTATTTCTGCAGCCATGGGCCTGAACCCGGCGCCTCGAACGCGGCCTTGTCGGGGGTGATACAGATCTGGCCGCCGCAGAGTTCCCGGGCGATATGCATCATCGCCGGCAGCTCCGAACAGGCCAGCACCCGGCCGGTGTAGAGCAGGGAAGGATCGGGCATCAGCAGGCCGCTCGGGCTGGGCTTGGCCATGACGATAGAGGCGGTCAGGTGGGCGTTGATGCCCTCACGATAAACCGCCAGCCGGGCCAGCTTCTCCTGCACCGCCTGTTGGTTCTCCAACCCCGTCTGGCGCACATTGAACAGGGCCGCGCCGATCATCATGTCGGCGAACTTCAGCGTCCGCTGCACGAAGGCGAAGGCCGAATAGCGATGCAGCGAGGAGCGGATATAGGCCGCCGCCGCGGTGCTGCGATAGAAGAGCACATTCTCCCACGGGATCAGCACATCGTCGAAGATGACCAGGGCGTCGACCTCGTCGAAGCGGTTGGACAGGGGATAGTCGTCCACCGGGGCGCGGCCGGCGAAGCCGGTGCGGCAGATGAACTTCAGCCCCGGCGAGGCCATGTCGACGATGAAGCCCAGGGCGTAGTCGGAATAGGCGGCGTTACCCCAGTTGGCGATGGTGGGCTTGGCGAAGGCCTGGTTGGCGTAGGCCGCCGCGGTCTCATACTTGGCGCCCCTGACGATAATGCCGGCGTCGGTCTCCTTGACCAGATGCAGCAGCATGTCCGGGTCCTGGTCCTGCGGCGGCTTGGACCGGTCGCCCTTTGGATCGGTGTTGGCGGAGACGTGGAACGGGTCCTCATGCAGGGCCTGGCGAATATGGCGCTCGATGTTGACGGCGAAACGCGGGTCGGCGGCGTTCAGCACGTCCTTGCCGTCCATCAGCGACCACATCTCGCCGACGGTCTCGTCGCCAACGCGGGTGACCACGCCGCCGATATCGCCCAGCACAGCGTCAACAGCGGCGCGCTTGTCCCACCAATCCTGTTGGCTGACTGGCGGCTTGTTGGCGATGGCGTTGCGCTCGCCGCCATCCTCATAGGTCATGATCGCTTGCGTCGCCGGATCGTGCTGCATGTCGTAGATGCGCGCGCGGATATCAACCAACGGCTTGAAGGTGGGGTGGTTGCTGACGTCCTTGACCCGTTCTCCATTCAGATAGACCTCGCGGCCATCCCGAATGGAGTCGATGTACTGGCTCCCCGTCCGGATCATGTATTTCCTCGATTAATCTTATATTATCAGCGGCTTGAACCGGCCTGATGCTGACTTAATCGAGACGAAGGGAGCAGAGACAGTATTTGTTTCGAGGGCTTTGAATTGGCTTTTTTGAATTGGTCGTGATGGCCGAGGCCGCGCCGATCATTGCGCCGCGAGGTGGTCCAGCAAGGCGTCCATCATGCGATCGCAGCGGTCGAGCTGTTCCTGGGTGACGTATTCGTCAGCCTTGTGACCCTGGTCCATGGACCCTGGGCCGCAGATGACGGTGGGCGTTCCCAGGCGCTCGCGGTAGAGGCCACCCTCCGTGCCGAAAGCGACCTTCATCGTCTCATTGGCGCCGATCAATCGGCGGACCAGGGCGGCGGCCACATCGTCCTCGGCGGCGTTCAGACCGGGATAGGCGTTGCGGACCTCAATCTCGATCGCGGCTTCGGGAAAGCGGGCCAGACGTCCTTTGACGATCGCGTCGGCCGCCGCCTTGATCCGCTCAAGCAAGCCCTCGGCTTCGGCGGGTTCCGCACTCCGGATTTCCATCTCCAGCACGCAGCGTGACGGCACGATATTGAGGGCCTCGCCACCGCTGATCCGGCCGACGTGGAGGGTCGCATAGGGAATGTCGTAAGCTTCGTCTCGGACGCCCTGGCGCTCCGCCTCATCCTGCAACGCCGTCACCGCTTGAATGAATTCCGACGCCAGGGTGATGGCGTTGAGCAGGGTCGGCGCCAGGGCGGAATGGCCTTCGCGGCCCTTGAAGGTGACGGCCAGGGCGATCTTGCCCTTGTGACCCGTCGCCAACCGCATCGAGGTGGGCTCGCCGACAATGCAGGCCAATGGGCGCACGCCCTGGTCCGCGAGCAGATCCAGCATCGGCCGCACGCCGACACAGCCCACCTCCTCGTCGCAGGAGAAGGCCAGATGCAGCGGCGCCGCCAGATCGCGCTTGGCGGCCAGGACGGCCGCCCGGATAGCGCAGGCGACAAAGCCCTTCATATCAGCGGTCCCCCGCCCATAGAGGCGATCTTGAACCCGGGTCAGCCGAAACGGATCTGTGGTCCAGGCCTGGCCTTCCGTGGGCACCACGTCGGTATGGCCGGATAGCGCCACGCCGGCGCGGTCGGCCGGGCCGATCGTGGCGAACAGGTTCAGGCTGCCTGGATGCGGTCCCTCGATCTGGATCGCCTCGACGCCGGCCTCGCCCAGCACCGATTGGATGTAGCCGATCAGATCGCGGTTCGACCGCAGGCTGACGGTCGGAAAGCCGATGAGCCGATCCAGGATGTCGACGCTGTTCATGCGCCATCCTGTATGGCGTCAGCGGTCAGCGCCAAGCTCGGATTTGTTGAAGCTGTGTTTTTGCGAATGCGACTGGCCGATGAGGACGCGTGAGCCTCTGCTCAAATCCTGTTCAGTTGGGCTTACGCTCGGCCTGGGCGGCTCGATCCGGTGGCTATGCGCTGTGGCGGCGCGCGAACCTGCCGCTACCGATCCGGCCATCTGTTCGGTAATCGATTTGGGACCGCGTCATGACCCTGCCCTTCAATCCCGCCGCGACCCGCCACAAGACCGCTCACCCGGACAAGATCGAGGCGAGCGTAACTGGCGCGCCACAGCCGACGCTTGAACGGGAGCGCCTCTATCGAAAGCAGCGCCTCGCGGCCGGCTTCCGCATTTTCGCGCGATGCGGGTTCGACATGGGGGACGCGGGCCACATCACCGCCCGCGACCCCGAATGGACCGACTGTTTCTGGCTCAATCCCGCCGGCGCCCACTTCAGCCGCATCTCGGTGTCGGAGCTGATGCTGGTCAACGATCACGGCGAAATCCTTGAGCCGCCAAGGACTCTGCCCGCGCTGCTCAACCCCGCCGCCTTCGCCATTCATTCCGAGCTACACAAGGCCCGGCCAGACGTGGTCGCAGCCGCCCACACCCACTCCATTCACGGCATGACCTGGTCCACCCTCGGCCGTCTGCTCGATCCGCTGACCCAGGACGCCGCAGCCTTCTTCGAAGACCATTCGCTGTTCGTCGACTATTCGGGAATGGTCGTGGAGACCAGCGAGGGCGCGAAGATCGCCCAGAGCCTTGGCGCGCGCCAGGCTGTCATTCTACAGAACCACGGCCTTTTGACCGTCGGTCAGACCGTCGAGTCCGCCGTCTGGCGCTATGTCTCCCTGGAGGCCTGCTGCCGCGTCCAGCTGATGGCCGAGGCGGCCGGCCAACCCAAGCCCATGCCGCCTGAAGTCGCGCGCTTGACCGCCAGCCAGCTGGGCACAGAGCGCGCAGGCCTGGACGCCTTCGAACCCTATTGGGCGGTGATCACCAACGAAGAGCCGGACCTGTTCGATTGACCACGGCGGACCAACCGGACCCGCTCGGCAAGACCACCAGCCGGCGCGGCGTGGTCGGCGCCATGCTGGCCGCGCCGTTCGTCATGACATCCTGCGCCCCGGCCGCGAACCCGAAGACCATCGGCTTCGCTTCCACCGGCGGCGCCTTCAACGACATTCTGCGGCGGGTGTGGATCAACGATTTCGAGAAACAGACCGGCATTCGGGTCAACCTGTCGTCCAACACCTCGCTGACCCAGACCATGCTGCAGGCCAAGACTGACCGTCCGCAATGGGATGTCGTCGAGCTAACGGGGCCCTGGTACGTCCTGGCCGCCCAGCAGGGCCTGCTGCTGCCGCTCGACACCGACATCGTGAACGTCAAGGCGACCTCGCCCCAGTTCGTGCGGCCCTATGGCGTCGAGTACGCCATGTTCAACGACTGTATCGCCTGGGACCGGCGTGCGGTGTCCGATCGCCAGCAACCCGCCGGCTGGGCGGATTTCTGGGACACCAAGACAAGACCCGGAAAGCGCTCGCTCAATACCGTCAACGGCGGTGCGGGCACGCTGGAGATGGCGCTGATGGCCGATGGCGTGGCGCCCGACAAGCTCTATCCGCTGGACCTGGACCGCGCCTTCCGCAGCCTCGACCGCCTGGGCCCGGGCAACATCATCTGGTCGCAGTCCTTCCAGGAACCGATCGAGCGGCTGATGTCGCAAGAAGTTTCACTGGCCTCCTCCTGGCCGTTCCGCGTGACCACCGCCAACAAGGACGGCGCCAACCTGGGCATGAACTTCAACCAGTGCAGCCTGGCCGGCGACTGGTTGTGCGTGGTCAAGACCAGCCGCAACCCGCAGGCGGCCTTCAGGCTGATCAACACCCTGATCAGCAACACCGCCGCCTGCGCCGAATTCAGCCGCCTCACCCACTACGGCACGCCAAACCTAGACTCGCTGAAGCTGATGCCGAAGGAGGACGCGGACCTGACGCCGACCAACCCGGCCATGTCTGACAAGCTGTACGTCCCCAGTGACGACTACTGGGCGGCAAACCTGGAAGCCGTGTCCACGCGCTTCAAACAATGGCAGCTCGGGGTCGCATCATGACGGCGCTGCCGGTCGGATTGCGAACGCTGCCGGAACGGCTGCGCGGGCCCGGCTGGCTGCTGGCGCCGGCGGCGCTGCTCTATGGCGCCATGGCCCTGGCGCCGCTGATCATCATTCTGCGGATGAGTTTCTCCGAAGGCCTCGGCGCCTACGCCCGCGTCCTGACCAATCCGCTGCTGGCGCCCATCCTGGCCAACACCGTCGTCATCAGCGCCGAGACCACCGTGGCCGCCATGCTGCTGGGCTATTATCTCGCGGCGACCATCTGGCGGTCGGGACCCCGTGTACGGATGGTTCTGCTGGCCATGGTCCTGCTGCCCTTCTGGACCAGCGGCCTGGTCAAGAACTTCGCCTGGGCGGTGTTGCTGCAGGACAAGGGGCTGATCAATCAGGCACTCCAGGCGAGCGGCCTTACACACGCCCCATTGACCCTGCTGCACAACCGTTTCGCCGTCATTCTGGGCATGACCCACTACGTCCTGCCGTTCGCCATCTTCCCGATCTACAGCAACATGCTGGCGATCGACCGCTCGCTGGAGCGGGCCGCGCTCAGCCTGGGCGCCACGGCCGCGTCCACCCTCTGGCGCGTGACCCTGCCGCTGACCCTGCCCGGGGTCTACGCTGGCGGGCTGATCACCTTCATCGTCTCCACCAGCTTCTATCTGACGCCCGTCATTCTAGGCTCGCAGAAGGACATGATGATCGCCAACCTGGTCGACACCTACACCCATGAAACCGTGGACTTCGCCGGCGCCTCGGCCTTGGCGGTGATGCTGATGATCGCTGTTTCGGTCCTGTTCGCCCTCTATCAGCGCCTGCCGAAGGAGAGCCAGTTTGGCCCTCTTTAAACGGCCCTCTGGCGCCAGCCTGCTGCTGATCGGCGCCTGCCCGCTATTGGTCTTCCTGCTCGCGCCCACCCTGATCGTCACGCCCATGGCGCTGACCAAATCCAACATCATCGAGTTCCCGCCGGTCTGGATTTCGGCCCACGCCTTCACCGACTATCTGCGCGACCCCGAATGGATGGCCGACACCCTGGTGTCGATCAAGATCGCCGTTCTCGCCACCACCGTCGCCTGCCTCGTGGGCGGCGCCACGGCCTTGGCGCTGCACGCCCTGCGCGGACCTGTGCGAGGCGCGATCTCGTCCGTTGTGATGCTGCCGATGATGGCGCCGGTCATCGTGCTGGCGCTGGGCGACTACCTGGCCCTGGGCAAGATCGGTCTGGTGGGCAATTGGCCGATGATCGGTTTGGCCCATAGCCTGATGGGCGTCCCCTACGTGGTGCTCTCGGTGCAGACCAGCCTCAGCGGGCTCAACGCGGCCCTGATCCGTTCGGCGCGCAGCCTGGGCGCCAAGGACCTCGCGGTGCTGCGGCATGTCTATTGGCCTGCGATCAGGCCGGGCCTCGCGGCCGGCGCGGTGTTCGCCTTCTATGGCTCCTTCGACGAAGTGATCCTGTCACTGTTCCTGCAAGGCCCGGGCGTCACCACCCTGCCCGTCCAAATGTTCACCAGCATCCAGTACGAGCTGACGCCCAAGATCGCCGCCGTGTCCTCGCTCCTAGTGCTTCTCGCCGCCGTCACCCTGGTGGGCCAAGGCCTGCTGAGGCTGACCGCCAATCGCGCCAAGCCCCTGGTTGAGGCCTAGATCATGGTCGATCTCGCAACCCCAGACCGTTCCGCCTCGGACGCCTACCTTCACGTCGACCGGGTCTGGAAGGCCTACGGCGCCGCCGCCGAGCCGGTGGTGCGCGACGCCAGCTTCGCCCTGCCGCAGGGCCAGTTCATGACCCTGCTGGGGCCCAGCGGTTCGGGCAAGACCACCATCCTGATGATGGTGGCCGGCTTCGAGCAGCCGACAAAAGGCCAGATCTTCGCGCGCGGCCGCGACGTCTCCACCCTGCCGCCGCACCAGCGCGGTTTTGGCGTGGTCTTCCAGGGCTACGCCCTGTTTCCCCATATGAGCGTGCAGGACAACGTCGAGTTCGCCCTGCGTATGCGTCGGGTCGACAGTCCCACGCGGCGGCGCAAGGCTCTGGACATGCTGGATAAGGTCGGACTGGCGGCCTTCGCGCATCGCAAGCCACGCGAGCTGTCCGGCGGTCAGCAGCAGCGCGTGGCGCTGGCGCGCGCCCTCGCCTTCGAACCTGACCTGCTGCTGCTCGACGAGCCCCTGGGCGCGCTCGACAAGAAGATGCGCGAAACCTTGCAAAGCGAGATCAAGGCGCTGCAGCGCAAGACCGGCGTCTCGGTCCTGTTCGTCACCCACGACCAGGAGGAGGCGATGATGATGTCCGACGTCATTGCGGTGATGGAAAACGGCCGCATCGCTCAGATCGACACCCCCGAGCAGATCTACAATCACCCGGCCGACCGCTTCGTCGCCACCTTTCTGGGCGAGACCAACCTGCTGGCCTGCGAGATCGTCGGCGCCGATGGCGACCTGGTTCGGGTTCGCATGGCCGGCGGCATGATCTGCTGCGCGCGGCCCGGTCATAGGTCGCCAGGATCGGCGTCCCAGGCCACCTTGTCGCTGCGGCCGGAGGCGGTGGCGCTGTTGGCCGATCACGAGACGGCGGACAATGTCGTTGAGGCGGAGGTATTGGAACGCGTCTTCCTGGGCCAACAGGTGCGCTACACGCTGAGGGCCTTCGGCCAGACCGTGGTCGCCCTCGGCGCGCCCTCGCGCAGCCAGGCCGGTCAGGGCGTTCGGGTCCGCATAGGCTGGTCGCGCGAAGCCGGCGAACTGCTTGGCGAAGCCGGGGCGGATTAGGCGCCGAAGCCAGCCACCGCCCGGCGCGCGCGAACCCAATCCCCGCTGAAGCATTCATGCTTAGCCCTGGCCACGGCCGCTTCCCTTTCAGGACTGTATGAGCGGATCCACCTACGATGTCGTCATCATCGGGTCCGGCCCCGGCGGTGGGACCATGGCTTGGCGACTGGCCCAGACCGGCAAGCGGGTTCTGCTGCTGGAGCGTGGCGACTATCTGCCCCGCGAGCGCGCCAACTGGGACAGCCAGGCGGTGTTCAACGACGCCCTCTATCAGGCCAACGAGACCTGGTACGGCGCCGACGGACGCACCTTCCATCCCGGCCTGCACTATTTTGTCGGCGGCAACAGCAAGGTCTATGGCTCGGTCCTGCTGCGGCTGCGCGAGCGAGACTTCGGCGAAATCCAGCACCCGGAGGGCGTCTCGCCCGCCTGGCCCATCGGCTATGACGCCTTCGAGCCCTTCTACCAGCAGGCCGAGGCGCTTTACCACGTGCACGGCCTGCGCGGCGAAGACCCCACCGAGCCACCGGCCAGCGGCCCTTACGCCTATCCCCCGGTCAGTCATGAGCCACGCATCCAGACCCTGTTCGATGATCTGAAACGCGAGGGTCACCACCCCTTCCACCTGCCGGTGGGCGTGTTGCTGGACGAGCGGGACGGGCATGCCCTGCCCCACTCCCCCTGCATTCGCTGCGACGCTTTCGACGGCTATCCCTGCGCCACCAACGGCAAGGCCGACTCCCAGATCATCTGCGTCGATCCAGCGCTGGCGGCCCACCCCAACCTGACCCTGTGGACCGGCGCCTACGTGGAGCGGCTGACCACGGACCTGCGCGGCGGCGCGGTGACAGGCGTCGAGCTCACGCGGAACGGCGAGCGGCTGACCGTGACCGGCGACATCGTCGTGGTCGCTTGCGGCGCCCTGTCGTCGGCCCTGCTGATGCTGCGATCCGCCAACGACGCCCAACCAGACGGCCTCGCCAACGGATCGGGTCAGGTGGGGCGCAACTATATGCGCCACAACAACTCCACCGTCCTGGCCATCTCGCGCACGCCGAACCCGACGCGGTTCCAGAAGACCCTGGGCCTGAACGACTTCTATTTTGGCGCCGACGACTGGGACTTTCCCCTCGGCCACATCCAGATGGTCGGCAAGTCAGACGGGATCCAGATCAAGGGCGAAGGCCTACCGGAAATCCTGCAATGGTTTCCCAACCAGCCCTTCGACTGGATCGCCCGTCATTCGCTCGACTTCTGGCTGACCTCGGAAGACCTGCCCAAGCCTGAGAACCGCATCTACTACGACGGCGATCGCGTGGTGCTGGACCTGCACGAAGGCAATATGGAGGGCCACCACCGACTACGCCGGAAACTTTCCGGTCTGTGCGACGCCATGGACCTGCACCCCCAGCTGTTCGACCGCAAACTCTACCTCGGCAAGGACGTGCCCATCGGCGGCACGGCGCACCAGGCGGGGACACTGCGGTTCGGCGCCGATCCCGCGACCTCGGTGCTGGACCTGAACTGCAAGGCGCACCAGCTGGACAACCTCTACGTCACCGACGCCAGCTTCTTCCCCTCTATCGGCGCCGTGAACCCGACCCTGACCATCATCGCCAATGCCTTAAGGGTGGCGGAGGAGATCATTGGGCGGCTGGGTTAGACCGGGCCCAGCCGATCTTCGACCTCAGCGACTGGGCGAGGCGGGACTTTTTGTCGAAAGACTTGAGCGCAGCGGCCCTGATGATCACGCGCACCGGGATTCCGACTTTCCAACGATGATCTCGAGCGTGGAACGAACCGCACCCACGCGCCTTCCCATTCCATCCCCGAGATCGATGAGGCTAACCCGATGGCGCGAAATCCCTGGCTTAAGATCGGCCTCGACGTCTGGTCGCTCGGGATGGAATCCTCATCGGTGATCGGTTTGCGCACGATGAAGATCGCGGCCGGCGGCGCGGCGGCGGACGCCGAAAGCCGGCTGATGGTCGACGAGAAGATCAAGGCCGGCCTTGAGTGGCAAACCATGATGCTGACCGGCGGCCTGGGTCTGACGGCCCCCCGCGCGGCCGCCAAGACCCTGGCCCACTATCGCCGGAAGGTTCGGGCGAACCGCAGGCGGCTCTCCAAGGGCTAGTCTATCCGGTGCTAAGCCTTAGGAGGTGACCGTCCGGATCGCGGATCAATAGCACCCCGGCGGCGGGGTCGAACGAGACGTCATGCGAGGTGAGGCGACCGGCCAAATCCTCCATGTCAGCACCCACCGCCCAATCCAACCGAGTCGCCGCGACGTCCTCCGCCGCCACCCCCGCCCCCGCTGGTGGCGCGGTGCGGGGATAGTCGCCGCTGTAGCACAGCAATTCCACGTGCGGGCCGCCGGCGGGAAACTCCAGCGCCGTCACCTCGACCTCAGCCCCATCCAACCCGTCGAGCCGGTCCTGCTCCGGACCCCGGTTCAACGAACGGCCGCCGACGGCCAGGCCCAAGGCTCCATAGAATGCGACCGAGGTTGCGGTGTCCGCGACCGAAATCGCCGAATGGTCGATCCTGGGCGGCGTCGTCGGCCCTTCATTTGGAAACGTTATCAGTTCCAGTGGATGGCCTTCAGGATCGCGGAACTTGAAGGCGGTCACGCCGCCGGTGTTGGCCGGAAGCCGTTGCGGTCCGTCTCGCGTGATGGCGGCCCAACCGCCGACCGCATCCAGCCGCGCCATGGCGGCGACCATGTCGGGGGTGGTGATGGCGAAGTGTTGGAACAGCGGGCTCCAGCCGGGGACAGAGACCGGATAGGGCTGGCCGTCGCAGGCTGCGATGTCGACCAGGGTTTCGCCCAACACCAGGGAGGCGCCCGTCGCGTCTTGGCGGCCACGCTGGAACCCCAGGGCCTGCACAAAGAAGTCCGCCAGCGCCCCGGGCCGGTGCGCGTTGAGGCGGATACGCATGCCGCTCATGGCCTAGACGCCCCCATGTCACTTGAACCGGCAGGGCGAATGCGGCCCTGGACCGCCTTCGAGCTGGACCAGCATCAGCACCGCCGGCTGATCGCCCGCCGTGCCGGACAGGTGACCCTGGCGACCGTCTCTGGCGCGGGTGTCTTGGTCCTCGCCAAAGGAGATTTCGCCGGGACCCATCTCCACGCGCTCGCCGTCCATGGTCTCGACCCACCAGCGGCCGGAGAGCGGGATGATCCATTGCGGCTTGGGGTTCTCGTGCCAGTCGCCAACCCAGCCCACCGGCAGCACGGTGACAGAGATGTCGGCGCCCGCATGGGTCTTGGCGCCGAGCCATTGCGGCTTGGCCGGCGGACTGATCGAGCTGAGTTCGAACTCGCTCATGACGCAGAGGGTCTGGCGACTGACGCCATCCTCGTCGGTCCAGACATGCCAATAGGGGACCTTAGGAGGCTCGGGAGAGGCCTCATCGCTCATGGCGCAGTGCTCGCGGCGGCATAGGGGTGGGTGGATGAGAAGGGAGCGGCCAGGAAGGCGCTGGTCGATTGCGCCGTGGCGCCAAAGGTCAGCAGCAGGAAGCCGCCGGCGAGGGCGAGGTTCTTCCAGAAGTCCCAGAACAGCGTCCTCGCCTGGCCGCCCGGATTCGACCAGAAGTCGCCGGGCCGCCAGAACTGCTTCCACAGGATGGCTGTAGCCACGCAATAGGCCGCCAACACCAGCGCAGCCAAGCGGTCGGCGACGCCGATCAGGATCGCGGCGGACATGAAGATTTCGATGCTCAACCCGCCCAGTATCAGCAGGGTCGCCAATACCTGCGACGGCGCCGCCTGCCGCGCCTGCGCCACCGCGCCGTTGAAGTTCAGGATCTTGTCCAGGGCGCTGAACGGCAGGAACAGCAACACCAGCAGCAGCCGGACTCCGAAGGCGATGACGACCCCGGCGCCCATCCCCTATCCCTTGGCCGAGCGCTGGTCGTTGGGCTTGTGGCTCGGGGCGAGGTTGGCGGCGGTATTGACCAGGCCGATATGGGAGAAGGCCTGCGGGAAGTTGCCGGCGAACCGCTTGGCGATAGGGTCATACTCCTCGGCCAGCAGACCGAGGTCGTTCCGTAGGGCGAGCAGGCGCTCGAACATGTCTCGCGCGTCATCGTCGCGGCCAATCAGGGCGTAGGCGTCGGCCAGCCAGAAGCTGCAGGCGAGAAAGACCCCCTCCCCCGGCGGCAAACCATCGTTGGTCTTTTCGGTGGGATAGCGTTGCACGAAGCCGCCGACCAACAACTCCTTCTCAATCGCCTCCACCGTGCCGATAAAGCGCGAATCGTCAGCCGCCAGGAATCCAACCTGGCCTAGCAGCAGCAGGCTCGCGTCCAGCGCCTTGCCCTCATAGGCCTGGACAAAGGTGTTGCGGCTCGCGTCGAAGCCATGAGCCATCACATCGGCGCGGATCTGATCGCAGAGCGCGCGCCACGCCTCGACGGGCCCTTTAAGGTCGAACATCTCCGCGCTCTTGATCGCGCGATCCACCGCGACCCAGGCCATCACCCGCGAATAGGTGAACCGTTGGCGCGGCCCTCGCACCTCCCAGATGCCCTCGTCCGGCTCGTTCCAGACCTTGGCCACATGGTCCACCAAGGCCAGCTGCAGCTCCCACACCGACGACGGCGGATGCAGGCCGCCGCGCCGGGCCTGATGGAAGGTGTCCATCAGCTCGCCATAGACATCGAGCTGGAATTGCTCGTGGGCGGCGTTGCCCACCCGCACAGGGGCGGAGTGTTCGTGACCGGGCAGCCAGTCAGCGGTCCATTCAGTCAATCGCCGCTCGCCGCCGATGCCATACATGATCTGCATGGCGGCGGGATCGCCGGCCACCGCCCGCTGCAGCCAGCCGAGCCACTCCGAGGCCTCCTCATAGTAGCCGCTGTTCATCATCGACAGCAGGGTCAGGGTGGAGTCGCGTATCCAGCAGAATCGGTAATCCCAATTCCGTTCGCCACCGAACTGCTCGGGCAGGGATGTTGTGGGGGCGGCCACCAAGCCGCCGGTCGGCGCGTAGGTCATGGCCTTCAGGACGATCAGGGAGCGTTGCACCGCCTCGGCGTGCTCGCCCTCGACCTTGCTCCTCGCCAGCCACTCGCGCCAAAAAGTCTCCGTCGCCGCCAGCGCCTCATTGGCGTCGAAGGGTTCGGGCAAGGGCAGGTGCGAGGCGCTGTGGCTGAGCACGAAGGGCAGTTGCTCGCCCTCGGCGACGTCGAACTCGGCGACCGTGCGCATATGCTCGCCCTTGGTGTGGACCGGCGTTCGCAGGACCGCCATGGACGGTCCGGCGATGGCGCGCAGGGCGCCATCGTCCAGCCTGCTGACCCAGGGGATCGTCAGGCCGTAGCCGAACCGCAGGATCAAATCCATCCGCATCGATACCTTGCCTCTGCGGCCTTCGATGATGCGGACGATGTGCGATGCGTCCCCGCGCGGCGGCATGAAATCGATCAAGGCGACGGCGCCCTCGGCTGTCTCGAACACCGTTTCCAGGATCAGCGTGCCGTCGCGGTATTTTCGCGAGGCTGTAAAGGCGCCCGCCGGCGAGATCTTCCAGGCGCCATTGGACTCATCGCCCAGCAACGCCGCGAAACAGGCGTCGGAATCAAACCTTGGCCAGCACAGCCAATCGATCGACCCGTTGCGGTCGACCAGGGCGGCGGTTTCGCAGTCGCCGATCAAGCCATAGTCGGCGATCTGGCTGCGCGGGGGTTTTTCCGTCGCCTCAGCCACCGGTGGCGAACCCGGGATAGAGGGTCATGCCGCCGTCGACGAACAGGGTGGCGCCCGTGACATAATCCGACGCATCGGACGCCAGCCAGACCGCCGCGCGGGCGATGTCGTCGGGCTCGCCAATCCGCTTGTAGGGCACCAGGGTCATCAGGTCGGCATAGGCCTGGGGCGTGCTCCAGGCTTCAGTATTGATCGGCGTGCGGATGGCGCCGGGGGCGATGCCATTGACCCGAATCCGCTTGGGCGCGACCTCCTGGGCCAGGCTGCGCATCAGCATATTGATGCCGCCCTTCGACGCCGCATAGTTGGCGTGTCCGGCCCAGGGGATCTCCTGGTGGACCGAGCTCATGGAGACGATCTTGCCGGCGGCGGCGGACACGCTCTCGTCCAGACCTCGGCGATTGAACTCCCGCACCGCCTCGCGCATGCACAGGAACTGGCCGGTCAGGTTGACGCTGATGACGGTGTTCCACTGCTCCAGCGTCATGGTCTCGAAGGCGGAGTCGCGCTGCAGGCCGGCGTTGGACACCACGATATGCAGGGTGCCGAAAGCCTTCACCGCCTCGGCGAAGTTCGCCGCCACGTCGTCCTCGTGGCTGACGTCGCCTTTGACGGTGATCGCCTTGCGGCCAAGGCTGGTGATTTCATGCGCCACCTCATCGGCCGCGGCCGGATCGGTGACATAGTTGATCGCCACGTCCGCGCCGGCCTTGGCCAGGCCTATCGCTATGGCCCGCCCGATGCCCGAATTGGCGCCGGTGACCAGGGCCGGCTGACCCTCGAGCACGACCTGATAGGGGATGTCAGGGCGCCGGGAGGGATCCTCGGGCGCGGGCGCGGCGGGCGCCTTGGAAACGCTGGAAGGCATGGCGACAAGGCCCCACGACGGCGACGCTACATCTCGCCAGCGCCATAACGCGCGACCGTGCATTCAGTGGCCAAGGTTTGGCGACATCTTCGCATTCGAAGACGCCGCCCCAGAGCAGTCCGATCCTAGTAGTTCATCGACCAGGTCAGCAGGTGCGTCATGAACGCCAGGATGGTGACGGCGAAGAAGGCGGCCGTCACCAGCACGCTGGTCAGCTTGGCCCACCAGCTGGCGGTCTTGTCGCCCCAGGTCAGGACGAGGTTCCACGGGCCGGCCAGCAGGCCGAGCAGACCGACCACGCCGAACAGCTGGAAGACGCGGAAGGTCGCGTCCTGCGCGCCGTCGATCACCAGGGCGGTGGACAACAGATTCACCAGGGCGCCGACGATCCCGGCCACAAAGACCACCTCCACCAGGGCCAGGACGCGAACGGTGCGATAGGCGGCGGCGCGGCTGCCAGCATGCGGGAAGCTCGCCTTATAGCGCCAGCGGATGAAGGCGCTGAGCGGCCATGACAGGAAGAAGATGGCCAGCAGGCCCGTCGCGGCGCCCAACAGGGGCAGGATCCAGCCAGCCTTTTGCGATCCCGGGGTGTGTTGCAGGACAAACACCGGCGGCTCGTTGTCGAAGCCGATCGCGGTGACGACGCCATTTTTGACCACGGCGGCCAGCCGGCTTTCGCCGCCGACCTCCTGCCAGACGAACGGGCCGACCTCGCGCCAATGGATCGGCGCGCCGCCGGTGTTTTCCAGACCCGCCGTCAGGGTCCCGTCCGGGGCCATCGCGATGGTCTTTTCACTAAGCAGATAGGCGAAGTCGAGCAGACCGTCGCTCGGCCGGCGGCTGAGACGCCAAGAGCCGGTCATGAGCGCGCCGTCCTGCTTGGCGGTCGTCAGGGTGGGCAGCGGCGCGACGGCGGGGGCCGGGAAGTAGCGGTCGGCGAACTGGCGCAGCAACTCGCTGCGGATCGCCTGAGCGGCCCCGGCCTTGCCGGCGCTGTTGAAGCTGACGAACAGACCGACGCCGTCGTTGAGGAACAGGTGCAGGTCGGAGTGGAACAGGTTTAGGTCGCCGGCGTGGCCAATGATCTCATGGCCGTTGCGGTCTTCATGGTAGAAGCCGAGGGCCATGCCCGGGAGCGGCGGGGTGAGCTGGAAGGACTGCCGATGCATCTCATCGGCGGTCTGCGCCTGCAGGATCTGAGCACCGCCATAGGAACCGTGGTTCAGGTGGGCGAGCATGAAGCGGCCCATGTCGTCGGCGGTGGTGGAAAGCCCGCCGGCGGGGACGGCGTTGACGATCTCAAACGGATGGGCCGGCGTCGACGCGGTCAGATATCCCTTGGCCATATTGACCGACCAGCCGGCTGGCAGCGGCTGGTCGAAGGTGGAATGGGCCATGCCGAGCGGCTGAAAGATGTGGTGGGCGATATAGTCGTCGAATGGCTCGCCGGAGACGCGCTGGACGATGTAACCGGCCAGGGTGACTCCGTAGTTGGAATAGGCGGGCACCTCGCCAGGCGGGAAGATGCGCGGGGGGATCCAGGTCTTCAGATAGCTCTCGATCGAGCGGGCGTCGGCGGGATTGGTGACAATGAGATGCTTGGCCACCTCGCCGAAGCCCGCCGTGTGCTGGATCAGGTTGCGCAGGGTGATCGGCTTGCCGAACGCGGGCGGAATCTTGAAATCGATGTAGGTGTTGACGTCGGCGTCCAGGTCCAGCTTGTGCTGTTCGACCAGCTGCATCACCGCGGTCTCGGTGAACAGCTTGGAGATCGAGCCCGGACGCATCAGCGTCGTGGTCGGCGACATGGGCGCCTGGGTTTTGACGTCGGACGCGCCGTAGCCCTTTTCGACGAGAACCTGGCCGTCCTTCACCACGATGACGACGGCGCCGGCGATGTCGCCGCGCCGGATCGCATAGGGCATCAGCCCATCGAGCCAGGTGGTCGCGTCAGCGGCGGTGAGGGCCTGACCCGCCGGCTCGGCCGGTGCGGTCACCGTTGTTTGGGCGACCATCGGACCAGCTGTCCCCAGCACCAGCGCGAGCGCGCCGATGAAGGCGAGGGATTTCAGGGGGGACATCGCATCTCTCCAGCCGTGGCGCGTGACGCCTTCAGTAATGGACAATTTTCTGTAATTGCAAATTACATTTCCGAAATGGCAATCGGAAACTACCCCAACTCGAGCGGATCCGGATCGATTGGGAACATGCTCGAGGAGTCGAACTTCTCGTAGCGGATGTCTTCAAAGCGCATCTGGATTGCGCCTTCGCTGGCGACATTGATCAGTTGGTCGGAGACTTGGGCGAACCCCGCCTTGTAGTGCTGGCTGGATTTCACCACCGCCAGCCGCTTGGACGCCAGATCGACGCCAATGCCGGTAAAGGCGTCCGGCGCAAAAGTCTGGCTCCGCTCGGAGATCAGCACCACATCGACGCCGTCGCAGGCCACCCAAGCGGAAGCGCCCAGGTCCGCTCGCGATCCGCCGAGACTGGCCTGACTGTGGGAGGCCAGGACCTTTTTCACGGTGACCCGGTGATCCAGTGGCTGGTCGGACGCGGGACCGCACTTGCCGCCGATGCGCAGGGAAAAGCTCGCCCCCTCCCCCGCCTCCATACAGGTGCGCACCGCCATCGGATCCCAGATGCAGCCCAGGACGGCGTCGGTCGCGCCACGCGCCAGGAGTTCGCGAAGGAAGACGGTGTTGTCGCTGGGCGCGCCACCGCCGGCGTTGTCGGCCGTGTCGCCAAGCACCACCAGGCCCGGCAGGGTCGCCGCCAGGTCCAGGGCCTCGGTGATGGATGGCATCCGGGGCTGGAGAGCCTCCCGCTCGGCGTAGACGGCCAGACCCAACTCCCGGGCCTTGGAGGCCGCCAGCGCCGGATCGCCATCGGTCACCACCAGCATCCGCGATCCGGTATTTGGCGTGTCGCCCCATGGAAAGCCGTGCGCGAAGCTGACGGATAGGATGCCCGGCTCGGCTTCGGTCTGTTGGAAGCACCGCACCAGACCCGCCATCGGCTCGACGGTGGTCGGGTAGAAGCCGATCATGCGGCAGTCGAACAGGGCCGACGTCGGCCTCACCTCGCCGGCCGCCGCTCGGGTGCAGATGTCGTAGAGCTCCCGCGCCCGCTCCAGCGAGTCGATATGCGGATATTCCTTCATCAGGATGACGCAGTCGCTGGCGTCGATCAGATCCTGGCTTAGGTGGCAGTGCGGGTCTAGCTCGACGCCGATCACCGCCTTTGGACCGACCACCGCGCGCATCCGCAGCGCCAAGTCGGCTTCGCAATCGTCGTAGCCATAGGCCACCATGGCCCCGTGCAGAAACAGCAACACCACATCGAATGGCCCCTGCCGCTCGGCCTCGGCCAGGACCTCGTCGCGCATCATCTCATAGGTCGCCCGCAGGGTCGGGCCCGAGGGATGGGCGGTGGCGAACAGGCCTTCGACGAAGTCGTGGCCATCCGCATGCGCAAGGTCCCGAAACAGGCGGGAAGCCACATTGGCGTTGTCGTCGCCGGCGGTGCTGGCGTTCCCGCGAAACAGGCCGCCTTCTTCGTATCCCGCCAGGCCGGTAGGCCATGGCGCGAAGGTGTTGGTTTCCGTGACGATGCCGGCCGTGAAGATGCGCATGGCGCCTCCGATCCACCCCGGCCTGTTCTGAATTTATTTTCTGGAGCTGTAAATCGATTTACAGATCAGATAATTTTCCACCTCGGGTCTCTAAGCCAGCGAGACGGGCGCTTGACAAGCGCCAAGGCCCGCGCGCCCATTCGCCTTATCCAGGATGGAAAACGGCGCATCGGTCCGCGCCAGTCCGGGACGGCCCCGCGCCGGCTGACTATCGATGTTGAACATGGAGCTGATGGCGCGTGAACACCCAAGCAAAGCCCGGCGCCGTTCTTAAGGGTCTTCGGCTGGCGAACGGCTGGACGCTGACCGATGTCAGCCGCCGGACCGGCTTGCCCGTCTCAACCCTGTCAAAAATCGAAAACGACAAGATGTCGCTCAGCTACGACAAGCTGGCGCGCATCAGCCGCGGCCTGGATATCGACATCGGGCTGCTGTTCTCGTCCAAGGCCGCGCCGGAGCCGATCAGCCTGGCCACCGGCCGCCGCAGCATCATGCGGGCAGGCGAAGGGCGCGCGATCGAGACCGACACCTATGGCCACGTCTATCCGCACACCGATCTGCTCAATAAGCGGTTCGTGCCGATCATCGCCGAGGTCCGCGCCCGCTCGGTTTCCGAGTTCAGCGAGATGATCCGCCATCCGGGCGAGGAATACACCTACGTCCTGGAAGGCACAGTCTGTCTGCACACCGAGCTTTACGCGCCCGTCACGCTGGAAGTAGGCGATTCCATCTATTTCGACAGCGGCATGGGCCACGTCTATCTGTCGGTGGGGTCGGAGCCTTGCCGCGTGCTGTCCATCTGTTCCGGCGATGAATCCCAGCTGATCGCCGCGCTCGCGCCCGACTCGGCCGAGCCTGATGAGGACCCCGAATATTTGCGGGGCGACGCGGCGGAGCCGGCAAGACCCGTCATCCGTCGCCGGATCGCCAAGGGCTGATTGCGGCGCCGCGACCTCACGGCGGGCCGGATCGGCAGGCGCCATGAATTTCCATGATAGAAAATCGTTTTCCAATGTGCGAAACCACGATCAAGGCGCGGCGCACGAGTGAAACGATGAAGTCACCCCATGAGCGGAGCTGAAGTCGACATCGTCGTCATCGGCGGAGGCATAGCCGGCGCGTCGGTGGGCGCCATCCTGGCCGCCGCCTACAAGGTGGTCGTGCTGGAGCGCGAGGCCTTTCCGGGCATGCATTCCACCGGCCGGTCCGCGGCGTTGTTTTCCGAAATCTATGGCGGCGAGGTCGTGCGCGCCCTCTCCCGCGCCAGCCGCGACTTCTTGTTCACCCCGCCGACGGGCTTCGTCGATGCGCCGATCGTGCGGCCACGCGGCGCGCTGCATCTGGCGTCCGCATCGCAGTTGGCCGCGCTGGACGCCCTCTGCGCGTTGCCGGACGTCGGCGCCTCGATGCGTCGCCTGACCGCCGCCGAAGCTTGCGCCCTGTGCACCATCCTGCGCCCCGAATATGTCGCCGGCGGCGCGCTGGAAACCGCCTCCGCGGACGTGGACGTCGACGTCCTGCACCAGGGCTGGCTGCGCCAGCTAAAGGCGCGGGGCGGCGAGTTGATCGTCAATGCTGAAGTGCTGGACCTGCGCCCTGAGGCGGGCGGATGGAAAATTAGTACTGGGAACTCAACGGTCAAGGCGCGCGTGGTGATCAATGCCGCGGGCGCCTGGGCGGACGAAGTCGCCAAGCTGGCGGCGGTCGCGCCGATCGGCCTCGAACCGCGGCGGCGCACGGCCATGATCGTCGACGCGCCGGAAGGATCGAACAGCGGCGCCTGGCCGATGGTCATCGATATCGACGAACAATTCTACTTCCGCCCCGACGCCGGCGCCCTGCTGTTGTCGCCGTGCGACGAGACCCCGAGCCCGCCGTGCGATGCCCAGCCCGAGGAGTGGGACATCGCCATGGCGGTGGACCGGGTCGCGAGCGCGACCACTTTAGAGGTGCGCCGCATTCGCCGCAGCTGGGCCGGACTGCGCAGCTTTGTGCCCGACCGCACCCCCGTTGTAGGCTTCGCGCCGGATGCGCCGGGGTTCTTCTGGTTGGCTGGGCAGGGCGGCTATGGAATCCAGACCGCGCCCGCCATGGCGCATCTGGCCGCCGCCCTCGTCTCCGGCGCACCCGTTCCGCAAGACCTTGCCCGCCACGGCGTCGACCCCGCCAGTCTGAGACCAGGTCGGCCCCGGTCGGGCGCGGCCACAGCCGCCTGAGAACGCGGCGCCGGCGCCACGATAGCGGTCCGACTGGAGTCGCAGGCGCGCCAAAACTGAAAAAGTGTTTGCCAAGTATGAAAATTTATTGTCGTCATTAATCCGTCGTCGATCCGCGAGGGGGAAATCCGATGAAACTTGTTACGAAGCTTAATCTGCTGGCTGGCGCGGCCTTCTTCGCATCGTCGGTTTCATTCGCCGCCCAGGCTCAGACCGCGCCCACCGCCGTCGGCGAGGTGGTCGTCACCGCCAACAAGCGCGCTGAAAAACTGAAAGACGTCGCCCAGGAAGTGACCTCCCTTTCCGGCAGTGCGCTCGACCTGCAACAGGCGGCCCACTTCGAGGATTATGTGAACCTCGTGCCCGGCTTCAACATGGTCTCGGCCCAGGAAGGCCAGACCCGGCTGGTCCTGGACGGCGTCAACGCCGGCGGCGACAGCGCAACGGTCGCCACCTACGTCGACGAAACGCCCTATGGCTCGGCGACCGGTCTGGCCAATGGCGGGGTTCTGGCCCCCGACCTCGACACCTTCGATGTGAACCGGGTCGAAGTGCTGCACGGCCCTCAGGGCACGCTCTATGGGGCGAGCAGCCTCGGCGGGGTGCTGAAATTTGTCACCAATGCCCCCGACCCGACCCACTACGCCGGTAAGATCGAGGTGGATGGAGAGAACACCGACCACGGCGGCGACGGCGGCTCGGTGAAAGCCATGGTCAATGTGCCGATCGGCGACAAGATCGCCGTTCGCGTCAGCGGCTTCTATGCCGACGATGGCGGCTTCATCGACGATCCGAACCGCGGCGCCAAGGACATCAACGAAACCAAGTTCAATGGCGGCCGCGTCGGCATCTATCTGCATCCGATCGACAAGCTGACCATCCGTCTGACGGCCGCGGCCCAGGACATCATCAGCAATGGCGACTCGGTGGAGGATCTCAACCCGACCACCCTGCAGCCGCTCTACGGCCAACTGACCCAGAGCCGCACCTTCGCCCAGCCTAACGACATCACCTATCGCCTCTACAATGCGACGGCGGACTACGACTTCGGCTTCGCCGACCTGCTGTCATCGACCAGCTACGGCACCCTTCACCAGAGCCTGACCGAAGACGCGACCGCTCTTTATGGCCCGCTGCTCACGGGCGCTCTTGGCGAACCGCTCGGCGCCGGTATCGACCAGGAGTTGGAGCAGCAGAAGTTCACCCAGGAGGTTCGCCTGACCTCCAAGGCGCAGAAGCTTGAATGGCTGGTCGGCGGCTTCTTCACACGCGAACGCAATGAATTGAACCAGGACCTGGGGGCCGTGGATCTGGCCCATCCGCCCCAATTCGTGCCCGGACTGGGCGGTTTGGAGTTTGTGGCGCTTGATTCCGTCTATTCGGAATATGCCGCGTTCGGAAACGTCGACTATCATTTCACGGACCAGTTCGACCTGAGCGTGGGCGGCCGCTACAGCCACAACGATCAGAGCGCGGGCCAAGTGACGTCCGGCCTGCTGGTGGGACCGGCGTCCAACGACCCCGGATCGTCGTCGGAAGGCGTCTTCACCTTCGCGGTGGCGCCCAAGTACAAGATCAATGACGACGTCACCGTCTACGCGCGCGTCTCCAAGGGCTATCGCCCCGGCGGCCCGAACGTCATATCGCCGCTCGCCCCGGCCACCGTGCCGCGTTCGTTCCAGTCAGACAGCCTGATCGACTACGAAGGCGGTATAAAAGCCGACCTGCTGGACAAGACCGTCTCCGTCGACGCGTCGATCTTCTACATCGACTGGTCCCGTATCCAGCTGCTCGCCGACGACAATGGCTTCGGCGTCAACGTCAATGGCGGCAAGGCGAAGAGCCAGGGCGTCACGGGCACGGTGTCCTACGTTCCGTTCCCTGGCCTGAACCTGACCGGAAACCTAGCCTATACCGACGCGGCGCTGGAATCGAACACCGGGGCGCTGCTCGGCGGCGTCTCGGGCGATCCCCTGCCCTATTCGGCGAAGTGGACCGGCGGTTTCACCGCCGAGTACAGCCACGCGATCATGTATGACGCCCGCGGCTATATCGGCGGCGGCCTGCATTATGTGGGTGACCGCAAGGCGGACTTTGATCCGAACATCGGCCAGGTGGCCCTGCCGAGCTATGTCGCACTCGACCTGCACCTTGGCGTCGAATGGCAGAACTACCGCGCCGAACTCTATGCCAAGAACCTGAGCGACGCCCGGGGCATCCTGTCGGCGACCGGCTACGGGGCGACGCCTAACGGCGCCATCCAGGCCGGCGTGATGCGGCCGCGAACCGTGGGCATTTCGCTGTCGGCCAAATACTGATCGCGGACGGACCATCCCTTCGCCGGCCGGCCTTCGCCGCCGGATGGGATGGTCCGACCCACTTATGAGGGGATTAGGAACGCTCTGTTGTGGCGCCTCTATTCGCGCCGCATGAGACTGACCGCGGCCCGCACGGGAGGAGACGTTACCTAATGTCGATCAAATCCGCCTTGAGCCAGGCCGCGGCCTGGACCCGCATCGGCTGCGCCGCCGCCGCCGGCCTCGTGATTGCGACGCCGAGCCTCGGCGCTCCGACATCCCTGACGCCGCCAACAGTCCAGCCCATCAACGCCTCCGGTTCCACGGCGGTCGCGACGACCGGCGCTCATGCCTTGACCACCGACGATGTCGGCGCATGGCTCGACGGGCTGATGCCCACCGCGCTGAACACGGCTCAAGTTCCGGGCGCTGTGGTCGTGGTCGTGAAGGACGGCGCGGTGCTCTACGAGAAGGGCTACGGCTACGCCGACTACGACAAACATATCCCGGTCGACGCCCGCACCACCCTGTTCCGCCCCGGCTCGACGTCCAAACTGTTCACCTGGACGGCGGTGATGCAGCAGGTTGAGCAGAGGAAGATCAACCTCGACGCCGACGTCAACACCTACCTCGACTTCAAGATTCCCGCCTACCACGGCCTGCCCGTCACCATGCGCATGCTGATGACGCACCGGGCCGGCTTCTCGGAGACCGCGCGGGACCTGCTGTTCTACAACCGCCCGCCGCCGCCTCTGGACGCGGTGCTGAAACGCTATGTGCCGCCGCGCATTTTCACCCCCGACGGCGGTCCCGGCTATTCCAACTATGGCGCGGCCCTGGCCGGCTACATCGTCCAGCGGGTCTCCGGCGAGCGCTTCGAAGACTATATCGCCCACCACATCTTCGCGCCGCTGAACATGGCGCACTCGACCTTCGCCCAGCCCTTGCCCGCGTCGTTCGTTCCGAACATGTCCAAGGGCTACGAGACCTGGGACAAGCCCGGCCCAGCCTTTGAAGTGGTCAATGTGCCGCCCGCCGGCTCCCTGTCCGCCACCGGCGACGACATGTCCCATTTCATGATCGCCCATCTGCAGGACGGCCGATATGGCTCCGCCCAAATCCTGCAACCGGCGACGGCGCAGATGATGCACACCAGCGTCACCCGGGCCTTCCCCGACCTGAACGGCAACCTGCTGGGCTTCTATCAGCAGAACATAAACGGCCACCGGGTCATCGCCCACGGCGGCGACACCAACTTCTTCCACAGCGACCTCAGCCTGTTCCTCGACGACAATGTCGGCCTGTTCGTCTCGGTGAACGCCAAGGGCAAGGATGGGATGGGCGAGTTCCTGCGCGACAGCCTGTTCGACGCCTTCGCCGATCGCTACTTCCCGGGGCCGGCCGCCCCAGTGTCGACAGTCGACCTCGCCACCGCCAAAGCCCACGCGGCGATGATCGCCGGTCCCTACATCAGCAGCCGCGGCTCGCATTCCACCTTCCTACGGCTGGTCGACCTGATCAGTCCGAATGTGGTCACGGCCAATCCCGACGGCTCGATCTCCGCCGCGCCCGAGGGCGTGATGGAGACCTTCGTAGAGGAAACGCCCTTCCTGTGGCGGCAGAAGAACGGCCACGACCGACTGGAAGGCTCGGTGAAGGACGGCAAGGTTGTCCGATGGGCTTCTGACGGCATAGCGCCGATCATGACCTATAATCGGCCGCACGGCCTGGCCGGAGCCGGGCTTGAGCTGCCGCTGACCCTGGCGGCCCTGACCCTGCTAGCCCTGACCGCGATCCTCTGGCCCGTCGTCGCCATCGTTCGGTGGCGCTACCAGAAGGCCTTCGCCTATGCCGGCGCGCGGGCGATCGCCTACCGGCTGCTGCGTGTCTGCTCGATCCTGGGGCTGGCCGCGGTCGTCATGTGGTACGAGGTGATCGAGCTGGTCTCGGCGACCGGCGGCTCCGACGTCAACCCCGTGCTGCACCTGTCGCAGCTGGTGTCGTTACTCGCCTTCGTCGGCGGGTTCGCGGTCGCGCTCTGGAACCTTGCGCTGGTGTTCCGAGGCCCATCGAGCTGGTTCGGCAAACTCTATAGCGTTCTGATGCTCGCCGCCTTCGCGATGATGCTGTGGATCGCCCTGCACTACCACCTGGTCGGCGTCAGCAGTCAGTATTGAGTAAGGCGTCAAGCCCATGACGAAGCCGCCCGCCCTGCGTCTCGACGCGCGCCTGGACATGATCGTCCTGAGGAAGCCGTTCCACATATCCGGGCACGTCTTCCGCGATGCGCCGGTGCTGAGCGTCACCTTAACGGGCGGGGGCTCGACCGGGCGGGGCGAGGCCGGCGGCGTCTACTATCGCGAGGACACCCCGGAGCGGATGCTGGCCGCCGTGGAGCGGGTCCGCTCCGAGATCGAAGCGGGTCTGACGCGCGAAGATCTGCGCCAGCTGCTGCCGGCCGGCGGCGCCCGCAACGCGCTCGACTGCGCCCTCTGGGAGCTGGAGGCCAAATCGGCTGGCCGCTCGGTCTGGCAATTGGCAGAGCTGCCGTCCCCGCGCCCGCTGCTGACCACCATGACCGTTGGCGCGGACACCCCGGACAAGATGGCGGACGGCGCGCGGGATTTTGCCAACGCCAAGGCCATCAAGCTCAAACTGACCGGCGAGACGGACCTCGACCGCGAGCGGGTGATGGCCGTCCGCAAGGCGCGGCCGGACGTGTGGCTGGGGGTCGACGCGAACCAGGGCTTCACGCCAGCGAGTATCGCCCCGCTGATCCCGGCCCTGGTCGACTGCCGTGTCGCGTTGCTCGAACAGCCATTCGCCCGTGGCCGCGAAAAGGACATGGACGCGATCGACTTCCCCATGCCGACAGCGGCCGACGAGAGCTGCCTAGACCTGGCAGAGCTTGAGCGGGTGCATAGCCATTTCGATGTGATCAACATCAAGCTCGACAAGTGCGGCGGCCTGACCGAGGGCCTGCTGATGGCCCGGCGGGCACGAGAATTGGGGGGCAAGGTGATGGTCGGCTGCATGGTCGGCACCAGCCTGGCCATGGCGCCGGGTTTTGTCCTCGGCCAGCTGTGCGACGTCGTCGATCTCGATGCGCCCCTGGCGATCGTCAACGACGTCGATCCGGCGGTCGACTATACGGACGGCATGATCACCAGCGCCGCCGATGTCTGGGGCGGAAGCGCCGCGGCGACGGCGCGATAGAGCGCGCGAGACACCAGGCGCCATGACATATTCCGCGAGATGACAAACACCGTGAGCCCGCCGCCCGAGCCCCCCTCCGTCGAATGGCTGGGGCAGCCCCGCGGCCTGTCGGTGCTGTTTCTCACCGAGATGTGGACCCAGTTCTCCTTCTTCGGAATGAGGACCCTGCTGGTCTACTATATGACCAAGCAGCTGATGATCGATCAGCAGCGCTCCTCGCTGATCTACGGCGGCTATGCGGCGGCGGTCTATTTTACCCCGATCGTTGGCGGCATTGTCGCCGACCGCCTAATCGGCAAGCGCAACGCCGTTGTGTTGGGCGGGCTACTGATGGCCGCGGGCCATTTCATGATGGCGTTCGAGAACCTGTTCTATCCGGCCCTGGCCGCCATCGCGCTCGGCAACGGCCTCTTCCTGCCCAGCCTCTCCAGCCAGATCAATTCCCTCTATCGGGAAGGCGATCCGCGTCTGGCCTCGGCCTACAATGTCTATTACGTCGGCATCAATTTGGGGGCCTTCCTGGCGCCGTTCGTGTGCGGAACGCTAGGCGAGGTCTATGGCTGGCACTGGGGCTTCGCCGCCGCCGGGATCGGCATGCTGATCGGCTTAGGCACCTATCTAGCTGGCCTGCGCTACCTTCCCGCCGAACCTCCGCGCGGCCGGGCGGCGCCGACGCGGGTCAGGGCCGATGGCGACCGCAAACGCTTCCTGCTGTTGTTCGGCATCATGGCCGTGGTGATCATCTTTCGCGGCGCCTATGAGCAGAACGGCAACACCATCGCCCTGTGGACCGACAGCGGTGTCGATCGTCATCTGAACGCCCATCTGTCGATTCCGCTGACCTGGTTCCAGGCGCTCAATCCGCTGCTGATCTTCCTGCTGACGCCGATCCTGGTCAGCTATTGGACCCGGCTGGCGAAGACTGGGCGGGAGCCGTCCTCGGTGCGCAAGATGGTGACCGGCGCCATGCTGCTGGCGCTGTCCTTCGCCGTCATCGCCGTGGCCAGCGCCTGGGCCGACGCCCACCATGTGCGATCCAGCTGGATCTGGCTGACCGTCTTCTTCGTGGTCATGACCGCGGGCGAGCTGTTCATCCTGCCCGTGGGCCTAGGCCTGTTCGGCCGCCTGGCGCCGAAGGGCTTCGAAGCCACCGCCATCGCCATCTGGTTCTTCGCCGGGTTTGCGGGAAACCTTCTGGCCGGCGGCCTGGGCGTTCTATGGTCGGTGCTGTCGCAGCCGGTGTTCTTTACCCTGACCGCCCTGGTCTCGGTCGTGGCGGGCCTGTTGCTGATCCCCTTCATTCGCGCCGGCGCGCGAGCCGAACACGCCATGACCGCGCCGAGCGGCGGCGCGCCATAGAGCGGGTTGGGATTTGATGGCTCTAATTTTGCGCTCATCCCCGCGCAGGCGGGGACCCAGGATCACCAGACTCGGTCTCGCAACCGCGATCCTGGCGCAGCTGATCGAATAGCGCCCAGTCGCCTGGGTCCCCGCCTTCGCGGGGATGAGCGGATTTTGTGATGGCCTGGACTGATCCCAATCCGCCCTACCCGTCAGCGGAAACTCAGACCTTCGAACTCGCCGGAGCTGCGCCACCCATCCAGGTAGTTGAAATAGGCGGTCGGGCCGGCCGGGTAGCCGACGTTCAGCTTCGCCGCCGGGCCCGGGTCCTTGCCCTCGTTATTGTAATAGCCGGGCGTGCAGTCGGCCGCGCCCATCATACGGCCCATGCCGCTGAGCAGCAGTTCGACCCAGGCGTCCTGGGCCTCCTGGGTCACCTCGACCTCCTTGGCGTCCTGATCCAGCGCGTGTTTGACGATCACGGCGATGGTCCGGCCGGACTCGGTCAGATTGTGCGGCACATTGGAGATCAGGTTGGCGCCCTGGGTCGGCTGAACGAAGAAGGCGTTGGGGAAGCCGTGCACATGCAGGCCGTGCTTGGACTTCATGCCCTCGCCCCAGGCCTCCGAGAGCTTCAGCCCGTCGCGGCCGGTCAGGTCGAACCCGGCCCGGCGCTTGTATTCGGTGCCGACCTCGAAGCCAGAGGCGTAGATGATGCAGTCGACCTCGTACTCGACGCCGGCGACCACGAACCCCTTCTCGGTAATCCTCTCCACGCCCTGGCCGTCGGTGTCGATCAGGCGCGTACCCGGCGTGTTGAAGGCGGCCAGATAGGCGTCGTGGAAGCAGGGCCGCTTGCAGAGCTGGCGGTACCAGGCCTTCAACTTCTGAGCCGTCTCGCCGTCTCCGACGATTGAATCCACCCGCGCGCGGATTTCCTCCATCTTCTCGAAGTCAGAGTCCTCGTAGGCGGCCAGCATCTTCTGCGGCGTCAGGTCTTCGCGCGGCAACAGCGCTATGCGAGCGCGAATGCGGCGGGACAGGTCGGTCCAGCCGTCCTTGACCAAATCCTCCTCCGCCGTTCCACCTGCCTGGTTGGCGGTGAAGTTCTCCAGCCAGCGCCGTTGCCAGCCTTCCGTAGCGATGCCGGAGAACCAGTCCGGATCGATCGGCGCATTGGCCCGCACGTCCACCGACGAGGGCGTGCGCTGGACCACATAGAGTTCCTTGCAGGCCGGGGCCAGGTGCGGCACCGCCTGCACGGAGGTCGCGCCGGTGCCGATGATCGCCACCCGCTTGTCCGCCAGCTTCTCCATCGGCGCGCCGGACGGATCGCCGCCGGTATAGCCATAGTCCCAGCGGCTGGTGTGGAAGGAATGGCCCTTGAAGCTCTCGATGCCCGGTATGCCCGGCAGCTTCGGAACGTGCAGAGGGCCGGTGCCCAGGCCGATGAAGCTGGCGGTGAAGGCGTCGCCGCGGTTGGTCTTGATCAGCCAGCGGGAATCGGCCTCGTCCCACGACAGGTCCTCGACCTCGGTGTGGAACAGGGCATTGTCATAGAGGCCGTACTGGCGGCCGATCCGCTGGCACTGGGCCAGGATTTCCGGCGCGTGCGCATACTTCTCGGTCGGCATGTGACCGGTCTCTTCGAGCAGCGGCATATAGACCATCGAGGCCGTGTCGCACTGGGCGCCCGGATAGCGGTTCCAATACCAGGTGCCGCCGAAATCCCCGCCCTTCTCAACGATGCGGACGTCGGTCACGCCCGCCTCCACCAGCCGCGCGCCAGTGACCAGGCCGGCGAACCCGCCGCCGACGAAGGCGAAGGTCACGTGGTCGGTCTTCGGCTCACGCTCGGCGAATGGCGTGTAGGGGTCTTCAAGATAGTGGGCGAGCTGCCCCTTGAGCTGGAGGTACTGCGCGTTGCCGTCAGAGCGCAGCCGCTTGTCCCGCTCCTCAATGTACTTCTTTAGCAGCGCGGCCTTGTCGATTTGCCGTCCCTCGCCACTGTTGGGCGCCATCGTCGTCGTCATGTGAGGCTCTCGGTCAGTTCCAAGGATCAACCGGATTGGCCAAACCGTGCGCTCGCGCCAGGGCGCCCACGACCAGTCCGACAAACCGCAGCCTAGAATCTTACCTCATGCCGAGCGGCGATGATTTCCTGGCGGACATGTGGGCCAGAAACTTCCGATGCGCTGGGCCGGGATGGCCTGTCGATCAAGGCGCCCAGCCGGTAAGGCGAGCGACGCAATCGAACAGATCCGTCGCCGCGATGGGCTTTGTCAGGTGCGCCTGGGCGCCGGCCGCCAACGCGGCCTCTTCATGTTCGGCCATCGCGTGGGCGGTGATTGTGCAGATGGGCGTCGCCAGCGCGCCGGACTCCTGTTGCAGCCGGCGGATCTCCTGGATCGCCGTGAGGCCGTCCATCACGGGCATCTGCATGTCCATCAGGATGATATCGAATTCCGACCGCCGCACGGCCTCCACCGCCAAGGCGCCATTCTCCACGAATTCGGGCTCGATCCCCACGGCGCCGAGCATCAGCTGCAGCAGGCGGCGGTTGGTCGGATGATCTTCGGCGGCCAGCACCCTCGGCGTCCGCGCGCCTTGGACGGACAGCGGCGTGATGACCGTTTCCGAAAAATCCTCCTCGGGCGCCTGCGCCAGGGCCACGGCGAGGCTGAAACTGGAGCCTAGGCCTGGGACCGACCGCGCTTCCAGGCTCGCGCCCAGGCGGTGGGCGAGAGCACTGGCGATGGCCAGGCCAGCGCCAAGACCGCCCTGTCGCCGGGTCAGCGATTCATCGCCCATGGCGAAGGGTTCGAACAAACGCGCATGGGTTTCAGAGTTGAATCCCGCGCCGGTGTCGTCCACGGAAAAGACCAACAGCAGCCGCTTGCCGACGGTACGCGTCCACGCGCTCACACGCACTTCGCCAGTATCGGTGAACTTCACTGCGTTGGAGATAAGCGCCCTCAGGATCTGTCGCAGGCTGGCAGGCTGACCCAGGAAGTCACGGTCCGCGGCGCCCAGGTCCAGGACCAACTCCAGCCCCTTGGCCCTGGCCTCGCCCTCGTAGAATCCAACGGCCTGGCGGGCGACCTCCGCCGCGTTGAACCGCTCGGTTGGACATTTGGCGCCCTCGGCGGCGCAATTGGCCAGCTGGATCACGTCATCCAGGACGGCGCAGAGGTTCCAGGCCGAGCTGGTGACAATCTGGACCAGTTCCCGCTGAGGCTCGCTCAACGGCTGGGCCAGCAACATCTCCGCCGCGGCCACGACGCCGTTCAGGGGCGTGCGCAGCTCGTGATTCATATTGGTCAGGAAGGCGCTCTTCACCTGGCGCGCCGCCTCGGCCTGCGCTCGAGCCGTGTCCAGTTGGGCCAAGGAAGCGCGCAAGGCGCATTCGTCGCCGGCAAGATCGGCCAGGCCTCGCAGCTGACGCGCCAAGGCGCCATCGAACGCGCGGGGCTGATCGGAGATGACCGAGACCGAACCGATCGCTTCGCCTGTGTCCAGCCGGATCGGCGCGCCGGCGTAAAAGCGTATCCCCGGCGGCCCCGCGACCAGAGGGTTTTGGAAGAAACGCGGGTCCAAGGACGCATCCTCGATCCAAAGCACCTGTTCCTCGCGCAGCGCCTGCAGGCAGAAGGCGCGATGAATCCGGCTCTCGCGCATGGTCATGCCGATCGCGGCCTTGAACCACTGCCGCTCGTCGTCGATGAACGAGACCATGGCGATTGGGGCGTCGGATGCCGCTTGCGCCAGCGCGGCGATCTGATCGAAACACCGTTCGGGCGGCGTCCCCATCAGATTCAAGCGTTGCAGAGCGGCGGCGCGAGCATCTTCGCCGCCGACCGGCGCATCTGCTGACTTTCCTTCCGGCGCAGCCCCCCGCTTAAGCATATCCGTCCCCAAACGCCCCAAGACGAGCCAGCAAGTTTAGCCGCAGGCGGCTTTGTTCCGCTGGTAAGCGGTCATCAATACTGGGGTGTCGTTAAATTTCTCATAAAACTGGGAATCGAACACATTAGGGTAGCTTTCACGATTGGAAACCGGCAAAAGCGATGCCTTCCGTCGCCAAGCACGCCGAAGTCTCAGCGCTGGGCCCAGACGGTTGTCGCCCACCCGTTCGAGACCCGGATCGAATATTGTTCGTATGAGCGTAGAGCAGCAAACCAAGCAGACAGTGCGCGACCCGGGCGGAGAGTTTCCCTTCGCACCGAGCGACTATGTCTTGCATCTGCTGACGGTCATCGCCCTCTACCGGGATTCAACCTTGGACAGCCGGCTACGGCCGCTCGGGCTCAATGTCGGCCGCTATCGCGCCATGACCGTGCTGGATCGGTTTGGCGCCTGCACCATGACCGAGGTGTCGAGCTTTACCGGCGTGGACCGCACGACCCTGACCCGTGTCGCCGACCAGTTGGTCGCGGCCGGTTGGGCGGAGCGGATGTCGGAGGCCAAGGACCGGCGCCAGGTTCTGTTGCGTTTGACCGATACGGGCCGGACCGTCTTGGCGGAGGCGATCAAGGTCATCATGGAGGTGAACACCTCGCTGTTGCAGAATGTCGCCGAAGAGGATCAGCGGGTCGCCGCGCGCGCCCTCATGCGGGTGGTGGACAATGTCGCGCCGAACAAACGGTCGCGAGACGGCATCATCCACTTCAGCCGCGAAGGTCTGGACCAAGATAAGGCCTGACCTCGCCGCCGCCGAAGAGCGGCGTCAGCCCTTGGGTGGCGCCAGTCTGGGCCTCTCAGGGCGAGCATAGCTGATCAGATCGTGGGCCCAGTCAGGATCGTCGACTAGATTGAGCATGATGACCTGCAGTGTCCTGGCGAATTCGCGGAGCCTTTCCGGATCCACGCCCTTCATGGCCTGCTGGGTGGCCTCCGCCACAATCGGAATGCCCTGAGCGAAGACCTTCTCCCCTTCCTCCGTCAGCGACAGAGAAACGCGGCGACGGTCGTTCGCCGGCGTAGTGCGCTCAATGAGACCGCGCGCGACAAGCTGGTCGACCTCGCGGGTAAGGGTGGTTCTTTCGATCGCCGTGAAACGCGCCAGGGTGTTCATCGAACAACCCTCAAGCCGCCGAATGATCGTCAGCGTACGGGCTCGGTTGGCGGAAAGGCCGAGTGGCTCCAAAACAGCATCGACCTGCGCTTCGCGTCGGCGAGCCGTCTGAAACAGCAGATAGAAAAGGTACTCCGGCGCCGCGGCGGGGAATTCCCCTTCTGGATCAGGCATATACGATTTGAATGTCATCGTGGGACCTAGGCGGGCGGCGGAGGCACGTCATCACGATAAGCCAAAATGCACAAGACGCATTCGCACTATGTGCAAAATGACAACGTGCGTTCGCACATTTCTCTTGCAACCGTAGCCTTAAATGTGTACAGCCAGAATACCGGTGGACGGGAAAGAGCGAGGCCTTTGACGCAAGGCCGCGCGTTCGGGGCTTAAGCGTCGATCTGCGAGACTAACCGTGAGTGACGAACGCCATCCCGCCGCTGAGGCCCTTCAGCGGCAACTCCGCGCGGTCGATATCGACCTCAAATGCGCCCTGGCGTTCAACCGGGTCCTGCTCAAAGGCCTGGCCGCAACTTCAGCCCAGGCTCGTCATGCATTGGACGTCGCATTGAACGAAGAATTGCGGACCATCGCCTTCGACAATGCCGACGGCGCCGCCGCCGTCCAGAAGATGGTTGAAGAGGCGCGCACGGAACTGGGCGCCGAGTCTTCGTTCCGGAACGCCCTCGCGCATGATTTGGAACAGGCGATCCTGGATTGCGCCGCCGCCCTGGCCGATGACGAAGACCAGAGCATTCACGGGGCCTACCCGCTGCGCTCCTGCGCCTAGGCGCAAGTACCGATCAGCCTTCGGCGGCGAACCGGGCCGCGACTTCACGCAGGCCCGTGATGATGGCGACCCGCACGGGCGAGTCCACGGCGCCGGCCTCCGAGCAAAGAAAGCGCACGCCGTCCACGTGCACCTTCACCGCCGGCCAGTTGATCGCGCCTCGCTCCGGCGAGTCGTCGACCAGGTCGCACAGGCTATAGGCCGCCTCGGCGGCCTCCTTCATGCCGAAGGCCCCGGCGATGCTGTAGATGTCATTGGCCGTAGCGTAGAGCGCCGCAAGCGCCTGCGCATCCTGACCTGCCTTGGTCTCTTCCGAAAGCCGCTGCAATTGAGCGCCCTTGGCCGCTAGCGTCATCAGGCAGCGATCGCGAATGGAGGCGACTCGGCTGTCGGCGCCCCTGAGCGCCTCGGCCACCGTCCGACCGCCGGGCAGCCGCATCACCTTGGCCAGCCGATTTTCGACTTTGAATACTCTGACGTCGGTCATCCCGCGGCCTTCTTCGGTTGGAACAGGGCGTCGATATCGTCCTGGCCGAGATTAGGCGTGGTCGCCTTGCCCACGGCCGCGGACAGGTCGTCGTGGCGACGTCCCTTCATGCCGGCCGGCGGTCCGAGCACGCGGTGACGCCGGTCTGGTCCGCAATAGTTGCGCGCCTCGACAAACGCCCGGGTCTCTTTGGCCGCCCAGGTAATCCTCTGAAGCAGGACCATGGGCGAGGCGGGTTTGCGCACCACCATATTGGCGCCGCAGTCCCGCGCCTTGGCGACGTGCGAGGCCTTGGTGTGCCCGGTCAGCAGAAGCACCGGCGCGAAGCAGTTGGGCTTGACGCCCGATCGCCGCAGCCAGCGCACGAACTCATAGCCGTCCATGTCCGACACCGCGGTGTCGGCGATAATCAGGTTCAGCTCCCGCTCATTCACCACCGACATGGCTTCGGTCGCCGTGGCGCAGCGGTGCGGCGTGTGCAGGCCGAACCCGGCAAAGGTCTGGCAAAGAATGTCCAGGCCTTCAGGCTGGCTGTCCAGGAGCAGGACCTCCGCGTTCGCAAGATTGATCTTGTCGCTGGTGAGAAGCGGCGACACCGTCATCGCCTCAGTCCTCGAACAACGTCAGTTCGCCCTCGGCGCGGGCGTCGCCCGGCGCAAGGGCGGCCAGGCAGCGCGCCTGATCCGAGAGCGCCAGCCCGCGAACGGCGTCCGCGACATCCACACGCGCATCGACGGGGACGGCGGCGGCGAGCGCGGCCAGGAAGGCGGCCAGCCCAACCAGGCGCTGCGAGAGCAGGTCGGCGATCTGGCATTCCATCAGGACCGCCGGGTCAGAGATCCCGCCTCGGACGACCAGGTCCGCGACCAGAATCTCAAGCCGGTCCGCCAGGCGGGCCAGATCCAGCAGCTCAATCGCCGCCACGCCGAGCGGCTGGCCGACAGGCTGAATATTTTCGGGCGGCGGCATCAGAACAGCTCCAAGGCGCCGCTGTCTTCGCGCGGCGCGGGCGGGCGGCGGCGTTCGGACGCGAACACGCTCGCCTCGCTGCGCGCCAGACAGATCTGCCGCGCTCTGCCGCTGACCGGCCAGAACTGGATGCGCCGCGGCTGATCGCCCCGCAGGCTGCCGCCGGTGTGGCGAATACCCTCGTCGCGCAGGAATCGCTCGGCGAAGGCGGCGTTCTGAGCGCCGATGTCGGTCAGACCGTCGATCAGACGCGCGCCGCCGAACAGCTTGGCCTCAAGGCGGTCGCGGCGCGCGCCCCGCCGCAGCAGGCCGTTGACGAGCAACTCCATCGCCTGAACGCCATAGCGCAGCCCGCCCTCGGCCCCGCGGTCGTCCTCGCCTGGCAGCAGGAAGTGGTTCATCCCGCCAACGCCCGCGACGCTGTCGCGAAGGCAGGCGGAGACACAGGATCCCAGAATGGTGGTCAGGACCAGGTCCGGCTCTTCGCTGACGAAGAACTCGCCTTGAATCACATGCACCTTGCGCGGCTCGCCCGCCCCACCCGTGTCGAGATCGTCCGCGACGCCGGCGCCATGGGCGGCCAGGGTCATGCCAGCACCCCAAACACCGCTTCGATCTTCTCCTTCAGCGTGGCGACGGTGAAGGGTTTGACCAGGTAGTTGTTGACGCCGAACTGCACCGCCCGCTGGACCAACTCCTTGTCGGCCCGCCCGGTCAGCATGATGAAGGCGGTGTCGCGGATCGGCGCATGGGCGCGAACGGCGCGTAGCAGACCCAGCCCATCGAGCTTGGGCATGTTGTAGTCCGAGATGATCAGCTGAGCGGGCCGGACCAGCATCTGGCGCAGGCCGTCTTCGCCGTCCTGCGCCTCGACGAAGCTGGTGAAGCCAAGCTGCTGCAGGCCCGTGCGGACCAGCGAACGAATGGTTTGCTGATCGTCGACGATCAACACGCTGAGAGAGGACGCGGCGGGCATCAGATGTCCCCGTGGTTGAGGTTGGTGAGTTTGAGAATCTCGGCGGCCATCTTTTCCAGCGACAGCTGCCGCTCGACCGCACCGATTTCGAAGGCGGCCTTGGGCATGCCGTAGACCACGCTGCTGGCTTCATCCTGGCCGAGTGTGCGGGCGCCGGCCTGGCGCATGGAGGACAGGCCCTTGGCGCCGTCGCGGCCCATGCCGGTCAGGATCACACCGAGCGCCTGGGCGCCGGCAATCTTCGCCACGGACTCGAAAAGGACGTCGACGGAGGGTCGATGCCCGTTGGTCAGTTCGCCCTCGGCCACGCGGCAGCGGAGCGCACCGGCGCCGCCTTGCAGCTGCAGATGGTTGGCGCCGCCCGGCGCGAGATAGACGCGGCCGACCCCGACCGGCGCGCCGGGCGAGGCTTCGCAAACCTCAGCGGCGGACAGCCGGTTGAGTCGCTCGGCGAAGCTCTTGGTGAAGGCGGCCGGCATATGCTGGGTGATCAGCGTCGGTGGGCAGTTGGCCGGCAGCTGGGAGACGATAGTGATCAGCGCTTCGACGCCGCCGGTCGACGATCCGATGGCCAGCAGGCGCCCGTTCGGCGCGTAGTTGGGCGGCGCCAGGGACTTGGCGACAGCGGGGGTGAATCGGGTGGCGCGAACCCGCGCCTTCGCGGCCGCCTTGACCTTTTCAGCCAGGCCCTCGAAGGCGTCGAGACCACCGGTGGACGGCTTGCAGATGCAGTCGAACGCGCCCAGTTCGAGCGCCGTCAGGGTGGCTTCCGCGCCGCGCGATGTCAGGGTCGAAACCATGATCACCGGCATCGGCCGCAGCCGCATAAGCTTCTCGAGAAACTCGAGGCCGTTCATGTTCGGCATCTCGACATCGAGGGTGATGACGTCGGGATTGACCGCCTTGATCGCCGCGCGGGCCTCAAGCGGATCAGCCGCTTCGCCGACGATTTCGATTTCCGGATCGCGTCGCAGCGTGGCGGCGATCAGCCCGCGCATGGTCGCCGAGTCGTCGACAATCAGAGTACGGATCATCGGCCGCCTCCATCGCTTAGGCGATAGGTGGTCACCCCGTCGGGCTTGAACCGGCTGGCTGCGGGACCGGAGACCCGCTCCGAATGTCCGATGTAGAGGACACCGGCCGGGGTTAGCATCGGCGCGAACCGGCTCCATATCTTGGCCTGTGTGTCCTCGCCGAAATAGATCACCACGTTGCGGCAGAAGATGGCGTCGAACCGACCGCGCATGGGCCAGTCGCCGATCAGGTTGAGCTCGCGAAACGCCACCATGGCCCTCGCTTCGTCGGCGATCTGCAAGCCGGCGTCGCCTGGCGCCGGCGAAAACCAGCGCGAGCGCATGTCGCCAGGGACGCCCTGCAGCAGGGCCTGGGGATAGACGCCCGCCCGGCCCTGCGCGACCATGTTGGGATCGAGGTCCGTCGCGAGAATCTTGATGTCCAGGCTGGCCGCGTCCGGCGCCAGCGACAGGATGGTCATGGCCGCGGAATAGGGTTCCTGGCCGCTGGAACAGGCCGCCGACCAGATGCGGATTTTCCCACCCCGCCGCGCCGCGTCGATCAGCGGCGGCAGCACATTGGTCTTCAGGTGTTCGAAGTGATGCGGCTCGCGGAAGAAGCGGGTCACATTGGTGGTCAGGGCGGCGAACATATCCTGCCGCTCGCCCGCGCCCGCATCGCTGGCGACCAGGGCGCAGTAGGTCTTGAAGCTGTCGAGGCCCAGCACGCGCAGCCGCTTGGCGAGGCGCGAATAGACCAGCGTCGCCTTGCCTTCCGACAGCACGATGCCGGTCTCGGCATGCAGCAGGGTGGCGATGTGGCGGAAGTCCTCGTCGGTGAAGGCGAACTCACCGTCCACCAGCCGTTGCGTGCGGCCGCCGGCGGTTTCGGATGTCGCGGTCGCAATCATGCCGCCTCCAGCTCCAGCGTCGGCAACAGCCGCTCCAGCCCGATCAGGCTGATCATGCGGCCGTCGACGGCCAACAGGCCGCGTACGAAGGTCTTGGCCGTATCGGAAGCCACCTCGGGCGTCGGCTGGATCACATCGTCGGTGACGGTGAGGATGTCCGACACCGCATCGACCAGCAGGCCCACGGTCTGGGCGCCGATCTGGGCGACAATGATCACGTGGCGCGCGGTCGGCTCGGCGTTGTCGAAACCCAGCCGGGCGGCCAGGTCGACGATCGGCAACAC
>Ga0302314_10001791_pt1 | contig 40272 bp, 38 predicted proteins | sample III_Palsa_N2_3_FD_200533 | JGI IMG/M metagenome (GOLD analysis project Ga0302314, IMG submission 200533) | Peat permafrost microbial communities from Stordalen Mire near Abisko, Sweden - III_Palsa_N2_3 | ecosystem: Environmental > Terrestrial > Soil > Palsa > Peat permafrost | place: Sweden... | reverse complement strand
AGTGGTTCTGCCGGGGGGTCAAGCGGCGAATGTCATATTCAGCATCCACGAGAGCTGCCGCCGCTTGACCCCCCGGCAGGTTCACTGGTCGCCTCCGGTGCCAGGCGAGGAGAACGACCCGACCGGCGACAGCCACCAGAAGGTTGAAACCCCGCCACGCGCCAACCCCGACACGACCAACACCCCGATGGTTCTCTGAGCCGGGCCTGCCGGAGGCGCCGTTGACGTTGACGTTCCGGCACAAAACCCCACGTCACGAGCCGACGCGACATCACCAACAGACCGGAGCGCGCGTAGAGGACGACCGCAGGGAGGACGAGAACAGCGCCGACGCAGGCAGGCCCCCGTACGAGGTCCGGCACGAAGCGCAGCGCAGCACCGGAACGTAGGAAGGCCAACCATACCCGGCAAATATGGTCGGCCCCCTGTCCTCAGTCCTTGATATCCGCCGTCATCTTCGCGGTGTGGGCCGCCTTCTCGGCGCGGGTGGACGGACGTCCCGGGACGCCCGGACGGGTCTGCCAGGGCAGCGGGCCGTGCTCGTGCCGGTACTCGACGCCTAGCGCGTCTAGGCGGGCCAGGTGCTCGTCGAGTCGGCCTTGGAACTCGGCGAAGTCGCGCTCGTCCGTGGTCCACAGCGCCTCGGCGATGGCGCATAGCCGCGGGAAGACGTAGAAGTCGAGCATGCGCGGCGAGTCGATGTGCTCGGTCCACACGTTCGCCTGGCCGCCGAGTACGAGCGTCGCCTGGTCCTCGGTGATGCCCTCGGGCACCGGCTCGAAGGCGTAGGTGTCCTCGACGGTCAGCGGGATGGAGACCGGGATCGGCTCGTCGGGGCCCTCCGACTGGCGGTAGTCGAGGTAGACGGTGTGGTCCGGGCAGGCCACGACCTCGAATCCGCGCTTGACGGCGGTGACCGCGCCGATCATGCCTCGCCAGGACGCGATGACGGTGCCCTGCGGAAGCGGGCCCTCGAGCATCTCGTCCCAGCCGTATACGCGGCGGCCGTGCTCGGCGACGTGCTTGCTCAGTTCGCCGATGATCCAGGCTTGCAGGCCCTTCTCGTTGCCGAGCCCGCGCTCCCGGATCAGCTGCTGGGTGCGCGCGTCGGCCTCCCACTCGTCCTTCGGGCACTCGTCGCCGCCGAGCCCGATCAACTCGCTGGGGAACAGGTCCAGCAGCTCGTCGAGAACGCCCTTGTAGAAGTCGACGGTGCTCTGCTCGCCGTTCAGGACGTTGTGGTTGATGCCCCAGCGCGTCCACACTTCGAGCCGCTCGTCGGGCTTGATCCCGAGTTCCGGGTACGCGGAGATCGCGGCCTGGGAGTGCCCCGGCAGGTCGATCTCGGGCACGACGGCGATGTGCCGTGCGGCGGCGTACGCCACGATCTCCCGGATATCGGCCTGCGTGTAGTAGCCGCCGTGTGGACGCCCGTCGGTGTCCGCGCCGCGCTTCGCTCCGACCTGTGACTCGTGCCGCCAGCTTCCGGCCGAGGTCAGCCGCGGGTAGCGGAGGATCTCGACCCGCCAGCCCTGGTCGTCGGTCAGGTGCAGATGCAGGGTGTTGAGACGGTGCACGGCCATTAGGTCGAGGAAGCGGAGCACCTCGCGCTTGGGCAGGAAGTGTCGCGACACGTCCAGCATCGTCCCGCGCCAGCGGAACCTTGGCGCGTCCGCGATCTCCACGGCCGGGACCGCCCAGTGCTCGTCGCGGACGAGCGCGAGCCGGTAGACGCTCGGGGGCAGCAGTTGCAGCAGCGCCTGGCAGCCGTAGAACGCCCCCGCCGCGTCCCCTCCGGTGATCCGTACGCCGGACGGGGTGACAGTCAGCTCATACGCCTCAGGACTCAGGTCGGCGCCTAGCTCCAGCGCGATCGCCGGACCCTTCGCGTCAGCGGTTTCGCTGGTTGGCAGCGGCAGTCCCGTCGGCGGCCGCAGCACGGACTGCAGCCAGTGGGCCGTGCCGGCGAGCGCGGGGTCGCCGACGCGGATCACGGTCGATGCGGTGAGCGGGAAGTCTCCGTCGTCGGCACGGTACGTCGTAGGGCGGGGCAGCAGCATGGAAGCCGATCGTCCTTTCGTGGCCATAGAGGTCTGGACCAATGTCCATTTCCCTATACTGGCCAAGGACGACCGTCCCTGTCACCCCTTACCGGGCAACTTTCGGATCTTCGGCGCCCGCCTGCTCCCGGTCGCGCAGCTCGCGGCGCAGGATCTTGCCGGAGGCCGACTTCGGCACGAGGTCGATGAACTCGACGCGGCGGACCTTCTTGTACGGGGCGACGTGGCCGGCGACGAAGTCCATCACCTGCTGCTCCGACAGCGTGGCGGAGTCCGCGCCCGGCCGCCGCACGACGAAGGCCTTCGGCACCTCCTCGCCCTCCTCGTCGAGCACGCCGATGACCGCCGCGTCGGCGATCTGGGGGTGGGTGAGCAGCAGGGCCTCCAATTCGGCCGGTGCTACCTGGTAGCCCTTGTACTTGATCAGCTCCTTGATCCGGTCCACGATCGTCACCCGGCCGTCCGCGTCCACGGTCGCGATGTCGCCGGTGTGCAGGAAGCCTTCCGCGTCGATCATCGCGTCGGTCGCGGCCTCGTCGTCGAGGTAGCCGAGCATCACGTTCGGGCCCTTGACGCACAGCTCGCCGCGCTCGCTCACGCCGGACGTCGGCTTCGGGATCTCCTTGCCGATCAACGGGTCGAGCAGCAGGTTCTCCGAGTTCGGCACCGGATAGCCGACGCTCTCGCAGGAGACGTCGCCCGCGCTCGCCTCCGGCGTGAAGTGCGAGACCGGGCTCAGCTCGCTCATTCCGTAGCCCTGCACCACGATGACGCCGAGCCGCTCGGCCAGCGTGCGGCCGAGTTCGCCGTCCAGCGGGGCCGCGCCGGAGAACACGACGCGCAGGGCGCTCAGGTCGTAGTCGTCGACCAGGCTTTGCTTGGCCAGCGCGACGGCGATCGGCGGCGCGATGAACGTCCAGGTCACCTGGTACCGGGCGTGCGCCTCGAGGAACGCCGCGAGGTCGAAGCGCGGCATGGTCACGAGCGCGGACCGGCGCCGCAGCGAGAGGTTCAGCAGCACGGTCATGCCGTAGATGTGGAAGAACGGCAGCACCGCCATAACGACGTCGTCCCGCCGCACGAGGTGGTCCTCGATCTGCGCGAGGTTGGCGACGAGGTTGCGATGGCTCAGGCGCACGCCCTTCGGCCGACCGGTCGTGCCCGACGAGTAGGGGAGCGCGGCCAGGTGCGTCGCGGGGTCCAGCGTCAGCTCCGGTGCCGGGGCCCCCTCCGCGATCAGGGCGCTGAGGACCGGGTGACGCCCGTTGTCGACGTCGCTCTCGTGCAGCAGGATCACCCGCTCCGGCGCGAGGCCCGCGGCTTCGGCGCCGGCCAGCGCGTTCGCCGCCACCGCCGGGTCCGCGATCAGCGCGACCGCGCCGCTCGCGCTGATCTGCTTCGCGATGTCCTCGGCGGTGGCCAGCACCGGCATCGTCGTCACCGCCGCCCCGGCGCGCAGCACCCCGTGGAACGCGATGCCGAATCCGGGCCCGTTCGGCGCGTGCAACGCCACGACCTGCCCCGGAGCGATGCCGCGCGCGGCCAGTGCCCCGGCCGTCGCCGTGGCCTGGTCGCGCAGTTCGCGGAAGCTCAGGCGCGTATCGCTCGGCGCGTCGATGAACGCGACGCGATCCAGGTCGGCCTCGTCGAGACCGCCGAAGATGTAGTCGAACAGGGAGACATCCGGGATCGATACCGGAGGCAGAGGACTCGCGAAGGTCATATTTTTCGGACCCGATCTACGTTGATCCAGCCGGAAGCGGAAGGGGCAGCTGACGCCAAGCGCAGAGTATCCGAAGCCGTGGCCAGGTGCAGCCCGTCGGCCGTGTCGGCCCGGGTTCGGCGTGCTCGAGTGGCAGACTGCAGGCCATGGATTTCGACGTCGTGTTCTCGGGCGTGCCGATCACGGATCTCGACACCGCCAGGGACTGGTACACCCGCCTGATCGGCCGCAAGCCGGACATCCCGGTGAACGAGACCGAGGACATGTGGGGGCTGACGGACACCGCGTTCCTCTACATCGTGCACAACCCCGACCGCGCGGGCCGGTCCGTGGTCACGATGGCCGTCGCGGACCTCGAGGCCGCGGTCGCCGAGGCCGCCGGGCGCGGGGTGCGCAGCGGGCCGATCGAGCAGGTGGGCACGGCGGGTCGCAAGGCCCTGTTCACCGACCCGGACGGCAACGAGATCGCGTTCGTTCAGGTGAATCAGACCACGAGTTCGTGAGTCGGGCGTCGGCCCGAATTGTGTGGACGTGATCGACGACGGCCGGGCACGATGGTCCGATGCGTGTCCACTATCCGCGCACGGCGCACCTCCCGTGGTCGCCCGGCGCCACGTACGACGACGTACGCGTCGGCGACCTGCGCGGACTCATCGGGCACGAGGTCGTCGTCACCGAGAAGCTCGACGGCGAGAACACGACCCTCTACCGCGACGGCCTGCACGCCCGCTCGCTCGACTCGGCGCACCACCCCTCGCGCACCATGGTCAAGGCCCTGCAGGCGGCGATCGGCTCGCAGATCCCCAAGGGCCGGCGCGTCTGCGGCGAGAACATGTACGCCCGGCACTCGATCGTGTACGACGACCTCAAGGCCTATTTCTACGGCTTCTCCGTCTGGGACGGGCCGCGCTGTCTGGATTGGGACTCCACGGTCCGGTTCCTGCACGGCATCGGCATCCCGACGCCGCCGGTGCTGTGGCGCGGCGTGTTCGACGAGAAGGCCATCAGGGCTCTGCATTTCAACATACGCAGGCAGGAGGGCTACGTCGTTCGCACCGTCGCAGGGTTCGATCGCGACGAGTTTGCGGCGCGCGTGGCCAAGTGGGTCCGTCCGCACCACGTACAGACCAGCGAGCACTGGATGCACGTCGCGACGAGACGAAACGAGACCGGGCCGGAGCGCTCGTTCTGGGCGGTGCGTTCAGGGGCGAATCTGGACGCGTTCACGCTGCTCCTCGCGCTCGGCATCGACACTGAGATCCCGGATGAGCCCGGACAGGTCGACGAACTCGACACCGTCGTCGGCGAGACCCTCGCCCGCCTCGACACGGCCCACCGCTTCGGCGACGTCCGCCTCATCGCGGCCCTCGCCGCCGTGCTGCACCGCGAGGAGCGCGGCTACGTCGCCACCAGGCTCGCGGGCAGCCCGCTCGGCGTGCCGCTCGCCCGCCGCGTGGCCGACCTCGTCGGCCTGCACCGGAGCCTGCACGCGCCGTTCCCCGACGAGCAGCGTCGCAGTGGCCTGGCACGCATGTCCCTGGCGGCGGACCTCGGCGCCCTGCACGCCCTCGCCGAGGCAGCTTTGGCCGTCGCCTGCCCCGAGAACGAGGGCGTGGACGTGAGCGCCGCCCGCGAGCAGATCCAGTGGTCCGCCCTGCACGCCGAGGACGCCGGTCTGCTCCGGCCCGAGCCCTGGCGACCGCTGCGCGACGGCCTGCGCACCGCGCTCGCCGAGCTCCCGTGCCCGGCCGCCGACCGCTGCTGGGCCCGGGCCCGCGACGCGTGGGCCGAGGGTCGGCTGACGAGCGTCGAGGAGGCGATCGCCGCGACCTGGCAGTACCGCAAGGGCGAATACCCGCAGCTCATCCAGCTGGTCGGCCCGTCCGGCAGCGGCAAGAGCCAGTTCGCCGCCCGCCGGGCCGCGCCAGGAGTGGTCACGATCAGCATGGACGACCTGCGCGCAGAACGCGGCTCCCGCGCCGATCAGCGGTCGAACCCCGAAGTGCTGACGGCCGCCCTCGACCGGCTCAAGGCCGGACTGCGCGGCGCGGACGCGGGGACCGAGATCCTCTGGGACGCGACCGGTCTCAACCGCAGCCAGCGAAACCTCGTGCTGCGCGCCGCCCGAGCGGCTGACGCGAGCGTCACGCAGGCGGTCTTCCTCGTCGACGAGCACGAGCTCCACGCCCGCAATGCGGCCCGCCCCAACCCCGTCCCCGAGCAGGTCCTCGCCTCCCAGCTGCACCGCTACCAGCCGCCGTACCCCGGCGAGGCCGACCGTATCTGGTACCTCGGCCCCGACGGCACCATCGCGGACGTCGACGGCGAGCTCTACCAGGACGTGGATTAGAGGAACTGCTACACGGGCAGGATCCTGCGCAGCCCGCCGGGCCCGCCGCGCGGTTGCCACTCGCGGGGGTAGCCGAGCGAGACTTCTTCGAAGCGCACGCCGTCTTCCCACGTCGTGCGCGGGATGTGCAGGTGGCCGTAGACGACGGCCTTGGCGTTGAAGCGGCGGTGCCAGTCGGCGGTGCGCTCGGTGCCGCACCACTGGGCGAACTCCGGGTAACGCAGCACCCTGGTCGGCGTGCGGGTCAGCGGGAAGTGGTTGACGAGGATCGTGGGCAGGCCGTCCGGCCGGGCCTCGAGCCGCCGTTCGGACTCCTTGACGCGGGCCGCGCACCATTCATCGCGCGTGAGGTACGGGTCCGGATGCAGCAGGACCTCGTCCGCGCAGACCACGCCGGTCTCGTACGCGTAAGCGAGGCCCGCTTCCTTCGTCGTGGTGCCCGGCGGATGGAATGAGTAGTCGTACAAGACGAACAGGGGCGCGATCACGACCGGGCCGCCCTCGCCCTCCCACACCGCGTACGGGTCCTCGGGCGTGAGCACGTCGAGGCGGCGGCAGAGCTCGACCAGCTGCCGGTAGCGCTCCTCGCCGCGCGACTGCACCGGATCGGTCTTCGGCGTCCACAGTTCGTGGTTGCCGGGAACCCAGATGACCTTCTCGAAGCGGGAGCGCAGCGTGTGCAGCGCGCGGGCCACGTCGGTGAAGCGCTCGGCGACGTCGCCCGCGAGGATCAGCCAGTCCTCGGCCGACTCTGGCCGCAGCGTGTCCACGTGGTCGCGGTTCTCCGCGTACGCCACATGCACGTCGCTGATCGCGAACAGACTGCCCGGCATGCTGACGCCGCCTTCCTCGCCGTGGACCGAAGATCCCGCAGATCATCGTAGACCGCCGGGCGGTCGCGGAGTTCGTCGCCGCGGTTACGATCAGCGGTCCGGCTCGGTGACCTTGCCCTCCGCCACGGCGAAGCGCCGGTTCACGGTGACCGCCTCCAGCATCCGCCGGTCGTGCGTCACCAGCAGGAACGTGCCCGGATAGTTCGCCAGCGCCGACTCAAGCTGCTCGATCGCGGGCAGGTCCAGGTGGTTCGTCGGCTCATCGAGGATCAGTAGGTTGACACCGCGGGCCTGGAGTAACGCGAGGGCCGCGCGGGTGCGCTCGCCGGGGGACAGGCCCGCGGCCGGGCGCAGCACGTGCTCGGCCCTGAGCCCGAACTTCGCCAGCAGTGTCCTGAGTTCGGCCGGAGGCAGATCCGGCACGTGCGCCGCGAAGGCCTCCAGCAGCGGCAGGTCCCCGGTGAACAGGCTGCGCGCCTGATCCACCTCGCCGACCACCACGCCCGAGCCCAGCGAGGCCTGCCCCGACTCCAGCGCGTACCGGCCGAGCAGCGCGCCGATCAGCGAGGACTTGCCCGAGCCGTTCGGGCCGGTGATCGCCACCCGATCGGCCCAGTCGATCTGCAGGTTGACCGGCCCGAGAGTGAATCCGCCGCGCTGCACGACCGCCTCGCGCAGCGTCGCGACCACCGCCCCGGAGCGCGGCGCGGCGGCGATCTCCATCCGCAGCTCCCACTCCTTGCGCGGCTCCTCGACCACGTCGAGCCGCTCCAGCATCCGCTCGGTCGCCTTCACCTTCCCGGCCAGCTTCTCCGAGCGCGCGACCTGCGCGTGCCGAAGGTTCTTGTCGTTGTCCGTGGCCTTCGACTTCGCCTCGCGCACGCCCTTGTCGGCCCAGCCGATCTGCGTCCGCATCCGGCCTTCGAGCCCCGCCCGCGTGTCCGCGTACTCCTCGTAGGCGTCGCGCGCCTGCCGCCGGGCCCGCTCGCGCTCCTCCAGGTACGCCGCGTACCCGCCGCCGTAGACCCGCACCTGCTGCTGCGCGAGATCGAGCTCGACGACGCGGTGCACGATGCGGTCGAGGAACGCGCGGTCGTGGCTGACCAGGACGGTTCCGGCGCGCAGGTTGCGCAGGAAGTCCTCGAGAAGTTCGAGCCCGGCCAGATCGAGGTCGTTCGTGGGCTCGTCGAGCAGGAACACGTCGTAGCGCGAGAGCAGCAGCGAGGCGAGGTTGGCCCGCGCGGCCTGGCCGCCGGAGAGCGTCGTCATCGGCTGGTCCAGGCTGACGCGCAGCCCGAGCGTCCCGGCGACCTTCTCGGCGCGCTCCTCCAGATCGGCGCCGCCGAGGTTGAGCCAGCGGTCGAGCGCGGCGGCATAAGCGTCGTCCGCGCCCGGCGCCTGCTCGACCAGCATCTCCGTCGCCGCGTCCAGTTCCTCCTGGGCACGAGTCACGCCGGTGCGTCGGCCGAGGAACGCGCGCACGCTCTCGCCCTCGCGCCGATCCGGCTCCTGCGGCAGATACCCGACGCTCGCGGTCGGCGGGCTGAGGGCGACCGTTCCGCCCTCGCCCGCCTCGTCGTCGAGCCCCGCGAGCAGCCGCAGCAGCGTGGACTTTCCGGCGCCGTTCACCCCCACGAGCCCGGTGACCTCGCCCGGCGCGACCACCAGGTCGAGGCCCGAGAACAGGATGCGGTCGCCGTGCCCGGCGCTGAGGTTCCTGGCGGTGAGGGTCGCGCTCATCTGCCCGATCCTAGTCGCTGAGCCTGCTGCCGCCGTACGGGATTACTCGGCGGTCACCGCGGAGAGCGCAGCGAGCTGCTCGTCCACCTTCGCCGCGTGCTCCCGGGCGTCCTGCGCCGCCTTTTTTGGGCTCCAACGCCCTGTCAGCAGCCAGGTGAACGGCAGGAAGAAGAGCTGCGCGGCGAAGCAGATCCACCACCAGCGCTGCCACTGGATCGGCGACTGCTTCGCCGCCTGCTCCACCGCCGGCGCGTTGGCCTGCAGATACTTCAGCTCGGCGACGACCTTCGGATCCTGCAGGCCGGGCCCGTACGTCGCGACCAGCGCGAGATCCGAGGCCGGCACGGCGGCCAGGGCCTGCAGACGTGCCGCGGCCTCGGTGGCCGGGATGCTGAACTTCGTCGCGATCTCGGTCACCGCTGTCGTCAGCGCGGCGGTGTCCGACGGATTCGCCTGCAACGCGGCCTGCGTCGACGCGTCGATCGCCTGGGCCGTCGCCAGCTGCGCCGCGTCCTGCGTCGCGATCGCCTGGACGCGCGTCGCGATCGTCGGATCGGCCGTGACGGCCTTCACCGTCGCATTCTCACTCGCCGTCAGACCCGGAGCCTGCCCGGCCGCCGCCGCCGCGACCTGCGTGCCCTGGCCGACCAGGTTGCTCGCCGCCGGGATCACCGCGATCAGCAGGAGCAGCGCGACCACGACGACCGTGCGCAGCGTCGCGCCCCAGACCGCGAGCCCGGTCGCCGTCGCGGCCGGATTGTGCTTCTCGACGGTCTCGGTGAACGCGGCCATCCACGCGGCGAACGCGAACGCGCCGCCGGCCGAGATCGGGATCAGGATGCCGACGAACGCGTAGTAGCCGGTCGTCGGATGCGTCGTCGCGATCGCGAAGAACGCCACGCCGATCGCGCTGGCCACGCCGCCGAGGATCATGAACGGTTTGCGCACCTTGAGCCAGTCCGAGAGCAGCCCCGCGGCCAGCAGCGCGAGCGCGTTCACGCCCCAGTACCAATTGGACAGCGCGTTCGCCCGCGCCTCCGTATACCCGAAGTTCGTCGCGTAGTAGACCACGAACAGGCCGGCCGCGATGTAGTAGAAGAGCAGGAACACGCTGATCGCGACCGCCGGGCCGATGATGTCGCGCCGCAGCATCTGCCGCCAGTGGCCGGAGAGCGCCTCGTCCGGATCGATGCCGCGCGCGTTCGCCTCGATCAGCGCCTTCTCCCGCAGGCTGACCATCAGCTGATCGCGCAGCTGCGGCGCGAGTTCGCGCAGTCCGACGAAGGCGACCACGGCCATCGCGATCCCGACGATGCCGCAGATCCGGAACTGGTACTGCCAGTCCGGGTGCGTGTCCAGCGTGTGGCTGGCGACCTCGCTCACGACCAGGCTGCCGAGCACCGGCCCCATCGTCCAGAAGCACATCGCCGACGCGCGCCCGAGCTGCGGCGAGAAGTCGCGGATCAGCGCGGGCGTCGCGACCAGGATCATCCCCTCGACGAAGCTGACGACCGCGAACAGGCTCAGGTAGACCCACTTGTCGGTCGCGTTCGCCAGGCCGAACAGCACCAGCGCGCCGGTCACCGCCAGCCCGTAGACCACCAGGTTCGACCGCCCCCAGCGGTCGGCCAGGCCTGCGACGACCGAGGCTAGCGCGCCGACGCCGTTGCCGACGATGGAGATCGAGATCAGGTAGACGAGCGTCATGTGCAGGTTTGCGGCCAGCGCGGTGGCGACGGAGCCCTGCACATAGAGCTCGTAGTAGAGGGTGATCGTCGCCAGGACGACGATCGCGAGGTACGCGGTGCGCGGCCCGGTGGACGGATAGTGGTCCAGCTGCCTGCCCCAGATGCCGCGTCTGGCCTGGATTCTCGTCGCTTCGATCGTCATTGTCGGTCCACTGCTCCTTTGCAGTTGACTGAGCGCTTGCTTAGAGCCTTCGCCGTGTTTTAGCGCTCCTTGGCGCCTTTGCCAAGGGGTGAAGGGTCAATTCGTCAGCGGGCTCCCCACTCTGAGCGCTGACCAGAGTGCGGAGCCCGCGGGGAATTCCTCAAATCGATGTCAGAGAGTGGCCTCGAACGGGTCCCAGGACACCGGAAGCGGCTCCGACTTGGCGGTCTCGCTCGCGACCTTCAGGAACGAGCCCTCGGCCGCCGACCTCGAGATCGCCGACATCACGTCCAGCACGTGCATGCCGAGCTCGCCGGACGCGCGGTGCTGCGCCCCCGACCTGAGCGCGCGTGCCATGTCGACGACGCCGATGCCGCGTCCGGCCTGCGTGCCCTCGATCGGCAGCTCGCGCCAGTCCGTGTCCTGCGGGCCGCGTACGAGCAGCGGCCCGCCGAAGGTATTCGGGTCCGGCAGCGCCAGCGTCGCCTCCGTGCCGCCGATCTCCAGTACGCGCTTCGGCGCGGGGGAGTCGAAGCTGAAGGTCGATCTGGCTCCGTAGCCCTCGGCGAACTCCAGCAGCGCCGTGACGTGCGTCGGCACCTCGACCGGGAACTCGTTGCCCGCCTTCGGGCCCGAGCCCACCACCCGCGTCGTGCGGGCCTTGCGCCCGGTCGCGGCTACCGAGCGGACCGGGCCGAGCAGCGCGACGAGCGCCGTCAGGTAGTAGGGGCCCATGTCGAACAGCGGGCCCGCCCCGTCCGCGTAGAAGAACTCGGGGTTCGGGTGCCAGCCCTCCGGGCCCATGCTCTCCAGCGCGCTCGTCGCGGCGACCGGCTCGCCGATCACCCCCGCGGCGACCGCGCGCAGCGCCGACTGGATTCCCGCGCCGAGGAACGTGTCCGGCGCGTTGCCCACCTTCAGGCCGCGCTCGGCGGCCTCGGCCAGCACCGCGCTTCCGCTCGCCACATCCGGCGCGAGCGGCTTCTCGCCGTACACGTGCTTGCCCGCGCGCAACGCTGCCAGCGCCACCTCCGCGTGCGCGGCCGGGATGGTGAGGTTGACGACGATCTCGACCTCGGGGATCGCGAACGCGGCCTCGGGCGAACCCGAGACTTCGATCCCGTACTCGGCGGCGACCTGCGCGGCGCGGGCCTCGTCGATGTCCGCGACGGACAGGACCCGCACGTCCGGGAACTTCGTCAGGTTCCCGAGGTACTGGGCGCTGATGTTCCCTGCGCCGACGAGCGCGACGCCGACCGGTCCGCTGCCCGTGTTGCTCAACGCCCGTCCCCCTCGAGCGACGCGACGTACGCGCGGCTCTCGCCGATCGCCGCGAACAGGTCCGTCGCGCATTCGTCGAACTCGATGATCCGCCACGCCTCGGCCGGCGCCGCGGCGAGGACCTCCGGGACGGTCATCGCGCCCTGGCCGACGGCCACGTTCGGCTCGCCCTTGCGCAGCGGGCCGTCCTTGACGTGCAGGGCCTGGACCCGCGAGCCGAGCCCGCGCAGCACCTTCGGCACGTCCGCGCCGCCGACCGCGGCCCAGTAGGTGTCCACCTCGAGGAAGACCTCGGGCGCGAGCAGTTCGGCGAGCACTTCGAGCCCGTGCTTGCCGTCGAGGACGGGCTCGAACTCCCACCAGTGGTTGTGGTAGCCGAGCCGCAGGCCGTGCCCGGCCGCCTTCTCGGCCAGCCCGTTGAGCAGTTCGGCCGCGCGCTCCAGGCCCTCGCGGCTGGTGAACTGCTCCTGCGGGATCCCGGCGGGCACGATCGCCAGGTCGGTGCCGAGCGTGGCGATGGCCTCGAAGACAGGGCCCGGATCCGGCTCGAGCAGGCCCATCGCGTGCGCGCTGGAGACGGTCAGGCCGAGGTCGTCGGCGACCTTGCGGAAGCCGACCGGGTCCTCGGCCGGCTGGAAGGGCTCGACCGCCTGGAAGCCGAGGTCCGCGAGCTGCCGCAGCACCCCGTCGCGGTCCCGGGCGATCTGCTCGCGGACGGTGTAGAGCTGGATGCTCAGTGGGCGGGTCATGTGAAGGATGCCTCCTTGCTGCCTAAGCTCAGACAGTTGAATGACGTGTGTGACGCGCTGTCAGCCGGTGATCAGCGGGCGCAGCGTACGGTATGCGATCTCCAGCCCCTGCTTCACCTTTGTCTCGGTGCCGCTCCACACCGGGTCCTCGTGCTCGACCGAGAGCACGCCGGTGAATCCGCCCTCGTACAGGGCGTCGACCACGCCGCTCCAGTCCACCTGGCCGCGGCCCGGCACCCGGTAGCGCCACCAGCCCTCGTCCCAGGGGTGCTCGCGGCTGATCGTCTTTCCGAAGAACCCGTAGCGGTTGCGCGCGGCCGGGTCGAGCTGCGCGTCCTTGGCCTGGGCGTGCGGGATCCGGTCGATGTACGGCTTGAGCGCGGTGACCGGGTCGATGCCGAGCCACAGCAGGTGCGAGGGGTCGTAGTTGAGGTAAAGGCCGAGGGAGAACATCCACTCCCACAGTTCGGGCGAGTAGGCGATGTTGCCCGGGTAGCCGTCCGGGTGCCAGCCCTCCATGACACAGTTCTCGATGATGATCTTGATGCCGCGTTCCCCGGCGTAGTCCACCAGCGGCGGCAGCACCCGGTCGGCCAGCACGACGTTCTCCTTCACCGACAGGCCGTTGTGCCGCCCGATGAACGTGCCGACGCTCTCCACGCCCAGCAGCGCGGCCGCGTCCACGGCGCGCCTGACGTGCTCGGCGATCTCGGCCCGCCGCGACTCGTCCGCGTGCAGGTTGTTCTCGTAGTACGCGAGCGAGGACAGCTGCAGGCCGTGCTTGGCGAACAGTTCGGTGACCTGCTCGGCCTCGCCGGCGCCGAAGTTCGCGACGTCGATGTGGCTGGCCTCGAAGTCCCGGCTGCCGGTGGAGGGCCAGACCGCGACCTCGAGCGCCTCGTATCCGGCGGACGAGGCCCAGGCGGCGATGTCGGGCAGCGGGAGTTCGGGCAGGCAGGCGGTGAGGAAGCCCAGTTTCATCTCAGCGGACCTCGATCCAGGAGCGGGAGTGGGCGGAGCGCAGCACGGCGTCGGTGATCCGGGCCGTGCGGGCGGCGTCCGCGAAGGTCGGGTACAGCGGGGGCTGAGCTACGTCAGACCCGGAAGCGGCGGCGCGCACCGCGTCGTAGACGTCCGCGACGAACAGGGCGAAGCAGTCGCGGTAGCCGAGCGGATGCCCGGCCGGAACCGGGCTGAGCCGCGCGGCCTCGGCCGAGAGCGTGCCGGGGTCGCGGATCACCGTCTCGGTCCGCTCCCGGCCGCCGAGCAGCAGCGTCTCAGGGTTCTCCTGGTCGAAGGACACGCTGTGCCGCGCGCCGTCGACCTCGAACCACAGCCGGTTCTTCCGGCCCGGCGAGACCTGCGAGACCACCAGGCTGCCGGTCGCGCCGAGGTCGGTGCGGAACGCGACGTGCACCACGTCCTCCGTGCTCACCGCCCCGCTGGCGGCACGCTCCGGATGAACGGTCTGCGTCACGGCCGTCAGTTCGCTGATCCGGTGCCCGGTCACCCACTCGACCAGGTCGCACCAGTGCGAGCCGATGTCCGCGAAGGCCCGCGAGGCGCCGCCGGCCGCGGTGTCCACGCGCCAGTTGTCGTCGTCGGCCCGCAGCAGCCAGTCCTGCAGGTAATGGCCGTGCAGCAGGCGCACCGGACCGATCGCCCCGCTGCGCACCCGATGCCGCGCCTCGGCGGCCATCGCGTGGTAGCGGTACACGAACGGTACGGCGTTGATCAGGCGGGATTCCGCCGCGAGAGCGGTGAGCGAGTCGGCGTCCGCGGCGTCGGTCGAGAGCGGCTTCTCACAGACCACGTGCTTGCCCGCGGCCAACGCCAGCCGGGCGAGCGGGCTGTGCAGGTCGTTCGGCGTGCAGATGTGCACGACGTCGACCTCGTCCGCCGCGACCAGTTCCTCCGACGAGTCGTAGGACCGTTCGGCGCCCAGCCGCGAGGCAGCCGTCTTCGCCCGCTCCGCCGTCGACGCCGAAACGGCGACCACCCGTGCTCCGGCCCGGCGCGCGGCATCCGCGTGCACGGCGCCGATCATGCCGGTGCCCGCGATCGCGATGCGCAACGGCTGCATGCGGTTCCTCCCTCGGGTCCCCGTGAACGTTTACGGATTACGGCCGGGTTCGACGGTATGCGGCCTCTTTACACCTGACAAGAGACATGATTACGCTTAGTTGTGTCATAAAGAGGCTTCGGAGGTCGCACGTGGCGTCGGCAATCTTGAACTCGGCGGAGGAGCGCCGCCTGGTCGCCCTCAGCGAGCTCGCCTGCCTGGTCGCGGACGGCGCGGCGACCACCCGCAGCGCGCTGATCGCGGCGACGGGCCTGTCCCGCTCGGCCGTGGCGCAGCGGGTGGACCTGCTGATCGAGCGCGGGTTGCTGGTCGAGACCGAGCCGCTGAAAACCGACCGCGGCAGGCCGCCGTTCACCCTCGAACTGGTTTCCGAGGAGGCGGTCGTCGCGGGCGTGGACCTCGGCGCGACGCACAGCCGCGTCGTGCTGGCCACGCTCGGCGGCAAGGTGCTGGCCGAGACCGCGCGCGAGATCGACATCAACGAGGGCCCGGAGCGCATCCTCGGCCGGGTCGACGAGCTGATCGAAGAGCTCTGCCAGGCCACGCACCGCGCCCCGGCGAGCCTGCGCGCCATCGGGATCGGCGTGCCCGGGCCGGTCGAGGCGGAGAGCGGCACGGTCGTCCGGCCACCGATCATGCAGGGCTGGGACGGCTGCCGGGTCCCGGCGTTCTTCGAGGGTCGGTACACGGCGCCGGTGCTGGTGGACAACGACGTCAACATGATGGCGTTCGGCGAGTACGTGCACCGCCGCGAATCAGAGCACTTGCTCTTCGTGAAGGTCGGCACCGGCATCGGCTGCGGCATCGTGTCCGGCGGCGTGCTGCATCGCGGCGCGTCGGGCGCGGCCGGGGACATCGGGCATATCAGGCTGCCGAGTCACGACGACGTCTTGTGCCACTGCGGCAACGCCGGCTGCGTCGAGGCCGTCGCATCCGGCTCGGCGATCGCGGCGGCGCTGCGGGCCGAGGGCCTTGAGGCCACTCATGCTCGCGACGTCGTCCGGCTCGTGTCCGAGGGCCATCCCGTCGCACGACGCCGGGTGCGGCTGGCCGGGCAGGGCATAGGCGAGGTGCTCGCCTCGCTCGTCTCCTTCCACAACCCGGACACGATCGTCGTCGGGGGAGTGCTCGCCCAGCTGCATGAGGACCTGCTCGCCGACATCCGCGGCGTGATCTACCGCAGGGCTTTGCCGCTGGCCACACGCAGCCTCAAGATCGAGACCTCGATGCTGGGCGAGCAGGCCGGAGTCCTCGGCTCGGCCCGGCTCGCGGCCCGGCACCTGCTCTCGGCGCGCGGCATCGGCGAGTTCCTCGACGCCCGGCGGCACTGATACCTCAGAGACCCGCCAGGTACGCGTCCTCCGCCGCGTAGTCGAAGAACTCCGCGAAGAACCCATCGTCCGCGGCCGGCAGCACGTGGTCCGGATCCCCGGCGCGGTACGCGTCGAACAGCCAGTCGACCTCCTCCGCGACAGTCGCTGCGTAGTCGCCGACCGGCTTGTATCCCAGCTCCAGCGAGGCCGTGGTGTCGAGGACGACCGGATGCGGCGTGTCCCAGGGGGTGCGGCCGAGTCCCGGGTCGGCCGTCTCGTCGAGCAGCACCTCGTCCCACGCCCGCCCGAGCTGGCGGGCGATCGTCCGGGCGATCTCGCGCGCGGACGGAGCGCCCGGATCGGCGCTGTTGAGGATGCGGGCGCCGGGCTGCTGCGCGACCGTCTCGATGAGCGCGGCCGTGTTCACGGCGGCCGTCGTCTGCACGACCCCGGCGCCGCGTGCCGCGAGTAACACCGCCGGGCGCCGGTCCAGCACCCGCTTGACGAACACCCACTCGCGGGCCGGCTTCGCGCCGACCCCGTGCACCCGCCCGGGACGCAGGATGCTGATCGGCAGGCCGCTGTCCAGCGCGATGTGCTCGGCCGCGACCTTGTTCGCGCCGTAGCCCTCGCGGGTCCGGTAGTCCATGTCGCCCGGCGCCATCGTGGGCTGAGACTCGCGGATCGGGCCGCCGTAGTCGGGCTGTGTGTCGGATTGGGGATGATTGCCGGCCGCGTCCACGTACACGGACTTGCTGGAGATCAGAGCGGTGGACGTGGCGTGCTCGGCGAGCGGAAGCAGTAGCCGTGCGTCCGCCGGGGTGAAGCAGATGCAGTCCACGAGCAGGTCCGCGCCGTCGCCCAGCACCGCTTGCAGCCGCGTCGCGTCCGCCCGCTCCGCCGTGTGGAACCGGACCCCGGCCTCGGCCAGTTCTGGCGGGAAGTGCGCGGGGTCGCGGCCGGTGACCTCCACCTGCCAGCCCGCGGACGCCAGCCGGCGTGCCGTCGCGCGTCCGATCATTCCGGTACCGCCGAGTATCAGTGCACGAGCCATCAGATCATCGTAGAGACGGATGCGTCCGAGCGGTGCTTACCGGCTGGGGATTGGCCTGATCCGAGCTGTGGTCTCAACCACGCTCGGAACCGGAGAACTGCAGGACGGCGTGCTTCCCGCTGTAACGCCAGTCGGACGACTCGGTGTCCAGCGCGGCCACCTTATCCTTCGTCAGGCCCACCGCCACGTCCGATTTGCAGGTGCGCAGCGCCGCCACCGGACCCGGCAGATACGCCGTCAGCTCGGCGAACGACGTCGTCGGCGACCAGAGCCGGTCGCCGACCAGCCGACGGTAGTTGAGATCGCCCTTGACGAGGGTCAGCGTCGCCGCGCCGATCGAGTCTACGATCCGCTGCGGCAGCGAGTGGAAGCTCAGCGGCGCGCAGAAGAAGTCCGGCGCCGAGAACACCACGCGCCCCTCCGAGCAGTACTGCCAGAGCCGGCGCCCCGCTTCGCCCGCCGCGTCCGGCGCCGCAGCCAGGCGGCGCAGCGCGGAGGCGGCGTCCTGCGTCATCGCGTCCGAGACGTAGTAGGGGCGGGGCTTGAGGTAGACCGTGGCGTTCGCGGCCCGGCCGGTCGTCAGCAGGTGATCGAGAAGCAGCAGGTCGGGCAGCAGTTCCTCGGCCGCGTTGTCCGCGATCAGGTTCACCGTGCCGGGCTCGCGGCCGTCGAGGTGCGCCCAGATCTCCGCGTTGTCGTCGACGAGCAGCTGCAGGCCGACCGGCGCGCCCGCGATCAGCTGGAAGCCCAGGTCGGCCTGGTTGCCGAACAGGGCCGAGTGCAGCAGCAGGGAGTCACGCTCGGCCGGCGAGAGCTCGTCCGACGCCGAGGCTGCTGAGTAATTCGCGAACTCGCGGTCCACCGAGTCCCCGGCCAGGCTGGCCGCCTTCATCGGCCCGAAAGGGTCCACGCCGCACCAAGGACCGGCAAAATACCCCGTGGCCGACAGAAGTCTGCGATAGAAATAGCTCTCGGACCAGAGGAACGGCACGTCCGTCCAACGCCGTTCGCTGCCGAAGTAGGGTGCGCCCCACGCGGCCCACTCGGCGTAGTCCCCGGCGGCTGCCACCTGCGGGTCCCCGGGGTCGAGCGGTTCCAGCAGGCCGGTCAGCGTCTCTTGCTCCAAGCGATGGAGGGCATCGAGTTGAGCCGGTCCGTACGGCAGCGCATCGCGCACCCGGGCGAAGAGCTTCGGGTGCCGGTCGTGGAAGACGGTGTAGGCGAACTCGGCCGGATCGGCCGCGGTGATGACTGCGGCCGCGTCCGGCGGCTCGGGCCGGTCGGAGACGTCCGGTCGGCGCAGGGGCTCGGCGGCTTGGCTCATGCGCACGACGCTAGCGGCTGCGATCTTCCCGCGCGAGGCGGTCGGAGGACTAGTCTGGTTGACTGGCGCGGAAAAACGGATTGCCACGGGGACGAGCGGCTAGGGGAATGCGGATGAACACCTCGGCGAGCGGGCGAGAGGAGGACAAGGTGCGGCCGGTCACGTTCGTGGCCTGCCAGAGTGTGCTGGAACTGGATCTCAGCCACGTCACCGCCCAGCGTGCGGTGCTCGATCCGCAGTTTCTGCACAAAATGGTGATGAGCGGATTCTACGGCTGGGTCGCCGAGGGCGAGCCCAACCCGAGGGCCCAGCTGCGCGTGCTGCACGCCGCGCGGGCGGACCTCGCCGACGACCTGCTGACGGTCGTCGTCCAGGCGCGCGTGCAACCCGACTGGGACCGCGTGGCCCGCGCCGCGCTGCGCAGCCGGCCCAAGCCGCTGACCGTCGAGCACCGGGTCGAGGCCGGCCGGGAGTACTCCTTCCGGACCATCGTCCATCCGACCCGCGACTCCGGTCCGCAGCGCAGGCGCCGCGACCTGACCGACCCGAAGGACGTCCTCGCCTGGTTCCTCGACCGCCTGCAGCCCGAGGGCGAGCCCCCGTTCTCGACGGACGGCCGCCGGGTCCGCCGGATCGGCGCCGACGCGCGCACCGAGCACCTCGACGTCAGGGTGCTGCCCGCGGTCCAGGAGATGCGCGACCGCCCGCGCCAGCGGATGACCCGCTCCGAGATCCAGGGCCGGCTGACCGTGACCGACCCGGACACGTTCGCGGAAGTGCTCCAGGCGGGCATTGGCCGGTCGCGGTCGCTCGGTTGTGGTCTCGTACTTGTCGAACCTCTAGACTGAGCCCGGAACACCGCCCCGCCGTCGCGGGGAAAGAGCTGTGGCACGGCCCTGTCGTTCCTTGGGACGGCAGGGCGTTCGCATACCTCTCTCCGCCTAAGCGAGCAGCGCCCGCTGCCAGACCTCGAGGTTCGCTTCGATATAGTCCGCGGCGGGCCCCCAGTGATCGCCGTGCCCCTCGGCGTAGAGCCGGGCCCAAGGCTGTTCGCCGGTCTCGAACCCGCGGCGCAATAAGTCGTACATTCCACGCGTATGGCTGACGATCAGCTCGGGCAGCGCACGTCGTTGCCCCTCGTCGAGCCCGTATCCGTCTGCGAGGGCCCGGAGGCGCGGAGCGTCGTCGGCCGGGTTGCCCGCGGCGTGCAGCGGCACGAAGCCGTGCGCCGCGTACGCCACATCCCACAGCCGCGATCCGGGACCGGCACCGTCCCAGTCGATGAAGACCCAGCGCCCGTCGTCGGCGAAGACGAGGTTCCACGGCGCGAGGTCATGATGGCAGATCAGGTCGGTAGTGTCCTCCGACGGGATCGGGACGTTCCACGCGGCATCGGCGGGCGGCACGAAGCCCGCGGTGCCGATCACGTTGCCGTGCGCGCGCGGGACGAGGACGTACGAGCCGAACGGAGCCGGGTCCTCGCTCGCCGCGGCCAGCATTCCGGCGGGGTCGGCGTCGTCCTCGCGCGGGAAGCCCTCGGCCCAGCGGTCCTGCGGGCCGGGGCTCCCGGCGGCGATGCGCGCGGCCTGATCCTTCGCCATCGGGACCAGGTCTACGGTGGTGGTCTGTGCATCAGTCATCGTGCCGTCGATCCAATCAGACGACGGCCACGACCACCACCGATATAAGTACTGGTACGACTACTCGGCCCGCGCCGCGTTCTTCGTGATCTCGTCGACGAACGAGTCCCACAGCTCCGGCGGCAGGTCGTGGCCCATGCCCGGGTACGTGCGCAGCACCGAGTCCGGGATCGCCGCCGCGGTCGCCCGGCCGCCGCTGATGTTGATCAGCGGTCGGCCTCGCCGTGGATGACGAGGGTGGGCGTGGTGACGGCCTTGAGGCCCGGCGTGCGATCCGGGGAGGCGAGGATCGCGGCGAGCTGGCGCGCTGAGCCGGCCGGGTGGAAGCAGCGGTCGTAGTACCCCGCCTCGACCTCGCGCAGGTACTCCTCGGTGCGCGGATAGGCCGGGGACTGGAAGACGCGCCAGGACGTGACGCCGCGCTCGATCGCCTCCTCGCGGTTCGTCGCGGACGGGGTGAGCAGCACGGCGACGGCCTCGGGCGAGGGCTGGCCGACGTCGCCGGCCCCGGTCGTGGACATGATCGAGCAGGCCGACAGCAGCCTGTCCGGGTGGCGCAGCAGCAGTTCCTGCACGATCATCCCGCCCATCGACACGCCGACCACGTGCGCCCGCTCGATCTCCAGCGCCTCCAGCAGCCCGGCCGCGTCGTCCGCGAGGTCGGCCAGCAGGTACGGGACCTCCGAGTGGTCGCCGAGGAGCACCGACTGCACGTTCGGCACCGGAGCCGCGTCGAGGTGGGTGGACAGTCCCATGTCGCGGTTGTCGAAGCGGATCACGTGGAACCCGCGTCCCGCGAGCAGCTCGCAGAATTCCGGCTCCCAGCCGGTCAGCTGCATGCTCAGGCCCATGATGAGCAGCAGCGCCGGATCCGTCGGCGAGCCGAAGGCGTCGTACTCGATCTCGATCCCGTTGGCGTGTCGGCGTGGCAAGGTCGGCTCCTTCATCGGATAACCTCGGACGGCCGCTGGGCCGCCCTCTCCTGCACAATCCTGAACCAGTACTGCACGTACGCGGCCACGTGGCCGCTGACCTGCGAGGCTAGCGCATCTCGGACGTCCGCGCCGCCTGAACGCCGCGAGAACACCGTCCGAGTTGCGGCACTGACAGCGGTCCCGGCGGCGCGTCACCGGGTGGCACTAAGCTTTGTGCGACGGCCATCGCGGTGCCCGGCGCCGCCGCGCCGGTCCGGGCCGGGGAGTGAAGGAGCCCAGCCTTGCCCGTCGAGGTCGTCCGATCCCGCGACCCGCTGCCCGAGCCCGGGCACGGCCCCACCGTCTTCCTCGCCGGCCCCACCCCGAACTCGGCCGAGGTCCACTCCTGGCGGCCCGCCGCGATCGAGCTGATCTCCGCCCGCTGGACCGCGCCGCGGACGCTCAGCGTGCTGAGCCCGGAGGACACCGGCTTCCGGTACGACAAGCACTTCGACGCGCAGGTCGACTGGGAGACGGACGCCCGAGCCCAGGCCGACGTGATCCTGTTCTGGATTCCGCGCGACGTGCGGACCATGCCCGGCTACACGACCAACGTCGAGTTCGGGCTCGACGTCGCGACCGTCCCCGAGCGCGTGGTCCTCGGCTGCCCGCCCGACTGCCCCAGCCCCGCCCAGAACCGCTACCTCATCAGCGTGGCGAAGCGCCGCGGCGTACCGGTTCTCAGCACTCTGGCCGAGACGGTGACCGCGGCGCTCGCCCTCGTCACCGCACGTTAGCGGCGGCCGAGGCAGTCGGACGCGGGGCTTAGCCGAGTGTCCACTGCTGGTTGCTGCCGCCGTTGCACGTCCAGAGTTCGACCAAGGCGCCGTTGGCGGTACTCGCTCCGGTCACATCCAGGCAGAGTCCCGATTGGACCTCGGTGATCGTGCCGTTCGAGTTGAACGACCACGCCTGGTTCGTTCCCTGATTGCAGGTGTAGATATCGACCTTCGTGCCGGCCGTCAGCCTTTGGCCGTAGCCGTCGAGGCACATCTGCGAGCTGCCGCTGTAGACGGTCAGCTGGTCCTGCGCGGTGTGCGTGTACTCCTGGTTGCTGCCGGCGTTGCAGGTGTAGATCTCCAACTGGGTGCCCGCGGTGTCCGAGACGTTCGGCACGTCGAGGCACTTGCCCGCGCCCACGGCGTTGATCTCGCCGGTGCTCGCGCTCGGGAAGGCGTAATCCGCCGCGACGATGTTGGACTGGACCGCGTTGTCGGCCGCGTCGCTCGGCTCGCCCGAGGTCATCACGCCCTCGAAGAAGTCGCCGATGCTCGAGTTGCTGTCGTCGCCGCCGGTGCCCAGGAGGATCGCGCCCTGCAGGGACATCGGCGTGTAGCCGCCGAGGTCGGGCAGCGCGCCCGAGTACCAGGTGCTGAGGCTGCCGGATTGCGCGTTGCCGCCCTTGATCTCGTACGTCGTGGTGTTATTGCTCTTCACCAGCGCCGTGACGAACGCGCTCGAGTTGCCGTCGTTCGCGGTGTTCGAGCCGTTCCCACCGGAGAACAGGCCGTTCTCCAGGTCGGCCTGAACCCACGGGCCGGAGCCGGTGCACGGGGAGAACCAGCACTCGGTGCCGAAGTTGATGGCCTCCATCGCGCCGTTGCCGTCGTCGTCGTTGTTGGTCTCGGCGTTGCCGTAGTCGAAGCAGCAGCCGCCGTTGACGTGGTCGGCGCTGGTGACCATGTACTCGTCCTGGGCCGTGGAGCCGGTCGGCACGTCGGTCGTGTCGTCGTCCCGGTAGCCGACGCCGGCGGTCACGTACACGCCGTAGGCCTTGTTGCCGTCGATGGTGATCGGCAGCGCGTTGGCGATCGCTCCGACGTCCGCCTTGCCGTTGCCGCCGGCGCCCTCCACGGTCAGGTTGTTGCCGTGCCCGGACTGGTCGAAGATCTCGGTGATCCGGCAGAGCGTGTTGAGGCAGAACGAGTCCTGCGCCGCCGCGTCCGCGTAGCCGCCGGTGCTCAGCGGGTCGATGTCCTCGCTGGTGCCGTCGGAGGTCCGGGTGACCTGGTAGAGCGGTCCGTCGTAGTCCGCGTACAGGGCGCGGACGGTGCTGTGCGCCGCCACGCACGAGGTCCCGTAGGACGCGTAGATGTCGCAGGGGAGTGAGGTGGCCGCCTGGGCCGTGCCGCCCCCGGCCACGACCAGCCAGGCGAGGACGAGCGCCGCCGCGGTCACCAGCGTGACGAGCGGGGAGCGCGGGGGAGTGAGGGTTCGGAGATTCACGATGTGCCCATTCTGTTAGCGCTAACAACGTTGTGAGCGAAAAACCGCAGGCCACGGCCTACCGGAACGGGGTGGATATCTATGCTGGAGCGGAGCAATCGCGCTCACTATGGCGCGGCTCCGAGATTGCGTCAAGGTTTCGCGGTGCACAGATTGTGAGCGCCAACATCATTCTTGCCCCACGCGGGTTCGGGTTCCGCGATCGCGGAGGCGCCACACCGTTGCTGACCCCGCTCGTGATCCCCGCCGGGCGCGTCGCCAAGATCCCCGATCAATAATTTACCCCCGAACTCTCATCTAGGACCGTCCACAATGGACGGTCTTGACACGCTGCCCCGCACGTCGCAGACTTTCACGCATGTGGAGCGTGATGCCTGACCGCGAGGCCGTCTCGCAGGCCTTCGCGAAGGAGACCGAGCGAGTCGTCGGCCTCGTGCGCGGATGTGGCGACCTCGCGGAGCCGGTGCCGGGGCTGAACTGGACCGTCGGCCAGCTCGCGGCGCATCTGACGGCCGTGTATCTGGCTTTCGGCGCAGCGATGCGAGGCGGATATCAGGACGCGGAGTTGGAGCGCGCCGTCTCCCGAGCGGGGAAGGCCGATGGACTGCCCGCCACCATCGCCGCCGCCAACGAGTACGCGGTCGGCGCGCTCACAGCCACAGCCGCCAAAGCCGCCGCTGACGGACTCGCCGCCCAAGCCGCCGCGCTCCTCGAGGCCCTTGCGGCAGAACACGAACTCACCCGCGAGCTCGCCACCCCCTGGTACGGCCTCGGCACGACCCGCAGCGTCGGCGTACTCGCTTCGCTCGCCGTCACCGAATCGCTGGTCCACGGCCGGGACCTGGCCCGGGCCGTCCGCGCGGACCCGAGAATGTCACAGAGCTCTGCCGCCGCCGCGACACCGACCGTGATGAGCGCGATGCTGCCGCTCCTGCTCGACCGGACCAAGGCCGAAGGCCTGCGCGCCGACTACGAGCTGCGGCTGCGCGGCGGGCGACGCTTCGTCGTGCGCATCGCCGGAGGCAGGGCCGAGTGCGTCGAGGCCGGTGAACGCAGGGTGGACTGCGTGATCACGCTCGACCCGCGTGCCGCGCTGCTGATCGGCTTCGGCCGCCGCTCCCTCGCCCGCGCCGCGCTCACCGGCGGCGCGCTGACCGCGGGCCGCAAGCCCTGGCTGGGCCTGCGCTTCCAGAGCCTGTTCGGCACGCCGTGACCGCGACGGAGATCAACGCGACCGCCGCGTCCCTCCTCGGCTTCCTGCACGACGGGCCGCTCACCGGCTGGGACCTCGTCGCCCGCGCGCAGCAGACGATCGGCCCCTTCTGGTCGCTGACGAAGAGCCAGGTCTACCGGGAACTCGCCGTCATGGCAGAACACGGACTCGTCACCCCCGGCGAGACCGGCCGCCGCGACGCGCGACCGTACACACTCACGGACGCCGGGCGTGCGGCCTTCGCGGAGTGGGCCGCACGTGGCCCGGGCGAAGGCACGCTCAGGCTGCCGCTGCTCCTGTTCGTCACCTTGGGCAGGCATCTGCGGCCTGGCCTTTTGCGCGATGTCCTCGCTGAGCAGCGGGCCCAGCAGGCTGAGCTGCTGAAGGAGTATCTGGCGACGCGTCAGGTGCTTGGCGACGGGGGAGACGTGGCGGACCCGCACCTGCTCGCGACGCTCGAATACGGCATCGCCGTGGCCCGCGCGACGATCCGCTGGATCGACCGGCTTCCGCTCGAGATCGGCGGCTGATTCGGGGATCCCCGGTTTTTGTCAGTGGCCGTCCGTACAGTGATCCGCGTTGACCACTGACCACTGATTCCGTGACTGGAGAGCCATGTTCCGACAAGGCGACGTCCTGATCGTGCCGATCGCCGAGGCGCAGGTGCCGCCAGTCGTGGCGAGCCTGGAACCGCTGGCCCGCGACCCGCGCGAGCGGATGATCCTCGCGCTCGGCGAGTCGACCGGGCACGCGCACGCCGTCGTGGGCCGGGGCGCGCTCTACCCGGCGGCCTCGCCGCTCGAGCCGATGTATCTGCGCGTGGATGGCAAGGACGGTCGCGTCGTGCACGAGGAGCACGGCACGATCACGCTGTCGCCCGGCTGGTACCGCGTCATACGCCAGCGCGAGTACGAGCCCGGCTCGGTGCGCGTGGTGGCCGACTGATGAACGAGGCGAGCGAGCCGAGCAGCGAGGAGAATCCGGGCATGAGCGGGACGGCCGTCGAAAACTGGACCCGGTCGCGTACACCACCGAGCCGGTGAACCGTGCCGCCGCCGCGAACGCGGTCAGCACGCTGTACGAGATAGCCACCGGCCGGGAGCCAGGCGAGATCGTCTGGTGCGACTCCCCGGCCGAGGCGGCACGGTTGGTGGCGGCTGAAGACGCGGAGCGCTTCGGACCCTCGCTGCGTGAGCAGGTGCGCACGCAGCCCTGGCAGCGTGCGCGCGCGGAACTGATGGAGGCGTGGGGCCGCGAGGCGTAGACCGACGCCTGGCAGGAGACGTGCGGCGAACTCGCGCCGATGGTCTCGCGGCACATCGACCAGATATGCAACGCGGTCGCGGCACAGGGAAAGGACCTCACCGAGCAGGAGTACGAGCCGCAGATCCAGACCTGAGGCCGGAAGCAGCTCTATCGCGGGCATCTCACAGGGGTGAACCGGAAGTGGTTCCGTGACGTAGTCAATGTCAACGACGTAGACCTCTGTGGCCACGCCGGGCTGCCGCAGCACCGGCAGTCCGCGCACGCCCATGCTGATCGAGCCTTCGCGCGCCGGTGTTCTCCAGGCAGCTGTGAAGCTGAAGGGAAGGCACATGCCGCAAGGCACGGCGGTGGTGATCGGGGCGGGAGTCGGCGGGTTGACCACGGCCGTCGCGCTGCATCGGCGCGGATGGCGGGTCAAGGTCCTGGAACGTTCGCGGCGGCGGACCCGGGTCGGTGCCGGGATCGGCCTCGCCCCCAACGCGGTCAAGGCGCTCGAGGGTCTCGGCCTCGCCGACTGGCTCGGTCGGGCCGGTGTCCCTCAGGGCTCTGCCGGAGTGCGCCGACCGGACGGCAGTTGGCTCGTGCGCACCGACCTCGGTCGGTTGGAGGCGCGATTCGGTCGGCCGCTCGTCGTGGTGCCGCGCTCCGAACTGGTCGCCGTGCTTGTCGACATGCTGCCTGAGCAGGCGCTGAGCCTGGATGCGCCGGTAACCCAGGTCGAGCCGGGGGACCGGGGCAGTCTGGCCGTGGTACGTACGGCGCGAACGGAGCACGCGGCGCGGGTGGTGGTCGCGGCGGACGGGATCAACAGCGCGGTTCGCGCCGCCCTCTTCCCGGGGCATCCCGGTCCGGCATACGCGGGGTTCACGGCCTGGCGCATGATCGCGAGCGCCCCGACGGGGATGGCGGTCGGCGCGAGCGTGAGCTGGGGCCGGGGCGCGATATTCGGCATCGTGCCGATGGCCGGGGGGAGACTGTACTGCTATGCGACCGCCAACCTCCCGCGCGGCACGCGCTACCCGGACGAGAAAGCGGCGTTGAGCGGTCGGTTCGCCGATTGGCACGACCCGATTCCCGAACTGATCCGCACCACGGCGCCACAGGACGTGATGCGCCATGATGTCTGTTCGCTGAACCGGCCGCTGCTGGCGTATCACCAGGGCAGAGTCGCGCTGCTCGGCGACGCCGCCCATGCGATGACTCCCAATCTGGGGCAGGGCGGCTGCCAGGCGATCGAGGACGCGGTCGTGCTGGCGCACCGGCTCGGGGCGGGCGGGGCCGACCTGGACGTGGAAGCCGCGCTCGCGGCGTACACCGCCGACCGCCTCGCCCGGACCACGCGCATCGTCAGGCAGTCGGCCCGGCTGGGCCGACTGCAGCAGCTCGACTCGCGCCTGCGCATAAGCGCCAGGGACACCGTGATCCGGTTGGCCGGGAAGCTCGGGCCGAGCCTGATGATGCGACACATGGACCCGGTCGCGGGCTGGGTGCCGCCACCAGACGCGCCGGTTAAGTGAACGGTCTCGTCTAGCAGGAACCTTCAGCGCGCCATTGCCGGTAAGTGCGCCGGCGGGGCCCGGGAGACGGGGAAGCACATGGGGGGCCCGTCGTCACTGCGCCGACGGACCACCCTGGAGCGATCAGGGATCAGGCCGAGCGCTGGATGGTCAGCTTGTCGACCTCGACGTTGTACTCGTTGAGGGCGCGCAGCACCAGCTTCGCCTTGTGGCCGTGGCTGGCGGGCTCGCTCTGGACGGCCAGCAGCGAGTAGCCGGTGTAGCGCACCCGCGACCAGTCGACGGTCTCCGGGGTCTCGCCGCCGGAGGAGTTGCGGTACCAGGAGGTGACGGACGAGTCGTTGTCGATGTCGCCCTCGTAGCTGTCGGACGCGGTGAACGAGTACAGGCTGTTGCCCGCGCCGCCGGCGACCGCGTAGGTGGTGCCCTGCGTGGCCGAGTAGACCGTGGAGCCGATCGGCACCGCGGTGGTGACCGCGCCGGCCTTCAGCGGGTCGGTGCGCTCGTACACGTGGTTGTGGCCGTTGATGACCAGGTCCACCGAGTACTGGTCGAAGATCGCGGTCCACGCGTCGCGCACGCCGCCGGCGGCGAGCGCGCCCGCGCCGACGAGGCCCCCGCGGATCAGCGAGCGGCGGGAGGTCGCGTTCTTGAACCACTCGTACTGCTCGGCGATTGACATGCGAGCCAGTTCGGCTGGCGTCAGATTGGAGTTGGCCATGCGCTCGAGGCTAGGTGGGCCGGGTGGACGGAGATCGAGTTCCGGGTGAACTGTGCTGGGCTCGGTTTCGGCGTTATCAAGGCCGGTACCCGCTCAAGCACGCCGTTTGTGAAACTCGGGTAGAGAGCGAGCTCGGGCATGTGCACGTAGCCGATGTGGCAGTCGCACTGGAGCAGCGGGCACGGCCGGGGGCCGAGCGCCGCGCGGAACGAGCCGTCGTAGAGGTTGCCGAGTTCCTCGCGGACATCTGTGCGGGAGACGAAGTGGCAGCGCCGGACCAGGCCCTCGCCGTCCACGGAGATCACCGACTCGCCGGTCCGGCAGGCGCGGCCGAGCGAGGGGTGCGGCAGTCGGGACACCGGGAACAGCTCGTCGATCTCCGTCCACTGCGCGGCTTCGGCGTCGGTGTACGTGCGTCCCTCGGCGGCGTTGATCCAGAGGTCCGTGGCTGGATCGAGCGCCGCGCGCAGCCGCCGGGCCGCCTCGAAGTGCTCGGGCCGGCCCACGATGCCGACGCTGTGCCGCACGCCGCGTTCCACGAGCCCGCGGTGCTTGCCCAGGAAGCGCCCGAACTCGACCTGATCGGGGTGGTAGGTGCACCAGAGCGCCAGAGTGTCCAGGTCGGCGGCTTCGAGCCAGTCGAGCCGACAGCTGAGGTTGGTCTGGACGGCCACGCGCGCCACGTGCGGCAGGTGGCTCAACTCGACCATCGCCTCGCGGTACCAGGAGCGGGTCAGGGCCTCGCCCCAGGGGGTGAACAGGATGCTGATCGTGTCCGGCGTCTGTTCGGCGACCCACGCGGCGAAGCGGCGGAGCGCGGCACGGTCGGCGCGCAGTTGCTCCGGCGTGTCGCGACGCTTGGCGAACGGACAGTAGCCGCAGTCGTAGTCGCAGCTCGCCAAAGGGCCGCGATAGAGGATCGTCAGGTCCATCCGCTTGCCGCCTACTTGAGTTCGTAAGCGCGCATTGCCGCGCGTACGGGGTCCGAGAAGATGAGCGGGCCTATGGCGTCGGACCAGGCGAGGCCCTCGGGGGTCAGGCGCAGGGTGTCGGCGAGGAAGTCGGCGGATCGGAGCTCGGCGATCTGCGGCGAGAAGTCGTCATGAGGCGAAGTGCCGAACCGCTGCACATATTCGGCCTCGTCCACGCCCTCAGCCTGCAGCAACGACTGCAGGAAGTGCCGACGTCGCTGTTCGTCCGCGTCGAGTTGGAATCCGACCTCTGCGTGCCCGAACTCCTCGGTCGCCACGTAGTCATCGATGATGCCGCGTACCTCATGCGCTGAGACGGCGTAGTCGAAAGAATAATGCAGCGTCGAGGTGTACGAGCGTGCGCCGCAGCCGAGGCCGATCATGCCGTCCGTCTGGCACGCGTAGTCCTCGCCGCCTTCGATCCTCGGCGCGTCGACCGTCCGGAACATTCGCATTGAGGTCTGCTCGTAGCCGTTGGCGAGAAGGTGGTCGCGGCCGACGCGGTAGAGCGCGAGTCGCTGGGTGTCCCATGCGTCGTCAGCCTCACGGCCGATGCGCGCGAGGCCGGTCAGCGGACGCACGTAGAGCGGATAGAGGTAGATCTCCTCCGGCCTCCAGGCAAGCGCCGCGTCGAGCGAGCGCAGCCAGGACTGCTCGGTCTGCCCTTCGATCCCGTATATGAGGTCGATATTGAGAATGGGGATCCCACTCTCCCGCACGGCGCTCAGGGCACGCTCGACGTCCGCCGCTTTCTGGGGACGCACCGCAGCCCGCGCCTCACCCTCATCAAAGCTCTGCACGCCCAGGCTCAGCCGCGTCGTCCCACGCTCGGCCAGCACCCGCAGCCGATCCGGCGTCGCGGTGGACGGCGAGCCTTCGACGGACAGCGGAATCGCCCCGAGCTCGACCCGCATCGTCTTCTCGACGATGTCGAAGAGCCGCGAGAGCTCGTCGGCCTCCAGGAACGTCGGGGTGCCGCCGCCGATCGCCGCGTTGGCGAAACCCGGCGCGTCTCCGGAGGACTCCAGCGCCGCGCGGACCTGCAGGCTTTGGCGTTCCAACGCATCCAGGTACCGCGTCGTCAACTGCCCCGGAGCTCCGACCCGCGTGAACAGGTTGCAAAAGCCGCAGCGCACCTCGCAGAACGGGATATGCGCGTAGAACGACAGTGCACTGCGATCCTCGCCGCGCCACACGTCCGTCAACGCGGGCCTCGGCCGCAGCGGACGATACGCGGTCTTGTGCGGATACGCGTAGACGTACGACTCGTACGGTCGCGCCGGGAACCTGGAAATCATCTGACCGCCTCCACCACGAACTCGGCGTAGGGCACCGTCCACACCAGCGGGTGCGCGACGCGGTGACCGGTCAGTCCGTCCTCGCCGTAGAGCGTGCCGTGGTCCGAGCAGACGATCGCGAAGCAGTCCCGGCGCGCGCTCATCAGCTCGAACAGCTCGCCGATGTGCCGGTCCACGTATTCGAGGGCTGCGGCGTGGCTCTCCCGCGTGTCGCCCTTCGCCGCGAGCGAGTCGTCCCGCTCGGCGCCGTCCAGATAGAACCAGTTCGGCTGATGCAGCGCCGGGACGTTGACGAACAGCAGCAGCCGCCGTGACGGATCGAGCCCGGCCACGACCTTCCGCGCCGCCTCGATCTGCGCTTCAAAAGAGCCGGGCGCGGCTACGCCGGTCTCGGCCGACCAGTGCGATTCGGCGAACAGCGAGGGGAGCACCGTGCCGAGCGGGTTCGCCGGGTTGAAGAAGCCCACGCCGCCGATGCACGCCGTGTGATACCCGGCGCCTGCCAATCCCTCGACCCACGAAGGCTCGTCGAAGACCCACGTGTCGTACGCGCCTCGTCGAACGCGATCGCCGTTTCCTCGGTCGAGGCCAACGGCGTAGCGCCCGCCGCCTCGATCTCGATTTGCAGCTTCTCCAGCGCCGCGACGAAGCCCTCGTACCAGGCGCGCGTCCCCTCGACCCGGTACATGTCCACGGGCTCGGACTCGCCGCGCAGCAGCCGTGTCACCTCCGCGTCCTCGCCCGTCGCGCCGCCGCCGTACCAGCGGTCGCCCAGGTAGAGCTCCAGGGTGCAGAGCGCGGGCAGCGTCGAGGCGCCGATCGCCTGGACGACCGCCGGCGGCAGCCCGCCGCCCTGGAAGGTCAGCTCTTCGAGCGCCGCGTGCTCGAACGGAGCGAGCGTCAGGTTCGTGGTCCCGCGCAGGCCGAAGGTCCGCAGCGCCGGGAAGGCCGCGAGCACCGGGCCGGGGTCGCTCTGGTAGAGCCAGGAGACCTCTGCCTGCTCAGCGTGCATATCGCCGACGAACAGCGCTTCGAGAGCGGGGAAGCTCTTGGCGTGCTCGATCAGCGGCCCGGTGGCGGTGGTCGAGTCAATCTCCACGTCGTAGTCGACGAGCCAGTAGCCGAGGATGAGCGCCCGGACCCGGGTCGTGTCCACGCTGTCCAGGAAGAGCTCGAGGACCTGCGCGAATCCGCCTGCCTCCGACTCCGCGTCGTCCAGGGCTATTCGCCAGGCCCAGTTCTCGACGTCCTCGGGGACGTCGCCCTGCGCCAGCTCTTCGCGCTCGGCGAAGCAGAACTCGTAGACTGGCAGCCCGGCGAACTCGGTCAGCAGGTCACGCCGGAACTCTTGCATCATGATCGGTGGCCTCGTCGGGTCGTCGGTGGCTGTTCGGTGACGGCGAGCCAATTCCTATCACGCGCCACCGACAGCCAGATCCGTCCCGCCGATCAGTACGGCAACTGCTATGCGTAGTGCCGATACAGCGCCTTGGCCACGCACGCCGGCTTCGCGACGCCGTCGATCTCGATCGTGAACGTCAGCGCCATCTGCACGCCGTCGCCCGCCACGTCCTCGACCGAGTCCACGGTGCCGAGCAGCCGAATCTTGCCGCCGACGCGCACCGGGCTCGGGAAGCGGACCTTCTCCAGGCCGTAGTTCACGCTCATCCTCACCCCGCGCACCTCGAGCAGTTCGTTGAAGAGCGGGATGAGCAGCGAGAGCGTGAGGTAGCCGTGCGCGATGGCGCCGCCGAACGGTCCTTCGGCCGCGCGCACCGGATCGGTGTGGATCCACTGGTGGTCGTCGGTCGCGTCGGCGAACAGGTTCACCCGGTCCTGGGTGACCTCGAACCACTCGCCGGCGCCGAGATCGGCCCCGGCCAGTGCCCGCAGTTCGTCGAGCCCGGTCGCGGTCTGCTGAGTCATTCTGTTGCTCCTATCGTCCATCTGTGAGTTCAGCCGTGCCGCTCGCGCAGCGCGGACTTGAGCACCTTCCCCGCGCCGGTGCGCGGCAGCGAGTCGGTGAAGACCACTGATTTGGGGACCTTGTACTTCGCCAGCCGGTCCGCGGCGTACGCCAGCAACTCGGCCGCCAGCTCATCGCTCGGCGAGTAGCTCTCCCTCAGCACCACAACCGCGCGGCCGACCTCGCCCCAGCGTTCGTCGACCACGCCGATGACCGAGCACTCGGACACCGCCTCATGCTGGTAGAGCACCGATTCGACCTGCGCGGGGGAGATGTTCTCGCCACCCGAGATGATCAGGTCCTTGATCCGGTCGACGATGCGCACGTAGCCGTCCTCGTCGACCGCGGCCAGGTCGCCGGAGTGCAGCCAGCCGTCGGCCAGCGCACGCCGCGTCTCCACCGGCCGGCCCCAGTAGCCGAGCATCACGTTCGGCCCCTCGACCTGGATCTCGCCGGGCTCGCCGACCTCGGCGGTGCTGCCGTCCGGTCGGGCCAGGCGCACGTCGGTGAAGAAGTGCGGCACGCCCGCCGTGCCCGCCTTGCTCAGCGCGTGCTGACTGTCGAGCAGCAGCGTGCCGGGCGAGGCCTCGGTCATGCCGTAGCCCTGCACGAAGCTCAGCCCGCGCTCCAGATAACGCCGGATCAGCGACTCGGGGACGGGAGCGCCGCCGCACATCAGGTTGCGTACGCCGCTCAAGTCGGTCTCGTCGAAGCCCGGCGCGTCCGCCAGCCGCTGATACATCGTCGGCACGCCGAACAGCGCGGTCACCCCGAGAGCCGAGATGAGCTCCAGCGTCCGCGCCTCGTCGAAGGCCTCCTCAAGGATCACCGTGCCGCCCTTGAGCAGAGTCGGCAGACAGGTCATGTTGAGCGCCGCGGTGTGGAACAGCGGCGCGCTGACCAGCGTGACCTCGTCGTGCGCGAAGTCGGTGTCCACGACGACGTTGACCGAGTTCCAGATCAGGTTGCCGTGACTGAGCACGGCGCCCTTGGGCCGGCCGGTAGTGCCGGACGTGTACATGATCATGCACGGCTCGCTCTGCGCCACCAGTTCGTCCACCGGCTCCGCCGGGCCCGAGGCGAGCGCGCTCTCGTATTCCTCGTCCACGGCGATGAGCGTGACGTCCTCGAGTTCCGCGCTCGCCGCCTCGGCCGACTTCGCGAAGGACGGCGTGTGGATCAGCACCCTGGTCCCGCTGTCGCCCAGGCAGTACTCGATCTCCCCGGGTGCCAGCCTGGTGTTGACCGGGACGAAGACCGCGCCGAGGATCCCGGCCGCGAAAAGCGTCTCGAGGTACGCGGGGTGGTTCGGCCCGAGGTAGGCCACCGCGTCCCCGCGCCCCAACCCGGCGGCGCGCAGTCGCGCGGCCAGCCGAAGCGCGCGTTCGTGCAGGTCGAGATAGGTTATTCGGCGGTCCTGGTGGACCACGGCGAGGGCGTGCGGGCTCTTGCGCGCGCGCCGCGCGGTCCACGAGCCGATGCCCTGGTTTCGCATGGTTCGATGGCTCCTTTGCGCATCGTCCGCTGGGGGATGGGAACTAGCCGGTCAGGCCGAGCAGCCGGGCGGCGTTGTCCTTGAGGATCTTCGGGCGGACCGAGTCCTTGATCGGGAGCTTGTCGAAGTCGGCCAGCCAGCGCTCCGGCGTCAGCAGCGGATAGTCCGTGCCGAACAGCACCTTGTCCTGCAGCAGGCTGTTGGCGTACTGGACCAGCTGCGGCGGGAAGTACTTCGGCGACCAGCCGCTCAGGTCGATGTACACCTGCGGCTTGTGCGTCGCGACCGACAGCGCCTCGTCCTGCCAGGGGAAGGACGGGTGCGCCAGGATGATCTTCATGCCGGGGAAGTCGGCGGCGACGTCGTCCACGAACATCGGGTTCGAGTACTTCAGCCGGATCCCGCCGCCGCCCGGAGCGCCGGCCCCGATGCCGGTCTGGCCGGTGTGGAAGACGGAGATGGCCCCGCACTCCTCGATCGCCTCGTAGAGCGGATAGGCGAAACGGTCGTTCGGGAAGAAGGCCTGCACGTTGGGGTGGAACTTGAAGCCGCGCACGCCGTGCTCCTCGACCAGCCGGCGCACCTGCCGCGCCCCGGCCTTGCCCTTCGCCGGATCGATCGAGGCGAAGGGGATGATCGCGTCCGGGTAGCGCAGAGCAGCCCCGGCGATTTCCTCGTTGGGTACGGCCTTGGTTCCGGTGGCGGCCTCGGCGTCCACGGTGAACACGACCGCGGCCATCTTCAGCTCGCGGTAGTAGGCGCCGATCTCGTCGAGGGTCGGCTTTCGGTGCTCGTGCGCGACCTTGAAGTAGTCCGAGGACGCCTCTTCCAGTTCCTTGGACAGCGAGCCTTCGCCTGATGAGGCGACCTCGGCGTGCGTGTGCATGTCGATCGCCACAAGCTCGTCGAGATTGAAGGTGACTTCTTTGTCAGTCATCGTTCCCTCGCTCTACAGCTGCGGGGCGGGTTCGCCGACGGTCTCCGGCGAGCGGCCGAACGTGGAGGGCCACGCCTCGGCGATCTGCTCGGCCGTCCAACCGTTCTCGGCGAAGTTGACGAGGCGCTCCTGCGGATGCGACCACAGGGCCAGACGGTCTCCGCCGATCCCGATGGCCTGGCCGTTGACCTGCGCGGAGGCGTCGGAGGCGAGGAAGACCACGAGTCCGGCGACGTCCTCCACGGTACCGAAGCCCAGGCCCTTGCGCAGCGCGTCCGGCAGCGGGATTCCGTCCCGCTCGAGCGCCTCGACGTGCGGGGCGAAGAAGGGGATGGTCTTGGTCATCGCGGTCGCCGCCACCGGGATCAGGGCGTTGACGGTGATCTCGTTGCGGGCCAGCTCCATCGCCCAGGTGCGCATCATCCCGACGATGCCCGCCTTGGCCGCCGCGTAGTTCGTCTGGCCGAAGGTGCCGCGCTGCCCGGTGGGGGACCCGGCCACGATGATCCGCCCGCCCCCGCCCTGCTCGCGCATCCGGATCGCCGCCGCGCGCACGCAGGTGAAGGTGCCGCGCAGGTGCACGTTGATGACGGTGTCGAAGTCTTCGTCGGTCATCTTCCAGAGCACCTTGTCGCGCAGCACGCCCGCGTTGGTCACCAGCACGTCGAGCCGGCCGAAGTGCTCCACCGCCGCGGCGACCAGCGCGTCCGCGGTCTCGCTCGTGCCGACCGCGGCGGTGACCGCGACCGCTCGTCCGCCCGCGTCGACGATCTCCTTCGCCGCCGCCTCGGCCGCCGCGCCGTCCACGTCGTTGACGACCACGGCCGCCCCCGCCGCGGCGAGCGCCTTCGCGTAGCCGAGCCCGAGACCGCGTCCCGAGCCGGTGACCACGGCCGTCTTGCCGGAGAGCCCCACGCCGCCGCCTGTCGTACCCATCGAGTAACCACGTTCCTCTCGCCGCTTCACGTGCTCGCAACATTAGGCAGAGTTGCGCCTGCCGTCAATGGAGCGCCGAATAAGAGGTGCTACCAGTGCCGATCCGCTAATGTTGGACCGTGGAGACTCCCTCGGAGGACGGCGCTGTCCGCCCGCAAACACTCATGCTCACCCTCCTCGGCGGCTATCTGCTCGGCCGGGAGGCGGCGGTCTCGGCCGCCAGCGTCATCGAGATCTTCGGCCGGGTCGGCGTCGGCGAGCACGCGGCCCGCTCCACCCTCACCCGGATGGTCAACCGCGGCCTGCTGCTGCGCCAGCGGCACGGCCGGGCGATGTACTTCGGGCTGACCGAGCGCAGCGAGCGGATCCTGACCGACGGCGAGACCCGGTTGTGGAAGGTCGGCGCGGTCAACCGGGACTCAGACGGCGGCTGGACGCTGCTCGGCTTCTCGCTGCCCGAGTCCTGGCAGAAGCAGCGGCACGAGCTGCGTTCCCAGCTGACCTGGGCCGGGTTCGGGCCGCTGTTCAACGGGCTCTGGGTCGCCCCGGGACGGGTCGCGGTGGATGACATCGTCGGCAGCCTCGGCCTCGAGTCGCACGTCAAGGCCTTTCACGCCGCGACCGTCCCCGGCACCGACGTGGACCAGATGATCCGCGAGACCTGGGATCTCGAGGCGATCGCCGCGCCGTACCACGCCTTCGTCGAACGGTGGCGGCGCGCCGAAGCGGAGATCGACGCGGGGACGGCCGGCCGCGACGCCCTCGCCGTCAAGCTGCTGCTCGACTCCGACTGGCTCGGGGTGATCCGCGACGACCCGCGCCTGCCGATCAAGCACCTGCCCGCCGACTGGCCCGCCGCCGAGGCCGAGGCCCTGTTCGTCCGGCTGGACCGCCGGGTCGACAAGGAGGCCTCGCGGATCGCCGAACAGCTTCTCGACGTGCGACCCCTGATCCCCTGATGGCCGAGCCCGCCGAGCCCGCCGCCTCCCGGACCGGCGTCGCCCAACGCCTGCTGGCCCTGCTCGCCGCCTTCGACGCAGAGCACCGCGAGCTCACGCTGACCGCCCTGGCCCGGCGTGCTGGACTCCCCGCCGCCACAGCACATCGGCTGATCGGCCAGCTCACCGCGTGGGGCGCGCTGGAGCAGTCCGAGTCTGGTGCGTACCGCATCGGGCTACGCCTGTGGGAGGTGGCCACGCTCGCGCCACGCAGCTCTGGCCTGCGCCGCGCCGCGCTGCCGTTCATGGAAGACCTCTACGAAACCACGCACGAGAACGTCCAGCTGGCCGTCCGCGACGGCTTCGACACCCTCTACGTAGAGCTGATCTCCGGCCGCTCGGCCGTGGTCGTGCGCACATCTGTCGGCTCGCGCTGGCCGCTGCACGCGACGGGCGTCGGCCTGGTCCTGCTCGCCTACGCGGAACCCAGCGTGCAGGAACGGGTCTGCGCCGCGCCGCTGACCCGCTTCACGCCGTACACGATCACCGACCCGATCCGGCTGCGCGCGAAACTCGCCGAGGTGCGCCGCGCGGACGCCGCCGTGAGCGACCGTCAGATCACCGCGGACGCGGTCTCCGCGGCCTCCCCGATCCGCGACGCCTCGGGGACGGTCGTCGCCGCGTTGTCCCTGGTGGTGCCGGCGACGACCAATGCCGCCGCGCTCGTCCCCGCAGTGCGGATGGCCGCGCGGGGCAGTTCGCGGGCGTTGGGGTATCTGGCAGGCCCGGCCGCCGCCGAGTCTTTCCACCCAGTGGAAAGACCCCTTGCCGAAAGGGACTGAGCTCGCCGAATCTCAGCATTGGAGGCGCCCGCACACCGAGGTGCGGCCCCCGGCTGAGTGAAGGAGCCGTGAACCGTGGCCGCACCGAGCATCCCGATCGTCCGCGACCAGTGGTACGTCGCCGCCTATGCAAGCGAGGTGAGCCGCACATTCCTGGCCCGGACGATCTGCAACGAGCCGATCGTGTTCTACCGCACCCAGGAGGGCAACGCGGTCGCCCTCGCCGACCGCTGCGTGCACCGCCGCTTCCCGCTTTCGGAAAGCCGCCTCGTGGGCGACTCGATCGTGTGCGGGTACCACGGCTTCACCTACGAGACCAACGGCAGCTGTTCCTTCGTGCCCGGACAGGACCGCGTCCCGCGCACTGCCCGCGTCACCGCGTACCCGGTGGTGGAGCAGGACTCGTTCATCTGGGTCTTCATCGGCGACCCGGCCCTCGCCGAGCAGCGCGAGATCCCGCGCGCACCGCACCTCAACGCCGACTCCGGCTTCGTCACCATCGCCGGGATGGAGCCGATCAAGGGCCGCTACAGCATGCTCGTCGACAACCTGCTGGACCTCTCGCACGAGACCTACCTGCACGCCGGATACATCGGTACGCCCGAGGTGGCGCAGACCCCGATCGCCACGTCCGTGGACGACGAGGCGAACATCGTCCACGTCTCCCGGCGGATGGCAGACGCGGAGTGCCCGCCCTTCTACTCGAACTCGACCGGCATCCAGGGCCGCATCGCCCGCTGGCAGGACATCGAGTACCACGTACCGTGCCTGTACCTGCTGCACAGCCGCGTCGCCCCGGTCGGCGTGCTGCCCAACGAGGACGGCGCCGACCCCGACGCCTTCCACACCGAGATCACTTACGCGATCACCCCGGAGACCGACAACTCGGTGCTCGACTTCTGGATGGTCTCCCGCGACTTCGCCAAGGACGACGAAGACGTGACCGAGTACATGTACAAGAACAACCACACCGTCGTGATGCAGGACGTGGACGCGCTCAACATCCTCGAGGTCGTCATCGAGGGCGAGCCCGAGGGCTTTCAGGAGCTCAGCATCAACATCGACGCGGGCGGTCTCGCGGCGCGCAAGATGCTCAAGAAGATGGCCGACGCGGCGGCGGGCGCGGCGTGACGGAGACTACTCTGCTCAAGGTGCTGGTCAGCGGGCGGGTTGACGCGGCGGACGGCGTCGTCGCGCTCACCCTCGTCCCCGTGGACGGCGAGCCGCTGCCCGAGTGGACCCCCGGCGCGCACATCGACCTGCGCCTGACCGACGAGCTGACCCGGCAGTACTCGCTCTGCGGCGACCCGGCCGACCGCGACACCTGGCGCATCGGCGTCCTGCGCGAACCGGAGGGCAAGGGCCGCGGCGGATCAGCGTACGTACACGATGAGCTCGCCGTCGGTACCAAGCTCGCCGTTTCCGCTCCGCGCAACAACTTCGAGCTGCTCAAGGCTGAGAAGTACCTGTTCATCGCCGGCGGCATCGGCATCACCCCGATCCTGCCGATGATCGCTACGGCCGAGCAGGCCGGCGCGGACTGGACGCTGCTCTACGGCGGACGCACGCGCGCCTCGATGGCCTTCACCGAGGAACTCGCGCAGTACGGCGACAGGGTCCGGTTCCATCCCCAGAACGAGCACGGCCTGCTCGACCTGGCTGCGTACCTCGGCCGAGTCCAGCACGGCGCGCCGATCTACGCCTGCGGTCCGGAGCCCATGCTCAAGGCCGTGGCAGACGCCTGCGATCACTGGCCGCCGAACGCGCTGCGCGTCGAGCGCTTCGCTCCGGTCGAGCCGGCCGAACCCGTCCGCAGCGATTCCTTCGAGGTCGTCCTAGCCCGCAGCGGCCAGACGGTCACCGTCGAGCCGGGCCGCTCCATCCTTGAGACAGTGGAAGCCGCAGGAGTCGACGTGCTCTCCTCGTGCCGCGAGGGCACATGCGGCACTTGCGAAACAGACGTAATCGACGGCCTGCCCGAGCATCGCGACAGCCTGCTGACCGAGGCCGAGCGGGCGAGCAACGAGACGATGTTCATCTGCGTCTCCCGCTGCCTGGGAGCGCGGTTGACCCTCGACCTCTAGCCGGTTCACGGTTACACTCCCGGCTTGAATCAGAACTCTCGGACACACTCGAGTCCCGCGACGGAGCGGAGGCGCCGAGAAATGCGAATCATCGTCCTGATCAAGCCGGGAGTCGAACTCGAGGAGTCCGACGCCTGCGCGGTCGAGCAGGCCCTGCGCATCGCCAGACGCCGGATCGACGTACAGGTCAGTGTGCTGACGGCCGGACCCTGCGAGTGCGTCCACGCCCTGCGCGCCGCACTCGCCCTGGGCGCCGACGACGCGGTCCACGTTGCGGATCACCGCATCCCGTCGCACGACGCGCTCGTCCTCTCCCACGTCCTCGCCATGACGGCTCGTCAGCTGGGCTTCGACCTCATCCTCTGCGGCGCATCATCCGAGGTCCCCAACCTCACCGCGCTCCCCGCGATGGTCGCCGCACGCCTCGGCATCCCAGCCCACTGCCACGCCACGTGCGTCGACCAGGCCCTCGAACTCCCGGCGCTCATCTCCGTCACCGAAAGCTCCACTCCGCCGCGTTACCCGCCATTCCCCGCAATCGCCGAAGCACGTCACAAGCTGCTCAGGACTCGCACACTCAACCCGGACGACTTGCCCTCTTCAGTGATCAAGATTGCTGACACTGTACCGCATTCAAGATCGACCACGATCATCAAAGTCGACGATGATCCGCACGCAGCGGCCGTACAACTCGTCGATTTCCTGGCCGAACATCGATTCATCTGAGTGGTCCTGGCGCGTTGTTGCCGCGCCGTCGTGGTGGCGCGAAAATGTTCCGTGCGGGTGCTGTCCGTGTGAGGCCGGGCTGGCTTGGCAGGTTCAGGCCGTCTCTGAGTCTGGCACTGGAC
>Ga0302314_10001789_pt1 | contig 40279 bp, 31 predicted proteins | sample III_Palsa_N2_3_FD_200533 | JGI IMG/M metagenome (GOLD analysis project Ga0302314, IMG submission 200533) | Peat permafrost microbial communities from Stordalen Mire near Abisko, Sweden - III_Palsa_N2_3 | ecosystem: Environmental > Terrestrial > Soil > Palsa > Peat permafrost | place: Sweden... | reverse complement strand
ACAATCCGGACCTGATCGTCGCCTGCGTAATCGGCGACGGCGAGGCCGAAACCGGACCTCTGGCCACCGCCTGGCATTCCAACAAATTCCTCGACCCAATCACCGACGGCGCCGTCCTGCCGATCCTGCACCTGAACGGCTACAAGATCAGCAACCCCACCGTCCTGGCGCGGATCGGCCACGACGAACTGGAGCAGTTCCTGACCGGTTGCGGCTGGAAGCCCTATTTCGTCGAGGGCGACGATCCGGACGCCATGCACGAGCGGATGGCGACCGTGCTGGATCAGGCGGTGGCCGACATTCAACGATTCCAGCATGCGGCGCGGACCACGGGCGTCGCCACTCGACCGGTCTGGCCGATGATCGTGCTGCGCTCGCCCAAGGGCTGGACCGGCCCCAAGGTGGTGGACGGCCTGGCGATCGAGGGCACGTTCCGCTCGCACCAGGTTCCCCTGGTGGTCGACGCCGAACATCCCGAACATGTCGCGCTGCTGGAAAGCTGGATGAAGAGCTACGGGGCCGAGGAATTGTTTGACGATCAGGGGCGCCTGTTGCCCGAGCTGGCTGAGCTGGCGCCCGTCGGTGACCGCCGGATGGGCGGCAATCCGCACGCCAATGGCGGTCTCTTGCTGCGCGACCTCTGCATGCCCGGCTTCCGCGACCACGCGGTTCATGTGCCCTCGCCCGGCGCGGTGGACGATCAGGACACCATCGTCCTGGGGCGGTTCCTGCGGGATGTGCTCGCGCTGAACAAGGCGCCCCGCAACTTCCGCGTCTTCGGCCCCGACGAGACCCTGTCGAACCTGCTGGGCGCGGTGTTCGACGCTGACAACCGCCAATGGGACGCCCTGGCTGAAGAGGGTGACGAATTTCTAGCGCCCTCCGGCGGCGTGCTGGATTCCATGCTCAGCGAGCACCAGTGCGAAGGCTGGCTGGAAGGCTATCTGCTCACCGGCCGCCACGGCCTGTTCAACAGCTACGAAGCCTTCGTGCGGATCGTGGACTCCATGTTCAGCCAGCACGCCAAATGGCTGAAGGTGACCAAGGAGCTGCCCTGGCGGCGGCCGATCGCCTCGCTCAACTACCTGCTTGCCTCCCACGTCTGGCAGCAGGACCACAACGGCTTCACCCACCAGGACCCCGGCTTCCTGGACCATGTCGTCAATAAGAAGGCTGACATCGTCCGGGTCTATCTGCCCCCGGACGCCAACTGCCTGCTCTCGGTCATGGACCACTGCCTGCGCAGCCGCGACTATGTGAACGTGGTCGTGGCCGGCAAGCACGCCCTGCCGCAGTGGCTGACCATGGACGCGGCGGTCGCCCATTGCACCCAGGGCATTGGCATCTGGCAGTGGGCCAGCAATGACCAGGAAGGCGAGCCGGATCTGGTGATGGCCTGCTGCGGCGACACGCCCACGCTCGAGGTGCTGGCGGCGACGTCCATCCTGCGCGCCCATCTGCCCGCGCTGAAAATCCGCGTGATCAATGTGGTGGACCTGATGAAGCTGCAGTCGCAGAGCGAGCATCCGCACGGATTGAACGATGCGGACTACGACTCCCTGTTCACTCGCGACAAGCCGGTGATCTTCGGCTTCCACGGCTATCCGTCACTGGTCCACCGGCTGACCTATCGCCGCGCCAACCGGGGCCTGCATGTGCATGGCTATCAGGAGGAGGGTACGATCACGACGGCGTTCGACATGCGGGTGCAAAACAAACTCGACCGTTTCCATCTGGTCCAGAACGCTGTCGACCGCCTGCCTCATCTTGGCAGCCAGGGCGATTATCTGAAGCAGACCATGCGCGACAAGCTGATCGAGCATAAGGCCTACATCGACCAGCACGGCCAGGACCTGCCTGAAATCCGCAACTGGACATGGGGCGAGCTGGCGGGCGGCTAGGCCGGCGCGCCCAGACCCAGCACCTGCGCAACCGATCGCGCGATCACCACCTCCTCGTCGGTGTGGATCACCCTCACCCTGACGCGGCCGGCGTCAGTCGAGATGACTGGCGCATTCGCGTCGTTCCGAGCCCGGTCAAGGTCGACGCCGAGAAAGCCAAGGTCCTCGCAAATCCGCGCCCGAACCTGCGGGGCGTTCTCGCCAATGCCGCCGGCGAAGACCAAGGCGTCCAGCCCGCCGAGCGCCGCGGCGAAGGCGCCGATCCATTTGCGGACCTGATAGCAGAAGATCGCCACCGCCTCGGCCGCCCGCACATCGTCAGCCTCACGCTTGAGGAGTTCAGCCATGTCGCCGCTCGTCTCGGATATGCCCAACAGGCCGGACTTGAGATTGACCATCTCGGCGAACTGGTCCGGCGTCATGGTTTCGGTCCGCGCCAGATAGGCCATCAGGCCAGGATCGAGATCGCCCGCGCGGCTGCTCATCGGCACGCCGCTGGCCGGCGTGAAGCTCATGCTGGTGTCCACTGACTTGCCGCCGCGCACCGCTGTCAGGCTCGCGCCGCTGCCGAGATGGGCCAGCACGATCCGGTCATTCGCGGCCTCCGCGCCATCCAGCCGCGCCAGCTCGGCCATCAGAAAAGTGCACGACAACCCATGAAACCCATACCGCCGAACGCCTTTGGCTTCATAACGACGCGGGATCGGCAACAGGCGCGCGACACGCGGCAGGTCGTGGTGAAAGGCGGTGTCGAAACAGGCGACCTGAGGCAGATCGGGGAAACGCCTTTGGAACGCCTCAATCAGCGATATCTCCGCCGGAAGGTGCTCGGGGTCGAAGTCGCCTGAGCCGCGTAGCGTGGCGATCATTTCAGGATCGATGCGTTGCGGCGCGCCGTAAGCCGGCCCGCCGTGGACGATGCGATGGCCGATGCCCGTCAGGCGATCGTCCGCCAGGTCCTGTTCGAGGCGATCGAACAGCATCTGTGACGCAGATGCGCCGATCTCACTGATATCGCCGTGCGAGACCCGGGCAAATGGCGGGCGACTATCGAACAGCGCGAACTTGATGCTCGATGATCCGGCGTTGATCGCCAGGATGGGTGGGCGGGTCGGTGACATCGGTTATTCGACGGCGGCGCCTCATGGGTCCGCGGCGCGTCCGCTTGATGCGACATCGCGTCGGACCTTGCCCGCAGATACGCAGTCCCGCGAGGACGCGGCAGAGTCGGAAACTACGCAAACAGCGCAACCTCTTGGCCGCGGGCGCGCTTCTCATCGAGCGATATTGAAAGCGCGGACACCCCTTACAGTCCGAACGAAGACGCGCACGATCAGCAGAAGGCTCTGCCCATGGGCGCCAGAGCCTACCCCGCCCGAAAGGCGGCAAACCTGAACCCGATCGACGCGCTGCACTACGAGCAGCTTCGGCGCACACCGAGACCTGTCGCCTTAGCTCGCCGAGACCGAAGCCCCTCACCTGCTGAGATCCAGGATGTGGCGGAGGCGTTGGGGCCTGCATGCCAGCGAGGACTCCCGCTGGGACTATCGCATCATTATCTCCTACCCGAACGACCAGGCGTCGACCCATGAGGGCGAGGTGGAGCGGCAACTGTTTGCGGACCGGACGAGGCTGGCGCACGAAGAGCAGCAGCGTTGGGAACTGACCCTAAACCACTGGGACCTGCCGACTCACGAGGTCGACCCACACAAGGTCGCCGACTGAGGCACGTCGTTGGCTGTTGGCCCCGGACAGTCGCCGGCGCGAGATGCAATCGAGAGGATTGGTTCGTTGACGGAATTGAACGAGGGGTCCGAAGCGGCGCCGCCCAAGCCCAAGGGCAGCGTCCTGGTCGTCGGGGTCGGGGCGTCGCAGGGGCTCGGTGCGGCGATCGCCAGACGGTTCGCCGCCGCGGGTCACCCGGTCGTGGTCGCCGGCCGCAACGCCGCCAAGCTGGCGCAAACCGAGGCGGAGCTGAAAGCCGGCGGGGCCACCGTCGCCGCGGTTGTGGGCGATGCGTCGAACGCGGACGATGTCCAGCGCTTTGTCGCCGCCGCGGAAAAACTGTCTCCGCTCGAACTGGCGGTGCACAACGCGGGCGGCAACCAGCCCGCGCCGTTTCTGCAGGTCACCGCGGCGCAGTTCGAGGCGCACTGGCGCGAACACGCGCTGGGGGCGTTTCTGTTGGCCCAGGCCGCCTTGCCCGTCTTGCTGGCGAACGGCGGCGGCAGCCTGTTGTTTACCGGGGCGAGCGGGAGCCTGCGGGGAAAAGCCAATTTCGCCCCCTTTGCCGCCGCCAAGGGCGCCCTGCGCAACCTGAGCCAGAGCATCGCCCGCGAATTTGGACCTCAGGGCGTCCACGTCGGCCATGTGGTGATCGATGGCGGCATCGAAGGCGAGCGGCTGCTGTCACGCCTCCCCGGCCTCAAGGATCAACGCGGTCCGGACGGGATGCTGAACATCGCCGAGATCGCCGAGGCCTACTGGGTGCTTCACCGCCAGCACCGGAGCGCCTGGACTCTGGAACTCGACTTACGCCCGTGGTCGGAGTCATTCTGACGGCGGATCACACCGCGCGCCGGCTGGCGAGGTGATCGAGGCCAACCAGCAAGGAGCCACGATGCCCAAGGTCGCCATCCTCGACGACTACGCGCGAGCCGCCCTCGATGTCGCTGACTGGTCGCCGGTGCAGAACAGGGCGCGGGTGACGGTGTTCGATCGCCACCTTTCCGAGGAGGAAGCGGTCGAGGCGCTGCAGCCCTTCGATGTGCTGTGCACCGTGCGCGAGCGCATGGCGCTGCCGCGCACCCTGATCGAACGTCTGCCCAACCTGAAGCTGATCACCATTATCGGCATGAGCCTGCCGAACCTGGACCTCGACGCCGCCACCGATCACGGCGTCCGCGTCGCCCACGCCAACTTCGCCAGTCCCGCCTTCCGCAACATCGGCAACGCCACGCCCGAACTGGCCTGGGGGCTGTTGATCGCCACGGTGCGCAACCTGGCCGAGGAACATCGGCGCATGCGCGAGGGTGGCTGGCAGTCGACCACGGGCCTGGTCCTCAGCGGCAAGACGCTGGGTCTCGTCGGCCTCGGCCGGATCGGCAAGCGCATGGCCGAATACGCCAAGGTGTTCGGCATGGAGGTTATCGCCTGGAGTCCGAACCTCACGGAGCAGGCCGCAGCGGAGGTTGGCGTCCGCCGGGTGGACAAGGACGCGCTGTTCAGAGAGGCTGATGCCGTCTCGATCCACCTGGTGCTCTCGGACCGCACGCGCGGTCTCGTCGGCGAACGCGAACTTAGCCTGATGAAGCCCAGCGCCTATCTGATCAACACGTCGCGCGGCCCTATCGTCGACGAGGCCGCCCTGGTCGAGGCCCTGAAATCCAGACAGATCGCCGGCGCCGGGATCGATGTCTACGACGTCGAGCCGCCGCCGGCGGACCATCCCCTGCGATCCTTAGCCAATGTGACTCTGTCGCCCCATCTCGGCTACGTCACGCGCGAGACCTTGCACGCCTTCTATTCGGACACGATCGAGGCCGTCGTCGCATGGCTCGACGGGGCTCCCATCCGGATCATCAACCGGGAGGCGTTAGCGGGCGGACGACAGGGCGGCTGACCAACCTCGGCCGCGACAATAGCCAAGCCGCACCCGCCCGCAGGAAATCTGGCTCGCTCAGTGGGTCTTGGCAAATCTAGAGCGTGTGGGGATGAGCCTGAATCACTGAATCGCTCCCCCGGTGGAGGAACTGTCAGCCCGCAGGGCCGACTGAGGGGGCCTGGCCGCTCCTGCGGCCGTTGAGGTGACCCACACCGCTATCGGCGTCGCTGCTACGCACAGAAGCCAGCGTAGCGGCAAGGCCCCCTCAGTCGCTTCGCGACAGCTCCCCTTCGGGGGAGCGATTCAGATCGCGGCCTATTCAAGCTGAACCCAACGCGTTCTAGGCCGCGATGGCCGGGAGTTCGTCGAGCCGGGCCCGAAGGTCGCTGATTTCCGACGATAATTTGTCGGCTCGCCGGTGGTCGTTTTCCGAACTGTAGATGTTGAGCGCCACCTCAAGCGCCTGAGCCGCCTGCTCCAGGTAGCCGGCGCGGATGTCGCCTTGTGATAGGTCGCCGAGGCGGGTGAGAATTGCTGCACATCTGGACTGCAGCTCGGCGTAAGCGCTCGACGACGCCGACGGCGGGAACCCGCGCATGGCCGCTTCAAACGCCTCGAGCGCACTGTCCAAATAGGCCTTGCTGGCCGCACCACCGACGATGTCGCCAAGGGTTTGCCATGCCACACCGAGCAGTGTTTGGGCATTCGTCCACAGCTCACCCTGCCGGCTCTCGTCGAGCCCCCGAACAAGCTCCTGTAGCCGATGTATGACCACCTCGAGTTCTATTCGCCGGCGGAACCGGGCCGCGGCGGCGTACAGTGCGGAAATGGCTTCGTACCGCACTTCGACAGGGCGCGGCCGATCCTCGGACGAGTCCTCCGTCGCCGTCTCTAAAAGGTCCGAAGCGTCTCGTCGCCCACCCAAGGCCAGCTTTGATAGGATCGCAATCGCCCGACGTTGACGGCTCGGCGAGCCGAGCGTGACGTCCCTTTGGAGCGGTCGAAGGTCTTCTTGCGCGGCGATCCTACGGCCAATGCCAAGAACTTCGACGAACACAGCAACGACCATCAGCTCGTAGACGACCCTCAGTATCGCAGCACAGGTCTCGACGACCTTCTTGCCGGTAGCGCCGAATGCGTTGCCCTCAGGCGCCAATGCGTGGACTATGGGAATGCTGTGCGGAACTTCGCCCCATGTAAAACCGGCAGCTCGCCCAAGATAGATTCGAAACATGTCGACAATCATCGGCCCGCGAGGATTTGGAAACAGGTGGAGCGTATTATCAATTCTCGACAGCCCCATCGGCGCCAACAAGAATAGAAGAGAAGCGGCGAAGACAGCTTCCCAAAGCATATTCCGGTGTATCCCGAGGGCCACCAACTCTTCGCGCTGACGCTCGCTCTTGGACCAATCCCGTAAGACGCCAAGAATTAGAAGCAGGCCAGCGAACATCGCTCCGATCGCCCAGCCCAACGGCAAGATCGCCACCCCGACGGCGACTATCGCGCTGACGCACACCAGCTGCGCCCATGCCAGCCAATCAGCCCACCGCTTTCCGAGAACCTTCCAATGAGTGCCCGTCAGAAAGGACAGGCCCTGTGCCAGGACAAGGTCGTCGACCTTGCCAAACACCCGAAAAATGGCGCGCCAAATTCCGAACAGTCCGCCGGTTCTCCAAATTAGCCACGCCGCGGCGATGAGAGCCCAGGCGAACAGAAATGAGGGCACGCCGTCTCTGGCGGTTCCCAACATCTGCGACAGCGACTGCAATCCAAAGTGCATTCCGCACGCCCCGCAACCCAACCGTTATTGGTTACAGCTTAGCTTGCGGACCGTCAAAATAAGAACGCGGGTGGGCTGGAAAATGCGATTAATGCGGATGTGCACGAGCAGGATATTGAACGGCGCCTCTGCGTTCACGCGCGCCTAAAGCGGCTTGCTCGGAAGGCGCGCCGTTCAAACCCCGCGCGCACCGGCCTGGCCGATCACTGCACGCATCCGTAGTGCGCCGAGGAAACCAGTCTGACGTACTTCTCGCGCGCAGAACCTGGTCGCAGTGGCTCACCAAGGTCCGGGGCGCGCCAAGCGGACATGCGCCGGGCGATCTCGTCAGCTGAAACCTCGAGCGTCAGGGTCCGCGCCCCCGGGTCGATGACGATGACGTCCTGTTCGCGGACCGCGGCGATGGGACCTCCCCGCGCGGCCTCCGGCGAAATGTGTCCGATCAGGATTCCATGGGACACCCCGGAAAAGCGGCCGTCGGTGATCAACGCGACGGTCTCTCCGAGACCGCGCCCCTGCAGCTGGATCGTCAGCGACACCATCTCCGGCATGCCCGGTCCGCCCACCGGTCCGACGTTGCGCACGACCACAACATCACCGGAGACGATGTCGCCGCCGCGGATCGCGGTCATGGCCGCGGCCTCGGACTCAAATACGCGCGCGACGCCGCGAAACTGTCCTTTCTGCAGCACCTTGCCCGACAGCTTGAGCAGGCAGCTCTCCGGCGCGAGGTTTCCTTTGAGGACGCTGATGTGATGGTTCGGCGGCGCGAGCGGCGCGGCCACTGGCGCCACCACATCCTGCCGGCCAATCTCGTCCAGCGTCGGCACGGCCGCGAGGTTTTCAGCAAGCGTCCTGCCTGTCACCGTCATGACATCGCCGTGCAGCAGACCGTTTCTCAGCAGTTCCTTCATGACGATCGGCACCCCGCCGATCGCGTGCAGGCTGCCCATGGCGTAGGGGCCATGCGGCTGCAGGTTGGCCAACAGCGGGATCCGCTCGCCGATCTCCTGTATCCGCTCGATCGTGATCGGCGCCCCGGCTTCCCGCGCGATCGCCAGAAGATGCAGGTAGAGGTTGGTCGAACCGCCCATGGCGTAGACGGTGGCGATCGCGTTCTCGAACGCCTGCTCGGTCATGATATCCCGAGGACGGATGCCGGCCTCGATCAGGCGGTACAGGGCGTCGACCGACGCGCGGGCCTGGGCGCGTACGTCCGCATGAAGACCGCCGCCGGCCCCATAGTCCGCCGGGTGCGACGCGCCGCGCGGCAGCATCATGCCGATCGCCTCGGCGATCGTGCTCATCGTATTGGCGGTGAACATCGCGCCACAGGTGCCGCTGCCTGGCATCACGCTGGTTTCAATCTCAAGCAGCTCGGCGTTGGAAATCCGGCCGGCCTGGTTGGCCGCCCGCGCTTCCGCATAGTCCATGATGGTGAGGTTCTCGCCCTTCGCGGCCCAGGCGCCCGACGTGACGCGGCCTGGCGAACTGGTGCCGGGATACAGCACCAGTCCGAAGGCGTTGGTCCGGGCAAGCGGCATCAGGGCGGCGGCGCCGGTCTTGTCGCAGCCGGAAATCACGATCATGGCGTCGCCGTGGTGCGCGCAATGACCGATCTCGAAACAGTCGGCGACGACATCCCGCGAGACCAGGCTGTAGCCGGCCATCGCCGTTCCCTGGGTCAGCGCGTCTGAAACCGCCGGCGCGCCGACGATGAGGCCCTGGCCGCCGTGGTCGGCAACGGCCTCAACCAGCAGGTCGGCGATGCTGCGCGCCCGGTTGTTGCAGCGGTGGGCGTTGGTCCAGGCGCTGGCGATGGTGACCACCGCGTTGACCTGCCTGGCGCGATCGGGGTCGAAACCCGCGGCGCGCAACTCAACGCGCGACTTCTTCCAGTAGCTGTTGCTGTCCTGCGTCATTGGAATTCTCCGGAGGGACCCGTCAAACCGACGCAGCAGACTTGGCGCCGCCGGCGCCTTACCTTAAGCGCGCATCGGGAAAAAGATAAAATGATTATGTTCTTGTTGCGCGCGCCGGTGCTCTTGCTAGGGTCACGCCAATCCTAAGCCAAGGGGTGCGTCAGGGAACCCAATAATGCCTTCCAGGTCGCCGCCGTCCATCGCCGATGATCTGGCGCGCTCGCTTGGGCGATCTTCCATCCTCACGCCAGCCGTTCACGGCGTTGCCGACATTCGGCTCAGCACCGTCATGGTCAGCATGCGCGACGGCGTTCGCCTGGCGACCGACCTTTATCTGCCGCCCCAGCTCCCCGCCCCTGTCATCGCCGTCCGCACCCCGTATGGACGCGGCTCGGACGGCTGGGCCGCCGATGGTCTGAGCCTGGCGCGACGCGGATACGTGGTGGCGTGCCAGGACGGCCGCGGCACGGGCGGCAGCGAGCCGGATCACTGGGACTATTATCTCCGCGAACCGGAGGACAGCTACGACCTGGTCGATTGGATCGCCCGCCAGGACTGGTGCGACGGCTTCATCGGCAGCTGCGGCGGCTCCTATGCCGGCCAGGTGCAATGGCAGATGGCCATCCACCCGAAGATGACCGCGATCGCCCCCGACGTCAGCGGCCTGGGGGTCGCCGTCAACACGGCCCACCTGCACATGTTCTCCAACGCCTATGCGCGAACCGTGGGCAAGGGGGACGACAAGGTCGATCTGCCGCTCGACCGGCTGGAGGCCGAGATGCTGCCGGAGACCCTGGCCAGCGGCTATTTCAATGCGCCTTTGGACACGCCGGCGTCCGCCGCCCTGATCGGACAGTTCCCGCAGTTGGCGGGGATGACTCCAGCAGAATCAAGGCGTTGGCTGTGGCGCCGGTACTGCGGCATGAGCTGCGCCGAACGGGCCGACATGGTCAAACAGGCTTTCGGCGTCACCGAGGTCACGATCCTGGAACTGGACGCCCTTTCCACGCTGTTCGGCCATCGCATTTCCCACGACGCCCACACCCTGCCCTGCCTGGATCCCGCCGAACTTTGCCAGAGGTTTCACGCGCCGGCGCTGATGCGGACCGGATGGTACGACTGGGGCCTGAATGACGCCCTAGCGACCTGGCGGCTGCTGATGGAGTCCGCGCCGAAGGCCCTCCGATCCAGGTGCCGCCTCTTCATCGCCCCCAGCGCCCACGCCGCGACCGGCTATCATGAGGGCATGGCCGAGCGGCCGGAGCTGCAGCACAACTACCGCGGAAGCGCCGGCGTGGAGATGCTGCTGCAGTGGTGCCAGGCGATCCGGACCGGGGATCTCAGCGGCTGGCCCAAGGTGATCTACTACCTCATGGGCGCCAACCAATGGCGGACCGCGACCGACTGGCCCGTCCCCGAAGCGCGGCCGCATAGGCTCTATCTCAGGGCCGGCGGCGCCCTCAGCCCGGAACCGCCGCCACTCGCCGACGAGCCCGACGACTACGTCTACGATCCGGACAAGCCGACCCCCACCCTGGGCGGATCGATCCTCTCGCACGTCTATCCGGCCGGCAGCGTCGACGTCAGCACAGCCCAACTACGCTCCGACGTCCTGACCTTCACCACCCCGCCCCTGGCCGCCGACCTGGATGTCGTCGGACCGCTGACCTGCGTCCTGCATGCCAGTTCAAGCGCGGTCGACACCGATTTCGTGGCCCGGCTGTCGGACGTCTTCCCGGACGGGCGGGCGATCCAGCTGCAGAGCGCCCTCTTAAGGGCCCGCTATCGCGACCTGGCTGGCGAGCCGGCCCTGCTCGAACCCGGCCGCATCTATGAGTTCGAGATCGACATGTGGGCGACCGCCAACCGGTTTAAGGCCGGCCATCGCCTGCGGCTGGACATCTCGTCAGCGGATTTTCCGAAGTTCGACCGGAACGCCAACCTCGGCGGCAAGGCCGGTCAGCCGGCGCCCGCGCGCCAGACCATCCATCACGATCGCGAGCGCCCGTCCCGGCTTATTGTCTCCGTCCTTGGCGAGGCGCCGGCGGATTGGCGCTAGAGGGCGTCTACTTCCAGACCTGCCGGGCGACGCGCAGATGGTTGTGCCCGAGCACGCCCTGGACGTCGGCCTCACTGTAGCCGCGTTTGAGCAGGGCCTCGGCGATCACCGGAATCCGCTCGGGCTCGATCATCGCCAGGCCGGCGCGGTAGCCTTTTTCAGGCGGGAAGATATCGGGCCTGGCCAGGATGTCGTCGTCCATCTCCTTGGCGTCGAAGACATAGTCCAGGCCCAGGCCGACGTGGGCCGCGCCGACCAGGGACGCCAGATAGTCGATATGCCTCACCGCGGTATCGGTCGAATTGTCGTCCCACGCGCCCAGGAACAGGCCAAAGCCGTTGAGGCCGATCACGCCGCCGCTGCGCGCACAGGCTTCGATCAGGTCGTCCGGAATGTTGCGCGGATGATCCATCAAACCGCGCGGATTAGAGTGGGAAAAGATCACCGGATTGACCGAATATTCGATCGCCTCGCGCGCGGTTCGATAGCCGGTGTGGGAGCAGCACAACACCATGCCGACCCGCTCCATCTCCCCGATGACCCGCCGTCCGTAGTCGCTCAGGCCGCCATCGGCGTCCTGGCATCCGCCGCCCAGCGCATTGTTCTGGTTGTAGGCGATCAGCATCCAGCGCACGCCGAGGCGATAGAAGATCTCCACAAGGCCGATGTGGCGCGCCACAGCCGCGCCGCCTTCCAGATCGAACACGATCGCCAGCTTGCCGGAGGCCTTGGCCGCTTCGATATCGGCCACCGTGTCGGCAAGCACATACTCGTCGGCGTGCCGCGCGACCCAGTCGCGGAAGGACGCCAGCATCAGGAAGGCCTGTTCGAGCGAGCAGTGATCCATCGAGATGTTGAGCGACACCACGCTGGCGCCGGCCGCTCGGTGACGAGACAGCTGGGGCAGAAAGGACTCGTCGTCGGGCCGCAACGGCATGCAGGCGTGGTTGTCCCACACCAGGGTCCGCTTCATCAGTGCACGGGCCTTCTCCGACACCTCGAGGGTCATGATCCCGCCAGCTCGCTGGCGACGATGTCACGCTCAAGACTCGCCTGCCGCGCCCGCTCCACCGCCGGCCAATCGAGCTCGAAGCCGAGGCCGGGCGCCTTCAGCACCGGCAGCCGTCCGTTCCGGGGCGCGAGATCGGGCGACTTGACCAGATCCCAGGCCAGGAACCGTCCCATGATCTGGTTGGCGTCATCGAGATTGGGCACGGTGGCGGCGATCTGGTTGGAGGCGCAGGTGGTGATGCCGGTCTCATAGAGGCCGTGGAGACAGACGTTCAGACCAGCCGCCTCGGCGATGTGAGCCACCTTCGAAAAGCGGATCAGGCCGCCGGTCTCGTGCAGCCCGATCACGATGAGGTCGGCGGCCTGCTGGCGGCAGACATCATAGGCGTCAAACGGCGTGAACACGGCCTGGTCGGCCGAGATCGCGATCTGACTGGTCGACCGCACCTGCGCCAGCGCGGCGATGCTCTCGCAGTGGGTGGGCTGCTCGACAACCTCGACACCAAAGGCGAGCAGTTCGCGGATCATCCGCGAGGCGTGGACCGGTGTCCAATGCTCGTTCGGATCCACCCGCAGCCGCCGCCTCGGCCCGACCGCCGCGCGCACAGCCGCGACGGTCTCAAGATCCAGCGCGTCGCCGCGGCCGACCTTGAAATAGATCACCTCGAATCCCTGGCCCGCGAGGGCCTCGGCGTCGGCCGCCACTTCCACGGCGGTCTCGCCCTGCGCAAAGCCGAAATATTGGATCTCGTCGCGAACCGCGCCGCCGAGCAGCGCGTGCGCCGGCTGTCCGACCGCCTTGCCCATCACGTCCCATAGCGCCATTTCCAGCCCGCACAGGACCTGGCCGGCGAAGCGCGGCGCGCTGCAGACGCCCTGCATCTGAAACAGACGGTGATACAGCTCCGCCATCAGGCCGGCATTCGCGAACGGGTCGCGGCCGATGCAAACTCGGGCGGCGTGGTCGATGTAGGACTGGACGGCGCCGGCCGCGCCGCCGCCGATGGACTCGCCGTAGCCGGTAACGTCGGTATCGGTCTGAACCTCAACCAGGATGACGTCGGCCCCATCGATCGTGCCTTGAGCCCAATAGTAGGGCCTAGTGTAGGGCACGAACAACGGCGTGGTGTTGATCGCTGTAATCTTCATGGGTTGGTCGGGCTCGCGGTGGCCTGGGCGAAGGCGTCGATGCGCTGCTCCAGGCCGTCGAAGGCCTCATGCCAGAAGTCCTTGTCGGTCAGGTCGACCCGCAGGGTGGTCCAGGCGGCGTCCTCCGCAGTCATCGAACCCGTCGCGCGCAGGAATTCCGTGTAGGCCTTGGCCGCGGCCTCGCCCCCTTCGCCCACGATATCGGCGATCCGGCGGCTGAGCAGGTAGCCGAAGGCATAGGGAAAATTGAAAAAGTTGGAGTAGGTCGAATAGAGCAGCGGCGTGGTCCAGGCATAGTCGTCGCCGTCCGGCGCGAAGACGTCATCGAACCAATGCCGATGGGTCTGGCGCGACAGCGCCTTCAGCCGCCCGGCGGTGAGTTCGCCCGCCGCTCGCTCGGCATAGATCGCGCGCTCAAAGTCGTAGTCGCGCGGAATTCGCAGCAGGTAGTTCACCGCCGCGTCGAGGTCCGACCCCAGAATTTCCAGCCTTTGCCCCGGCGAAATGTCCGATCGCGCGAGCATGCCGGATCGGTAGAGATGCTCGGCGCAGATCGACGCGGTTTCGGCCAGGGTCATCGGCACAAATCGGCGCCATGGGCGCAATCCTTCCATCGCCATGAAATGGAAGGCGTGGCCGATCTCGTGCGCCGCCACCGTGCGTCCCATCAGCGATCCGGTGACATTGAGATAGACCCTGGGCTCGTCCGCCAAGGATGAATCGACGCAGAACCCGGATCCAGACTTGTCCGGGCCTGGATTGAAATCGATCCACCGTCCGGCTCTGATGACGCGCGTGGCCTCAGCCAGGGGCGGAAACGCCCTGGCGAATCCGTCGCAAACCTCGTCGAGCGCCTCGGCCGGGTTGAGCTGCGGCGAGCGGCCCAGCGGCGCCCAGCGGTCGGGGACCTGGAGCTCGGCCAGGCCGAGCGCCTGGCGTTTGAGGACGAGGTACCGCTGCAACACGTCCCTACGCTCATGCAGCACTGCCATCATGGCCTCGAGGGTGGTCCGACCGATGGCCATGCGGCTGACCACCTCATCGATGACGTCCTGGCCGCGATGACGGAGCATGGCCACCCGCGCGCCGGTCATGCCGTTCAGGCAGGCGGCGAGCACGGTTTCGACCGAGGCAAGCGCGTCCTTACATCCCCGGTAAGCGCTCCGGCGAACCTCGGCCTCGGCGTCCCAGAAATAGTCGTACCGCTCGGTGAACGACACCCGGCGCGGAACATGGTCGCGGCCTTCGGCTTCGAAGGTCAGGGTCTGAAAGGTGGCGTCAGCCAGGCGAGACCAGCCATGCAGCGAGTCCACCAGCAGAGCGCCGGCCAACCGCTCTTCGGATGGCGCCAGGCGGCTCGCAGCGTCCGCGCGCTGACGGCGCAGGCGCCATTCCAGCCCGACGAGGGCCGCGTCCGCGCAAAGCTGCTCGAACGCCTCTTCGGGCAACGCGCCCAGCACCGTGGTCACGCGGCTGGCGCTGGCGTCGAAAGCCGAACGAATGCGCACCTCGGCGGTGAGAGCGGCGGCGGTCGCGGCGTTGCCCGGGTCCGCCGACTGGACGCAGTAGAGGTAGGACGACAGATGCTGCAGACGCGCCTCGATCTGTTCCTGGGCAAGCAGGCGCGCGGGCAATCCCGCGCCAGACTGAGCGGCGCCGTTGAGCTCGACGCCGAACACGTCGACGTCGGCCTGCAGGGTGTCGATGAATTGGCGCAGATCCTCGCCCTCGGGCGCCGAAAAGTAGCGCTCAAGGGTCCAAACGATCGGTTCCGGCGGACGTTCGGTCATGGCGCCATCAACATAAACTGATTATGTTTTGGTCTCACGCGGTTTCAGCCGCGTCAAGCCGTCGGGGTGCGATTCCGCTTTCGAAATCAAGTTCCTCGATCCTCAAAGCCCCGGCTGGACAATTCGCCCCCTCCGCGCCATAAACATAATCAATTTATGTTTTGTCCCGGACCGCGACAATGAACCGACGACAAGCCCGCATCCGTCGCGGAGCGTTCGATCAATGAACGACAGGCGCACGGCGGAGGTCATTGTGGTCGGCCTTGGCGCCATGGGCGCGGCGGCGCTGTACCAGCTGGCCAAACGCGGGATCAGCGCCATTGGGATCGACCGGTTTGCGCCCCCCCACAACCAGGGTTCGAGCCACGGCGAGACACGGATTACCCGCCTGGGCGTCGGCGAGGGCGAGGAATATGGCGCGCTGGTGAAGCGCTCGCACGAGATCTGGCGCGAGCTGGAGGCGGACACCGGCGAGGACCTGCTGGTCATCTGCGGCGCGCTCATCCTTGGCCCGGCGAGCGGGGAGACGCCGCACCACGGCAAGGATGATTTCGTGCGCCGCTCACGCGATTCCGCGCTGGCCCACGAGGTCGTCCACGAGATGCTGGCCGCGGACGAGATCGCCCGGCGCTATCCGCAGTTTTCGCTGCAAGGCGACGAGATCGGCTATTTCGAGCCGGGCGGCGGCCTGGTCTATCCCGAGCGCTGCATCGCAGCCCAGCTCAGCCTGGCCGAGCGCCTGGGCGCCCGCATCGTCACCGGCGAACGCGTGATCGGCGTCGAGGACCTGGGCGCCGGGGTGTGTGTCACAACCGACAAGGACCGCTATCAGGCCCGTTTGGTCATCATGAGCGCCGGGGCGTGGACCCCCGGGCTGGCCGGCCCCGCCCTGGCCAAGCTGGCGATCCAACCCCAGACCCTTCACTGGTTCGAGACCGACCATCCTTCGGCCTATCGCGCGGACCAGTTCCCCGTCTTCATCTGGATGCACGGGTCCAGCGCCGACGACATGTTCTATGGATTTCCCATCGCCCCCGGCGCGTCCACCCAGGGCCTGAAGGCGGCGCGGGAGAGTTTCTTCGCCATCACCGATCCCGACGCCTTTGACCGCAACGTTCCCCTCGCCCAGGCCGAGCGCGTCTGGAGCGACCACATCCAGGGGCGGCTGCGCGGCGTCGGACCCCGTGTGCTCAAGAGCGCGGCCTGCCTCTATACGACGGCGCCGGACGCGGACTTCGTGATTGATTTCAAGCCTGGAAGTCCCAGAGTCCTGCTCGCGTCGGCCTGCTCCGGCCATGGGTTCAAGCATTCCGCCGCGGTGGGCGAGCTGCTGGCGCGCGTGGCCGGCAACGGGGACGCCCGCGCCATTCCCGAACGGTTCAAGCTGAACCGACTTGCGGCCTCGCCCGCCTCGACCATGCCCCTCCCGGAGATCGCCAGGTGAAGACGCGCCAGCAACTGCATGAATTCCTTGTCGCCTTGCAGGTCGAGCTCGGCCTGACGGGCGCGGTCCTGTCCCATGTCGCGGGCTCGGCGAGACCCGTCTCGGCCGCCGTCGGCTGGGCCGATGTGGAAACGGCCGAACCGATGCGGACCTGGCATCGGCTGTTGGGCGCCAGCATCGGCAAGAGTTTTGTCGGGGCCCTGTGCGTGAAGCTGAGCCAGTCCAGCGTCCTCGGCCTGGACGACAAGATCGGCCAATGGGTCGGCGAGCGCCCCTGGTTCACCGGCCTGCCCGGCGCCGAAGACATCACCCTGACGATGCTGCTCAACCACAGCAGCGGCCTGCAGGACCACATCTACCAGCCGGGCTATCTGGAAATGCGGACCCGGCCGGACGATCTCGACTGGATGGCGCCCCACGACGACAAGATCGCCCTGGTCTCCGGCATTCCCGGACGTTTCGCGCCTGGAACGGGCTTCAACTACACCGACACCGAGTATCTGATCGCCGGCCTGATCATCGAACGGGCCACCGGCCGCGCCTATTACGATCTGCTGCGCGAAACCTTCCTTGAGCCGCTCGATCTGGAATTCACCAGTCCCTCCGACCGGCGACGGCTCACCGGCCTGGCCGCGGGCTATATGGTGGAGAACGACCCGTTCCAACGATCGGGCATGGCGAACAAGGTCATGCGCGATGGCGTCCTGCTCTACCACCCCGGCAACGAGTGGACCGGCGGCGGCGTGGTCAGCAATCCGCAGGACCTGGTGGTCTGGGCGCAACGTCTCTATTCCGGCGCGGTGCTGGGAGCTGAGGGAACGCAGGCGATCATGGACGCCGCGATCCCCGAACCGCTGGACCTGCCTTGGCGGCGATATGGCCTGGGCGCGATGGAATTCGAGTCCGGCGGGCGGCTGCTCTATGGCCACTGGGGCGGCATGCCGGGCTATTCCGGCCTGATGTGCTATGCGCCGACGGAAGATCTGGCCTTTGCCCTTCAGGTCAACGCCACCAGCTTCAACGTCCGCAAGGCCCAGGACGAGATCTACGCCTTCCTGGCCGGCGCCTGACGGCTAGCGCCGCGCCATCGCGGCGACGTTCAGATAGTTGGGCTGGTAGGGGTCGATCTTCACACCGGTGATCGAGCTTCTGTGGGCAAAGACCATCTTGGGCGAAAACAGCATCACGATGGGTTGGTCGGCCATGATCATGTCCTGCGCCCGATCGTAGAGCGCCGCGCGGCTGGCCGGGTCGGCCGCCACCATGGCCGCCTGCAGCAGCTGGTCGACCTTCGGGTTGTCGTAGTGGGAAAAGTTGCCGACCCCGCCGTCGTGCGGTGTGGGGAAGACCAGATTCAAGAAGATGAAGGGGTCCGGGAAATCCATGATCCAGCCGTCGTACAGCAGGTCGAAGTCGCCGTTCGTGCGGGCGGCGTCGAGGGCCGCCGGCGACATCTGCTGCAGCCGCAGCCGAATGCCGGCGTCGGCCAGATTGGCCTGGACCAGTTCCGAAACCGGGCCGGGCTGGGAGACCACCATGGTCAGATCGAGCCCTTGCGAATGCCCCGCCGCGGCGAGCAGGGCTTTGGCCGCCGCGATGTCCCGCTTCGGCGCGGGCTTGGACGGGTCAAAGCCCGGCACGCCGGCGGGGATCAGTCCGGTCGGGGTGGTGGCCTGGCCACGCAAGACCTGGTCGCGCAAGGCATCGTAGTCGATGGCCTTGGCGATGGCCTGGCGGACGCGCGGGTCGCTCAGGGCGCCTCGCGTGGTGTTCAGGGTCAGGTAGCTGAGCGAGGTGCTGGCCGTCGAGGTCTCCAACGTCACGCCCTTCAAGACGGCGTAGCGCTCGACTTCCGCGGCGCCCAGGCCGGCGAACAGATCAAGATCGCCCTTCTCCAGTTCGATCCGGCGTGACGAGGCGTCCGGGACGATCTTGAACTCGACGGTCTTGAAATAGGCCGGCGGCGCAAAGGCGTTGGGGTTGGCGATCAGGGTGATGCGCTGCCCGCGTTGCCAGGCTCTTGAGCCGTAGGCGCCGGAGCCTTCGCAATGTTCATCGAGCCAGGCCTGGCCGGAATCGGCGCCGACCGCGTGTTGCGCGGCCGCCATAGAATCGACGACCGACCCCGACGTCAGGCTCAGAACCTTGGCCAGGGCGGGAAACGGGAAGTTCAGCGTGAAGCGGACCGTCGCCGGGTCGATCGCCTGGACCGACTTCATCCAGAACAGGCCCTGCGATGGCGCCCGGCCGACCTTGGCGACCCGTTCAAACGAAGCGGCGACATCGGCGGCGGTGACCGCGCGGCCGCTGACAAACCGGTGACCCTCGTTCAGGTGAAAGGTCCATGTCAGACCATCCGGACTGACGTCCCAGGCCCGCGCCAGTTCGCCGATCGCGGCGGCGTCGGGCGATGCGGGATCGATCGCGGTCAGGCGTTCATAGCAAAGCGCCATGATGGACCCGTCGCCCGCCCCCACCGAGACCGCCGGGTCGAGGGAAACCGCGTCGCCGACCTGGCCGATGACCAGCGTCGTTCCATTGTGCGCCGGCGCCCGCGTGCACCCGGCGGCGATCAACGCGGCCAGGATCAGCAGCGGGCGGACAGGTTTTGCAACGGTCATCATCTTCCCATCTCGATGCGGTTCATTCGCCAAGCCGCGGGGTGGCGGCGATGAGGGCGCGGACGTAGTCGGTCTGCGGATTGGCGAGCAGCGCGTCGGTTTCGCCGGACTCGACAACCTCGCCGGCCTTCATGACCACCAGCCGGTGGCACATGTGGGCGGCCACGGCCATGTCGTGGGTGATCAGCAGATAGGCCACCCCGGTTCGCTCCTGGATGTCCAGCAACAGATCGAGCACCTGGGCCTGCACCGAGGTGTCGAGCGCCGAGGTCGGCTCGTCGAGCACGATCAGCGGCGCGCTGACCGCCAGGGCCCGGGCAATGGCGACCCGTTGGCGCTGGCCCCCGGAGAGGGCATGCGGACGGCGATCCATCATCTCAGTGGTCAAACCGACCGCCGCGAGGCCTTCGGCCGCCGCGGCGCGGCGCGCGGCCACCGATGTCATGCCGCCGATTTCCAGCCCCTCCGCCACGGTCTTCCAGAGCGGTTGGCGGGGATCGAGGGATTCGTTGGGGTCTTGAAATACGATCTGTGCCGCGCCGCCCAGACGAACCGCGCCACGATCCGGCTTTTGCAGGCCGACAATGCAGGCGCCGAGGGTTGATTTGCCCGAGCCCGATTCGCCAACGACCCCGACGCACTCGCCGACGCCGACGTTGAGGCTGACGCCCTTCAGCGCCTGGAGCGTCCGCACCGGCCTGCCGAGCACGTCCCTGCGCAGCACGAAATCGACGTGCAGGTCATCCACCTCCAGGATGGGCTGGGTCATGCGGCGAGGATTTTCGTGCGGTGTGCGGCCCGCTCGGGAAGCGCGTCACACAGACCCCGGGTGTAGGGATGCGACGGGCTGGCGAGAATTGCCCGCGCCGCGCCGGACTCGACCACCTCGCCATATCGCATAACATGGACCCGGTCGCAGACGCGCCAGACCACGCCCATGCTGTGGGTGATCAGCAGCACCGCGGCGTCCTCGTTGCGGGCCGCGGCCTGCAGCAACGCCAGCACCTCGGCCTGGACCGTGACATCCAGGGCGGTGGTGGGCTCATCGGCGATCACCAGTCGGGGCCGCAGCATGAAGGCCTGAGCCAGCAGAACCCGCTGGCGCAATCCGCCCGACAGCTCGAACGGAAAGGCGTTCATCACCCGCTCGGCATCGTCGATCTGCATCTTTCGCAGCATCTCGATCGCCCGCGCCCTGGCCGCATCCAGGGACATGCGGCCCACCAAGCGCGCCGGCCAGGTGAGCTGGCTTGCGATGCGCATGGTGGGGTTGAGCGATGTCATCGGCTCCTGCGGCACATAGCCGAAGGCGGTCCCGCGCAATTTCCGCGCGGCTCCGGGATCGCCGCAAACCTGCTGGCCATCGAAGACAATCGAGCCGGAGACCATCGCGTCCTTGGGCGTTAGGCCGAGGATGCTCAACGCGGTCATCGACTTGCCCGAGCCGGATTCGCCGACAACGCCCGCGATTTCGCCGGCGGCGACGTCGAGGGTGACGCCCCTCAGGATGGCCTGGCCGCCGATGGACAGTCTCAGGTCCGATATGCGCAGCAGGGCCTGGCTCATGGCCTGAGCTTCGGATCGAGGGCGTCGCGCAGGCCGTCACCCAGCAGGGTGAAGCCGAACGAGGTCAAGGCCACCGCCGCGCCCGGAAACACCGTGTACCACCAGTCGTCGAGCATATAGGTGCGCGAGGCGTTCACCAGCGCGCCCCATTCGGCCATCGGCGGCTGAGCGCCCAGACCGATGAAGGACAGCGCCGAGGCGCCCAGCAGCGCCGCGGACAAACCCAGGGACATGAAGACAACGATCGTCGGCAGCAGATTGGGCACGATATGCCGATGCAGGATGAACCAGCGGCTGGCGCCCATGGCGCGCGCGGCGCGGACAAACGCCCGCTCCCGCAAGGTCAGGGTCTGGGCTCGCGCCACCCGGGCGTAGAAGGGCATACCGAGCACGCCCAGCGCCAGCGCCAGATTGAACAGGCTGGGGCCAAGCGCCGCGGTAAGCGCCAGGGCGATGACCAGGCCCGGCAAGGCCATGACCACCTCAAGCAGGCGCATGACGCCGGTGTCGATGAGGCCTCCGACAAGGCCGGAGGCGCAGCCGATCAGGACGCCGCCGGTGGCGCCGATCAGCACGATCGAAACGGCCACCAGCAACGACGGTCTCGCGCCGTACAGAATTCGCGACAGCAGGTCGCGGCCAAGCTCATCGGTTCCCGCCAGATGACGCCAGGACGGAGACTGCAGAATCTGTGTCGGGTCCGGCGTATTCGGCGCGTAGGGTGAAATCACGCCGGCCAACAACGCGGCGACGATCACCAGGCCCAGGATGGCGATTCCGGCCACCAGGGTCGGGTTGAGGTTGCGCCGCGGTCTCACCCGGCCTCGCGAATGCGCGGGTCGAGCAACATATAGATCATGTCCACGGCCAGGTTGACGACGACATAGGCGATCGAGGCCACCAGGGCGAACCCCATGACCACCGGAAAGTCCAGATTGAAGATGGCCCCGACGACATAGCCGCCGGCGCCGGGCCAGGCGAAAATGCTCTCGATCACCACCGAGCCGTACAGCATCTGGGCGATCGACAGGCCCAACACCGTGACCAAGGGAATAAGCCCGTTTCGCAGGGCGTAGCGCAAGACCACCGCCGCTTCCGGCAGTCCGTTGGCGCGCGCGGTTCGGATATAGTCCTCCCCCAGCACCTCGATCATCTGGGCCCGCACCAGGCGCGCTATGCCGCCGATGTCCAGCAGCGCCAGGGTAAGCACCGGGATCGCCAGGTGGGCCAGGGCGTCGCCAAACGCGGCAAGATCACCCGCCAGCAGAGTGTCGATCAACAGAAAGCCGGTCACCGATGGCGGCGGATCGAGGTCCAGCCGTCCCGACCCCGGCAGGATGTGCCACGCGCCGTAGAACAGCAGGATCAGCAAGGGTCCGAGCCAGAAGGCGGGAATCGAAATGGTCGCCGCCGATCCCGCGCGGATCAGCCGGTCGGGCCATCCGCCCCGGGTCAGCGCCGCCCAGACGCCCAAGGGCACGCCGGCGGCCAAGGCGGCGATGAGCGCCGAGATCATCAGTTCCAGCGTCGCGGGCGCGCGCGCCGCCAATTCGGCCAGCACCGGACGGCCGGTGACGATGGAGACTCCAAGATCGCCCCGCACGATGCGGCCCACATAGTCAGCGTACCGCACCGGCAAGGCGCGATCGAGACCGAGCTGGCGCCGCACCGTCTGCAACTGCTCGGCGCTCGCCCGCGGCCCGGCCACCACGCGGGCCGGATCGCCCGGCACGACCTGCGCGATCAGAAAGGTGATCATCGTCACCGCCAGCACGACCAGGATCAGGAACGACAGGCGCCGTGCGATGAATGCGGCCATCTGCCGTGGACCCTCATTCAGCCAGCGGTCAGGGCTGACGCAGGGTGCAAGGCGTCGGCGAAGGATTCAAGCAGCTGGTCGATATCGGCGTCGGTCATCGGCGTTGAAAGAAACAGGCCGCCGCTGGACAGGATCAGAATGCCGGCGTCCACCAGGCGCTTATGCACCGGCGCCATGGCGCTGGCGGTCCGCGCCGAGGCGACATATTCCCGGTAGTTGTTGAACGGTTTGGACGACAGCACCACCGAAGTCATCGAACTATAGCCTCGCGCCTGGCCGGGCATGCCATTGGCGCTAAAATAGGCGTTCAGTCCATCTCTGACCCGATCGCCGAGCCTGGCCAATTCGGCATAGGCTTCCGGGGTCAGCAGCTCCAGGGCCTTCAGCCCCGCGGCCATGGTCAGCGGGTTGCCATTGAAGGTCCCGCCATGGGGGGCTTTGGGCCGGCCCGCGCGATGATCGAACACGCTCATCACCTCGGCGCGGCCGCCGAAGGCGCCCACGGGAAGACCGCCGCCGATGACCTTGCCCAGGCAGGTCAGGTCCGGCGTTATGCCGAACTCGCCCTGGGCGCCGCGATAGCCGCAGCGAAAGCTGAACACCTCGTCGAAGATCAGCACCGCGCCAGACCGGTCACAGAAGCGCCGGAGCATGTCCAGATAGGCGGGGTCGGCCTGGGCGAAGGCCATGCGCGACACCACCGGATCGATCAGCACCGCGGCCAGACCGGCCTGGTTTTCCTCCAGAAGGGCCAGACTGGCTTCCACGTCGTTGAACGGCAGCACGACGACATCCCGCAGCAGATTGGCGGGCGCGCCGAAGCTGTGGGCAACGGAGGCCGGCCGCGCCTGCGGACCCCAGTCTTCAGGACGCGGCGCCATGCTCGCCTCGGCCGGGTCGTAGGCGCCATGATAGGCGCCCTCCACCTTGGCGATCTTCGGCCTGCCCGTGTAGGCCCGCGCCGCCTTGAGCGCGAACATCACCGCTTCGCTGCCGGAATTGCAGAACCGGAGCTGCTCGAGGCTTGGCAGGCGCGCGGCGAGCGCCTCCGCCAGCTGCAGCTCCAGTTCGGTGGGAAGGCCCACGCTGATCAGTCGGCCAGCCTGGGAGCGGATCGCCTCGACGATCTCAGGATGACTGTGGCCGTGGATGCTGGCCGAGGCGTTGTTGATGAAGTCGAGGTAGGTCCGTCCATCGACATCCGTCACCCGGGCGCCTTGGCCGGAAGCGGCGTAGATGGGATAGGGTGAGAAAAACACGGTGTTGCGCGTATTGCCGCCCGGCATCACTGCTTGTGCGCGCCTGTGCAGCTTCGCCGACTGACTCTCTGGATCGGGATACAAGGGCTACACGCTCGACGATCTGCGGCGCAAGGCGTCCACCGATACCTGGCGGGTGAGCCGCCGGCTAAATCGCCACCGGCGCTGAACAAATTCCAGCATCTGGCCCTCCCAATCACTCGCAAGACAGCTTGACTCGGTTGCAGCGTCGGCGCAACAAAAACATAACCAACTTATGTTATTTTGAGCAGCGATCGTCTTGTCGCTTGCATCCAGGCGCCAGCCGCGATTTGGTCGGGCGGACTGACGCCCCGGTCTGGCGCGGAGCCGGCGTCCACAACCGTCCATCGACGCCTCGCCTGCCGTCTCGCCAAAATCACCTCCTCGGAGATCGAGCCGATGTCATTTCGAATGGATACCGCGTTGCACCCGCCGCTGGACCCCAACCGGTCGGGCATGCTTCAGGTCGGCCAGGGGCACCAAATCTATTGGGAAGAGGCCGGCGATCCGGCGGGCGTCCCGCTGGTCATCCTGCACGGCGGTCCCGGCGGCGGGATCAATCCCTATTACAGGCAGCTGTTCGACCCCAAGAACTGGCGCGCCATCCTGTTCGAGCAGCGCGGGTGCGGCCGCTCCACGCCGCATGGCCGGCTGCAAGCCAACGACACCCAGGCGCTCGTCGGCGACATGGAGGCGCTGCGGCAGGCGCTCGGGATCGACCGATGGGTTGTGCTGGGCGGGTCGTGGGGATCCACCCTGGGCCTGGTCTATGCGGAAACCCATCCGGACCGTTGCCTGGGCCTGGTGGTGACCGGGATATTCCTGGCCCGCCAGGAAGACAGCGACTGGTGGTGGCATGGGGCCCGCAAAATCTTTCCAGACGTCTGGCAGTCGCTGCATGACTTTATTCCGCCGGCGGAACGCGGCGACCTCCGCGGCGCCTATCTAACCCGAATCCTGGACGACAATCCTTCAGTGCACGAACCGGCGCTTCGGGCGATGTTGACCTACGAGACCCAGATTCTCGATGTCTGGACCAACTGGCCACGTCTCGACGGCCTGCTCCGGAGCGACAATCTGGGGCCGATGGGCCGGCTCTACGCCCACTATGACCACAACCGCTATTTCCTGCGCGAGAACCAGATCATCGAGGACGCGGGGCGGCTGAAGGACGTGAGGGGCTGGATCGTTCAGGGCCGCTACGATTGCTGCACGCCGCCTTCGGGGGCCTATGACCTGTCCAAGGCCTGGCCGGCGCGGTTGCGCATCATGCCTTGCGCCGCGCACGCCTGGAACGATCCGGTCCTGTCCATGGGCGTGGCCGAGGCGCTGACAGACATCGCCGCCAACGTTCGAAGCGCCGGCTAAGAGGCCGCGAACGGCGCGAGAATGGCCCATTCCCACAGCGCCGCCTGGCGCGCGTTCCAGTCTTCGGCGGTCTTGGCGAACGGCGTGAGGGTCGGATTGCCGAACTGATAGAGATCCAGCGCCAGGTCTTCCAGCGAGTTCAGGATGAAGTGGGCCAGATAGGGCGCCGGCTCGGTCGAAAGCCCGCGAAGCTTTCGCTCATTCACGATCGCCTCTTCCAATCGCGAGATGACCGGGCGTCGCGCCGCGAGCCACGCGTCATAGGCCCGGGGCCGGCTGTTGATGACCGCGCCGATGGCCCTCGCCAGCCGCTTCTTGGATCGATGGAAACGCGACGATTGGGCCAGGATCACCTTGATATGGTCGGCGAAGGTTTGACCGGTCATGGCGGCCAGGCGCGCCGCGTTCACTTCGCGCACCTCGTCAATGATCATTTCCTCGACGGCTTCATCCTTGTTCTTGAAATGGAAGTAGAGCGCACCCGTCGTAACGTCGGCCTTCTTGCAAATCTCGGCCAGATTGATCTCGGCCACGTCCTTGCGAGACGCCAGCTGCGCGATGGCGACTTTGATCTGCTTGCGGGTGCGTTCGCCGCGGCTATCGCTTTCCGTCTCGGGCGCGGATTCCTTCATGTCCACGATCTGCGCCCTTCGGGCCACTGACAGCTCCCCCACAACAGACTCATCGCATCGAAATCTACAGCCATTCGAACGGCCTCGCGAGACGATATACCCAAATTCCCCAGGCGATAGAGCCATAATATGATTAGGTTATTGAACGCCAAGTTCCAAGGCGGCCGCGACGAGCCTTTCGCCCCGAGGCGACAACGGGTTGTCTCGGCGGCGGCTTTCAAAATAACATAAACATGTTATTCAACCAACGTGTCACAGCGGGGAAGGTACGGTCATGCGCCGGTTTGTCAGAGCCCACCCAGTCTTGAGCTACTATCTGCTGGCCCTGGCCATCTGCTCATCGGTGGTGGTCTCGCAGATGTTGTACAGCCAGGCCTGGCTGCAACGCACGGGGCAAACCTTCCAGTACAATGAGGGACTCTGGAAGCTGCTGACCCAGTTCGGGCATGGCCGCATGTACGCCAACCTGATCAGTCTGGCTTGGTGCGCGGCGCATATGCCGATCTATCTCGGCGTCTTCGTCTTCGGCGGGGCGCCGACGATATCGGCCGTCATCATCAACGCCATCGGCTGGGGCCGCGCCGGAGTCTTCAAGCTGTTCGGACGGCTGAAGCCCTGGGCGTCGAAGGACTTCCGCGGCGACGCGTTCATCGTCTACGCGGGTCTGTTCGCGCTGATGTTCGGCATGACCCTGATGCATGTGGTGGTGCTCTACATCTACAAGGGCCCCGCCGAGACCGCGGCGGCAGCCAGTGTCTGGGGCCTGTCGCCGTGGCTACTTGTCGTTCCCTTCCTGGTCGGCGGGCTGATCGACGAAGGCGCGACACCGGAAGAGCTGGGCTGGCGCGGTTTCGCCCTCCCGATCATGCTGGACAAGATCAAGACGCCGCTGGTGGCGGCGCTCTTTCTTGGCTTTCTGTGGTGGCTTTGGCACTTTCCGCGCGAGGCTCCCGACATCCTGGCCGGCTCTACGGTCTGGCCGAGTTTCATGCTGAATCAGCTGGTCTTCATGGGCCTGGTCATCGCCATGACCGTGACCATGACCTTCTGCTTTCACCGCACCGGCAGCGCCCTGCCCGCCATCCTGATCCACGGCTGGGGTAATTTCGCCAGCAAGGCGCTCGGGATCTACGACATCATCCACACCGATGACCGCACCTGGATGTTCTTCATCGTCGCCATTCTTCTGGTGCTCTTCACCGGGGTCAATCTGGGCCGCGCCCGCTACCTCGAAAACCGCGCGAAGATGGGCGTCGTCTCCGAACTCCCTGTCTAGGGCGGGTTGACGTTAGTCGCGCACCTGGGCCGGAGCCGGCCCCCACCGTCTCGCTAAGCGAGCCACCTCCCTCTGTCTTCGCTTCGCTCGCGGGGGAGGAGGAAGACTGAGCGCAAACCCTTCCTCCTCCCCCCACGCGCAGCGAGAGGGAGAGGCGGCAAAGGGCGCAGCGAAGCGGAGCGCTTTGACGGTGGGGGCCAGCGCCGGCCGTCGATCCAGTCCAGGCCCAACCCGCTCTTGCGGAGCCTGCCCTCTGGCTGGCCGGTCAGGACAGCCTGGGCCATACTGTCTCATCCCCATAGCAAAAGGGCGCCGCACCCTCAGGATGCGGCGCCCCTCGCCTGAAATCACGGGTGTCTAGAAGTGAGCGCGAACCGTCACGCCGTATGTGGCGCCCACGTTCTGCTCATAGCCCTGGATCGGGTAGGCGATGTAGGCATTGGAGACATTGTACATATCGTTGGTCATGTTCTTGCCCCAGGCGGTGAGGCTGTAGTTCTTGTATTCCACGCCGAGCCGCAAATTCAGGATGCCGTAGTTGCTGGCCGGGGTCGTGTTGTCGATATCCTCCCAGGTCCCCTGCCGGCTCGAGTAGTTGCCGTCGGCGACCAGGGTGGCGGCTCCGCCAAGGATCGGATGGCGGTAGTCGAAGTTGACTCCGAAGGTCTCTCTTGGCGCGAACGGCAGCTGGTGGCCCTTGAGGTCGACCGAGAACCCGGTGCCCGCGTTCTCGATGCCCTTGGTGATCTCGGGATCCATCAGCGAGAACGATACGCCGACGTTGAGGCCCTTGATCGGCTGGAGCTTGCCGTCCAGCTCGAACCCATAGGTCCGCGCCTGACCGACATTCTGGAAGAAGTCGAACTCATTGGTGCTCGGATCGGATTCTGCGACCAGAACATTGTTCTGTTGCAGGTCGTAGACGTCGCTCTCGATCGACGCCCGGCCGTCCCAGAACTGCGCCTTGGCGCCAAGCTCATAGCTGATCGAGGTTTCCGGATTGTAGGCCAGGTCCGCCGGCTGGCTGGCGATGAAGTTGAACCCGCCGCCGCGGAAGCCGGTCTGGACCTTGGCGTAGGCGGCCAGGTTCGAGGTCGGCTTGAAGGTGATCGACGCGCCGGACGACAGGTTGTTGAAGGTCTTGGCCTCGTCGGCGTCGTAGCTGCCGATCCCGGCCAGGGCGCCGGTGGCGAGCTGGGTATAGGCAAGCGTCTTATGGTCGTCGGTGTAGCGGGCGTTGGCGGCGACCTCCCACTGCGGCGTCGGATCGTAGTAGACCTCGCCGAACCCGTCGTACGAATAGAAGTTCTGTCCGTTCAGCCGCTTGAACTCGCCGAGGACGGGGCCGCCAACCGTGGAATTCAGCAAGACGTCCAGGTCGGAACTGCCGTCCTGGGACAGATAGTTGCCGCCGAGGGTCCAGTGAAGCGGCTTGTCGGTCGGAGACGTCCAGAGGACTTCGCTGTAATAGCTCTCGAAATGGTCATGCCGATTGATGACCTGCGGGAACGTCGGCGAGGTCGTGAAATCCTGGTCGGAACTGGAGACCAGGCCGTATTTCGAATAGCCGCCGGTTACTGAAAACACGCCCCAGTCGCTGTTGTAGCTGAACTTCGGGGTGATCCGATCATTGTCCAACAGCAGCTTGCTGGGCGTGTTGCGCTGGATCGTCTTCTTCGTTTCACCGAAGCCGGGGATGTAATAGTAGTTCTCCGGTCCGGTATTCTCGGCCATTTCTCCGATCAGGCTGAAGTCGATCTTGCTGGAGGGCGAGTAGTCCGCGACGATCCGGCCGCCGGCGCTCGAATTGGCGTCGACATACTGCTTCAGGTAGCTGTTGTAATACTGCCCCTGAGTCTGGTCGGTGTACCAGCCGGTGGTGCGAACCGCGAGCCCGTCGGTGATGGGCGTGTTCAAGGTGCCGTTCACCTCCACCCGGTCATAGCTGGCGTAGGTCGCCTCGCCGAAGGCGCCGAAGGTGTGGGTCGGCATCGCCGAGGTGATGTTGATCGCGCCGCCGGTGGCGTCCCGGCCATAGAGGCCGCCCTGCGGCCCGCGCAACACCTCGAAGTGATCGAGATCGTAATACTGGGTGGGATTGCTGATGATGCCGCCGGTGAAGACGCCGTCCACATAGTTGGCGACCCCCGACTCTTCCAGCAGCGCCGGCGTGCCGACGCCGCGAATGAAGATGTTCCGGTAGATGCCGAAACCCGACTCTTCGACGGTCGCGCTTGGCACCAGGGCGATGATTTCCTCAAAATCGTGCAGGCCCAGCTTCTGAAGCTGCGATCCAGGAATTTCGGTGATCTGAATGGGCACGTTGATCAGCTTCTCAGACCGCTTGCGCGCCGTGACCACGATCCCGCTGACGGTCGAGCTGGCGCTGGTGTCGGCCGGCGCGGCGCCGGCCGTCTGCGCCATGGCATAGGCTGGCATGGTCAAGACCGCGACAAGAGCAGCGCTTGTGAGAAGACGCACACGCATGGATATTCCCCCAAAGACCGAACCGCCCACGACGGTTCACCGAACATAAGATAATTGTATTATTCTATTTGTCATAATGTCAACGAGGCCCACGGCGGCCTGACGAAGGCTGGCCGATCTGCCTAAGTCGTTGCAGAGGCTGTTCATTTTCGCGGCGCCAGCGGGTGTGGCGCCCGCGCAACCACGCCAACTAATCCGCTGACTGACCCCTGGCGCGCTCGCGGCTCGCAGAGACAAATCGGCCAACTACATAAATTAATTATCTTATTCCTGTTCGACCTTGCCGCCGTCGAGACTCCAACATCCAAACGTCGCGCGGCCAACATAACTGCCTTATGGTCCAGGCCCGATGCAAACGAGGAGTCCGCCGTGCGCCTGTTGTTGAAGAACGCCCGGATTTGGGACGGCGTCGCGGACGACTATGTGGCCGAAGGCTCGGTCTTCTGCGTCGACGGCCGCATTGAGGCCATCGGGGGTTCTGCTCCGCAAGGCGCCGACCGGGAGATCGACCTGGCGGGCCGGGCTCTGCTGCCGGGTTTCATAGACGCCCACTTTCATGCCTACGCGTCGGAGGTCAGCGTGCCGACGGTGGAGAGCCTGCCGATAAGCTACCTGGCTCACCACGCCGCCCGGCTGTTGCGCGATGCGCTGCACCGGGGCTTTACCACCGTGCGTGACGCGGGGGGCGCCGATTGGGGCCTTTGGCGCGCCGCCGAGGACGGCCTCATCGAGTCGCCGCGGATTTTCTACTCCGGCCGCGCCCTGTCCCAGACCGGAGGCCACGGCGACAGTCGCACGGCCCATTCCGAACCCTGCGGCTGTCGCCACATCGCCAACCTCTCCCAGGTCGCCGATGGCGTCGATGAGGTTCGTCGGGTCGCCCGCGAGGTGCTTCGGCAAGGCGCCCACCAGATCAAGATTTTCGTGTCCGGCGGCGTTTCATCCCCGACCGATCCGATCTGGATGCGGCAGTACTCCGGTGAGGAAATCCGCGCGATCGTCGCCGAGGCGGCCAGCCGGCGCACCTATGTGATGGCCCATGCCTATACGGCCGACACCGTCGCCCACGCGGTGGAATGCGGGGTGCGCTCCATCGAGCACGGCAACCTGATCGACGCCGCCGCCGCCGCGGCCATGGCCGCCCATGGCGCCTTCCTGGTGCCCACCCTGGTGACCTACGAGGCCCTGTCGCAGGACGGCGCGCGGTACGGTCTGGCGCCCGACTCCCAGGCCAAGCTGACGGAAGTCGCCACCAAGGGCGCCACGGCGGTCACCCTCGCCCGCCAGGCCGGCGGCCAGGTCGGTTTCGGCACCGACCTGCTTGGACCCCTGCATAGCTGGCAACTGCAGGAGTTCCGTCTGCGCGGCGCCATCGAGCGGCCGATCGAGGTGCTCCGATCGGCGACCAGCACCAACGCCGAACTGCTCATGCGCACCGGTGAACTCGGCTGCGTTCGCCTGGGCGCGAAAGCGGATCTCGTCAGTTTTGACGATGACCCGCTCGCCGACCTGAAGGCGATTTTCGACCATGGGCCGGCCTTGGTGGTGAAGGACGGTCGCGTCGTACACGACCTCAGCTAACGCCGACTGGAGACGAGCCAGGGACTGGACCTGGCGCACAAAGGCGTGGAGGCGGCTGTGCCTGCCCTGGGTCAATCTCACACTGACTTAAGGGACTGAACCGTGCGCGCGGCGCCGGCGTCCGCAGTCCTTCAACCAAAGACGGCCTACTCGCTGAGCATCGCCTCCGCCGTATCGTGGATCTGGTCGGTCGGTTTGCGCAGGAGCAGCACCAGGGGGATCGTCGCCAAGGTGGCCAGAAACATCAGGTGGAACACGTCGACGTAGGAAACCATCGAAGCCTGCCGAGTCACCTCGGCATTCATCGCGGCCATCGAGCCCTGGCTGGCGAGACCGGCCCGCGCCAGCGGATTTTCCGGGGTCAGGCCCTCAGTCAGGCGCGCGTGCACGACCTGGGTGTTGCGCACGAACACCGCTTCCATGATCGATATCCCCGCGGCGTTGCCCATGTTGCGGACCAGGGTAAAGACGCCGGTGCCGTCCGCACGCAGGGCTGCAGGAAGGGTTGCGAACGCCAAGGTGGTCATCGGCAAGAAGATCAGGCCCATGCCAAGGCCCTGGACAAACCCGGTGGACAACATCGAGAAGGCGTCCATCTGCAGATCGAAATGGCTCATGCCCAGGAAGGACAGGGCGAACATGCCAAGGCCGCAGATGATCAACAGGCGCGTGTCCGCCCGCCCAACCAGCCGGCCGGTGACGAACATCGAGATCAGGCTGCCGATGCCCCGTGGCACCTGCAGAAAGCCGGCGCTCATCACCGGGTAGCCGAGCAAGGTCTGGGTCATCGGCGGCAGCAGCGCCATGACCGAAAACACCAGCAGACCGACGAGCAGGCCAAGACAGGTCGCAGTGACAAAATTCCGGTCCTGGAGCAGTTCCACCGGCACGAAGGGCTTGTGGGCGGTGAAGCTGTGAAACACGAACAGCAGCAGGGCGACAGCGGCGACGGTCGCCTCAATGACGATCTCGGGCGAGCTGAACCAGTCGTTGTTCTGGCCCCGGTCGAGGAAAAGCTGGAAGGCCGCCAGCACCATGGAGAGCAGGACGAATCCGGTCGCATCGAACCGGATCTTATGCTCGTGCTTCCGTTCGTGAAGGAAGGTGGAAACGCCGACGAAGCACAGCACCCCAACGGGAAGGTTTATGTAGAAGACCCAGCGCCAGCTGAAATTGTCGGTAAGCCAGCCGCCGAGCACAGGCCCGACAATGGGGGCGACCATGATCCCCATGCTCCAGATCGCCATGATCGGACCCCGCTCCTCAAGCGGATAGGAGTCGAGCATCACCGCCTGGGAAAGCGGCGCCATCGCCGCGCCGCACGCCCCCTGCATGATCCGGAAGATGACGATTTCCGGCAGGTTCTGCGCGGCGCCACAGAGGGCCGAGGCCAAGGTGAAGCCGACGATGGAAAACAGAAACACCTGCTTGCGTCCGAAGCGGCCGGCGAGCCAGCTGGTCGTCGGCGTCATGATCGCCGCGGCGATGATGTAGGAGGTCAGGACCCAGGTGATCTGGTCGGCCGAAGCGGACACCGAACCGGCCATATGCGGCAGGGCGACATTAGCGATGGTCTGGTCCAGCACCGTCATGATCATGGCCAGCATGATCGAGATCAGCACCATGGTCCGATTGGCGGCGGGCTGAACGGTCGTCTCGGCGGTCAAGGTGGTCCTTCCATCTAGTCCTGGCGACGAGCCCGGCTTGAGCTTGGAGCTGGGCCTTAGCGGCCTCTGCCTACACCAGATTGGCCGCGAGGACTGTCAGGTTAACATGCATGCTCCTGAGCTCCCCTGCCCATCTAAGGTCCAGGCGAGATTCGCCTGTCGCGACGCCGCAAGGGCAGGCCTGATCGAAATGGTCCGCGCCGCCGAAATCCCCTCAAGGCCCCGCGATACGCGACACTGAGGAGCTTATTGCGCACGGCGAACACGTGAGGGACGCTTGTCGTGGATCAGACCTGGTCGAGATGAGCGGTGGGGTAGGGATCGCCGTCGGCGAGGTCGTCGTAGACCGGCGCACGCCCACTGTAATCGCCCACCTTGGGTCCGCGCCCGCTCCAGCCGCGGCCGTCGAAGCGAACGTCAGGGCCCAGAAAGCGCAGGGAGACGGTGCGCCGCCGCATCCCGGGCCGTGTCCCCGCCCCGCCGTGCAACATGCCGAGATGAAAGAAGATCAGGTCGCCCGGTTCGATGTCCCAGGACAGAATGTCGAAGTCGCCGCGTCGGGCCTGGATGTCGGGCAGACGCGGCAAGGCTGAGTGCTTGTGCAGCGGCGCGGTGTCGTCGTCAGCGGCGAAGGCCGAGCCGTTGTAGAGCGTTCCGGTGTGCGAGCCGCGAACGAACTCCAGGCAGTGGTCCTTGGGCAGGCGATCCAGGCTGATCCAGCAGGCGATCAGTTGCGATCCCTTCATCCGCAGGTACGGCGTGTCCTGGTGCCACGGCGTGCGGCGGCTGTGGCCGCCTTCCTTCACGAACAGCTGCTCGCCCAGGTACCAGAAGCAGTCCTCGCCCCACAGGGCGGCCACCATCGAATCCAGGCCAGTCTCACGAACCAGGTTCAGGTGCCGCTTTCCGCGGTCCTCGAAGAACTTGGCCTGCTCATCGGGGTAGAAGTTGACGGCCGTGGGTGTGGGGTTGGCCAGGCTGAACGCCACGGCGGCCTCGACCTTGGCCAGGGCCTCCGGCGTCAGGGCGGCGGGGAGATGGACGACGCCATCTGTGTCAAGGGTGAGCGCAGCCTCGCTCCAGTCGCGCGGCGGCAGCGATGACAGGGGCACGCGCGCGGGCGGCGCTTCGGCGTGGTTGATCATCGAGCCTGCCTCCTCAGTCCGCCGCAGCCAGGATCGCCTGCTTCTGGGTCTGGGTGAAGGCGTGCAGCCTGTTCATATAGCCGAAGCGGTCGTAGTCGCGGCCCTGGGCGCTCATCTTGTCGAACCAGTCGTCCTCGCCCAGCATCTCCCCCAGGCGCGGCCCGTTCCGATGCAGCATCTGCACGTCGGTCTTCTTCGGCTCCAGGCTCCTCAGGATACCGCGGTTGAAGTGCGCATGCAGGGTGACGCGATCGCCGGGCGCCGTGCGGTCGCCCTGCCAATGCCAGACGCCGTGGTGGAAGTAGACCACCGAGCCCTTGGGCATTTCGATCGGCACGCCGCCGTTATGGGCCTCGCCCTTGCGCGGATTGCGCCGCATCTTGTGGCTGCCGGGAATGATCCAGGTCGGTCCGGCGGCCACAGTCCAATCCTCCAGCGCCCAGACGCCGACGCCGGTGAGCGAGAACTCCGGGAAGGGCTCCGGCACATGCGCATAGTCGGTGTGCAGAGGGATGGTCCCGACCCCCGGCCCCTTCTTGATCGAGGAGAAGGAGGCGATCACCGCGCCGCGACCGAGCGAGGCGTCGATGAGCGTCATCAGCTTGGGGTTCTGAATCAGCTGCTCGAACTCGCGCCCGTGGTAGAGCATCCAGTTCATGCCCGAGGTCTGGTGCGGCAACAGGGCCCGCAGCGTCGCCTCCCGGACCTCGTCGGCGAACTCCGGCGAGATCGCCCGCTCGATCACCGTATAGCCCTGCTCCTCCATCTCGCGGATATGACCCGTCAGCCCCTGGCGGGCGGCGCGGTGCAGCAGATCTGGGTTCTCCACCGTGCGGCGGCCGAGATGGTCGTGCAGCAGGGCCAGGATTTCGCCGGCGGCGCGGTTTTCGACCCGGCCCCGCATCCTCACAGCATCCTTGCCGTAGAGGGCGGCGAGCTCGCGGCGCACGGCCTTGGCTGCGCCAGGCGCCAGCATGCCGATGAACTGACCGCCGGTGAGGCCCGCCTGGTAGTCGCCCTCGACCACCACGTCCGCGCCGGCGTCGAAACCGTGGGACACGGTCATGGCGTCGCCGTCATAGCGCGCCGTCCAGGCGGCGAGGTTGCCTGGCAGCTGCAGGTGCGGCGGGGCGTCCGTGAAGCCCTCGCTGAGCGAGAAGGGCTGGCCGTCCAAGTCGTCCTTGCGTTGCTGGACCGCCCTTTCGAGGAAACGCCGCGCCTCCTCGATCCAGGCGTCCGAGAGGAACTCGCAATTGCCCGGCAGGGTCAGCATCGGCGTTCTCCCGATCCGCCTCTCCGGGCGGACTATTGCCGAAATCCACTCCGAATTTTTCGGCAGGTCAAGCAACGGACCGGTCGCCGATCTCACGCTTTGACCTCGGCGGCGAACCGTGCGATATAATTTATAACACGTTATAAATATGTGCAAGGACCGAGCGTGACGCTTTCCAAACATCGCCGCTTTGTGACGCCGCAAGCGGAGGAGACCCTCGAGGCGCTGGCGGCCCGCGCCCTGCCGGATGTGCCGCTGGCGGCGGCGATGGACCAGATCAGAAGCTACAACATGCACATCTTCGTCCTGCGCAGGCCGGCCGGCCTGCTGCTGGGCAGCGACGTGGTGTTCGTGGAGCCGCCGCTGCAATGACGACAGACGGCGAAGTCCCGCCCGCGCCGGAGGCCATCCTCATGGGCGCCGAACTGGCGGCCGGCCATGATGGTCAGGCCGAGATGGTGCTCCGCATTCGATACCCCAATGGCGTGGTCGGCAGCGTCCTCCTGGATGCGGCCGCCGGCTACGCCCTGATGCGCAACTGCAATATCGACAGCCTGGACGGCCTGGCGGGCCAGTCCTGGCGCAAGATCCTTGAGGGAGTTTAGCCCGTGTACGATCTCATAATCCGCAATGGCCTGGTGGTTGATGGCGAGGGCGAGGCTGGCGTACATGCCGATGTCGCCGTTCAGGACGGCAAGATCGCCATGATCGGCGCCGTCACCGGCGAGACGCGGCGCACCATCGACGCCACCGGCCGCATCGTCGCGCCGGGCTTCATCGACCCGCACACCCACTTCGACGCGCAGCTGCTGTGGGACGGTCAGGCTCGTCCGGCCCTGGAGCACGGCGTGACCTCGGTCATCCCCGGCAACTGCTCCCTGTCGCTGGCGCCGCTGCGCGCAGCGGACCGGGACATCGTGGTCGGCATGTTCCAGCAGATCGAGGAAATGCCGCCCGAAGCCTTCACCAAGAAATACGCCAAATGGACCTGGGAGGACTTTGCCGGCTACTGCGCCGCCATCGAGCCCGGCCTGGCGATCAACGTCGCGCCCCTGGTCGGCCACAGCGTGATCCGGCTGTGGGTCATGGGCGCTGACGCCCAGCAGCGCGCCGCAACAGGCGCCGAGATCGCCGCCATGCAAGCCCTGCTGCGCCAGTGCCTGCGCGACGGCGCCATCGGCCTGTCGACCAGCTTCGTCGACATGGACGCCAAGGGCCATCCGGTGCCGAGCCGCTTCGCCGAGTTCAAGGAACTGGACGCCCTGTGCCAGGTGCTGGGCGAGGAAGGCGGCCGCATGCTGCAGGTGGTGCCGGAATTCTACGACGCCGACATCACCATCGCCCGCATCGACCAGCTGGCCGAGCTGTCGCTCGCGCACAACATCCCCACCACCTTCTCGCCGGTGTTCGATTCCGCGGCCACGCCGCACTCGGCCCCGAGGATCCTCGCCCGCGTCGCCGAGCAGTTCGCGCGCGGCGCCCGGGTGTGGCCGCAGATGCAGACCCGCCCCATCGATATCAGCTTCTCGCTGCTCAACCCGTCGCTCTACCTGGCGCGGCTGCCGCGCTGGGTCCGGATCCTGCGCCAGCCGCTCGAGCAGCGCATCGCCGCCCTCGAAGACGCCGAAACCCGCAAGACCATGATCGCCGACTGCGGTCCCGATGGTGGCGAAGCCCTGTTCGGCAATCTGGTGGTGCGCGGCGGCGACAAGGCGCCCGCCGCCTATGCCGGCCGCCGTCTCGGCGACATCGCCCGCGAGCGGGGCGAAGGCGCGGCGGAGGCGGTGCTGAATATCTCCCGCGAGGGCGGCCTGGACGTCGCCTTCCTGGCGGCCAACGGCGGCCACCACGCGACCGACCGCATCGGCCCCATGCTCGCCAACCCCCTGGTCCATATCGGCGCCAGCGACGGCGGCGCGCACCTGGCCTCCTTCTCGACCTATGGAGACACCGGCTACCTGTTCAGCGAATTCGTCCGCAAGTCCGGCGACTTCACCCTGGAACAGGCGGTCAAGAAGATCACCGCCGACACCGCCGACATCTGGGGCCTGAAGGACCGTGGCCGGCTGAAACCCGGGTTGGCCGCCGACATCGTCGTGTTCGACGCCGACACCATCGCCCGGCTTGAGGAGCGGCCGGTCTACGACCTGCCCGGCGACGGCATGCGCTACATCCGCTCGGCGACCGGCGTGGACGTCGTGGTGGTCAACGGCGCCGTCGCCTACGCCGACGGGGCCTACACCGAGGCGCGCTCGGGCGCGATCTGTCGCTAGAGCGCGGGCCGAGAGACAGTCCCATGAGTGACTCCGTGCTCGTCATCGGCGCCGGCATCGCCGGCCTGTGCACCGCCTTGGCGCTTGGGCCGACCGGCCGGCAGGTGACCCTGGTCGAACGTGACGCCTCGCCACCGACCGGCGACGCGGACACCGCTTTCCGCGACTGGAAACGCACCGGCGTCGGCCATCTACGCCAGAGCCACGCCTTCCTGGCCCGGCTGAGCCTCTTGCTGAAAGCTGATCACCCCAGGCTGCTGCAGGAGCTGGCGGCGTTCGGCGTGCGCGAACTGCCCTTCGAGGCCATGCTGTCGGAAGACCAGCGCAAGGTCTACCGCGCCGAGCCCAGCGACGCCGACCTAACCATCATCACCAGCCGCCGCACCACCCTGGAACTGGTGATGCGGCGCTACGTCGAGACCCTGCCCAACGTGACCATCCGCTCGGGTGTCTTCACGCGACGCCTGATCACGGAGCGCGCTCCGGACGGGACCCTTATGGTGATCGGCATCGAGGGCGACACGGCCGACGGACCCATCGAGCTGCGCGCGGACCTGGTGGTGGACGCGTCGGGCAAGGGCGGCGATTTCGTCGGCCAGCTCGCGGACCAAGGCGCGACCGTGGCCGAAACCGGCGAGACGGCCGGCATCCTCTATTTCACCCGCCACTACCGGCTGAAACCCGGCTGCAGCGAGCCGCCGCGCATTGGCAATCCGCCGCCCAGCGGCGACCTGGGCTTCCTCAAGTTCGGCGTTTTCCCCGCCGACAACGGCTGTTTCTCGATCACCATGTGCGCGCCGGAAATCGAGTACGAGCTGCGCAAGGCCATCGTGAACCCGCAGACCTTCCAGGCGATGACCACCATGCTGCCAGGCCTGCGCCCCTGGACCGATCCGGCGCTGGCGGAGCCGACTAGCAAGGTGTTCGGCATGGGCGACCTGCGGGCCAGGTGGCGGGACCTGGTGGTGGACGGCCGTCCGGCGGCGCTCGGCTATTTCGCCATCGGCGACAATCTGGTGCGGACCAATCCCCTCTATGGACGAGGCTGCTCCTTCGCGGCGGTCGCGGCCTATCAGCTGCGCGACGTGCTCAAGGCTTCGACCGATCCCGTGGCCCGCGCCCTCGCCTACCACGCGGCCATCCACGCCGAGCTCAAGCCCTTCTACATCGGAATGAACAAGCAGGACCGCGCCGCTATCCGCCGAGCGCGCGCCGCCCTGACGCCCGGATACAAGCCTTCACTGAAGGCGCGGCTGGCCAAGGCCTTCGCCGAAGACGCCATCGGCATCGCCCTGCGCTACGAGACCAGCCTGCTGCGCCAGGCCATGCGCGGCTTCCACATGCTCGAGGACCCGGAAGCCTGGATCAAGCGCCCGGCGAACCTCGCCCTGATCCTGAAATACTGGGCCCGTGGCCGGAAGCGGAACGCGGCCGCCTATCCGCCGAAGCCAGGGCCGGACCGCGAGGACATGATGCGCGCCCTGGGACTGGACCCTCAGGCGGACATCGACTTGGCGATGCAGGAGGCCGCCTGACCCTCGAGGGCCGCGGCATCGGGCTGACGCACGCGCGCGCCTGTGTCAAAGGAGCGTGTGCGCCTTGTGGGCGGCGCGGCGCGGGACCGGCATGAGCGAAAGCAGGCGAGAGCAGAGCAAGGAAGGCCGGCGCAAGCAGATCGTCGAGGCTGTGCGCGCCCTGATGCGCGAGACCGGCGACACCGGCCTTTCCATGCGCGCCATCGCCGCCCGGGCCAACGTCAGTCTGGCCACCCCCTACAACCTGTTCGGCTCCAAGCGCGGCGTGGTGATGGCGGTGCTGGAAGACGCGCGCGAGTTCCAGCAGAAGTTCTCGAGCTTGAAGAACCTCAGCGCCGTAGAGCGTATCTTCAAGGCCCTGAGCATCACCTTCGCCTACCACGTTCAGGACCCGGAGTTTTACCGAACGCTCTGGGCTTCGCTGCTCGATCCACGCGGCGGCGGCGACCTACGCACCGAGTTGATCACCCCGCAGAACGCCCTGTTCTGGCGGGGCCTGCTGGAGGAGGCGCGGCGAGAGGGCGCAATCGCCGGGGACATCGACATGGACGTGCTGCAGCAGACCCTGAGCGGACAGTTCGCAGCAGTGATGCTGCGCTGGATCATGGGCGGCGGCTCGGTGCGCGAACTGGAGCCTGACGCCTGCTTCAGCTACGCCACAGTGCTCTGCGCCTGTGCGACGGACAGCTTCCAGCCTGAGATCCGCCGCCGGATGGTGACGTTCCAGGCCGAACTTCTGGCCGTGCGTGCGGTCGCCGTCGAAGCCTGACGGGCGGTAAGCCCTGAGCGCTTTGAATTTACACTCGTTCCCTCGCCCTTGTGGCGAGGGCCCATTGGACTCGAACGGTTCGACGCGGCGGCGCCGTCTGCGCCTCTGGCGCCTTGCTTCAGCGCTCAATGGACCCTCGCCACAAGGGCACGGCTGTCCGGTTCATGCTGTGGCCCAGTCGAGAACCAGTTGTCTTGAGTCGTATTGGGGTGTTGGCGGGGGCTTGAGCAGTTGATCGAGGTTGCGTCTGTGCATGAGATTGGCGCGGACGAGACTTGTGAAGGCCAGGATGCCGGCTTGGAACTTGACGGCGTCCTTGGCTAG